>JGI26539J51216_1001490_pt1 | contig 15166 bp, 17 predicted proteins | sample ThiBio_1000_biof_2_FD_51216 | JGI IMG/M metagenome (IMG submission 51216)
TCCCGAGGTGGTGCAGCGCTTCGCCGACGTGGTCGGCGACCGCGAGCGGCTGGGCCAGCTCTACCTGCTCACCGTGGCCGACATCATCGGCACCAGCCCCAAGCTGTGGAACGGCTGGAAGGACCGCCTGCTGGCCGACCTCCACGCGGCCACCCGCCACGCGCTGCGCAGCGACACGCAGCCCGCGCACGACGCCACGGCGCGGCTGCAGGAGTGCCGCGCGGAGGCGCTGGCGCTGCTGCGCGCCGAGGGTATCGACGCGGCGGCGGTGGAGCAGGCGTGGAACGCGTTCCCCGAATCCAGCTTCCTGCGCCATCGGCCCGAGCAGATCGCGTGGCAGACCACGGCGATCCTGCGCGCGGACGGCGCGTGGCCGCTGGTCGCCGTGCATCCGCTGTCGGTGCGCGGCAGCACCGAGCTGTTCGTCTGCACGCCCGACCGCGACGGCTTGTTCGCCAGCGTCACCGCGATGCTGGACCGGCTGCACTTCTCGGTGGTCGAGGCGCGCATCCTGGTATCCACCGCCGGCATGGCGATGGACACCTTCCTGCTGCTGGAGACGGACGGCCAGCAGCCGGCCAGCGCGCTGCGTGCGGAAGAGCTGCGCCAGCGCATGCAGCGCGGGCTCGCGCAGGGCGGGCAGATCCTGCCGCCACGCCGCAACATGTCGCGCCAGCTGAAGCATTTCCAGATGCCGCCGCGCATCGACTTCACCCGGGTCGACGGGCGCACGCGCATGGCGCTGACCTGCAGCGACCGCCCGGGCCTGCTGGCCGCGGTGGCGCAGATCCTGGTGGCCTGCGACGCCCGCGTGCACGACGCCCGCATCGCCNCCTTCGGCGAGCGGGTGGAGGACTTCTTCGAGCTCAGCGACCGCCACGACGCGCCGCTCACCGGCGCGCAGCAGCGACGCCTGCTGCAGGCGCTGCACCAGCGGCTGGATGCGGCACCGGAGCGGGGCTAGGCGGCAGCAGCTGGCTGGGCGCAGCACGCTTCCCGGCCCCGGCCACATCTGCTTAAATGATAGAGATTATCATTCGCAGACGTCCCTTCCATGCCATTGAACCATCGCTTCCTCAAGGCCTGTCGCCAGTTGCNCCTCTACCTCGGCGTGTTCACCGCGCCGGCGCTGCTGTTCTTCGCGATCACCGGCGGCCTGCAAACCTTCAGCCTGCACGAGACCACGCGCGGCAGCAGCTACGCGCCGCCGCGCTGGCTGGCGGTGGCGGCGCAACTGCACAAGAAGCAGACCCCTGACCTGCCGGTGCGCAAGCCGCGCCCGGCCGCGAATCCCGCGGCGGCGCCGGGCCCGGCCGCGGCGCCAGCCCCCGCACCCGCACCGGCCACGCCGAAAAGGAATCCGCTGCCGCTGAAGGTGTTCACCGCGCTGGTCGCGCTGTCGCTGACCGTGTCCACGCTCACCGGCCTGTACATGGCGTGGCGGTATTCGCGCCGCGTGGGGCGGCTGGTCGCGGNGTTCCTGGCCGGCGTCGCCGTGCCCATTCTGCTGACGCTGGCGTGATCGCGCGGCGGCATGCGGGGACGGACGGTTTCCCCGCGCGGCGCGGGCGGGCACAATGGCGGGGNTTCCCCGACTTATTTGGACGTCCATTCGCCATGCAAAGCATCGAGTCCCTGATCGACGACGCCTTCGAACGCCGCAACGAGCTGACCCATGCCGAGGTCGAGACCCACCTGCGCCCCGCGCTGAACCAGGTGCTGGACCTGCTGGAGTCCGGCGAGCGCCGCGTGGCCGAGCCGGACGGGCAGGGCGGCTGGAAGGTCAACCAGTGGCTGAAGAAGGCGGTGCTGCTGTACTTCCGCATCAACGGCAACCGCGTGGTCGACGGCGGCTCCGCGCTGGCCTTCGACAAGGTGCCGCTGCGCTTCGCCCACGGCAACGACGCCGAGCTGCAGGGCCTGGGCGCGCGCGTGGTGCCCGGCGCGCTGGTGCGCCGCGGCGCGCACATCGCGAAGGACGCGGTGCTGATGCCCAGCTACGTCAACATCGGCGCGCACGTGGGCGCCGGCACCATGGTCGATACCTGGGCCACGGTGGGTTCCTGCGCGCAGATCGGCGCGGGCGTGCACCTTTCCGGCGGCGTGGGCATCGGCGGCGTGCTGGAGCCGCTGCAGGCGAATCCCACGATCATCGGGGACCACTGCTTCATCGGCGCGCGCTCGGAAGTGGTCGAGGGCGTGGTGGTGGAGCAGGGCAGCGTGATCGGCATGGGCGTGTTCCTCGGCCAGTCCACGCGCATCTACANCCGCGCCACCGGCGAGGTGAGCTACGGCCGCATTCCCGCCGGCAGCGTGGTGGTGGCCGGCAGCCTGCCGGCGAAGGACGGCTCGCACAGCTTGTACGCGGCGGNGATCGTGAAGCAGGTGGACGAGAAGACGCGCTCCAAGACCTCGATCAACGAGCTGCTGCGGAGCGGCGAATGAGCACCACGATCTACGGCCTGCCCACCTGCGACACCTGCCGCAAGGCGCGCAACTGGCTGGACCGCTTCGCCGTGCCGTACGCGTTCGTGGACTACCGCGCCGAGCCGGTGCCGGCGGCCACGCTGAAGGCCTGGGCGCAGCAGCTGGGCGGCTGGGAGGCGCTGGTCAACAAGTCCTCCACCACCTGGCGCAACCTGCTGCCGCAGCGCAAGAACCCCGGCACCGATCCGGAATGGACCCTGCTGCTGAAGGAATNCCCCGCGCTGATCCGTCGCCCGGTGGTGCTGCAGGAAGACGGCAGCGTCAGCGTGGGCTTCAGCGACAACGGCTTCAAGAAGCTGTTCGGCCGCTGACGCCGTGGGCGNCCACCGCCTCCGCCGCGACCGCATCAACCTGCGCATCGAGCGCGACAACGCCGCGCTGTATGCGCGGCTGGCCGAGCTGGCCGCCGATCCGCGGCTGGCGCGAGCGTACCGGCGCATCGCCGAGGGCGAGCAGGCCAACGCTGCGTTCTGGGAGTCGCGCCTGCGCGAGCAGGGCGCGACCGTGCCGCCGCCGCGCACCGGCACGCGCGTGCGCATGCTGAGCTGGTTCGCGCGGGCCTTCGGCACCGAATTCGTGATGCCTACCGTGGTGCGGCTGGAGCATGCCGACCGCGNCGCCACGCCGGTGGACCGCAGCGGCCACCGCGACCATTTCGTGCCGCCGCACCTGCGTGCACCCCGTGGCCACAACCATCGCGCGCAGAGCGGCAACACGCTGCGCGCCGCCGTGCTGGGCGCGAACGACGGCCTGGTCTCCAACGTCAGCCTGGTGATGGGCATGGCCGGCGCAGCCGCCAACGACCGCGCCGTGCTGCTCGCCGGCCTGGCCGGCCTGGTGGCCGGCGCCTGTTCGATGGCGCTGGGCGAATGGCTGAGCGTGAACAGCTCGCGCGAGTTCTACCAGGCGCAGATCACCGAGCGCGCGGAGCGCCTCGCGGTGGCGCCGGAGGACGGCGTGCGCCACATCGCCGGCATCTACCGCGGGAAGGGCCTGGGCCATGCCGAGGCGGAACACCTGGCCGAGCATCTCACCGAGACGCCGCGCGCCGCGCTGGATACCATGGTGCGCGAGGATCTGGGCGTCGACCCGGACGAGCTGGGCGGTTCCGCATGGGGCGCGGCGATATCCTCGTTCTGCCTGTTCGCGTTCGGCGCCGCGTTCCCGGTCGCGCCCTACCTGTTCCTGCACGGCCACGCCGCCATGCTGGGCAGCGTCGCCGCCACCGCCGTGGGGCTGGCGTTCATCGGCACGGGCACCTCGCTGTTCACCGGGCGCGGCGTGCTGTTCTCGATCACGCGGCAGTTCGCGATCACCGTGGCCGCCGCGGCGATCACCTACGGCGTGGGGCATCTGCTGGGCAGCGTGATCGCCGGCTGAGCGGCAACGCGCGCTATGCTGCGGCACTCTCTCCGCCGACCCGTCGCCATGTCCGATGTGCTAGCCCTCGCCTGCGAACTGATCCGCCGCCGCTCGGTGACGCCGGACGACGCCGGCTGCCAGGCGCTGCTGGCCGAACGGCTGCAGCGTGTTGGTTTTCGCATCGCGCACCTGCGCCATGGCGAGGTGGACAACCTCTGGGCCGTGCACGGCGACGGCGGGCCGNCCCTCGCCTTCCTCGGCCATACCGACGTGGTGCCGAGCGGGCCGGAAACGGCGTGGCAGAGCCCGCCGTTCGAATCGGTCGTCCGGCAGGGAAAGTTGTACGGCCGCGGCGCCGCCGACATGAAAGGCTCGGTGGCGGCGATGGCGGTGGCGCTGGAAGGNTTCGTGGCAGCGCAACCGAACCATGCGGGTCGCGTCGCGCTGCTGCTCACCAGCGACGAGGAAGGTCCGACCAACCTCGACGGCGTGCGCAAGGTGGCCGAAGGCTTCCGCGCCAGCGGCGAGCGCATCGACTGGTGCGTGGTGGGCGAGCCGTCGGCCAAGGCGACGCTGGGCGACCTGATCCGCGTNGGTCGCCGCGGTTCGCTCTCCGGCACGCTGGTCGTGCGCGGCGTGCAGGGGCACGTGGCCTATCCGGAGAAGGCGCTGAATCCCATCCACGCCTTCGCCCCCGCGCTGGCGGAACTCGCCGCCGAGCGCTGGGACGAAGGCAATGCGGATTTCCCGCCCACCTCGTTCCAGGTTTCCAACCTCAACGCGGGCACCGGCGCGAACAACGTGATTCCGGGCGAGCTCNCCGCGCTGATCAACTTCCGCTACTGCACCGCCAGCCGCGCCGATGACCTGCGTGCGCGCACCGAGGCGATCCTGCAACGGCACGGGCTGGATTTCGCGCTGGAATGGAACCTCTCCGGCGAACCTTTCCTCACGCCGCCCGGCGGCAAGCTGCGCGACGTGGTGGTGGCGGTGTGCCGCGAGCTGTGCGGTATCGAGCCCGAACAGAGCACCGGCGGCGGCACCTCGGACGGCCGCTTCATCGCGCCGCTGGGCGCCGAGGTGGTGGAACTGGGCCCGGTCAACGCGAGCATCCACAAGGTGGACGAATGCGTGGACGTGGCCGAACTGGAACGCCTGCCGGACCTGTACCGGGCGATCTGCGAGCGGATGCTGGCGGATTCCCCTGATCGTTCGCCCTGAGCCTCCGTCCATGTGAGTACCCGTTCACCCAGGGCGCAGGCTCGCAGCGCCGGAGTCGAGGGGCGCGCGGACCGATGCTTCGACTTCACTGGCCGCCGCGAACTATGCTCGGCCGGAACGAAGTGCCACGAGGAGGCGACATGCGGATCGAATTCCACGGTGCGGCAGGCGGCGAAGTCACGGGNTCGTGCCATCTGGTCGAGGCGGCGGGCAAGCGCATCCTGTTCGACTGCGGCATGGTGCAGGGCAGCCGCGAAGCGGAGGCGCGCAACGCGGAGCCGTTCGGGTTCGATCCCGCATCCATCGATGCGCTGGTGCTCAGCCATGCGCACATCGACCACATCGGCCGCGTGCCGCTGCTGGTCAAGCGCGGCTTCAGCGGGCCGATCTGGGCGCAGGAGGCCACCTGCGGCCTGTTTCCCATCATGCTGCTCGACGCCGCGTCGCTGGCCGAACGCAGCGCCGAATTCGAGAACCGCGACCGCGCGCCGCACGAACCGGAGGCGGTGCCGCTCTACACCGCCGCCGATGTGGCCGTCGCGCAGCGGCAACTGCGTCCGCTGCCGTACGAAAAGGACACGGAAATCCTGCCCGGCGTGACCCTGCGCCTGCACGAGGCGGGGCACATCCTCGGTTCGGCGATGCTGGAGCTGCGCGCGGACGGCCGCTCGATGCTGTTCACTGGCGACGTCGGCATGCGCGGCACGCCGATCCTGCGCGATCCCGCGCCGGCGCCGCGCACCGACCTGATCCTGATGGAATCCACCTACGGCGACCGCAACCACAGGGACCGCGCCGCCACCGTGGCCGAGCTGGGACAGATCCTCGCCGCGGCGCGCGCGGACGGCGGCAACGTGGTGATTCCCGCGTTCGCGGTGGGGCGCAGCCAGGAACTGCTGTACTAGTTCGCCGAGCACTACGAGGACTGGGGCCTCGCGAAGTGGACGATCTTCCTCGACAGCCCGATGGCGGCCAAGGTGATGGCGGTCTACGACAGCCACGAGGAATTGTTCGACAGCGCGGCGGCCAAGGTGTGGAGTGGACGCATCAAGCCGTTCAAGCTGCCGAACCTGCGCGTCAGCGAGAGCGTGGACGACAGCAAGGCGATCAACCGCATCCACGGCGGCGCGATCGTGATCGCCGGTTCCGGCATGGCGAACGGCGGCCGCGTGCGCCACCACCTGGCGAACAACCTCGCCTACGCGCGCAACCACGTGATCTTCGTGGGCTACCAGGCCGCAGGCACGCTGGGGCGGCTGCTGGTGAACCGCGTGCCGCGGGTGCGCCTGTTCGGCAACGACATTCCCGTGCGTGCGCAGATCCACACCGTGGGCGGCCTCTCCGCACACGCCGACCAGCAGGGTTTGCTGGACTGGTACGCCAGCGGCCCCGAGCATCCACCGGTGGCGCTGGCGCATGGCGAGAATCCAGCGCGCGAGGCGCTGGCGGCGATCCTGCAGCAGCGCTTCGGCGTCAAGGTGACGCTGGCGGAACCGGGCATGCAACTGGACGTCTGACGCAGGCGGCATTTCATCGGGAGAGCTGACCATGCAGGCCACCGGCACGTTCACGGTAAAACTCGAACCGCAATCGCCCGCGCACGCCGACAGCGGCCTCGGCCGCATGGGCATCGACAAGCAATTCAGCGGCGATCTGGAGGCGCACAGCCTGGGCGAGATGCTGGCGTTCCGCAGCGCGGTGGACGGCTCGGCCGGCTACGTGGCGATGGAGCGCGTGACCGGCACGCTGCACGGGCGGCGCGGCGCCTTCGTGCTGCAGCACTCGGGCACGATGGACCGCGGCACGCCCACGCTGACCGTGCTCGTGGTGCCGGATTCGGGCACCGACGAACTGGCCGGGCTCACCGGCGCGCTGGCGATCCACATCGACGCGCAGGGCGGCCACTCGTACAGCTTCGATTACTCGCTGGGCTGACGCGGCCGGCGCGACAGCCGGGCATGGCCAGGTAACGTTCCGCGCCTCCGCGGCGAAAGGACAGGGCGATTCCCATTCCGTCCCGTCCCCGAGGTAGCCATGCCCATGCAAATCCATCCGCTCCGTCGCGGCAAGCTCGCGCTTGCCGTGTTGTTCGCCGCCGCCGCCGCGACCAGCCTGTCCGCCGCCGCCGCGGATCGGCCGATCCACGTGCGCGGGGCGATCACCCAGGTGACCGCCACCGGTTTCACCGTGCAGACCAGCGACGGCCCGCGCCGCGTCGCGATCGCCGACACCACGCGCATTGCCGGGGTGGTTCCGGGCACGCTGGCGGAGATCCAGCCGGGATCGTTCATCGGTTCGGCCAACGTGCCGGACGGCAACGCCGCCCGCGCGCTGGAAGTGGTGGTGTTTCCGCCGGCGATGAAGGGCATGGGCCTGGGCGACTACCCCTGGGACCTGCCGGCCGGTGGCAGCCGGTTGCCGACCGCGATGACCAACGGCAGCGTCAAGCAGGTGAGCCGTGGCGCCGCGATGCCCTCGGCGATGACGAACGGTACGGTGAAGACCGTGGCCGGCCAGGGCAAGCTCCGGCTGGTGGTCGATTACGGCAAGGGCGAAAAGACCATCGAGGTGCCGACGAACGCGCCGGTGGTGACGTTCCGGCCGGCCGACCGCAGCGCGCTGGTGGTGGGCGCGCATGTCTTCGTGGCGGGGCCGCCCGGCGATCCGGTGACGGCCGCGGTGGTGAGCGTGGGCCTGGACGGCACCGTGCCGCCGATGTGAGACCGGCCTACGGCGTCGCCGGCTCCAGCACCAGCGTGTGCTGCGCCGGGCCCGGCAGCAGCGGGGTGGGGCGGCCGCGCACCCAGTCTTCGTGGCCGGCGCCGTAATACGGCGACAGCGGGTTGTCGCTCTGTCCGCCCGGCATTTCGAGGATGCCTTGCGCCTCGTGGCCGGGCGACACCGCCAGGCGTTCGGAGGCGCCGAAGCCCGGGCGCGCCACGCGCGGCATGTTGTCGTCGCCGGGCAGTTCGTCTGCCGGCATGTCGAGGAAGTGCGCCAGGAAACCGGGCAGGCCACGCGACAGCGGGTGCGCGATTCCCGCATGGTTGATCTCGCCCCAGCGGCGCGCGGCCAGGCCGCCGGGTCGCGCACCCTGCCGGTCGGCCACGCGGCGCGCGGCATCCAGCAGCAGCGCGTGCCAGTCCGCGTAGGCCGGGTCCAGCAGGTTCATCGGCTGGCGTTGCACCAGCATCCACAGCGCGGCCTCCGGGTTGCCGAGGCCGGGCCAGGCGAAGTCGGGATACTTTGCGTGGACGCGGGCGGCGAACGGAGCGAGCGCCGCGTCCTGCACCTCGTGGCGGAACGCGCGCACGAGGCGGTAATCCACGCTGTCCGGATCGGCGCGGCCGCTCCACGCGGCGGNGAGTTCGCGCAACTGGCGCAGCGACGGATCGCGCGCGTCGGCCAGCGTGTCCTGCAGCAGGCGCTGCCAGCGGGCGAGGAACACCGCGCGGTCGTCGAGCTGGATGTCGAGCAGGTTGCCGGGCATGAAATCGGCCCGCGCGGACAAGTCGTCGCGGATCTGCCGCGCGCGCGCGCCAAGGTCGTGGCCGCCGTCGCCGAGCAGCGCCAGCGCCTCGCCGCCCACGGTGCGGTTGTTCGCCGTCCACAGCCGGCCGTCCGCGGGATCGGACACGCGCGGGTACTGCGCTGCGGCGGCCCGGCCGGTCCAGCCGCTGCCCGGCTGCGACCAGTCGGCGGGTAGATGGGGGTCGTAGCCGGCACGCAGGGGGACGCTGTTGCCGGCGATGGTCCAGCCGACGTGGCCCGCGCTGTCGGCCACCAGGATGTTCTGCGGCGGCATGCCGAAGCGGGGNGCGAGATCCAGCGCGGCCGCGACGGTGGCGGTGTGTTCCAGCTGCATCAGCTCGAGGTTGTAGGAACGCGGCTGCTGGCCGATCCAGGCCAGCGCCAGCGGCGTGCCGTCGGTGTCCTTCGCGAGGATCGGGCCCCAGCGCGTGTCTTCCACCGCCAGCGTGTGCGGCGCCGCGTCCTTCACCCGGATGATTTCCTGGTGCGTCTGCAGCGTGTCCCAGCCGCCGGGCACCTGGTAGCGCGAGGGATCGCGCGGATCGCGCTGCACGCGCACCCAGTCCATCCAGTCGCCGTAGCTGTTGGTGAAGCCCCAGGCGAGCTGGCCGTTGGAGCCCACCCACCACCGCCGGCGTGCCGGGCAGGCCCACGCCGACCACGTCGCGCTCGCCGTGCGGCGCGGCGGGGTCGGGATAGCGCAGGCGGGTGCGGAACCAGATGTTGGGCACGCGCAGGCCCAGGTGCATGTCGTTCGCCAGCATCGCCGCCCCGCTGCCGGTGAGCCTGCCGGCCACCGCGAAGCTGTTGCTGCCGGGGCGCCGCGCGTCGTGGCTGGGCGCAAGCAGCGCGGCAAGGCTGGCGGCCGGCTTGGCGGCGGGCAGGCGGCGCAGGNCGAACGTGCCGGCGTCCGGCGGCACCGGCTGCGGCGACAGCGGGCCTTGCAGCGGCGCCTCCCACTCGGGATCGGGTGCGAGCAGGAAATCCACCAGCGGGCCGGGCAGCGTCGCGCGCATCTGGGCGATGTGCAGCTCGCGCGTGTTGCGGCCGTCGCCGTTGAGGTCCAGGTACATCGCGGCGATCACCAGCAAGGTGTCCTCCGCGCGCCACGGCTTCGGCTTCGTGCGCAGCAGCAGGTATTCCCAGGGCCGTACGCGCAGCGCGGCGAGCCCGGCGTTGACGCCGTCGCGGTAGCGTTCCAGCGCCAGCCGGTCGGCCGGGGAAAGCTGGGCATAGGCGGCTGTCGCCACCGCCCGCAGGCGATGGCGGCGATGCTCGATGTCGATCGCCAGCGCCGGCGGCCCGACCAGTTCGGCCAGCTCGCCCGCGGCGGCGCGGCGCGTCAGGTCCATCTCGAACCAGCGTTCCTGCGCGTGCACGTAGCCCAGCGCGAAGTCCAGGTCGCCGCGGCTCTTGCCGGTGAACGTGACCGTGCCCAGCGCGTCGCGCTGGATCTGCACCGGCGCCTGCACGCCGCCGGTGCGCACTTCGCCATCCAGCCGGGCGCGGCTACCGGCCAGCGCGTACCAGCCGGCGGCGAACGCGCCCGACAGCAGCACGGCCACCCCGAGCAGCAGGCCGCGCACCCAGCGGCGGCGGCGCGCGCTCATTGCGGCGCGAAGACGGCGAAGATGCCCGCGTAGGGCCGGACCAGGAAGGCCGGCGCGCCTGCGTAGCCGTCGCCGTTGACGAAGATCTGCGAGATGCTGCCGTCGAGATACAGCGCGTCGCGGCAGCCCAGCTCGTCGCGGAACAGCCGCGCGAAGTCGTGGAAATTCACCGGCACCTCGCTCACCGCAAACNCCACTTCGTGCGGCGTCTTCGCGCACACGCCGCTGCGCCATTTCAGGCTGCCGGAATCGTCCACGAACTGCGGGTTGAGCTGGCCGGCGATCACCAGCATGGGGCCGGACTGCGTGGCCCAGCGCGCGGGCTTGCCGTCGGCCTTGAAGTCGGCGCTGGTGCGCACCGCGGCGTGGCCGTCGGGGTAGACCGCGAACACGCCGTTCGGCAGCAGCGAGAAGTTGCCGGAGGCCGGGTTGCCGTGCGCCAGGTTCAGCGGCACCAGGGTCTTGCCGTTCTCCACGTACAGGCCCAGCGGGGCGTTCTGGCGGTCGTAGATGCCTGCGTTGGTGGCGAACAGCAGGCGCTGGCCGCGCGCCTCGCCCCATTGCTGCAGCGTCTCGATGTCGCCGTAGGCCTCGCTGCTGGCCGGGTCGCGCCAGTGCAGGCTGAGCGGGTCGCGCTTCAGGTCCAGCGTCNCCACCCGGTAGTTCTGGCCGTCGAAACTCAGCTCGCGGCTGCTGGGCGTGCGGGCGGAGCTGTTGCAACCGGCGGCGCACGCAAGCAGCGCGAGCAGCGCCAGCGGGCGCCAGCGACGCAGCATGCGGGAGGGGCGGGGCATCATGCGCATCCGCGGATGGTCGCCGCCCGGCGGCCGTCGGCGCAAGTCCGCGGACGCCGCATCCGGGGCCGGCGTCACAAAGCCGCTAGAATGGCCGCTTTCCGCGGTCGTTTCGCCATGCCCTACACCCCCATCGTCGCCACCCTGGGCTACGTCCTCTCGCCCGACGGCAGCCGGGTGCTGATGATCCACCGCAACGCCCGGCCCGACGACCAGCACCTGGGCAAGTACAACGGCCTGGGCGGCAAGATGGAGCCGGGCGAGGACATCGCCGCCTGCATGTGNCGCGAGATCCGCGAGGAGGCCGGCATCGANTGCNTGTCGATGCAGCTGCGCGGCACGCTGAACTGGCCCGGCTTCGGCAAGCAGGGCGAGGACTGGCTGGGCTTCATCTTCCTGATCGACCGCTACGAAGGCACGCCGCTGGCCGCCAACCCGGAAGGAACGCTGGAATGGGTGGCGCGCGACCGGCTGCTGGACCTGCCGATGTGGGAAGGCGACCGCCACTTCCTGCCGCTGGTGTTCGACGCGGACCCGCGCCCGTTCCACGGCGTGATGCCATACAAGGACGGGCGCATGCAGTCGTGGTCGTGCAGCCGGTCGTGAGCGCGGCGGCGAAGCGCATCCGCATCGTCGCCGCGGTGATTTGCGACGCGGCCGGCCGCACCCTGCTGGTGCGCAAGCACGGCGCCACGGTGTTCCAGCAGCCCGGCGGCAAGCGCGATCCCGGCGACGCGGACGACCAGGCCACGCTGGCGCGCGAGCTGCGCGAGGAGCTTGGCTGCACGCTGCTACCGGGTTCGGCGCGTTTCCTGTGCCGCGCCAGCGCGCCCGCCGCGAACGAGCGCGGCTACGTGGTGGAGGCCGAGGTCTACCTGGTCGAGGTGAGCGGCGCGATCCGCGCCCAGGCCGAGATCGCCGAACTGTGCTGGGTCGATCCCGTCGCACCGGACGTGCCGGTGGCGCAGCTGAGCCTGGAGCACATCCTGCCGTTGCTGCATTGAGCCGCGCCGGTCAGGGCACGTCGGCGATCCAGGCGTCGGTGCCGAACTTGTCCTTCACCAGCGCCTGCGCCTGCNCCCGTTCCACCTCGCGCAGCAAGTCGTCGGCGAGGCCGTGCAGGCGGCGGAAGGTGTCCAGCATGCGTTCGACCACCGCCGCGCGCGGCAGGCCGGTCTGGCTGCGCAGCGGATCGACGCGCTTGGCGGCGCTGGCGGTGCCCTTGTCGGACAGCTTCTCGCGGCCGATGCGCAGCACGTCCAGCATCTTCGCCGCATCGATGTCGTAGGCCATGGTGACGTGGTGCAGCAGGGCGCCGCCGCGCGTCTGCGCGGCACCGCCGATCTTGCCCGCGGCGGAGGCGATGTCGTTGAGCGGCTGGTACCAGGCCTCGATGCCCAGTTCGCGCAGCGCCTCCAGCACCCAGGCGTCCATCAGCGCGTAGGATTCCTGGAAGCTCAGGCCTTCGACCATCGACAGCGGTGCGTAGACCGAATAGGTGATGGTGTTGCCCGGCTCGATGAACATCGCGCCGCCGCCCGAGATGCGCCGCACCACCTCGATGCCGTGGCGCCGCGCGGCATCGCCGTCCACCTCGTTGCGCAGCGACTGGAAACGCCCGATCACCACCGCGGGGGCGGCCCATTCCCACAGCCGCAGCGTGGGCGGACGCCGGCCCGCGCCGACTTCCGTCAGCAACGCTTCGTCCAGCGCCATGTGCAGCAACGGCGGCTGCGGCGCGGCGTGGATCAGCTGCCAGTCGTGGTCGCGCCAGTCGCTGCGGCTCATGCGTGCGTGCCTTCGTGCAGGGCGCGGCGCAGCGCGACGAGGATGGCCTCGACGGAGATGCCGTACATCATGGTGCCCGCAGGGAGCGCGGCCTCGATGGCGGCGGCGAGCGTGGCGTCGTCGCTCGCGACGGGCCGGCCTTCCAGCGCGGCGTCGATGGCCGGCAGCGCCGTATCCGGTTCCAGGAAGAAATCGCCGCTCAGCCGCACGTCGGCGAGCCGGCCGTCGCGCAGCGCGAGGTCCATCACCACCAGCTTGCCGCCGGGCATCTTGTATTCGCCGTGCATCCGCCGCGCGCCTGCGTGTCGCCCGGGCGTGCCGGGACGTGGACGACGATTTTAACGCGGAGCCGGCTTACCAGCCGCGGCCGTGGAAGTTGCTCTTGCCCACGCCGATCGAGAAGCTCACGGCGCCGGTGGGATGGTCGCAGTCGCCGAGTCGCTTGGTGACGCCCACCGTGCCGGTCTGGTAGTTGCCGCTCATGTGGTTGCCGGCCATCACGCCCATGCCCACGCTGCCGTGCATCTGCGCCTGGTTGTAGGTGGAGTCGTCGCAGCGCTGCGCGCTGGCGAGCTGCTCGTCCTGCGCGCGGGTGCGGCCGCTGGTGTCGCCGTAGTACACGCCGGGCGCGCTGCTGGCGGGTTTGGACGTGGTGCCGGCATGCGCGGGCAGGTCCGAGGGCGGCAGGTCGCTCTGCGGCGGCAGCTTGAGGTTGAGCGGCTGGCCCGAAGTCTGGGCCAGGGCCGCGGTGGCCAGCAGGCTGGCGGTGAGTGCGATGACTAGCCGTTTCATGGGGCGGGGCTCCGGGGACCTTGCGTGTACAACGCGCGACGCGGCGACGCGGTGGACACCTGCCTGATTGGACGGCTGGCCGCCGCCGGAAGTTCCGTCCGGCGCCGTTCAGCCCGTGGTCTCGATCCGTTCCACCCGCCGCAGGCCGCGCGGCAGCAGGTTGCCGCGGGTGGCGCGGTTGCCGCCGTACTCGACCAGGTCGGCCCAGCGCAGGGNGAGCTTGCGCGCGCCGGCGTACATCGTGACCTCGCCCTTGCCCTCGGTCACCACCGCGACGCCGGCCACGCGCTCGCCTTCCGCGAGCTGCTTCTTCGGAATCTCGATCAGCTTGTTGCCCTTGCCCTTGTCGAGTTCCGGCAGTTCGGCCACCGAGAACATCAGCAGGTGGCCTTCCGAGGTGACCACCACGATGCGGTCGCGGGCGGGGTCGGCGCTGGCCTGCGGCGCCAGCACCCTGGCGCCGTCGCTCAGCGAGATGATCTGCTTGCCGGCCTTGTTGCGGCCGGTGAGCGCCTCGAAGCGGGTGACGAAGCCGTAACCGAAATCGGTGGCGAGCACGAGGCGGGTGTCGTTGTCGCCCGCGGTCAGCGCATCGAAGCTGGCGCCGGCCGGCGGGGGGAAGCGGCCGGTGAGCGGATCGCCGTTGCCGCGCGCGGAGGGCAGGGTGTGCGCGGGCGTGGAATAGCTGCGGCCGGTGGAGTCGATCACCGCGATCTGCTGGGTGGTGCGCGCCTTCACCGTGGCGAGCAGGCCGTCGCCCTCGCGGTAGCTCAGGCCCTCGGCGTCGATGTCGTGGCCCTTGGCGGCGCGGACCCAACCCTTCTGGCTCAGCACCACGGTCACCGGCTCGCTGGCGACCAGGGCGCTCTCGTCCAGCGCCTGCGCGGCTTCGCGCTCGACCAGCGGCGAGCGGCGCGCGTCGCCGTACTTCTCGGCGTCGGCGCGCAACTCGTCCTTGATCAGGCCCTTGAGCTTGGCCGGCGACTTCAGCAGCACGTTGATGCGCGCGCGTTCCTCTTCGAGCTGGTCGCGCTCGGCGTTGATCTTCATTTCCTCGAGGCGGGCCAGCTGGCGCAGCCTTGTCTCGAGGATGTAGTCGGTCTGTTCCTCGCTGAGCGCGAAGCGCTTCATCAGCACCGGCTTGGGCTCGTCCTCGGTGCGGACGATGCGGATCACCTCGTCCAGGTTGAGGTAGGCGATGCGCAGGCCTTCCAGCAGGTGCAGGCGGCGCTCGACCCTGGCGAGGCGGTGGNTGAGCCGGCGCGTCACCGTGCTGGTGCGGAAGCTGAGCCACTCGGTGAGGATCTTCCTGAGGTCCTTCACCTGCGGGCGGCCGTCCAGGCCGATCATGTTGAGATTGACGCGGAAGCTCTTTTCGAGGTCCGTGGTGGCGAACAGGTGCGGCATCAGCTCGTCGGCGTCGACGCGGCTGGAGCGCGGCACCAGCACGAGGCGGATCGGGTTCTCGTGGTCGGATTCGTCGCGCAGGTCCTCGATCATCGGCAGCTTCTTCGCGCGCATCTGCGCGGCGATCTGTTCGAGGATCTTCGACGGGCTGACCTGGTGCGGCAGCGCGGTGAT
>JGI26539J51216_1001525_pt1 | contig 14919 bp, 4 predicted proteins | sample ThiBio_1000_biof_2_FD_51216 | JGI IMG/M metagenome (IMG submission 51216)
GCGAAGATCTAGCTTTTGGAGCAAGTGGAGTTGCTGCACGGCTTCGGAAATTCTTGGACTGGGTATACATACCCGCCGTGAAGGATGCCGCCGAAGAAGAGGAAGAGGCAAAGAACAACGCGTTCGGAACACTCGTAAATCGAATAATTCGTGCGCGGGTGAAAATCGACGAAAAGGTAGCCGTAATTCGCGCTATCGCGCATGACAAAATCAAGGAGCTAGTCGGCGATTATAAGGAGGAGGTCAACAGGCTCCAAAATATCCTCGACGCGGAGTTCAGGCGGTTATCATCGACTGATGCGCATGTGCATCTTGACTGGGCTGAGATGAATGAGGGCAACGTGACCCTCAATATGCCATTGGTTAAATCGATATTGCAGGACGAATCGTTTCGTGGCGAGATTTCAAAATTTGGGCACGGGCTGCAGCGTAACTATTTGATGACCTTGGTGCACTTAAACGCACGGCTGGCCATCGAGGATCAACCAGCAATCATATTAGCCATCGAGGAGCCCGAACTCTATCAGCATCCTCCACAAGCTCGCCATTTGCACGGAGCGCTGGAAGAAGTCGCCAAACAGGATCAGGTCCTGATAACCACCCACAGTCCGTACTTCATATCCGCGAGAACTTTTGAAACTATCCGGGTAATTCGGAAGGTACCTGACAAGCTCTCGACGGTTGCTAGTTGGACGGCAGACCAGCATCGAAAACTTATTGCCGATGCATTTGGAGATAAGCCCATCGGAGAGGCTGCCGCACTAGCGAGTTTGGAGCCCTTCATTCAGCCGGAGCTAAACGAAGCATTCTTCTGCGGCAAGCTAGTGCTGGTTGAAGGCCTGGAAGACAGAGCAATTCTAACAGCGGCTTTGCAACATGGCGGCATGTGGCAGGACTTCGTTCGCTGCGGTGGTCACATCGTAGGTGCAAATGGCAAAGGCGGTTTTATCAATATGATTGGGTTGGCTCGCGGCTTTCGCACACCGTTATTCGCCATGTTTGATGGAGACACTGATTGTGGTGGGAATGATGAAAAAAATACCAAAGAGCAGAATAGCAAGCTGGCAAAGCTGTTGAGGAAGGACACAGTTAAGTGGTCCTGGCCGACAGAAGACATAATGGTTGCTGATGCGATTGTCTGGAAAGAGGATATTCAAGCGGCGCTAAATCGCGATTATCCCAAGTGGTATGATGATGTAAAAGCGGTCTGCGCGGCATGTGGATGGAAATATGATCGCTTGAAGAAGAATCCCGCAATCCTATCTCGCACGTTGGAGTCTGTTCTAGGCGCAGGAACCAAGATTGCTTCTCTGGATAAGGCAATTGCCGTCATACTAAAGTTCGCAGCTAATTAACTATCTAGCCCTTCCATGGTCGGGAGGGCAGCCTCTGAGACAGGTAGGGTCACGGAGCGCGACGCCGACACCACTAATACGGGGCGAGGAATGACATCTTTCCGCTTTATCCATACTGCGGACGTTCATATCGACAGCCCGCTAATAGGTCTTACGCGGCATGAAGGACCGGCCGCTGAGCGCATCCGATCCGCGACCCGCGAGGCCTTTGACAATCTTATCGGACAGGCGATTGACGAGCAGGTCGCCTTTATCGTCATTGCCGGCGACCTCTATGACGGTGACTGGCGCGACTTCCATACCGGTCTCTTCTTTTCCCTCCAAATGGGCAGGCTCGCCAAGGCTGGCATCCAAGCTTTCGTCCTTCACGGCAATCACGACGCCGAAAGTCAGATCACGAAACGCCTGACCCTTCCTGATAACGTGAGCGTATTCTCCGCGCGTAAACCCGACAGCTTTGTCCTCGACGAATTGAAGGTAGCGCTGCACGGCCAGAGCTTCAGGCAGCGCGATGTCACAGACAACCTTGTGCCCGGCTATCCCGATCCTGTGTCTGGCATGTACAATATCGGCGTGCTGCATACGGCGCTGGGCGGCATGGCGGGCCACGAGAATTATGCCCCTTGCAGCCTCGATGACCTCAAGGCCAAGGGATATGACTATTGGGCGCTCGGCCACGTCCATAACGGGCATGTCCTCCATGAAAATCCACATGTCGTGTTTCCCGGCAACCTTCAGGGTCGCCATATCCGGGAAACCGGCCCCAAGGGCGCGCATCTTGTGGCGGTCGAAGACGGGGAGATCACGGACTTCACGACGCTTCATTGCGATGTTGTGCGCTGGTCTCGGCTTTCCGTGCCTGTCGATGATTGCGGCGGCCCTGCCGAAGTATCCGACCGCATACGCCAGTCTATTGAACAGGCCGTTTCTGCGGAGGCGGACGGCCGGTTGCTTGCCTGCCGCATCGAGCTTACCGGAACGAGCAATATTCACGGTGAGTTGCTGGCGTCCGCCGAAAATCTCATGGCCGAAGCACAAGCGGCGGCGCTCGGTATCGGCGATGATGCCGCGTGGATCGAACGGCTTATCGTCTCAACGCAGCCCCGGCGCGCTCCGTCGGTGTCTGCCGATCATCAGGATGCTCTTGGCGATCTGCGCAACATGCTCGCTGACGCCGGTAAAGACGAAGGCCTGTTGCAGCAGCTCGCATCCGATATAGGTGAGCTTTCCCGGAGGCTACCCACCGACCTGCGCACAGGCGTGGAAGATGCTGCGCTCAAGGCCGCCATCGACGGCGACTACGCCTATGTAATCGACCATGTGCAGGATTATCTGAGCGCACGTCTCACGGCGCCGGGACAGTAGAACATGCGGATTAACAGGCTTGATCTTCTCCGGTACGGACGCTTCACGAACGTCTCCCTGCCGTTTCCCAAAGCGAAGTCCGACCTGCACGTCATATTCGGGCCGAATGAGGCCGGTAAATCCACCTCGCTTGCCGCCATCGAAGACCTGTTGTTCGGAATTCCTCACAACTCGCCGTACAATTTCGTTCATGACTACAGCGTCATGCGAGCCGGCGGTGCGCTGGAACACGAAGGCAAGACCCTTGAGGTCCGCCGCCGCAAGGGCAACAGGGATACGCTGCTGGCAGCGGATGACAATGCGCTTCCCGCCGGCGACGGCGCTCTGGCGCCCTTTCTCGGCGGTGCCGACCGGACTTTCCTAACGCGCATGTTCAGCCTGAATCACGAACGGCTCGCCCAAGGCGGTCGCGAAATTCTTGAAGCCAAGGACGAGGTGGGACAGACGCTGTTCTCGGCAGGCGCCGGCCTATCGGGTCTGCGGGACCGCATGGCGTCCCTTGTCAAGGAAGCCGACGAGTTGTGGGCACCGAGGAAGTCCGGCCGCCGGAAATACTACATGGCGCTTGATGCCCTTGAAGAAGCCGACAGGGCGCAGCGCGAGCATACCGTCACGGCCGGTAAATGGCAGGAAATCAAGCGCGCGTTCGATGCTGCGCAGGAAGTTTACGAAAAGCTCGAAAACCAGATCGAAGAGAAGTCGGCCGAGCAGCGAAAACTCAGCCGCATCCGCCGCGTATACCGGCAGGTGCGTAGACTGACCGACGCGGAAACTGAGATCGCCGGCCTTGGCGATGTCGCCGCGCTTCCCGAGGATGCGGAAGCGCAATTGACGACCGCGATCCAGGAACAGTCCGACGCTCAGTCCAAGATTGACGAGTTGGATGGCCAGCTTTCGCAGGCAAAATCCGAGTACGCAAACCTGCAATGCGATGAAGTCCTTCTCATGCGCTCCGATGATATCGCGGAACTTCATAAACAGCGGATCGAGATACAAAAGGAGAAGGCTGATCTCCCGAAACGCCGCGCGGAACTGACCGCCAAGGAGGAGAACCTTGCCCGCCTTGCGGAAGATCTCGGTTGGGAGACTGACGACTCCGCTGCGATCATCGCGCGCATTCCGCAACGTGCCAAAGTCAGCGCCGTCCGGACATTACTCACCAGGCGGGGTGAACTGAGCGAAGCGGCGAAAAATGCGCAAACCGCTTTTGAGGACGCCAAAGACAGCGTAGGCGAGCTTCAGGATGAACTGGACCAGACGGAAACGCCGCTCGATATATCCATCTTGGCGGCTGCAATCAGCGCGGTACGCAGCGCTGCCGATGTTGCTATCCGCATCAAGGCGGCGGAAAAGGAAGTTGCAGATGCCAGTGCCGCCGTCAGTAAGCAGCTAAAGCCTCTTCGTCCGCAGGCTTCCAGCGAGGAAGAACTGGCAACGATGCCAGTCCCACCCCGCACCGTGATCCAGACCCACCGGGATGCCCTCCGCGACACTGAACAGGAGATCAAGTCCTGTCGTGACCGTATCGGGAACGCCGAAAAGGAACTCGGACAGCGTCGCAAAGCCTTTGAACAACTGGCACATGACGAAGATGTCGTCGTACCGGACGATCTCGAACATGCGCGCAAGGAACGCGATACAGGCTGGTCGCTTGTTCGCAGACGCTATATCGACGGGGCCGGAGTACCTGAACAGGACATACTGACCTTTAATGGTGACGCTCCGGACTTGCCGACAGCCTTCGAACGAAAGGTCAAGACTGCCGACACGCTGGCGGACCGGCGGTTCGACAAGGCGGAGGCCGCCGGCCAGATCGCCGTTATTGCCCGCCAGATCGTCGGGGCGGAGGAATCGCTTACAGCGCTGCGTGCCGAAGAAAGCGCGCTTGAGCAAAAGCGCCTCGGTCTTGAAGCGCAGTGGCAAGGCTTGTGGGCAGAAGCCCCCTTCAAGTTGCTTGCTCCCGAATTCATGCTGACCTGGCTTGATGCCAGAACAGCCATTCTTGACCTTGTTGAAAAGCGCAACGCAGCGACGGGGCGGATTGCCGCTCTTCAAGACGAGGAAGCGGAAGCGCGTGCGTCGCTCATTGCCGAGCTTGCTTCGCTAGGCGAGGATACGAAGGTGCTCGACGGTCAGGGCCTGAAAGTGGTCCTTGAAGCAGCGACGGGTGTCCAGCAGCGGCATGAAAAGCTAGCCGAAAACAGAAAGGCCGCCGAGGAGCAAATCCGCAGGCTTCGGGCCGACGAGACCCGCAAGCAAACGCGGGTCCAAAAGGCACAAGACGCCTGGACCGAATGGCTGGGCCAGTGGTCTGTGGCGCTGAAATCTCTTGCGTTCGCCGATGACGCAGCGGCCGAGACGGTTGCCGATCATCTTGACGTGATCGATGAAATGCGCGGCCTATCGCATGACATCGATCAACTAAAGCGCGAGCGGATCGCCAAGCTCGAGCGCGACATCGAGGGATTTTCCGCGTTCGTGACGACGCTGGTCAACGCGGTCGCGTCCGATCTTGCGAAGCAGGAACCCGAAGACGCCGTTCTCCAATTGGAGACGCGTCTTGAAGACGCGAAACGCATCAAAGGTCTGCAAGAAGAAAAGGACAAAGCGATTGCGGCGCTTGAAAAGAGAATTGGAGAATGCAAACAGGCCCGCACATCAGCGCAGCGGGTCATCGATAAGCTTCAGGATCTGGCGGGCGTTGATAACCCTGACCAATTAAGGGAAGTCATGCGTGTGTCGCGGCGCCGGCATGAACTCGACGTGGAAAAAACTTCCCTTGAAGAAACGCTCAACGCGGAAGGCGATGGACTTCCCATGACAGAGCTGCGCACGGAATGCGAGGAAGTCGATCTCGACCAGATCGCGGCGCGTGAGGAATCTCTGCAAAATGAGCTGAAGGATTTACGCGACCGTCTCACCCCGGCAACCGAGCAGCGCGCACAGGCCCGGCAAGCTTTCGAGGCCATTGGGGGCGATGGTCGCGCGGCGCAGGCGGCTGCCGCCCGGCAGGAAGCACTTGCTTCCATGCGCGGTGCCGCCGAGCAGTATATCCGTGTGCGTACCGCCGCCACGCTTCTTCAGTGGGCCATCGACCGGTACCGCCGCGAGAAGCAGGCTCCGCTCCTAAAGCGTGCCGGAAGAATGTTTGGCACCCTCACGTTGGGATCGTTTACCGACCTGCGCGTCGAATACGATGATGAGGATCATGCCCGACTTGCGGGCATCCGTCCCGATGACTCCTCCGTGAGCATCAGCGGGATGAGCGACGGTACGGCCGATCAGCTCTATCTGGCCCTGCGTCTCGCTTCGGTTGATGAATATCTCGGCCGCGCGCATGCGCTTCCCTTCGTCGCCGATGACCTGCTGATAAATTTCGACGATGCCCGCGCCGCCGCAGGATTCAGAGTACTGGCTGGGCTGGGTCAGAAGACTCAGATCCTGTTTTTCACACACCACCAACATCTCGTGGACATTGCGCGGGCGACCCTAGGTAAAGACGTTAACATTATCTCGTTAGCGGAGGATAGGGTTGCTTCCACTGGGTAAAGCATCAGTTCTCCAGCTTTAAGCCTTCCTCGTCAGCAGTCCCCGACGCCCGTTTAAGCAGCTTCAATCCGAGCTCTGGCAGTTGTCGATAGACGCCGCACGCCGAAGTCGCGCGCCACTTCGACGGCGTCCCTTCCGATTTTCGCTGCTCGTAATTCAGCGAGCGCAATATCTTCGATCTGGCGAATATCGTCGATTCCTGCAGGCAGCCGCGCGCAATCCCAGCCGGCCTGAGAAGCGGCATCAATCCAGACAAACCGTCCACCGCCCGCCTCCAGTTCGACCACATTCCGCCGCTCGACAATCGCCATCACGCGATCGCGAATGATCCGCCCGGCGCGTTGGAAGCCATGCGCCCGCGCGATCCGCTGGACCAGCAGCGTCTCGGCGATCGGCGCCTCGGACGCCAGCACATGGTCTACCAACAAAACCAGCACGGCGTCGTAGGAGAAATCATAGAACCGTTCCGGATCGATCATCGACGCCAGCGCCGCGAAGTCGGTGGCGCGATAGAGGCCGTCCCTGTTAGATTGCACTGTGGCAACGTGCTCGACCAAGCGCGCGTAAACGCCCTCGGGCAACGCAGATTTGTCGTGCAGGATGTCGGGCGCGGCGATGGCAGGCTCCGATACCGCATGCGGCCGTTCCTCTATGGTCGGCACGGTGACCAGACCAGTTTCCGGCTGCGGCGAAGCGGCTGCCACCGTCGCTACTGCCGCGGCGCGTTCCGCCACAGTCGCACGATCCGCCGTCAATAATGCCTCGAGCTGTGTGTGCAGTTGATCGGCCGCACGTTCCTTGTCGATCCACCAGTCGGTGGACCAGATGCGAAGCAACGTCCAACCGAGCCCTTCGAGGATCGCGGCACGCACCTTGTCGCGGTCGCGCGCGGTAGCAGCGCTGTGATAGGCAGCCCCGTCGCATTCGATGCCGGCCAGATAATCGCCTGGCCGGTCGGGATGGACGACGCCGAGGTCGATGCGGAACTTCGATACGCCGACCTGCGGCACGATCATCCAGTCCCGCTTGCGCAAAGCCATCGCTACCGCCTCCTCGAACGGCGAATCCGGGCCGCCCATGGAACCTTTGTTCACCTCGGCGAGCGCACGTGGACCGCGATCAGCGAATTCGATAAAGGCCTTGAGGTCGCGCACGCCGTCAGCCGCAGTGCGAGTCAAGTCGATCATTCCGGGGTCGAACGAGGTAAACACCTTCATCTCGCGTCGCGCGCGCGTCGCTGCGACGTTGAGCCGGCGCCATCCACCACTCGCATTCAGCTTGCCGAACGCCATCGACATCGTCTTACCGCACGGCTCGGTCGGTCCGAAATTGATGCCAAGCAGGATGATGTCGCGTTCGTCGCCCTGCACCGTCTCAAGGTTGCGGATGCAGACCGGCTCCGTCCGATTCTCTTGGTCGAAGTGCGGCACGATCTCGGGATGGGCGCGCTGGGCTTTGTCGAGCAGGTCCTCGACCAGCTTCATCTGCTCGGCGTTCATCGTTATGATGCCGAGCGTCAGGGGTTCGCCTTTCTCGTCGATGAAGCTTGGATCACGCAGCCGGCGCACCGCCTCGTCGACGATCGCCTGCGCCTCGATCGGATTGGTGCGCGCGCCGGCGGTGTAAACGCCCGAGACGCGCTGCCAGGTCACCGCGCTGGGCCGGGTTTCGGGCGACGGGAAGGTAACGAGCTTGCTGTCGTAATAGCGTGCGTTGGAGAAGGCGATCAGGCTCTCGTGGCGGCTGCGATAATGCCAGTCTAGGCTGTGCTGCGGCACGCCGGCGGCAAGGCACTCGTCGAGGATGCTTTCCATATCGGGCACTGTGTCATCATCGACCGTGGTCGTGCCGGACCCGCGCGCGAAATCGTTGCTCGGGGGCATTTGGCGAGGATCACCGGCAATGACGATCTGCTTGCCTCGTGCCATTGCTCCGATTGCGTCCCACGGCGTGATCTGCGAGGCCTCATCGAAGATGATGAGGTCGAACAGCGACTGATCAGGCGGCAGATATTGCGCGATTGATAGCGGACTCATCAGCATGCAAGGCGCGAGGCGGGTGAAGGCGTCGCCCATCTCGGCGGCAAGCTTGCGGACAGGCATGCTCGGGCGCTGCAGTTGAAGCTGGTGCTTCAGCGTCCCATAGCCATCCTTCTTGCTGACATCGTTCTTGTCAGGGATCAGGCCGCACAGCTTGGCGCGGATATACCGCGAAGAGAGTTGGCCCATCCGATCGTCGAGTTCGCGGAAACGCGCGATGCGATCTTCCTGCTCTCCAGCAATGAAATGAGTGAGCAGAGGCTCTTGATCGATGCGGGTGAAGGCGAACCAACGGGCGTAGGCGGTTTCGAATGTGTCGACCGAAATATCGGGAGCGATCGCGTCGCGTTCGAGTCCTTCGACAAGCGGCGACAGGTGCACCTGCATGGCCTCATCGCGAACGCGGCGCCAGTCGGTCCAGTCCTTGAGCCGGCGGGCATGGGCAACGACAGCAATCGCGCGCATCCGCAAATCCTCAAAGTCCGGGCTGGACGTCCCGCCGGAGAGGGCATCGAAACGACCTGTGACAGAGTCGAGCGTCTCGAGGGCACGGCGGAGCTTCCCCACAGCGCCCGCGACCGGTCCGTCGGTCGCCAGCATCTCGTTGGCATCCACCACCAAAGCCGCGGTGGCATTTCGCAGCGCGACCAAGGTCTCGGGGTCGTTCGCCTCGCCCGCAATCGCGGCGCGCAAACGCTCGGCCTGCTTGATCGCCTGCTCGATCCCATCGCCATCACTCGCCGGTCCTGCCCAACCTGGAATGGGTGAAGCCTGCGGGGTGAGCGCATCGATCTGCACCAGCAGATCACGCATTGCGGCCAGCCGCGGCAGATCGGCCTCGGGTTCTACCAGGCCGGATGCGCCGCCCGCTTGCGCCAGAGTACGAGCCACCTTCCGCTTAGCCAGTGTGGCGAAGAACCAGAATTTTCCCGAAGCGGCTATCCAGGCGGCCTTGGCTCCTTCTATATCAATGCGCCGCGCTGCCTCAGTTGCATAAGGCGCGCTCAGTGCCTGTTCTTCCATCCGATAACGCGCGATCAGTGCCAGCGCCGCCCGTGCCGCTGCGACATGAGCGGCCATGTTGGGTTCGAAGGCAAAGCGGAGGTCGTGCCCGTGCATCGAAAGACACAGATCTGCGAAACCGAGCAGCGAGCCAAGTTGCGCCCGGTCTTCGCCGGACAGTGGAAGGCGGGCGACGACCGCAAGGCCGTCGCGCGCTGCTACCGCCGCGTCGATTGCGCCAGGCACTTCGCTGGCACAGATGACGATCTCTTCCTGCCAACCGTTGGACCAGTCGGTGCTGGCTACGCCATCAAGCTCGACTGGAAGATCGGCCACCACCTTGCGGGCAATGCCGAGCCGCCGCGCAATGTCCCGGAAACGCGCCATCTCCTCGCCGGAATGATGAACCGAGACAGGAAAGGCAAATTTTGGGGTTGCCTTGCCTGCATCGCGAACGGTGCGGCCAATCGCGCGATGGATGGTCCAGCCGTTCGGTTCGCAGCGGTGTAGCAGCGCCACCACCTCGTTGAGCTCGTCGCGAAGCCGCCGGCTCTCAGCCGCTTCGCGCTCCCATTCCTCCTGCGTGAGGGCGTCACGTGTCGTCCAGGCGCTATCGAGCTGCTTGAGGACGGCCGCCTTGGTCGCCTTGGCCGAATGAAGTTCCAGGCAGAAGGGAGCGAGCCCTTTTTCCGCGAGGCGACGCTGCACGACCTCGAGTGCCGCTCGCTTTTCGGCGACGAACAGCACCCGCCGGCCGAGCGCCAGATTGTGCGCGATTATGTTGGCGATGGTCTGCGACTTACCGGTGCCTGGCGGCCCGTCGAGCACGAAGTCACGTCCTTCGGCTGAGGCGACGACCGCGACCAACTGCGAACTGTCCGCCGGCAGTGGGGTGAACAGGCTCGCGGGATTAACTTTCGCATCCATCTCCTCGGGCCGCGGGAAGCTGCCCTTGTCGACCTGCACCGAACCATCGCGATCGATCAGGTGGCGTACTAACGGGCTTTCCTTCAGGCGGTCCGCGCGATCGACTAAGTCCTTCCACATGAGATATTTGGCGAAGGAGAAGGTGCCGAGAGCGACCTCGGGAACCACCTCGAAGCCGGCGATGTCGCGCACGACCGTGCGTACCAATCGCCAGATGCTGGCGACGTCGATACCGCTTTGATCCTTCGGCAACTCCCCATCCAAACCGGGAATGGTCAGCTCGAAATCCTGGCGCAGTAGCTCCAGCAGAGTAAGGTTGAAGCGCGGCTCGTCCTCATGCGCGATCATGGTCACGCCGGAAAGCGCACTTTTGCGCTCCAAACGGACGGGCAGAAGGATCAACGGTGCGCGATAAACTTTCTCCTCCGACACCGATTTCTTCCACTTGAGAAAGCCGAGCGCGAGATAGAGGGTGTTGGCCCCGCCTTCCTCCAGATCGCATCGAGCCTTGCGGTAGAGCTCGACTAGCGCGGAATCGAGTTTGTCCTTAGGAAGCAACGACAAGACCTCGCCGCGTGTCATCGCCTGCTCGGCGACTTCAGCGCGCAGGCTTGTCTGCGTCTGTTGTTCGTAAAGTTTCTCGTCACGGCCGCCGACCTCAAGATCGGGCATTGGCACGATCCGAACCTTCCGCCCGTCGGCGAGTAGGTCCTCCAGCTTACCCGGATCGAGGCAGAGCAGCTTTATCACGCTTTTGCCATCGCGCAGGCTCAGCAAGTTGTTGCTGGTCGTCAGGTTGAGCAGCTTACGCTGCCACTGCAGGATACGATTGGCGGCGGTCGGCGCCGCTTCGATCACCTCGACATCGAACCCGGGCAGCGCAGGTGCCGCCTCCAGTCCTTCGACAACCTGCGGCGCGTCAGGCTCGGAGGGCCGGCTCGCCGCAGCGACGCCGAGTGGCCGAATCCTCTGCATGCGTGCGCGACGGACGTCGATCGCCATCTCGAAGTTCGAATCCGCATCTTCGGCGATCTGCCGGCGGGCGGCTGCCATGGCCTGACTGAAGCTCGCGGGTGCGTTCTGGGTTGCAAGCGTTGTCTCGAACACGACCAGATCATCGAGATCGAGACGACGGCGCAACGCGGCGGCTTCATCCGTGACCAATGCCGCAAACTCAATCGGCTGCAACCAGAGGCCGACAAAGGCATGCCCCTCGTTTAATATTAGAAGCGGGTTGAGGCTCGCTTGCTCCAAAGCGGCGGCGAACAGCAATGCCGTGTCGAGGCAAGTCGCCAACCGGCCATCTAAGATCTGGGAGGGAGTACGGATCTTCTGCCCGGTCTGCTCAAAGCTCGCCGGCGGGAGGGCGTAAGAGATGCGCATGCCGGCCACCGCCGACCAGATCGCCGATGCCAGCTCCCATACACGCTCGCGCTTGCCGGATTGATAACCGTCAATGGCATCAGGCTTGCCCGCCCGGCGTAGAACGTCCGAGGCCCCCTTGAGTACGCGGTCGACCGCAGGATCGTTCGGCATCACGAAAGCCGGCAACAACTCGGCCATGGAACTCACGCCGCCCCATTGATTGTGGGCAAGCAGTTCCACTGGATGCAGGAATTCTGCGAGGATAGCGCCGGTGCTGTCGTTTAGCCTGAGCGAGAGTGATCCAACAACGCTTTCGGTCAGCTCATGCAACAACGTCGCATTCAGCGCGACATCACGATCCGTGATCCGCAAAGTATCACCGGGCATCATCGTGTCGATGCGCCAGGTCTTGGTTTGAATGAACGGTGGATCTGCCGTCAGCGACAGCGCCAGGTTGTTTCGCCCCGCATCCGAAGGTGCAGAGATACTAAGCTCGCGAATGATAGGGATGGCATTCTGATGAGTAGCGAAGCCGATCTTGCCTGCAACAACAGTTTCTATATCCCAACTCAAAAAAGCGCCCCTCCGCTAATCCCCAAAAAGATTATGGAGGCTAGGAGCCGATAATCCAATGCAATTGGTTCGCTTATGGATTTGGCAACCGAGGCGACCCGAAATGCGCCCATTTCTGATCGGAGCTCTATCGTGCCTGTGATTGGTGACCGTTGCTAACAGCAGAAATTGTGTGTGCTATCGGTTATTGCAGTTTTCGAACAAATACGGAACAATCGGTTCGATTGGGCTTTCGGCGATCCCGCTGGCTGGTTCGATCTGGCAGAAATGCCGTGGTCCGGGGCAGCAACATCGCACTCGCAAAAGGCACCATACGATGCCACCCATATCGTAGAAGGGGAGTGCGCGCCGTCGTGTTTCCGGCGACCTTCGACCGGCACAGGCCGCAATTTCATAGGGTTGTGGCCTGTATGTAGTTATCGCTTTCGTCCAGCGTGGGGCACCACTCATTCTCTTATTGAACGGCGTGTGGAGACGGTTGCGCGGAATATGGCGCAGCCGCGCGCAATTCTGCGGCTCGAAGCGGGGGTGGAGATTCCGATACCGCGGATTTTCTACGCGGTTTTGGCGCCGGTCTCCGTTTGCGGATAGGTGCTCCCCCGGTTTGCGCGGAAGTGGGGGACGCTGGTTCGAACGGCTCGATCGGACGGGCGCTCATCCGGTCCAGAACCGTCATGAATCCGGAGCCGCGCGGGAGCATAACAGGGAAATTTTTGCGTTTGCGGCCCTGGCTTCAGGTCTGGATGTGCATAAAATGCGATGAAATGGGCGTTTCTGCGAGGGGCGGGTTTCCGGACAGGTGCCAATAACAGGGACCCATAACAGGGAACTTTTTGGCGATAACAGGGAATTTTTGCGCGGTATCAGGGAATTTTTTGCGCCTGTTGCGCAGTGCCGAAAAGCTGGTCCTGTTGTTGCCACGACAGTGGAATGTCGGCGTCGAGAAGGGTGGAGAGACGCAAGGAGGCGGGCTGTTCGCCCCGGAGAATCTGGCGGGCCAGTGCGGGATTGAGAAAGGCTAATGACAGTGTGCGCCCGACATGGCGGCGCTCCTGTCCAATCCGAATGGCCAGTTCCTCGATCGAACGTATCTCGCCGGAAAGCAGCAAGGCTTTCCAGCGATGGGCCCTGGCGAGGGCCTTGAGAAGTGCCGGATCGGGCGTGCGCGCCTGACGGTCTTGTCCTGTCTGGGAGATGCCCGCCCGGCCGCCACGAAACTCCGCCCATACTGGTAGCGTCACAATGAGGGTGGCGCCATGATCCATGAGCGTTTCGCCAGTAGCGAGATGGCTCCGGCAATGGGCCTGGGTCTGCCTGTCATCCAAAGGTTCTGCTGCCTGCGTCTGCCAGATCTCCAGCGCAGCAGCTTTGTCCAGGCTCAGAACGATGGAAGAGGCTCCAATCTGCACCTGTTGCAACACCGCATGGGAGTTGGCGGTCTTCGGCAGGCACAATCGGAGCAATGTGCTATCGATCAGCTGCGCCTTCACACCGGCTTCGTAGTCCGTCAGCGTTTCCGGCTTGTAAGGCGCCAGCGCCTCGTTTTGCGTGGTGATCCCGTTAAAGAAACCACCACTCTTGGTCGCGCGCGCAACGCTCAGATAGATCAGTGTGCTGTCGTCTGGCTTGTAATCCAGCCCGCCGTGCCAGGAGACGTTGCGGTTAAAAATCTTGTCGTCCTGATGCGTGGCCGGGATGTGTATGCCGAGACCCGGTATCACGAAATCAGTGCCGCCAATATAGGAACGATCTTCATAGGTAAGCCGCAAACCGGTGGTCAGGGTAAGCTGGTCTGTGAGCGGCCATTTCGCTTGACCGAAAACTGCCGCCGAATTCGTGATTTGCCGCGACTCGATAAACGCGTCGAGACCAAAGCTGTCGACAAGTGTGCCTGGCGTATAACTGTGAACACGGTCCCAGGAGTAATAGAGGCCGCCCAGCCAGGCGATCCCTGACGTATCGCCCGCCAGACGAACCTCCTGGCTGAATTGCGATACAGCGTCGTTCTGGTTGAATTCGGCATCCGAGGTCGGTGTCGCGTCGGCATCGATATAGAATTCGCGTTTGAAATTGATATAGCCGGTGATGGCGGTCAGGGTCGCCCAGCCAAAGTCATCGTCGATGTGCAATGTGCTATTCCATTGATCGACGTCATAAGGTGCCAGATGATTCCAGTCGCCCTCGAATTTGTTGGGCGTCATGTCGGTATAGCCGTGCGAGTCGACACAATGCGACGGATTGGAAAAATCCGGACAGGTTTCGCCTGCCACCGTTGAAATCGTGCCGAAGAATTTTCCCACGCCGATCTCCGAGCGGTTATGCTCGCCTTCGAGTTTGAACAATACTGTCAGATCGCTGGTCGGCTACCACAGCGCTTGTGCGCGCCCGAGAAAAATGCTTTGCCGCCCCAGATCGCGATCGAGCACGCGGCTGAACCAGTAACCGTCAGATTGATGCACAATTTTACCGGCGAAGCGCACCGCTAGCGTATCGGTCACTGGCAAGTTCAGCATGCCATCCGTTTCGAATATGCCGTAATTGCCGTAACCGGCTGAGATATTGGCTGCGAAGCCATCCAGCGAGGGGCGTGCGGAGATGATGTTGATTGCACCTGCGGTCGAGTTACGGCCGTAAAGTGTGCCTTGCGGTCCTTTCAATACTTCGACCCGCGCCAGGTCGTACATATTGAAATCCATTTCGGCGAAAGAGGCGAGAAACACATCGTCGACATATACGCCGACACT
>JGI26539J51216_1001588_pt1 | contig 14565 bp, 13 predicted proteins | sample ThiBio_1000_biof_2_FD_51216 | JGI IMG/M metagenome (IMG submission 51216)
CGATCGTGCGATCGTGCGATCGTTTGACACTACGGCGCGACGCGCAGCAATTAACCAGGAAAAACCGAATGAGCAACGTACTGGACGTCATTATCGTGGGGGGTGGAACGGCAGGCCTTTCCGCCTTGCGGGAAATCAGAAAACGCACCAGCAATTTCGTCATCATCAATGATGGCCCATGGGGCACAATCTGTGCCCGGGTAGGCTGCATGCCTTCCAAGGCTCTCATCGAAGCGGCCAATGCCTTTCACCGCCGTAACCGCTTCGGCGAATTCGGCATCCGGGGGGCGGAAAATATCACGATCGATATTGCGGCGGTGCTTCAGCGCGTACGAAAACTCAGAGATGGATTCGTCGCAGGCACGCTGAAAGCAACGAGCGACCTGGGAGAACGCGCCATATCCGGCCGCGCGCGATTGCTGGGCGTGGGAAAGCTGGAAGTAAACGGACGCATACTCCATGCGCGCAGCATCATCCTCGCTACCGGGTCCCGTCCCGTGATCCCCGGACAATGGCAGGCGCTCGGCGGAAGGCTGCTGACCACGGATACCCTATTCGAACAGGAAACGCTGCCTTCCCGCATGGGAGTGCTGGGCCTGGGGCCTGTCGGCGTGGAGATGGCGCAGGCACTTTCGCGGCTTGGCATCAACGTAAGCGCGTTCAGCAAAGGCGAAAATATCGCCAGATTGAGCGATCCCGAGGTCAATGCTGTCGCGGTGGATCTTCTGGGCAGGGAATTTTCATTGCTGACAGGCGAGAAGGCGGATCTCCGGATGGACAACGATCAATTGCAGGTAAGCACGAACAGCAGCGATATCGCCTGCGACAGCGTTCTCGTCGCGCTCGGGCGGCGCCCTAATATTGATGGCCTGGGGCTTGAAACATTGGGAGTCGAACTCGACGAACACGGACTGCCCCCTGTGGATCCCGACACCATGCAAATAACCGATCTGCCAGTTTTTCTGCCGGGAGATGCCAACCGTCAGGCTCCAATCCTGCACGAAGCGGCGGATGGAGGGCACATAGCCGGAATTAACGCCATGCGCCCCACGCCTTTCAGCTTCCAGCGGCGAACCCCCCTGGCAATCATTTTTTCCGAGCCTGGCATCGCCATCGTGGGAAAGCGCTTCGAGTCGCTGGACAGCCGACGCATACTGACCGGGACGGTGCGTTTCGAAAACCAGGGGCGGGCCCGCATAGCGCAGCGCAACCACGGCATTCTCCGCCTGTACGCGGACCGGGAGAACGGCCGGCTGCTTGGGGCAGAAATGGTTGCGCCTGCGGCCGAGCATATGGCGCACTTGCTGGCGATTGCCATCGACCGGTCCCTTGCCGTGCAGGATATGCTGCGCCTGCCTTTTTATCATCCGACTCTCGAAGAGGGCTTGCGTACGGCTCTACGAGAGATATCCTCGCAATTGCCGCCATGCAGCGAATCCGATCTCGCGGCGTGTGAATCCCTGCGCGTCGAGGCGCTGGAGTAGCGCCGGACTTCTCCCCGCAAAACCGCCGTTGCGCCAGCGGAGATTTATTCAACGCTTCCTTGGCCCTGCAGTGAATTCCGAGGATGAAGCCGGGTCCAACTTTGGGAAGTGATATCGCTCGCCAGCATGGCGGCCAAACAAAATTGTGAAGGACCGTACCGTAATGAATGAGTTTGCCTTTGCCCGGGTATTGCACGTGTTGGGAGTCGTGCTGTGGATAGGTGGCGTAGCCATGGTCACCACTGTATTGCTTCCCACCATATCGAAAATGCGCTCCGCCGAGGAGCGCACGGATTTTTTCGGACGAATCGAACGCCGCTTTGCCGCCCAGGCGCGCTTTACCACCCTGCTGGTCGGCCTGAGCGGGTTTTACATGGTCCATTTGCTGGATGCCTGGGGCCGCTTCACCGAGCTGCGCTTCTGGTGGATGCATGCCATGGTGCTGGTGTGGCTGATATTCACCCTGGTGCTGTTCATCGCGGAGCCGTTGGTGCTGCGCAAGAAGATACAAAAATCGGTCGCGGATAATGCAGAAAATTCGGTTTCGTCGGCCCAGCGCATGCACTGGATACTGCTAAGCCTGAGCCTTGTCGCCGTCGCCGGCGCGGTGGCCGGCAGCCATGGCTGGATGCCCGGCGGAAATTAGGGATGTGTTTCGGGCCTTGCCCTCACGCTTTTTCGCACGGCAACGCGAGCGGGAAACAAGTATTAACAGGCTCCAGGAAACCCGGCATATGAGTTACGCAGCAATAAAAATGATCCATATCGGCAGCGTCATTGTCAGCTACCTGCTGTTTTCATTGCGCAGCATATGGATGCTGCAGGAGTCTGCTGCCATGCAGCGACGCTGGGTAAAGGTCATGCCGCATGTGGTGGACACGGTACTGCTGGCCAGTGCCATCACGCTCGCCATCAGAATCCACCAGGACCCGATTCACGACTCCTGGCTCAGCGCGAAGGTCGGGGGATTGCTGCTTTACATCGTTCTGGGCATGATGGCATTGAAGTATGGAAAAACCCGCAAGACGAGAATCCGGGCATTGATAGCGGCCCAGGCTGTCTTTCTGTATATCGTGCTGGTCGCGCTTACGAAAAACCCCTTGCTGTTCTAATCGGCAATTTCATCCCCCGTTTTTATTCATACGGAATTCCTTTCCTCCCGCCCGCTTTGTATCCGTGGCACCCAGGCATCAAAATACAAGGAAGATCCTGAACAAGACCCCGTTGCTGCAGCCGGATGACTGATGCACGCTCCCGCGGGTGAATCCCGCCATTCGTACCCTTTCCGGCGCCAGTCTTTATAATTGCAATATAATTGCAATGCCAATGCAGTTGTATTGCTCAAGAAAAACACAGACCAAATCCTCGCTGGCGCAGCGATGGCTTTGCGGGATGGGATGGGCGAAAGGGGACGGAGCGCAATGGTCATTCCATTCCAGGGAGTGGCAACACAGCCGTGTGCCACAAAAATCACGCAATCCGCCTTGTAGCAGGCTCACCATGGATGAACGTCGAGTTACAGCGGGAAGTCTTTGTGGATCACGTCTCCAAACCGGAAACAAGCGGCCAGCGGCCGGATTTGGGTTCATATTTATCTTCGCCCTTTTCACGAGATTGAACCCCGGCTTGCTATAATTGCGCGCATGTTCCTGTTGATCTTCTTTACTGCTCGCTTCACAAGCTGATGCGCCCGTTGATCTATTCACTCGCCGCGCTTCTCGCATTGGGCTTGTTCGTTGCTCTCCTCGTTGTTTTTGCGGCGCTGGTAACGGTTCCTTCGCTGCCCTCGCTCGAGACACTGACGGATTACCGGCCCAAGATTCCCCTACGGATATATAGCGCCGAAGGCCTGCTGATCGGAGAATTCGGCGAAGAGCGCAGGGAGGTGGTCAAGATCAGCGCAGCACCCGCACAGTTGAAGCAGGCGATCATCGCCGCGGAAGACGACCGGTTCTACCAGCACGGCGGGGTCGACTATATCGGCATACTGCGTGCCGCCTATTCGAACTTCACCTCGGGAGGAGTAAGGCAAGGCGCCAGCACCATAACGATGCAGGTGGCACGGAATTTTTTTCTGACGAAAGAAAAAACACTCACCCGAAAATTCAGCGAAGCGCTGCTGGCGTTCAAGATCGAGCACAGCTTGAGCAAGGACGAAATACTCGAACTCTACTTCAATCAGATCTATCTCGGGCAACGCGCATACGGCTTTGCCGCCGCCGCCCAGGTTTACTTCGGAAAATCCCTGCAGCAGCTCAGCCTTGCCGAAGCAGCGATGCTTGCGGGCTTGCCCAAAGCCCCATCGCGCTTCAATCCGGTAGTCAATCCCAAGCGTGCCAAAACACGTCAGCTTTATGTTCTGCGGCGCATGCAGGAGCTGGGCTATATTTCCAAAGAAGAGTTCAAGCTGGCGGAAGACCAGCCGCTGCATGTCAAGCGCGAATCGCAGGAATTTCCAATGAAGGCCGAGTATATCGCCGAGATGGCCCGCCAGGCAGTCTACGACCGATATCAGGACGCGACCTACAGCAAGGGATTCAGGGTCTACACCACGGTAAGGAAATTCGACCAGGATGCGGCGTACCAGGCGGTGCGTGAGGGAGTGATCGACTATGACCGGCGGCATGGATATCGCGGCCCTGAAGCGGTGCTCGAATTACCCGCCGCCACCTCGAACCGGGATGAGATACTTGAAGACGCGCTCACGGAAGTGGCCGACAGCGATGATCTTCTTGCTGCCGTGGTGCTTGCCGCCGACTCCAAGCTGGTCAAGGCCTACCGCAAAGGCGGAGAGATCATCGAAATAAGCGGCGACGGTCTCAAATTCGCCCAGAAATTCCTGGGGAACAAGGCGAACAAGAAGCATATCCGTGCGGGCTCCCTGATTCGCATACGGAAGAACGACACGGGATGGCACATCGCGCAGCTCCCCCAGGTCGAGGCAGCGCTGGTATCCATCAATTCCAGTGACGGCGAGATTCGCGCCATGATTGGCGGGTTCGATTTCAATCGCAGCCAGTTCAACCATGTCACCCAGGCCTGGCGCCAGCCGGGTTCGAGTTTCAAGCCCTTCATCTACTCCGCCTCGCTGGAAAAGGGCTTTACTCCCGCAACGATCATCAATGACGCGCCCCTTTCTTTTACCGCGGAGGAAACCGGAAGCGAACAGTGGGACCCCAGAAACTTCGATGACAATTACGACGGCCCCCTGCGCATGCGGGTGGCGCTAGCGAAATCCAAGAACCTGGTGTCGATTCGCATCCTTCAGGCCATTGGCGTGCAATACGCCCAGGATTACATCGCCCGTTTCGGGTTCGATCCAAAGCTCCATCCGCCCTATCTGTCCATGGCGCTGGGCGCGGGTTCGGTTACGCCGATGCAGATGGCCGTCGGATATGCCGCTTTCGCCAATGGAGGGTTCCGGATAGTGCCCTATTTCATCCAGCGCATAGAGGATGAAAAAGGCAACGTACTGGTGCAATCGGAACCGGCGGTCGCCGGGCAGAATGCCAAGCAGATCATCGATCCGCGTAACGCGTTTCTCATGACCAGCATGATGCAGGACGTGGTGCAGCGCGGCACCGCAACCAGGGCCAAGCAGTTGGGCCGCAACGATCTGGCGGGGAAAACCGGCACCACGAACAACCACGTCGACGCCTGGTTTTGCGGCTACCAGCCGGATCTGGTAACCATCTCGTGGATTGGTTTCGATAATCCGAGGTCACTGGGCGACAAGGAAACCGGCAGCCATGCCGCGCTGCCCATGTGGATAAGTTACATGGGCAAGGCTTTGAAAGACATTCCCGTGGCGAAAATCACCCCTCCCCCGGGAGTGGTCACAGCCAAAATCAATCCTGAAACCGGACTGCGGGACGCAGCCGGCACCGTGACCGAACAATTTCTCGAGGAGCAGTTGCCGCCCGAGCAGTTGCCGCCCGAACCCGAAAACAAGCTAGAAGACAAGCTAGAAGACGTGATCAGATCGACAGAGGATATAATCAGGGAATTTTTCTCGCACTAAACCCGGATATCGCCGCATCGGGCGCCACCAGTCACACCCCTCTGCAGGGATTTGCCAGGATGATTCAGCGCGCCGCCAGCCATCTTGCCGCATCCATCGCATAATAGGTGAGGATGCCATCCGCCCCCGCCCGCTTGAATGCCAGCAGCGCTTCCAGCACGCAGCTTTGCTCATCCAGCCATCCGTTTTGCGCCGCTGCCTTGAGCATCGCATATTCCCCGCTGACCTGGTAGACGAAAGTGGGTGCCCCGAACCGATCTTTCACGCGGCGGACGATATCGAGATAGGGCATGCCCGGCTTGACCATGATCATGTCCGCGCCTTCCTCCAGATCGAGCCCCACCTCCCATAGCGCCTCATCCGAATTGGCGGGGTCCATCTGGTAGGTATACTTGTTTCCCGAACCCAGGTTCGCGGCGGAGCCTACAGCATCCCGGAACGGCCCATAGAAACTCGATGCGTATTTGGCGGCATAGGCGAGAATGCGCGTGTGAATGCATTCGTGATCTTCCAGCATGGCGCGAATCGCTGCCACACGCCCATCCATCATGTCCGAAGGCGCCACCACGTCCGCCCCGGCCTGGGCATGTATCAGCGCCTGCTGCGCCAGCACCTTTACCGTTTCATCGTTCAGCACGTATCCCTGGCGGTCGATGAGTCCATCCTGGCCATGACTGGTGTAGGGGTCCAGCGCGACGTCGGTAATGATGCCCAATTCGGGAAAATGCTTCTTGAGCTGTCCCACCGCCTTGGGCACCAGGCCTTCCGGGTTGAGTGCTTCGGACGCGGCAAGATCTTTCAGGCCGGCGTCGATTACGGGAAAAAGAGCCATGGCGGGTATGCCAAGCTCCAGGCAGCTTTCCGCACGGCGCATCAGCAGGTCGAGAGTCTGCCTTACCACGCCAGGCATCGACAGCACCGGCTCCTCGCGTTTTTCCCCGTCCAGCACGAATACCGGGTAGATCAGGTCATCGGCATGCAATCTGCTTTCCCGCATCAAACGGCGGGAAAATCCATCGCGGCGCATGCGCCGCATTCTCCTTTGGGGAAACTGGCTGAAAGCTGACATATTAATGATTTGAAATTAATGACTTGGAAATAACCACTAAAATTTTACAGGAAATATTCAAAAATCCGGGAACTTGTACTCGAATTGCTTATCTTACTTACAGACGTTGCTTGATTGTCTCCCGCTTTTCCTCCCTGAGCGGGTACCTTAATCCCTATTAAGGTAGTTTGCCCCCGGTTTTATTCCCCTTTAACCGGGGGTTTTTTATGCCCGCTATTCCTGGATCGGCATCCTCTGGGTTTTTCGCGTCTTTCGTTTCCAGTCTATGCGAATCTCCGTTCCGTGAAAGCGAATCCAGTCCGAGCCACGCGCCAAGAACCGAAGCCGCCTGGTCCACTCCCTCGCGCGTCATGCTGGAAAATAATTGTACGCTGCATTGCGGATAAGTTTCACGCAGCGATTGCGTTACNCCATGGAGCACCTTTCCCGCCTGCTGCCGCGAGAGCTTATCCGATTTCGTGAGCAGCGCGTGCACCGGCTTGCCGGTTTCGGCAAACCAGGCCAGCATTTGCCGGTCCAGCGGCGTCAGTGGATGCCGCACATCCATTATGAGCACCAGTCCATGAAGAGATTCCCGCGTCCTGAGGTAGGTGCCAAGCAGATGCTGCCAATGCTCGCGGATTTCCGCAGGGACTTTTGCGTAGCCATACCCCGGCAAATCCACGAGAAAGCCTCCTCGTCCCAGGCGGAAAAAGTTGATGTGCTGCGTCCGGCCAGGCGTTTTGCTCACGAAAGCCAGTCTCCCACGATTGGTCAATGAATTGATGGCGCTGGATTTGCCCGCGTTCGACCGTCCCGCGAACGCAATCTCGATGCCGGCTGGAGCCGGCAGGTCCCGCAAGCGGTTGACGGTGGTAAAAAAGGTTGTGGGGTGAAAAACCGACATGATCGTTGGTCCAGCTCGGCGAATAGCAGGAAAAATAGGGGGAATCCGTTCTTCAGCCAGCATCAGGCTTAAGGAAGCGCTGAATAAATCTCCGCTGGCGCGGCGGCGGCTTTGCGGGATGGGATGCGCGAAAGGCGACGACGCGAATGGCGCGGCCGCGCAGGGCGGAGCAGTGTCTTCCGAAAGGAAGATGCGACCCCGCAGCGAAATGCCTGCGCCCCAACAAACCTGTGGTGCGGTCGAAGCATCCCCTCCGCTGCCCGATCCCCGCTCTGCGGGGCNCCTCGGGCGACGCTCCGGGGGCGCTCCTTGGCATCGTAGCCCCGGCTACGACCTGCGTCGNGCGCCTTATGATCATTCCGATTTTACCAGCAACGCGCTCAGCGCAGATTTATTCAGCGCTTCCTAAGGTCTCCGAAACAGCAGCTGGCGTTTCCCGGGCGATTATCCTGAGACCATCGAGCACCAGGTTATCCACCACCACGGTAGTGGCATCGAGCCGGGCTTGAAGTTGCTGCGCCGCGCCGCCGCTGAGAATACAATCGGGCACGCGCCCCAGCGTAGCCGCAAGAATCGCGGCCATGCGGTCCACCGCCCCGGCCATTGCGAGCAACGCGCCCGTGTACATGGCATCCACGGTGCGATCGGGATACTCGCAGAACTTTCCATTTCCCTGTTCCAGGGCAGCGGTATTTTCAATCAATGCCTTTTGCATCAGGGCAAGGCCAGGTGTGATGATTCCTCCGAGAAACTCTCCAGTGTCGGAAAGCGTATCGACAGTCATGGCGGTGCCTGCGTCAACCACGAGGCAACCCTGGCGCTGCAGCTCCCACGCAGCGATGAGCGCAGCCCACCTGTCGCAACCAAGCTGCAAGGGCTCTGCATAATAGTTGCGCACCCCGCACTGGTATGCGGCAGCGGTAATCCATCGAGGTTCCGCCTGCCAGCGGCGGAATGATCTGGATAACTCTTCCGCGACCCCGGCTCCGCCTACGTGGGACACCATGATCTGGACCGGTTCCTCCATATCCCCCCATTCCTTGTCCAGCAGGGCCAGTCCATCCTTCGCTTCCGTTGTCCTCGCCGTTCCCTCCGGAACCTGCGCCACCTCCGCGGCCCCCTGCCTTACCCAATCCTGTCCATCATGCAGGCCCCACTGAATTCGCGTATTGCCGGAATCAACTGCCAGCAGAAGAGGTAAGGATGATTTCATTTCAAAATGCCCTCCGTAGCGTAATTTCACCACCGCTATAGCGGTGGATTCCCGATGATGCCGACAGAAGCAGCGATCCGTCATCCGCCACGCCTTTTACCGTGCCCTCCCTGCTCGAACCATCAGGCAGATGAAGCATCACGGCTTTATGTTCGTAGGCATGGCGGCTTATCCACTCTTCCTTGAAGGATGCGAAGCCGAATTGCTCGAATTCCCTTAACGCCCGGGATAGCTCGATCATCAGCGCAGCGAGCATCCTGTTGCGATCCGGCATCCTGCCAGCCATGGAAAACACATCTGTCGTACCCTGGGGGATATTCGCCCGCACCTTGTCCGACAATCTCAGGTTCATGCCGATCCCGATCACTGCAACGGCAGGGCCCAGCATGTCGCCCTGCAATTCGATCAATACACCGGCAAGCTTGCAGAAATTGAATATCACATCGTTTGGCCACTTCAGGGTGGCACCTTGCACCCCGATGGATTCGAGCGCGCGCAGGATGACAACCCCGGTTGCCAGGCTCAAGCCTGACAGGAAGCTCGCGCCCTGGGGAAACCGCCACAACAAGGAAAATGTAAGGCTATCCCCCAGGCCGGAATGCCACTTCCGTCCATGGCGTCCCCGTCCGCCAGTTTGCAACTCCGCCGCCACCACCTGGATGCGATCGCTCCTCGCGTTCAACTCCGCTGCGGCCTTGTGCTGCAAAAAAGTATTCGTCGACTCGACGGTATCCAGCACTTCGAGGGCAAAGGCATCCGATTGCGATCCGAGGTATTCCAGGATCAGATCCCGCTCCAGCCATTGCATCGGTTCGCTCAACCGGTAACCCCGGCCATGGATTTTATATACCGTCAGCCCCACTTCATCCAGTCCGCGCAAGGCGTTCGACACGCTGCTTCGCGAGATGCCGTGATTTTCGGCAATGGCTGCGCCCGAATGNAATTCGCCATCGTTCAACGTGCGCAAAATGGAAAACGTCAACGGCTTCATGTTAACCAGTTTAGTGCAAATACCGCCGGCTGCCTCGCCGCGACACTCGACTATGGAGAAGTAAGCTCGAAACAGGCCATTGCAGCATTGTAGGCCAGGGTTAACGCAGCGCAACCCGACATTCCAGCATAAAATTGCTATGCATCGGTTTCGAAAAACATCCACTCTATTGGAAAAGCAAGCTCAGAGTAAATTTTTACGAAAGTGATTCCTACTATAATAGTCCGAACAGCAAGGAGCATCTCATGACACCCAAGAGGATAACTTGAAACACGAACCTGCAGCCGACAGCCCAGTTGCTTCCAACTTCATCCGCAGCATCATCGAGGAAGACCATCGTTCAGGCAAATGGAATGGACGGGTGGAAACCCGCTTCCCCCCGGAACCGAACGGCTATCTTCATATCGGTCATGCCAAAAGCATTTGCCTGAATTTCGGCATTGCCCGTGACTACCACGGCAAGTGCCATCTGCGATTCGATGATACCAATCCCGAAAAGGAAGAGCAGGAATATGTGGACTCCATCATCGAGTCGGTCAAGTGGCTCGGCTTCGACTGGGGCAATTGCATGCATTATGCTTCGGACTATTTCGACAAGCTATATCAATTCGCCGAATACCTCATCACCCGCGACAAAGCCTATGTCGACAGCCTGACAGCCGATGAAATCCGCGACTTCCGGGGCACGTTGACCGAAAGCGGACGCAACAGTCCCTACCGGGATCGAAGCATCGAGGAAAACCTGGATTTGTTCCGCCGCATGNAAGCCGGCGAATTCCCTGATGGAACGCATGTCCTGCGCGCCAAAATCGATATGAGCGCTCCGAACATCAATCTTCGCGATCCCGTCATCTATCGGATTCGCCGGGTCTGGCACCACCGGACCGGAGACAAATGGTGCATCTACCCGATGTACGACTATACCCACTGCATTTCCGATTCGCTGGAGAAAATAACCCATTCCCTGTGCACCCTGGAATTCGAAGATCACCGTCCGCTCTATGACTGGACACTCGACCAGTTGAGCGACGCACTTCCCTGCCATCCGCAGCAGATCGAATTTGCGCGGCTGAACCTTACCTATGCCGTCATGAGCAAGCGCAAGCTGATCGACCTTGTGGAGAATCACCTGGTCGATGGCTGGGACGATCCGCGCATGACCACCCTGGCGGGCCTGCGGCGCCGCGGCTACACCCCCCAATCCATCCGTCTCTTCGCCGAGCGCATTGGCATCAGCAAGGCAGATTCATGGATAGACATGGGCGTGCTGGAGGACTGCCTGAGAGAGGATTTGAATGAGCGCGCGCCCCGGCGCGTTGCCGTTCTCGATCCGCTGAAAGTCGTGATCGACAATTTTCCCGAAAATGCGGAAGAAGACTGCCTCGCGCCGAATCACCCGCAAAANCCCGAGTGGGGAACCCGCNCCCTGCCCCTCACGAAGACCGTCTATATCGAACGCAACGACTTCATGGAAACGCCATCCAAGGGCTATTTCCGCCTCTCTCCCGAAAAGGAAGTACGGCTTCGCTATGCTTATATCATAAAATGNACTGGCGTCATAAAAGATGCAAATGGCGAAATCATGGAAATCCACTGCACTTATGATCCCGATACCCGGAGCGGCACGGCGGGCGCGGAAACACGCAAGGTCAAGGGCAATATCCACTGGCTCTCCGCGGAACACGCCGGGAAGGCGGAAGTGCGGCTTTACGATCGCCTGTTCGCGCACCCCTATCCCGATGCCGGCGGGCGGGATTACAAGGAANCGCTCAACCCCGATTCCAAACACATCATCAGCGCGCTGGTGGAATCCTCGCTGGATCAGCCGCAACCGGAAGAGCGCTTCCAGTTCGAGCGCCACGGATACTTCATCGCGGACAGCAGGGATTCGATGCCGGGCAAACCCGTATTCAACAGAGGAGTCACGCTTCGGGATTCCTGGGGGAAATCGGGGGAAGTCCGGTAGCCTCCTGCATCAGTTCAAACCGGAAATGCATTTCATCCTGTCTGCANCAGTTGTTGATCCGGCCAGAAAAAATGCCATGAACACGTCATCCCGGGCTTGACCCGGGATCCAGCCCCAAGCCAGCAAAAGCACTCTCCTCAATACGGTTGAAGTCGTACAAATCATCCGCTACAAGACTGGATAGTTATTGTTCTCNACAATTGGTGCAATGAACTCTTCCCTTTCTCGTCTTTTTTCGCTAGCATACTGCATACTGAACATGAGGAACCCCGCAATAGAAATATCAGGCATGCGGGAATGATCCTGTTAATTTTGAGAATCGGCTTTCCGGTTCCGAGTNTCTCTGAAAGCGGTTTGGGTACCCAGCCTTGCCGCCTCGCCCAACCAAATACATCAACCTTTGAATGAGAGCCTAATGAGCCAGCACATCCATCACGTTTCCGACGGAACCTTTGAATCCGAAGTATTGCAGGCAACTGTGCCGGTGCTGGTGGATTACTGGGCAGAATGGTGCGGTCCATGCAAGATGATTGCTCCCATCCTGGATGAAGTGGCGCAGGAATACGGGGATCGCCTCAAGATCGCCAAGNTGAATATCGACGANAATCAGGCCACGCCGCAGAAATANGGCATTCGCGGCATACCCACGCTTATGCTGTTCAAGAATGGAAATATCGAAGCAACCAAGGTCGGTGCGCTATCCAAATCCCAATTGACCGCGTTTATTGACAGCCATATCTAAACCCGTTAATCTTATAGTCAAGCCTCCCTTATTTAAAGCAAAGCGGAACCAAGTCAGGTTAACCGCTTCTAAATCTAGCTACGCCCCGTCAGCATTTCCCAACGCTCCAGACGCTTTACGCCTGTTTACTCCTTCGCGGGTTCCACTCATGCACTTATCCGACCTCAAGAACTTTCACGTCACCGAACTGGTGGAGATGGCCATCGCCAACGAAATAGATGGAGCCAACCGCCTGCGAAAACAGGATTTGATCTTCGCCTTGCTGAAAAATCAGGCACGCAAGGGCGAGAGCATTTTTGGAGAAGGCACTCTGGAAGTATTGCAGGACGGTTTTGGCTTCCTGCGCTCTCCGGATACCTCCTATCTCGCGGGCCCTGACGACATCTATGTTTCCCCCAGNCAGATCAGGCGCTTCAATCTGCACACCGGGGATTCCATAGAAGGCGAAATTCGGACCCCGAAGGACGGGGAGCGCTACTTTGCNCTGGTCAAGGTGGANAAAGTCAATAACGAACCGCCCGAGCATTCCAAGCACAAAATACTCTTTGAAAATCTCACTCCCCTCTTCCCCACGCAGCGCCTGCTCCTTGAGCGCGATATCAAAGCTGAAGAAAATGTAACCAGCCGCATCATCGACCTCATCGCACCCATCGGAAAAGGACAGCGCGCCCTGCTGGTGGCAAGCCCCAAATCCGGAAAAACGGTGATGCTTCAGCACATCGCGCATGCAATTGCCGCCAACCATCCGGATGTCATTTTGATGGTATTGCTGATAGACGAGCGTCCTGAAGAGGTGACCGAAATGATCCGCTCGGTCAGGGGTGAAGTGGTCTCNTCCACTTTCGATGAGCCCGCAGTGCGGCACGTGCAAGTTGCCGACATGGTGATCGAAAAAGCCAAGCGCCTCGTGGANCACAAAAAAGACGTGGTGATATTGCTGGACTCCATCACCCGCCTTGCGCGCGCCTACAATACCGTGGTGCCCGCATCCGGGAAAGTGCTTACCGGCGGGGTCGACGCCAATGCGCTGCAACGGCCAAAACGGTTTTTCGGCGCTGCCCGCAACATTGAAGAAGGCGGTTCCCTGACTATCATCGCCACGGCGCTGGTCGATACCGGCTCGCGCATGGATGATGTCATCTATGAGGAATTCAAGGGCACCGGCAACATGGAAATCCACCTCGACCGGCGCATGGCGGAAAAGCGNACCTATCCCGCCATCAACGTCAACCGCTCCGGCACCCGCAAGGAGGAACTGCTTATCAAGCCGGATGTCCTGCAAAAAATCTGGGTGCTGCGCAAACTGCTCTATCCCATGGATGACATGGACGCAATGGAATTCCTGCTCGACAAAATCAAGGCCACCAAAAATAACGCNGATTTCTTCGATTCAATGCGCCGGGTATAAGCATTCCCCATCGCGCCCNCCTTTCGGGCTGGAAGGCTGGAATAACCCGCGTACCCCACGGCTCGATCAGCTTTTGCCAAAAAAGTGCGAACCGTCCAGGCCCCGTGATACAGGTTTCCGCTTACCGTCGCCGGTATTATCTCGACACGCAATCCAGCTTCTGAACATACTATTGTAACCTATCCCTCACTAGTGGATAATATGCGGTTTTTGCTAGCGGCCCTAGCCGGTATCGCTTGAACAGGAACAAGGAGAATAAAGTCATGAAATCAGGAATTCATCCAAATTATCAGGAAATTACCGTGACATGCAGTTGCGGCAATACCTTCCAGACGCGTTCCACCATGGGCAAGCCACTGCATATCGAAGTGTGTTCGGTTTGTCATCCGTTCTATACCGGAAAGCAAAAAATCGTGGACACAGCGGGACGGGTGGAGAAATTCCGTCAAAAATACGGCAAGAAGGCCGAAAAGCAGGCAGCAGTTTAAGAAAGATAAGAAAGAACTTGTCTGTATGTTTTAAAGGCAGCCAATGGCTGCCTTTTTTATTGGCGAATCATTGCTGCTGCCAGGGCCGGTTAACACTTGCTTCGCACCCACGACGGTGGCAGACATGAAACGCGCATTAACCTGAATCCGGCAGTTGGGCAGGGTCGAGTGTGTGATTTTTAGAGTGCAGGGAAGGCGCAATGACGCGGAATGGCTATTCCATTTTCCAGGGAGTTGCAACGCAGCGATGTGCCGCAAAAATCGCGCAATCCGTCCCTGTACGTCCCATGCAGGTGG
>JGI26539J51216_1001598_pt1 | contig 14497 bp, 13 predicted proteins | sample ThiBio_1000_biof_2_FD_51216 | JGI IMG/M metagenome (IMG submission 51216)
TGTTGGCCGCCGCTGAGGATGACGATGGCGGCGTCATCGACGGTGACGATGTCGTCGATGTGAGCAGGCCCCGTCGGCGAGGTGCCGGACGGGGCCTGGTCGTCGAGGTGGCGCGGTCGTCGTTGTTGTGCCGGGTGGGGTGTCAGTCGGCGGTGACCTCGGCGACGGCGGTGCGGGTGGAGGACTCGTCGACGATGGCCTTGTCCGCGGCGAACGCCGCGACAAGCGCTTGGACGGCGAGGTTGTTGACCGCCCGGGGATAGCCACGGCTGGTCTGGTGGATCAGCGCGGCGGCGTCGTCGGAGAACAGGGGGTCTGTCCGTCCGGCGAGGGCGAGGTGGTGTTTCAGGTAGCTACTGGTCTCCTCGGCGGTCATCGGGGGCATGGCGTAGCGCAGCGCGATCCGTTGGTCGAGCGCGGCGAGGACGCCGAGCTTGATCCGCCGCCGCAGCGTCGGTTGGCCGACCAGCAGGCATGCGAACGGGCTCGAGGAGTCCATGTCGTGGTTGGTCAGCATCCGGATCGACTCGAGCTGGGCGTGGTCGAGCAGGTGGGCCTCGTCGATGACCAGGACGGGGGTGCGGCCGCGTTCGGCCTGCTCGACCGCGAGCGCGTCGACGGTCTGCGGGACCAGCGTGGCGTGGTGGGTCAACGGCTTGGCGCCGAGGGCGGCGACGATCTGGTGGTGGATGCCGCGGACCCCGACCGTCGGGTTGGGCAGGTAGATGATGGTGTGTCTGGTGGGGTCCAGGGCGTGCAGGGCGGCGCGGACGGCGACGGTCTTCCCCGCGCCGACCTCGCCGGTGATCACCCCGATTCGGTGCTCGGTGATGCACCAGCCGATCCGGGCGACGGCCTCGCCATGGGCGGCGTGGCGGTGCAGCATCCCGGGGGCGAGGTCGCGACCGAACGGGGTGCGGGTGAACCCGAAGAACCCTTGCAGACGGTCGATCACGAGTCCGTCCCGCCATCGCGGACCTGGCCGTCGACGTCGATGAGGAGGTCGAGTTGCCCGGGCAGCTCCCCTGCGTGGTCGGTGCTGGTGAGGGCGGCGTAGTTGACGCGTTGAGCGAGTTCGGAGTGGTGGGCGTCGTCGAGCAGCAGCGCGTAGTTGATCCCGGTCGCCGCCGGCGGCTCGGGTGGGGTCTCGGGGCGGGCCTTGACGTGGGAGTGGCGGGTGATCCGGTGCGGCAGCGCCGCCCCGACCGCGGTCCCACCGTGACGGACCTCGATGCGGGTGAGGTCGAACGGGTCGAACACCAACTCGACGCGGCGTCCGGCCAGGGCCGGGTCGACCTGATAGCTGTTGCCCTGCAACGACACCAGCGCGGTCTTGCTGACCGTGCGCTGCTCGGCCCAGAGGAACGCCTCCGCCAACGCTGCGGGGGTCGGAAGCGGGAACGGCCCGCCAGCCGACCACCGCGCGAGGGGTGCCGCGTCGGTCTCGGAGTGGGGTCGGCGATGGTAGACCTGCTCGACCCAGGCGGTGAACAACCGGTTCAACTCGCCCAGCTCGGCGACCTCGTGCCGCCCGACCTCGTTGCGCCCGCCCGCGGCGCTGGTGTTCTCCGCGCTGTTCTCCGCGCTGATTTCGACGAGGAACTGTTCGCGGACAGTGCGGAAGAACCGTTCGATCTTCCCCCGGCCCTGCGGGCGGCCCGGGGTGGAGTGGACCAGCCGGATCCCGAGCTTCGCGCAGGCCCGCAGCAGCCAGGTATCGACGAACGCCGAGCCGTTGTCGACGTAGATCCCTTCCGGGACCCCGCGGGAGCCCAGCGCGGGGCGCAGCGCCGCCGCGAGGCGGACGGTGTCCTCGGCGAACCCGAACCGGTGCCCGACGATCGCGCGGGAATGATCGTCGATGAACGCGAACAGGTAGGTCTTGCGCCCGCCGATCCGCGGGCCGTGCAGGGCGTCCCCGGTCCACAGCTCGTTGGGTCGGTCGGCCTCGAACCGCCCGAACACCGGCGTCGGCGCCCCGCCCAGCACGGTGGGGTCGACCGCGGCCAGGTCGGCGAAGCGGCGCTGCAGCGTGCGCTCACCGGGGGCCCAGCCCAGCTGCGCGCGCAGGATCCGCCGCACCTGGGTCGCGGTCCGGTCCGGGTTCTCCTTCTTCAACGCCACCGCCAGGTCCAACACCTCCGCGGGCAGCCGTCGAGAGGACTGCCGCGGATGCGGCACCAGGGCGTCGAACCCGCCGGTGCGCCAGGCCCGGATCCAGCGGTCCAGCGTCTCCCGCGACACCCGCACCGGTCGCCCGGCCGGGTCGAGGTGGGTGCGGGCGGCCAGCTCCCGGACCAACCTGCCGCGCTGACGTGTCGAGTGCGCCGGGTCGGCGGCCTCACGGATCAGCTGGTAGCGGAACAACGCCACCGCCCGCGCCCGTTCCGCCCGCCCGCTCGCCTCGTCCGGGCGCACCCCGCCCACCGCCACCGGTCTCACCATCACCGACACCTCTCCTCGCTGGTCGTGCTCGCCGTGCTCGGCGGACAGCGCGAGGATGACCGCTGGTGATCACCACCGGCAGGGGCAACTCGTGTTGATCAATTTGAGGCTGTCGGGTCGGGCCATCCGGGGGCCAGCAGCCGGCCCGCCGACACCGCCACGGCGACCGGCCAGACCGGCACCACGACCACGCCGGCGACAGCGTCGTCGGAAGCGCCGAAGCGGGCGTGCACCGCCCGGACCGCCGCGTGGATCGCGGCCAGCGCGTCGGCCCAGGCCGTGCCGGCCGGGCCGGGCAACACCGGGTCCGGGTCCAGCGCCCGACACCATCCGGTGAACACCGCCCGCACCGGCTCGGCGCGGGTGGCGAAGCGCCGCAACCAGCCCCGGACCGTGTCCGCCGGGCGTCCCAGCGCGGCGGCGATGAGCCGATGCCCCTGCCCGGCCGCCCGCGCCGTCAGTGCAGCCCCGATCACCGCGGCCGTGTCCGCCCGCCTGAGCAGCAACAACACCGGCAACAACACGTGGGTCACCCGGCACCGGGAACACCGCGACCGGCGCGGGGTCACCGTCCTGGGCCCGTCCGGGCCGCGCACGACCCGGGTCCGGGCTCGACCCCAGCCGGCCAGCCGGCCCGCGCACCCCGGACACACCAACTCGCCCGAACCCAGCCGTTGCTCGACCACGACCGGGTCGATCTCTACCGTGACCACCGCGCCTCCGAGCGCACCGCTCGGCCCTCCCGCAGCAGCCCGGCCAAGGACACCGTGGGAGGGCCGAGCCCTCCCGACGTCGACCTGCCGTCGTCACCGTGTCGTCGGCGACGAACGAGATCAACACGCCGCGCCGCACACCCCTGCCATCATCACGCCCGACGGCGCCCTCGCCCCGCTACGTCGTCGTATTCAACGGCGGCTGACACCCGTCCTTCTCACCGGCGCCGTCCTTCTCACCGGTGCGGTCGGGAAGGGGACGGCCGTGGTCGTCGCGCGCCACGGGCTGGTCGGGGTCTTCGAGTTCGAAGTAGGTGGAGGTGGTGTCGAAGAACAGCAGGTCGACTTCGAGGTTGAGCAGGTTCGCGACCTGCGCGAACACCCCGGCTTCGAGCTGTTCGCAGACGTCGTGGAGCCAGTCCATCGCCCGGTAGCAGGCGTCGTCGGAGGTCTGCGGGAGGCCGTCGATGTGCACGTCGTGGTTGATCCAGTCCGCGGCGGCCAGCTTCGAGGACGGGGCGAGTGCTCGGTTGGCGACCAGCCCGAACAGCACCCGCTCGGTCGCCGCGGTGTCGCGGGGACGACCCCGGCGCGGCTTCCCACCCGGCCCTGCGTCCAGCCCGCGCAGCACGGTGTCGATGCCCAGCCGCTGCCACAGCGCGTCGAGGACGAACGTGCCGCCGAACGGGCGGGACTCGCAGAACGTCAGCTCCGAGCCCGCGCCCGCGGCTTGCGCGTCGGCCGGATCGAGCAATCGGGTCAGCGACCCGACCAGCCGCTTGATCGCGTCCCGGTCGAGCTGGTCCTCCCGGCCGAACCCGTAGAGGATCTTCGGGACCGATCGGCCGGCGACCGGGTCCCACTCGCTGTGGGCCAGGTGCAGGTAGCGGACCGTGCCGGCCTTGGTCTTCCGCGTCGTCGTCTTCACGAACATCGCTCTAGACCTTACACCCCGAAAGGGGCTTCTAGCAGCGGGTATCCGGACAGCCGTTTCTCTAGGCGATTCTGCGTTCAGCGGCCACCCGCACCGCCCTGACCTTGGACTTCACCCGACCCGGGACTCTAGACGAGCCGAATTACGCGGAACGCAGGTGCCAGAGCCACCGCAACTTGGCCGTTGACACGAGCAGAGCTTCATTCCAGCAGGTCATCCCTGAAGTCGCCATGGACCTGGCGGTCCACCCGTGGCGGAGGAAAATCGGTGGGCGCTCGCGACGACGCCGGCCGCTCCTTGCTGCTGGTGAGCCCGTTCTGAAGTCTGGTCGCGGGTGTCAATGACGCGTTAGAACTGACAGCCCCCTGGCCCGCTAGATGTACTGACCGGAGACGTTGGTTGAGGTTGTGTGACGACACGATCTGAATGATCTTGAGGTGGAGGACCTCTCAGGAGTGCTGTGGAGCTGTCTGACGGCACCCACCACCACCGGGAGGTCCTCCATGGCCCACGCTAACGCGGCGCTGACCCCGAAGGCCCGATTGAAGCTCGCGCGTCTGATCGTCGAGGACGGCTGGTCGGTCTCCGCCGCGGCGGCACGGTTCCAGGTGTCCTGGCCGACGGCGAACCGCTGGGCGCGCCGCTACGAGACCGAGGGCGAGGCCGGCATGGTCGATCGCTCCAGCCGCCCGCACCGGATGCCGCGCCTGACCCCACAGCCGGTCGTGCGCAAGATCGTGCACCTGCGCTGGAAACAGCGCCTCGGACCGCTGGAGATCGCCGCACGGACCCCGGTCGCGGCCTCGACCGTCGGGCGGGTGCTGCGTCGCTGCGGGATCAGCCGGCTCAAGCAGGTCGACCGGGTCACCGGGGAACCGGTGCGCCGCTACGAGCACCCGCACCCCGGATCGTTGATCCACGTCGATGTCAAGAAGCTCGGCAACATCCCTGATCAGGGCGGATGGCGCTACGTCGGCCGCCAGCAGGGCGAGCGCAACCGGGCCGCAACCCTGGGCAAGCCCCGCAACAGCCACCACCACCCGAAGATCGGTACCGCGTTCGTGCACACCGTGATCGACGACCACTCCCGGGTCGCCTACGCCGAGGTCCACGACGACGAGACCGCCGCCACCGCGATCAGTGTGCTGCGCCGGGCCGTGGCCTGGTTCGCCGCCCGCGGCGTGATCCTGGAACGGGTGCTGTCGGACAACGGCAGCGCCTACCGCTCGCACGCCTGGCGCCACGCGTGCACGGAGCTCTCGATCACCCCGAAGCGGACCCGGCCCTACCGGCCCCAGACCAACGGGAAGATCGAACGTTTCCACCGCACCCTGGCCGCAGGATGGGCCTTCCGACGGCTCTGTCTCAGTGAATCCCAGCGCCGCAAGGCCCTACCGGGCTGGTTGCACGAGTACAACCAGCACCGGCCCCACAGTGCCACCGGCAGGAAACCACCCATCACCCGCTTGACCAACCTCTCCGGTCAGTACAACTAACGGGGCTTCGCCCCAGCCCGACCAGGCGTGTCGTGGTCGGCCTGGTCGGGCGGGTTCCGGTCGGCGCGGAGACCGTGACCGGCGTGCCGGTCCGGTGTATGAACCGCATGGAGCGGTTGGTTGGCCTACTGGCCGCCCGTCCGACCGGAGCCCGCGATGACGCTACCGCGCAGTGCCGCCGATGTCCTGACCGATCATGTCGTGTTCGAGGTGGAGTGCATCGACCGGATGTATCTCAACGTGTACGTGCCCGGCCTGCAGTACGCGGCCGGGTTGGTCGCGTTCGTGCACCGGCAGCTCGATCTCCCGATCGCCTCGACCGCACCCTTGGGGAAGATCACCGACGGGTTCGTCGCCGGGATGCACCGTTTCGCCCGTGACCAGCGGGTGCCGTGGGTGGACTTCGTCAAGGGCCAGCGTACGGACGACATCGCCCACGAGCACCTGGCCCGGTTCGACCAGGACGAAGGCGTGTTGTTCATCGGTCGCGCCCAGGAGAAGACGGGGCTGTTCCGCACCGAGAAACGCCGGGGCGACGACGGGCGGGCGTATCCGTGGATCGTGCGCGCCACCGGGGTGGTCAACCACTTCTACGTCTACGCCGTGGACCGCGACTTCGGCCCGTTCTTCCTCAAGTTCTGCTCCTACTTCCCCTACAACGCCCGGCTGTGCATCAACGGCCACGAGTGGGCCAAACGCCAAGCCGCGAAGGAGGGCATCGGGCACACCGCGCTGGACAACGGGTTCGCCACCTGCGATGACCCGGCCGCGCTGCAAGCGGTCTGCGACCGGCTCGGACCCGCGCAGATCCAGGCGCTGCTCGACAAGTGGCTGCAGATTCTGCCCAGCCCGTTCAGCGACGCCGATCGGGCCGCGGGCTACCGCTACGAACTGTCGGTGCTGCAAGCCGAGTTCTCCCTGACCCAGGTGCTGGACCGGCCGGTCTCGGGGCGGGTGTTCTTCGAACACGTCATCCGCGACAACCTCGACGCCGGCCGCCCCGACCAGGTCAGCCTGATCTTCGACCGGCAGTTGGTGCGGCGCGGTCCGCGGCCGACTCCGGGACGGTTCCGCACCCGGGTGATCACCAACGGGGTCACACCCAGCGTGCACATCGACTACAAGAACACCCGGATCAAGCAGTACCACAAGGAAGGACGGGCGCTACGGACCGAGACCACGATCAACAACCCCGGCGACTTCGGGATCAAGAAACGGCTGACCCATCTGCCCGAACTCCGGGAGATCGGCTACTCCGCCAACAGGCGCCTGCTCGGCGTCCAACGACTCAGCCACAACCCGATCCGCGCCGCCGAGGCCTTCCACACCGTGCACGACCCGATCATCACCGACGACGGCGCCCGGATCGCCGGGCTCCGCCTGGGTGACCGTCGCGCCCACGGGCTGCTCCAGGCACTGCTGGTGTTCCGGCTGCTCCCGAACGGATTCCTCAACCGTGACCTGCGCGGCCTGCTCGCCGGGCTACTGGGCCGAGAACCCGAGGAGATCAGCACCGGGCAAGTCAGCTACGACCTACGACGGCTCCGCGCGCACGGCCTGATCAACCGCGTCCCGCACAGTCACCGCTACCGGGTCACCAACACCGGGCTACACCACGCCATGCTGATCACCCACCTGCAGACCCGGGTCCTGCAGCCCGGCCTGGCCCAGCTCACCGACCCCAACCCACCACGACCGACGGTGCTGCGCACCGCCGCCCGCAACTACCAGCGCGCCCTCGACCAACTCACCCAGGAGACCCAACTTGCCGCATGAACACGAACTTGACTCGATCACACCGACTTCGTCGGCCCAAGTCTTCTAGTGTGGTGGGCCGATGTTAGAAACAAACAACACCGCCGACCAGCTGGCCGGTTCCCATCTGCGTGGTGTCCTGCCGGGGGCACCGCCGGGGGCTGCTTCAGCACGCACGCCGAGTGAGCGTGTGAGGCCGCCGCCACCGGCGAATCCCGATGCCGACGTGGCCGATCGCCATCCGCCACATACGCACCGACGACGGCCCAGACGCCGACGTCGGGCACGCCGCCAACTGCCTGGGGCCTGGACCGGGTACCGCGTCGTCGGCACAGGCCGGTGCAGAGACGAAAACTGGAACGTCGCGGACGGGAACCAGTCGGTCATGCCGACCCCTTGACCCACCGAGCTGATCATCGGCGGGCGACGATCACGCTGGACCATCCTCCGCCAAACGCGCCGAACGGTCGTCAACCATCGCCAACAGGCCCCGAAACCTGGAGCAGACTGTGACCCCGTTTCGTCGGCTCCGACGCCGTGCTCCAGATTTGCTCCAGTTGCGCGTGCGTGGGCGTCTTTAATGATCCACACGAAGATCACGTCGAGATCGACAGCGGGTCTCTGTAACCGACGATTGCTGCAGGTCAGAACATGAAATGGGCGGTTCCCCCGTCGAGAGGAACCGCCCGTTCCGGCCGTCGGGACGACAGGATTTGAACCTGCGACCCCTTGACCCCCAGTCAAGTGCGCTACCAAGCTGCGCCACGTCCCGGCCGCCCCCGAGGAGGCCTCACAACCCTACAACACAGCGATCTGAGGCCGTTCGGCCGGTCATGGCTCCCCCAAAACGGCTGGTAGCCGCACCCACTGCCCGCCGCCGGTTGCCCGTCGGCTGCGACCCCGTCAGTGTCGGCCGACCGACACCTCCCCACCACCGCCGATGGTCGCCCGACGTGGGCGACTTTGGGGGGTACCCGTCAGTAACTTAAACCGAGGCCTGGGCCGGGATCGGGGGCGCCGCCGCCACCAGCGGGAACGTGGCGCGGACGGCGAACCCGCCTCCCGCGGACGTGCCGGCCGACAGCTCGCCCCCCACCGACGTGACGCGCTCGACCAGGCCGCTGAGGCCCGCACCACCGGCGGCGAAGGCGACGCGGCGGCGGCGGGCCGGGGCGGCGTTGACCACCTGGACGTACAGCTCGTCGGGGTGCCAGGTCAGGTCGACGCGCACGGACGCGCCCGCGGCGTGGCGCACGGCGTTCGTGAGCGACTCCTGCACCACCCGGTAGACGGCCCGCCCGACGCCCGGAGCGACCTCGGTGCGGGCGCCGTGGTGGGTGATCTCCACGTCCACGCCGGCGGCCTGGGCGCCGGCGACCAGCGCGGCCATCTCGGCGAGCCCGGCACGCTGCTCGGCCCCGCCGTCGGCGAGGCCCAGGGCCACCCGCATCTCCGCGAGCGCCCGCTTCGCGAGGCCACGGATCCGTTCGGCCGCCTCGCGGGTGGGCTCCTCCTGCGTGGACGCGGCGAGGGCGGCGGCGCCGACGGCGATGAGGGTGGCGTGGTGGCCGACGGCGTCGTGGATCTCCCGGCCGATGCGGGCGCGCTCCTGGGCCCGTGCGGCGTCCTGGGAGGCCGCGAGTGCGTCCTCGCGGACCTGCTCGAGCTCGCGGAGGCTGGCGGTCAGCCGGGTGCGGGTGGCCATCAGGAGGCCTACGAACGCGGGCGCGACGGCGTTGATCCCGACGTAGGCGACGGTGAGCACGATCTGCTGCCAGCTCAGGTCCTGGGTGACCAGGACGGGGGTCACGGCGGCGACCACCGGCAGCACCAGCCACGGCAGCGTGCCCCACACCCGCCCGTTGCGACGCCCCAGCGCGTAGAGCGAGACGACGGCGGCAGGCCAGCCGAGCCCGCCCGCCAGCCCCCACAGCCCACCCAGGACGGCCAGGGGCGGCCACAGGTGGCGCAGCGGCAGTACCAGGCAGGCCACGAGCCCCGCCGTGAGCGACCAGGTGAACGGGGGGTGCGACAGCAGGACGGCACCGACGGGGATTCCGACCGCCGCCAGCTCCACCCCGCCCCGATGCAGCGCTGCGGTCCAGTTCACCCGACACCCCACCCCTGCGCCAGCAACGCGGCCTGCACCCGGTTGTCGGCCCCCACCTTGTTGAGCAGCGCCGACACGTACTTCTTGACGGTAGCCTCGGCCAGCCCGAGACGACAGCCGATCGCCGCGTTGGACTCGCCCGCGGCCAGCCCGCGCAGCACCTGCTGCTCGCGGAGCGACAGCCGCGGCGGCGACGGGGGCGGCCCCGCCGCGAGCTTCGGGAGCAGGCGGGCGGTGATCCGGGGGTCCAGCACGGCACCCCCCGCGGCGAGGTCGCGCACGGCGCGCACCAGCACCTCGGGGTCGGCGTCCTTGAGCAGGAAACCCTGCACACCGAGGCCGAGCGCCTCGGTGACGTACTCGTCGAGGTCGAACGTGGTGAGCACGGCCGCCGGCGGTGCGTCGGGGCGCGCACAGAGCACGCGCAGCGCCTCCAGGCCGGTCATGCCGGGCATCTGGACGTCGGCGAGCACGACGTCGGGCCGGTGCTCGTCGACGGCGCGGAGCAGCCCCCGGCCGTCCTCGGCCTGTCCGACGACCGTGATCGCGCCACCGGCCTCGAGGACGGTGCGCAGCCCGGCCAGCAGCAGTGGCTCGTCGTCGGCGAGGACGACGCGGACGGGGAGCATGCCCGGGAGGTTACTTCCGCGCGCGCTTCTCCCGCACCCGGATCGCGATGCGGACCGGCGAGCCGGTGAACCCGAATTCCTCGCGCAGCTTGCGCTCCAGGAACCGCCGGTAGCCGGCCTCCAGGAACCCGCTGGTGAACAGCACGAACGTCGGCGGCCGCGTGGCCGCCTGCGTCGCGAAGAGGATCTTGGGCTGCTTGCCGCTGCGGACCGGCGGCGGCGTGGAGGCGACGATGTCCGACAGCCAGCCGTTGAGCCGGCCCGTGGGGATGCGCCGGTCCCAGGACGCGAGCGCGGTGCGCAGCGCGGGGGCGATCTTCGTGACCGACCGGCCGGTGAGCGCCGAGACGTTGACGCGCTCGGCCCACCGCACGCTGACGAGGTCGCGTTCCAGCTCGCGCTTCATGGCCAGCCGCCGGTCCTCGTCGACGAGGTCCCACTTGTTGAACACCAGCACGAGCGCGCGGCCGGCCTCCTGCACCATCGTGATGACGCGCTGGTCCTGCTCGGCGATGGGCTCGCTGGCGTCGATCAGCACGAGAGCCACCTCGGCGGCCTCGATGGCGGCCTGGGTGCGCAGGCTGGCGTAGTACTCCATGCCGCTGGCGGTCTTGACGCGCTTGCGCAGCCCCGCGGTGTCGACGAAGCGCCACACCTCGTCGTCGAGCTCGACCAGGGAGTCGACGGGGTCGACGGTGGTGCCGGCGACGTCGTGGACGACCGAGCGGACCTCGCCGGAGACCTTGTTGAGCAGGCTCGACTTGCCGACGTTCGGCTTGCCGATCAGCGCGACGCGTCGCGGTCCGCCGCGGGCGTTCGCGCCGAAGTCGTCGCGGGGGGTCTCGGGCAGCTTCTCCAGGATGACGTCGAGCAGGTCGCCCGAGCCGCGGCCGTGCAGGCCCGACACGGCGTAGGGCTCGCCGAGGCCGAGGCGCCACAGCGCGGTGATGTCGGAGGTCAGCCGGTCGTCGTCGACCTTGGTGGCCACCAGGATCACCGGGATGTCGCCCTTGCGCAGGATCCGCGCGACGGCCTCGTCGGTGGTGGTGGCGCCGACGCTCGCGTCCACCACGAGCATCACGGCGTCGGCCGAGCGGATGGCCAGCTCGGCCTGGGCGGCGACGGCGGCCTGCAGGCCGCGGGCGTCGGGTTCCCAGCCGCCGGTGTCGAGCAGCGTGAAGCGCCGCCCGTTCCAGAGGGCGTCGTAGGCGACGCGGTCGCGGGTGACGCCGGGGACGTCCTGGACGACGGCCTCGCGGCGGCCGAGCAGGCGGTTGACCAGCGTGGACTTGCCCACGTTGGGCCGCCCCACGACGGCCAGAACCGGCGCCGGGGTCAGGACCGCGTCCTCGACCCCGTCGAGGAGGTCCTGGTCCGCGGGCGCGAACTCGCCGGGGTCGAGCCCGAGTGCGGCCATCGCCGCGCGGTCGTCGGGTCCTGCAGTCATGATGCTGTACTCCGTAGCTGATCGAGTTCTCGGACCATCCCGGCCAGTGCGGCCCGGACGGTCTCGGTGGCGGCGGTGAGGCCGGTGCGGCCCCCGCCTGCCGGGACGTGCAGTGGCTCCCCCACCAGGACGTCGACGCGGGGGCGCCAGCGTCGTGCGGACCCGTCGGGGCGCCGGGTGCCCCGGCACACCACCGGGACCACCACCGCCCCGCCGCTGCGCGCCAGCCAGGCCGCGCCGTGCTGCGCCGCGGCCACGTCGCCGGACCCGCGCGTGCCCTCGGGGAACACCGCGACGAGCCCCCCGCCGCGCAGTACCCCGACGGCCGCCAGCAGCGGCCGCCGGTCGGGTTCGCCGCGGCGCACCGCGAGCTGGCCGATCCGCGGCAGCACGAGCCCGAGCGGCCCCCTGAACATCTCCCGCTTGACCAGGAACACCGCGCGGCGCCGAAGTAGTCCGAACAGCAGCGGCCCGTCGACGAACGCGCTGTGGTTGGCCACCAGCACCACCGGGCCGCAGGCGGGGATCCGCTCGCGGTGGTGGACGTGCAGCCGGTAGAGCGGCAGGAACAGCCAGGTGCCGATCCAGCGGGCCAGGTCGTGCAGTCGGGGCCAGGATCCGGGAGGGAGATCGGCCCCCGTGGCCGTGATCACCGGAGAAGTCCCCGCTCGACAGCCAGCGCCAGGAGGGCGTAGAGCACGTCGTCGACCGACAGGTTGTCGGTGTCGAGCACGGTGGCGTCCTCGGCGACCTGCAGCGGCGAGGTCTTGCGCGTGGTGTCGAACTGGTCGCGGCGCCGGACGTCGGCCAGCACCTGTTCGACGTCGCCCGAGCGGCCGGCCTTGCGGTCCTGGGCGCCCCGGCGCGCGGCCCGGACCTGCTCCGACGCGGTCAGGTAGACCTTGAGCGGGGCGTCCGGGACCACGACGCTGCCGATGTCGCGGCCCTCCACCACGATGCCGCCGCGCTCGACGAGGCCCTCGTCGATGAGCCGGCGCTGGTGCAGCACCAGCGCCTCGCGCACGGCGGGCCGCGCCGACACCGCGCTCACCGCGCCGGTGACCTCGGGTCCGCGGATCTGGGCCTCGACGTTCTCGCCGGCGAGCAGTACGGCGGGCGCGGACGGGTCGGTGACCGAGCGGAGGTCCGCGGCCGCGGAGACGGCGACCTTCTCGGCCTCGTCGCTCGACGGGTCGAGCCCGGCGCGCAGCACGGCAAGCGTCACGGCCCGGTACATCGCGCCCGTGTCCAGGTAGGCCGCCGACGACTCCCGCGCCAGCCGGCGCGAGACGGTGGACTTCCCGGTGCCGGACGGTCCGTCCATCGCCACGACCCCGCGCAGCATGCCGGTCACCGTTGACTACCCCTCTTCCGGGCCAGCGGCCCCTCCCGCCGCTTCACCGGCCGAACACACAACGCACCCCATCATGCCGTGCGGCCCCGCTCAGTCCTGGGGCAGGTCCCGGCGCAGCGCCGCGGCGCCGCGCAGGTAGGGGTGCCGCAGCTCGGCGCGGGTGCGCTCGGTCTCGACGTGGGCCAGCAGCCGCACCGTGCGCGGCAGCGAGCCGGGGACCCCGATCTCGGTGGCCGACAGCAGCGGCACGTCGGTGAGCCCGAGCAGCCGCGCCGCGTAGGCGGGGAACTCCGCGGTGAGGTCGGGTGTGGCGGTGAAGACGATCGAGATGATGTCGTCGGCCACCAGGTCGTTGCGCTCCAGCATGGCCGTGACCAGCTCGGCGGAGCCCTCCAGGATGTCGTCGCGGGAGTCGGCGTCCACCTGCACCGCCCCCCGCACCGCGCGGACCGCCACCGCGCCTACATCCCTACGGACTTGTACAGCGAGCCGACCTCGGTCCTGTTCAGCGGCCGGAACTTGCCGGGGCGCTGGTTGCCCAGGTGGACGTCGCCGACGGCGGTGCGCACCAGCCGCTGCACTGGGTGCCCGACCTCCTCGAGCAACCGGCGCACCACGTGCTTGCGCCCCTCGTGGATCACCAGCTCCACCATGGAGCGGCCGGCGTGGAAGTCGACGAGCTTGAACGAGTGCACGGCCACGAGACCGTCCTCCAGCTCGACGCCGGCCTTGAGCCGCTTGCCCATGTCACGCGGCACCTGGCCCATGACCTCCGCCAGGTAGGTCTTCTCCACCTCGTAGGAGGGGTGCATCAGCCGGTGGCCGAGGTCGCCGTCGTTGGTGAGCAGCAGCAGACCCTCGGTCTCGGCGTCGAGCCGGCCCACGTGGAACAGCCGGCCGCGGGCGCCGCCGTCGAAGTGCTCGTCCATGATGCCGCGCTCGACGATGAGGTCGCCGACGCACATGCGGCCCTGGTCGTCGGACATCGTGGAGAGGATGCCGCGCGGCTTGTTGAGCGCGAGGTGCACCAGCCCCTCGGCGATGACGATGCGCGAGCCGTCGACGTGCACGACGGCGGTCTCGGGACGCACTCGGCGGCCCATCTCGCGCACGATCTTGCCGTCGACGCTGACGCGCCCCTCGGCGATCAGCTCCTCGGCGGCGCGGCGGGAGGCGACACCGGCCTGGGCCAGCACCTTCTGGAGGCGGACGCCGTCGGGATGGTCGGCGATGGGCGGACGTTGATCAGTCATTTCCGGTTTCACATTTCATCGATGGCGTCGACGTCGGGGAGCAGCGGTGCCAGTGGCGGCAGCTCCTCGAGCGACGAGAGTCCGAGCCGTTCCAGGAACAGCTCGGTCGTGCAGAACAGGGTGCCCTGGGTGGCGTGGTCGACGCCGACCTCGTGCACCAGCCCGCGGGTGAGCAGCGTGCGCAGCACGCCGTCGCAGTTGACGCCGCGCACGGCCGACACCCGGGCGCGGGTGACGGGCTGGCGGTAGGCGACGACGGCGAGCGTCTCCAGGGCTGCGCGGGTGAGGCGGGCGCGCTGGCCGTCGAGCAGGAGGCGCTCGACGTGCGGCGCGTAGACGTCGCGGGTGTAGAAGCGCCAGC
>JGI26539J51216_1001608_pt1 | contig 14413 bp, 10 predicted proteins | sample ThiBio_1000_biof_2_FD_51216 | JGI IMG/M metagenome (IMG submission 51216)
GGATGGCGGCGGCGACATCATCCCCGTTGGCGGCGGCCCGTTCTACCAGGGGAGCCAGCCCGGCCAGCGTTCTCTTATAAGTCTCCTGGCTTTCCTCAAGCTGGGCTTTGTTGCCGCCCGTCCCCAATCCCTGCAACAGGCTGTAGACCCGCTGGGCCAGGGAATCGGGCCGGTTAGCCGGGATTTTCCACTCGTGCTCGACCATCGCCGCCAGGGCCGTCTCGTCGCCCCGTCCATCCGCCGCCCGCAGAAGGACCTTGACCGCCTGTAACCCCAGCCAGTAGGCGCTGCCTTCCTCGCCCAGAAGATAACCCCAACCGCCCGCCCGCGCCGTCCGGCCATCCCGGCCCTTGGCAAAAGCCAGCCCGGTTTCGCCCGCGACAACCGCGACCCCGTAGGCCGGGTCGGAGAAGTTTTCCAGGTTGCAGCCCGCTTCGAGGACGATATGGGCGTCGCTGGTGACGGTGATATTTTTGGTCAGGTTGAAACGGTCGAGGATACGCCGGACCTGGCTTTCATCTTTGGGGCGCTCGACCCCGGTCATGCCAATACAAATGGCGGCGACATCGGGGAGGGGCAGGTTGGCCTGCAAGAGGTCGCGGGTGTTGATGCCAGCCGAGGAAAACGCCCCGATAATGGCGGTCCAGAGGGCCTGGGAGGAACGCTCCTGCCCCATGACGCTATAGACCGCCGAGGTCGCGGTGCCTTCGCCCAGGATTTCGCCGTCCGGCCCGGCCAGCAGGGCCACGGTCCGCCCGGTCGCTTCAATGCCTAAATAATAGGTCTGTTCGTCCGCCATTGTTCCTCTCATTCGGTAGTCAGTAGTCGGTAGCCAGTAGTCAGAGGGCAGTAACCAGTAGTCGGTGGTCAGAGGCCAAGTATCTAAGTGGGCAGAAGCCTGTAGTCAGTAACCAGAGACCAGTGGTCAGTAGTCAGGTTTTACATTCCCTGTTTTTGGGCTTCTGCCTACTGACCTCTGTCCTCTGCCTGCTAACCGAAACAGTTTACCACAAAGCCGTCCGCTCTATTGGCCGAAAACCTCGCGGTGGGCTTTTTGCTTGTTGGTTTCGCTGACCTGGGCGTAAATGCGGGTGGTGGCCGGGTTGGCGTGGCCGAGCAAGTCCTGGGTCGTCGCCAGGTCGCCGGTGGCCGAAAGCATGCGAGTGGCGAACCAGTGGCGGAAGCGGTGCGGAGTTATTTTCACCTCAAGCCCGGCCCCTTCGACCAGTTCCCACAGCATCGTTTCAACGGCGTGGGGCAGCAAGGGCTTAACTTCCTTCCAACCCGCTCCCCGGTCGTGCCGGGCAAAAAGAGGCTGTCCGGCCAGGTCGGCGGCCTGGGAACGGGCCCGGCTTCCGGCTTTGGCCGAACGGAGCGGGGCTGACAAAGAGGGCGAGCCCGATTTGAGGGCGGCGGCTTCACCCATCAGGCGGGTGCGCGACCGCAGGTAAAGCTGGATGGCTTCCCAGGCCGCCGGGCTGAAATAGACCCAGCGTTCCTTGAACCCTTTGCCGACCACACGGGCGCGCCGGTTGGTCGCGTCGAGGTCGGCCCGGTTCAGCCCGGTAATCTCGCTGACCCGCGCCCCGGTGCATTTGAGGGTTTCGAGCAGGGCCACGTTCCGCAAGCGCAACAACTGGTAGCGCCGGGCGTCCGACTCGGCCATTTTTTCGACATTCCCCCGGAATTTCGCGGGTTTTTCCGCCCCGGTAACGGTAGTTGCCTCAGTTGGGGCCGGGGTTGGGGCGGGCGGCGTTTCGGGCGGGCGGCGGGCTTCGGCCAGAAGCGCGTCCAGGATGTCGTCGGCAGGGACTTTATCCAGGATGGTGCGCTGGACCTTACCCCGCAAATCCTTCAGACGGAGGGCCATCCGTTCGTAATCGTCGGCGGGTAGGACTAACCAGCGTTCCAGGGCGCACCACTTGTAAAAACGGCTCAGCCCGGCGATATAGGTCGCCACGGTAGTCTTGGGGGTGCGCGGGCCGGGTCTGGCGGCAGGTTCGGCGGCTTGCCCGGTGGTGGCCTGGGGTTGCCCGGCGGCAATCCAGCGCACACAGCCGACCGCCCAGTCCGGTTGAAGGCGGGCTACCGGGAGGGTCGCGGGGTCGAGGCCAAGCTGGCTTTGCAAATAAAGCTGAAAACGCGAAAGACTGACCCGGTAGGTCTTGACCGTAGCGGGGGAATGCCCGGCCCCGATGTCGGCCAGGAAAGTGCTGACAGCCACGGCCAGGACAGGCGCGTCCGGAGCCTCGGCCTCGGCTTCGGCAAAATTTTCAGTTGAAAGCGGGTCGGTATAATTTTCCATGTTTATTTGCATCAATCAAGGATAGCCGGGCGGGTCTTTATCAACTGCCCCAAAACCGCCCGGCGGACCGGAGGCAGACGCCCGGCGACATTGAGCAACTTTTCGGAACGGCTGGCCCGCAAAAAAAGGCGCAACTGCCGCACGATAGGCTGGACTTCAGCCTCGCGCTCTCGCAGGTAGCGGTCGAAGGCGGCCCGGTCGAACCGGTTACGGGAAAAAGCCTCGCCGATACTCCGCGCCGCCAACCGCCCAGACCGCAAAGCGAATTCAAGACCCTGCCCGGTCGAGGGGTCGAGATAGCCCGCCGCGTCCCCGGTCATCACCAGGCCGTCATGGGTTACGGATGCCACCCGGAAGCCGACCGGGGCGAAGGCCAGCAGGTGCGGCAGGCGGGTCGCTTCCCGGAACGACCGGGCCAGGTCGGGCGCTTGCTCATCCAGGACGGCTAAAAACAGTTCGGGGGCGGGCAGGCGGCCAAACTTCGCCAGCCAGCGGTCCCGCTCGGTCAGGCTCGTTTCGAAAGAAAAGCGGTAGAGCCGGGGCGCCAGCAGACTCCCGCGCAGGGTCGTGCCGCCCCCAAACCAGTATTGCCGCCAGACCCCCGCCTCCGGGGCTCCCGGCAGTTCGCTAAAGAAAAACATGTAAGCGGCCCGCCGGAAGTCTGCTTCGGGACGGCGCAGACCGAGCCGGGCCAGCACCACCGAGTTGCGTCCGCTGGCGTCCACCGTGACCGGGGCAAAAATTTCAAAGATGGCACCTTCGGCGTCGCGGGCGACCACGCCCCGGCAAACCCCCTCTTTATCCCGCAAGAGGTTGACCACCCGCACGCCCTCGCGCACCTCGACCCCCCCGGCGCAGGCCAGTTTACGCAATTCTTTATAAAAATGGCCCCGGTTAATCTGCCAGAAAAAGACCCCTCCTGGCAAGTGGTCGGCGGTTTCGCGCCCGTCCGGCCAGCGCTGCCAGACGGTGTCCCACTCCTGCAACTTCCAGCGCTCCAACGGGTCGGCGGTGATGGGCCGGGCAGGGTCAAAACCGAGACGGCGCAGTTCGAGTTGGGACCCGGGCGAAAGCACCTCGCCGCTGTGGAGGTCGCTCAGTTGGGGTGGGCGGGCGGCGCGGCCTTCGAGCAAAACGACCCGGCGACGCTGGCGGGCCAGGTAAATAGCCGCGCTGCACCCCGCCGCCCCGCCGCCGATTACGATTACTTCCGCTTCCGAGTGGTCCCGGCCTCGGTCTGTTGCTATATGCTCCACTTTCGGCTCTCTTTTGCTGGCTGACATTTCAGGAATTATAGCAGGGTCTGTAACCGGGGCAAAATAAAACCTGCCTTTACCAGTAGTCAGAGGCCAGTAGTCAGTAATCAGTAGTAGGTTTTTACACTTCCTGCCCTCTGCCCCCTGCCCTCTGCCCTCTGCCCTCTGCCCTCTGCCTTCTAAAATAAGCACTTTGGCGGTTTGACGCCGGGGCGGGATTTGCTATAATAAAAGGGTAAACTTTTCCAGGAAAATAAATCTTCAAGTGACTGGCGAAAGCGTGGAGCCTACCACGAGGGAGCTTGAGGATAAAACAGGTAGGCAGCCGTTCGCCTGGGCTGAGGCACCGCACCCTTGTTGGGGTCGGGGCCTTTTTTGTTGTATTTTTCCGAGATTTTCAGGGCTTTTGCTTTCGCCCTCGAACCATCTCGACCTTTAAGGAGGGACTCGCCATGCTCGATTTCGCCCCAACGGCCACCCAGAGTTTACTGCTGAGCTACCTGCAAAATTTAGGCGGCAAGAACCCGCATCCCGCCGCGACCGCCTTTTACGCCGGGCTCGACCAGGTGCGGACCGTCTCGCCCACGATTGCCCAGGCCATCGTCAAAGAATTGCGCGACCAGCGCCGCAACCTGAAACTGATTGCCAGCGAAAACTATAGCTCCCTGACGACCCAGCTTGCCATAGGTAACTGGTTCTCGGATAAATACGCCGAGGGTTACGCCGGGCACCGCTTTTACGCCGGGTGCGACAACGTAGACCTCGTTGAAACCGAGGCCGCCACCCTGGTCCGCGAACTTTTCGGGGCCGAACACGCCTATGTCCAGCCTCACTCCGGCGCGGACGCCAACCTCGTGGCCTTCCTGGCGATTCTCTCGGCCAGGGTCGAAGCCCCCTTGCTCTCCGAACTTGGCGTGACCGACGTGCGCGAAGTCTCGCGCCAGGACTGGAATAACATCCGGGAAGCCTTCCACAACCAGCGCCTGCTCGCCCTCGACTACTATTCGGGCGGCCACCTGACCCACGGCTACCGCCACAACGTTTCCAGCCAGCTTTTCGATGTCTATTCCTACACGGTCGAACCGGACACGAACCTGCTCGACCTCGACAAACTGCGGGCGACCCTGCAAGAGGTCCGGCCCCTGATTTTGCTGGCCGGGTACAGCGCCTACTCCCGCAAGATAAACTTCGCCCGGTTGCGCAAGATGGCCGACGAGGTGGGCGCGGTCCTGATGGTGGACATGGCGCACTTCTCCGGGCTGGTCGCGGGCAAGGTCTTCACGGGCGACTTTAACCCCGTAGCTCACGCCCACGTGGTGACCTCCACCACCCACAAGACCTTGCGCGGACCCCGTGGCGGGTTCGTGCTGTGCAAGCAGGAGTTTGCCGAGTGGCTGGACAAAGGTTGCCCGCTCATTCTGGGCGGTCCGCTGGCCCATGTGATGGCGGCCAAGGCGGTCGCTTTCCGGGAGGCCTCCACCCCGGCCTTCCAGCAGTACGCCGCCAAAATTGTCGAAAACGCCCAGGTCCTGGCCGAAGCCTTTATCAACGAGGGCATGAACGTGCTGACCGGCGGGACCGACAACCATCTTATCCTGGTGGACGTAGCCGAGACCTTTGGCCTGACCGGGCGGCAGGCCGAGTCGGCCATGCGGGAGTGCCATATCACCCTCAACCGCAACGCCCTGCCCTTTGACGCCAACGGCCCCTGGTACACCAGCGGGCTGCGCATCGGCACCCCGGCGGTCACGACCCTGGGCATGGGCCGCGAAGAAATGGCCGAAATTGCCCGGATTTTCAAGCTGGTGCTCTCCAACACCAAAGCGACCCTGACCAAAAAGGGCGCGCCGAGCCGCATCAACTACACCCTCGACCCCGCCATTGCCGCCGAGGCCCAGGCCAGCGCCAGCGCCCTGCTCGACCGCTTCCCGGTCTATCCCGAACTCGACCTCAAGCTGTTAATGAGTGTAACCGGGGTCGAAGAATAAGAATAATTATCAAAGGGTAAACACAAACCGTGAGCCGCCTGGTTTTAAGAATTGGGCGGCTCATTTATTTTGGGTTCATTTTACGCTTAAAAGTAAAATTAGAAGTATGGCGGAGACCCCTCAATAGCACATCTTGAGCGTAGCGAAGGATCTCCGCGCCGTTGGCCTACCCGTACAGCCCAAAACTGTCCCACATTCCCGGCAGAATCAGGCTTCGACCTGACTCACGTTGGATCTGGCTAAGTCTTCGACCTGGTGTTACGCCAATGGGACCCGCAGGCGGGTGCCCCGATTTCTCGGTCGGGTCTACTTTCTCAACACTGGTTCGCCCTTACAACCTCCCTCGCGCCCTTCGGGTGTGACATTTTTCCGACCTTGCCAATTTGTTTAGACCCATATTAGTGGGCGCAATACTCGAAATGACATTCCCTCTGAACTGGCTTTACTCCAACGGCGCTTAAGATTCTTCGACTGCACTCGGAATGACAGGGAAGGGCGCTCGAAATGGCAATAGAAACACGTGGAATGAAAACTGATTTCTGCCCTCTGCCTTCTGACTACTAAACACTAAAAACTTTACACTAAAAACTTTACAGCCTGGGTTATACTTGTTCTGTGTGATATTTAATAGGAGAAGATTAGCTTTACCGATACCAAAAAGCCAAACCGATGAGCCAAGAACGAGAACGCCTCAAAATCGAAGGAGATGCCTGGCGTCACTGGGGTCCGTACCTGAGCGAACGGGCCTGGGGCACCGTGCGCGAGGATTACAGCGCCTACGGCACAGCCTGGGACTATTTCCCCCACGACCACGCCCGCTCGCGGGCCTACCGCTGGAACGAGGACGGCCTGGCCGGGATTTCCGACGACAAAGGCCGGATGTGTTTTGCCCTGGCCCTCTGGAACGGGCGCGACCCCATCCTCAAGGAGCGGCTGTTTGGCCTGACCGGGCCGCAGGGCAACCACGGCGAGGATGTCAAGGAATATTATTTCTACCTCGACAGCACCCCGACCCACAGCTACATGAAAATGCTCTACAAATACCCCCAGGCCGCTTTCCCCTACTCCTGGTTGGTCGAGGAGAACGCCCGGCGAGGCCGGGGGCAGCCTGAATTCGAACTGGTCGATACCGGCATTTTCGGGGAAGACCGCTACTTCGATGTCTTCGTGGAATACGCCAAGGCCGCGCCGGAGGATATTTTAATAAAAATCTCGGCTACCAATCGCGGCCCCGACCCGGCTCCTTTAACCCTGCTCCCGACCCTGTGGTTTCGCAATAGCTGGTCGTGGGAGGAAAAGAGCGCCCGGCCCTACCTCCAAAAAATCATGATTGATGAAAACGGCCAGCCCTCGAACGAAAGTGAAAACGGGAAAGTCCCGGCTATCCTGGCCGACCACCCGGCCCTGGGCCGCTACCTGCTCTTTTGCGACGACCCGGATAACGGGCCGGAAGAACTCGTTTTCACCGAGAACGAAACCAACTTTCAACGGCTCTACGGCAGCGCCAACCCCCAGCCTTATGTCAAGGACGCCTTTCACGAATATATCGTGGGCGGGCGGCGCGAGGCGGTCAACCCCGCCCAGGCCGGGACCAGGGCGGCGGCGGTCTACCGCAAAACGCTTGCACCGGGCGAAACCGTCACGGTGCGGCTGCGCCTGACCATGATTCAGGCCGCGCTCACGACCACGAGCGAGGCGGCCACGCCGCCCAAACGGACCGAGGCCCATCATAAAGCGGCCTACTCCCCGGCCTATCGCCTCCCCCCGCCCGAATATTATGCCTATTTCGTACCGCAGACGACCGACCCCTTTTTTAAGGACTTCGACCGGGTCTTCGGGCTGCGGCGGGACGAGGCCGACGAGTTTTATAACGAGCTTTTCCCGCCCTCCCTCGACGAGTCGCTAAGACAGGTCGAACGGCAAGCCCTGGCCGGGATGCTCTGGAGCAAGCAGTTTTACTACTTTATCGTCTCCCGCTGGCTGAGAGGCGACCCGACCCAACCCCCACCCCCGGCCCGGCGCGCCCATGGCCGCAACAGCGAGTGGCGGCATCTCCACAACGAGCGGGTGATGAGCATGCCCGACAAGTGGGAATATCCCTGGTACGCCGCCTGGGATTTAGCTTTTCACTGTATCCCGCTGGCCCTGGTCGATATTGATTTTGCCAAGGGGCAGATCGATTTGCTGCTGAGAGAATGGTACCAGCATCCCAACGGCCAGATTCCCGCCTACGAGTGGGCCTTTGGCGATGTCAACCCGCCGGTCTTTGCCTGGGCCGCCTGGCGGCTCTACAAGACCGAGCAAAAACAGACCGGCCATTCGGACCGCCTTTTTCTCGAAAGCATCTTTCACAAACTTCTTATTAATTTCACCTGGTGGGTCAACCGCAAAGACTCGGAGGGGAACAACGTTTTCGAGGGTGGCTTCCTGGGCCTGGATAATATCGGGGTCTTCGACCGGAGCGCCCCCCTGCCGACCGGCGGCTTTATCGAGCAGAGCGACGGCACCAGTTGGATGGGCATGTTCTCGCTCAACATGATGAAAATCGCCCTCGAACTGGCCCTGCTTAACCCGGTCTACGAGGATATTGCGACCAAGTTTTTCGAGCATTTCCTCTTTATCGCGGCGGCCATGGACAATATCGCGGACGAGGGTATCAAGCTCTGGGACAGCGAGGACGAGTTTTTCTATGATGTCTTAAAATTGCCGGATGGACGCCACCAACCCCTGAAGGTGCGGTCGCTGGTCGGCCTGATTCCCCTGCTGGCGACGGCCACCATCGAACCGGAACTGCTGGAAGCTCTCCCGGCCTTCAAAGAGCGGCTCGAATGGTTCCTGACCTTCCGGCCCGAACTGACCCGGCTGGTCTCGCAGTGGGAGGTTAAGGATGGTATCCGCCGCCGCTTGCTCGGACTGGTGCGCGGCCACCGCATGAAACGCCTGCTCAGCCGGATGCTCGACCCCAACGAGTTTTTGAGCGAGTACGGCATCCGTTCGCTCTCGAAATTCCACGAACAGCACCCCTACCAGCTCGAAGTGGACGGCCAGGTCTATATGGTCCGCTACGAACCCGCCGAATCGCGGACGGGGCTGTTTGGCGGCAACTCGAACTGGCGCGGCCCGGTCTGGTTCCCTATCAATTATTTGCTGGTGGAAGCCTTACAGCGTTATCACCACTATTACGGGGACGATTTCAAGGTGGAATGTCCGACCGGCTCAGGTCAGCTCCTGACCCTGGCCGAGATTGCGGACGAACTCTCCCGGCGGCTTATCCGGCTGTTCACCCCGGACGAGCAGGGGCGGCGGCCCTACCAGGGCAGCCAGGACTATTTCAACCGCGACCCCCACTGGCGCGATTATTTGCTCTTTTACGAATACTTTCACGGGGACGACGGTACAGGCCTGGGGGCCAGCCACCAGACCGGGTGGACCGGCCTGGTTGCCAAACTCATTCAAAAGCAGGGCGAGAACGCCGGGCAGGAAGACCCCTCCGCCGACTTCTTAGGGGCGGGTGACTGACCCTAGACCCTGGCCGTTTCCAGGAAACCGCTGACGAGGTCGGCCCATTCTTCTTCGAGGGTGCCCTTGTAGAAGGTCACCCCGACCCGGCGATACCAGTACCCGGCGTTGGCAAGGTCGCCCTCGCGGCGGTGGCAGTAGGCGTGGACCCGGTTGCAGGCAGGGTCGTCCTCGTGGTCCTGGACCAGCACATGGGCGGCTTGCCAGCCTTTCCGGGCGTCGAGCCAGAGAGCTTGCAAGCTGTAGGAAAGCCCGGCGGGCGGTTGGTCTCCGCTGAGGCTGGCCTTAAATTCCTCTAGATTCATCTTTTTCTTTCCTTTTATTTTATTCCTATTACTTTCCCATGTCGTAAAACCTTTGTATTGTCATTCCGTGGCAGAGCCACGGAATCTCCGGTCCGTTGGACAATATCACAATCGAACCCTTTGCGCACATCCGACTCGCAAAGACGAAAATCAATGTGATTTAAAGGTTTGAAAATAACAAATATTACCAGTTAAGGCTCAAATCAGACCAGGTTGGATTATTTTGATTGATGAGGGCTACCTTTTTGGACCTGGGCCAATTTTTGAGTTGCTTTTCACGCCCGATAGCAGCTTCAACGTCATTTGTTTCCTCGAAATAGACCAGTTTTGTAATATTGTAGCGAGAGGTAAATCCCTCAATTAGCTTGTTCTTATGCTGATAAACACGCCGTGCCAGGTCGTTTGTTACTCCGGTGTAAATCACCCGCGTTTTGCTACTCAATATGTAAACATAGTATTGTTTCATTAGAACTCCACCTGGTCTTAAACTAAGACGAAACCTCAAAGGATAGGGACAAAGACCCAGCACCATTGTTTAGTGCTATAGTCCAACGGACCGGAGATTCTGTGCTGCGCACAGAATGACAAGATAAAGGCTTTACTTACAAATCAAGAGTATCACAAAATAAAAGGCTTCGACACCTCGAAAGGCAGGGCAAAAATGAAGGCGTTACCTCACTTCCGAAGGTTAGGGCAAAGCCTTAGACACAGAATGGTAAGCCGAAAAACCCCTTGCACACCCAAAGGTCGCACCCGCAGAAGTAACAAAAATACAACAAATACCAGGGCCGGGCAATTTTAATCTCCCACTAATTTTCAATTAATAAAGCACTCATCAACAACCTGTATTATTAAACTAATAATACTAGGGTTGTTGGCGTTTTAACATTCTATTTTGCAGCGTTAAACCCCATTTAAACTAATTGCTCTCCCAGCATGCTCGGAGGCCAGACTTAACTTACCCTGTGAACTCCGATTATTTCCGCTCTACAAACAGTAGTGGTGGAAGTAATCGGGTGGGGATGGGCCAGGAAAGGAGGCTTTATTAATGCTTACTGTTTTATTGATAATTGCCGGGATTTTCGCCGGATTTTACGCGCTCGTATTGCTCGGAGCGATAGCCCTCGGCTGGCTTGTCCAACCTATGGTAGACGGTTTCTATCTCAATAAAAAATATCGCCAGGCGGCTACTGTCAAATTACTGGTCAACATCCTGCTCATGGCCGCTGTTTCTATAACCGTGTTCGCAATAATCGGTACCATTGTTTGTCTACTGGAAGGCCAGGCCTGGGAACAGTGTTGCGGCCTGGGCCCGGCCTAAATTTATAATATAAACTTTTTATATAAGAGGAGAAAATTATTAGCCTATGCCTCACAATTTAATCTTACTTAATGTCGCCGCTGCCGAAGCAAACGCAACAACCCCTGATTTGCCGATAATCATCAACATTGCGATTGCTTTAGCAGCGGCCCTCGGCGGAGGATTGATAGCTCGCTGGCTCAAACTACCGGCGATTGTCGGTTTTTTGGTCGGCGGCGTGGTAATCGGTCCCTTCACGCCGGGTTATGTGGGCGACATGCATACTATTCACCAGTTGGCCGAACTGGGCGTTATTTTTCTACTTTTTGGAGTCGGTCTCCATTTTTCACTCAAAGATTTGTGGGAAGTGCGTAGAATCGCCATTCCCGGCGCGCTGCTCCAGATGGGCCTGACCAGCGCCCTGGTCCTTGTAATCTCGATGTTGTGGGGCTGGTCGCTGGCAGCGGGAATAGTTGTCGGCCTGGCCGTTTCGATTGCCAGCACCGTGGTGCTGCTGCGTAACCTGATGGACCAGGGGCTGCTCAACACCTCGCACGGGCGCATCGCGGTCGGCTGGCTCATCATGGAAGACCTGGCTACTGTGGCAATTTTAGTGCTGCTCCCGGCCTTTTCGGGCGGCGGCGGCGACCCCATCTGGCAGACCGCCGGGATTGCCCTGCTCAAAGCGGCGGTGTTCGCGGTCCTGATGCTGGTGGTCGGCAAGCGGGTCTTGCCCTGGATTCTCAGCCGGATGGCGCACCTGGGCTCGCGGGAACTCTTTATCGTCAGCGTGCTGGTTATAACCCTCGGCACAGCCCTGGGCGCCGCCTACCTGTTCGGCGTCTCCCTCGCCCTCGGCGCGTTTTTGGCCGGGGTAGTCGTAAGCGAGTCGCACTACAGCCACCAGGTCGAAGCCGAAATCCTGCCCTTCAGGGAAACTTTTGCCGTGTTGTTCTTTGTTTCGGTCGGGATGCTGGTCAACCCGCTCAGCCTGATAGAGCAGTTCGGGCAGGTCCTGACCATTACGGCCCTGATTATTATCGGTAAGGGGATATTAACCCTGGTAATCGGCATCATTCTGGCGGCCCCGGCCCGGACCAGCCTGGTTATCGCGGTCAGCCTGAGCCAGATTGGAGAATTTTCCTTCCTGCTCGGCCAATCGGGGGTAAGCCTGGGGATTCTGACCGAAAACCAGTATTCGCTCCTGCTGGCCGGGGCGTTGCTCTCGATTACGCTCAACCCGTTCCTTTTCAAAACCTTGCCCTGGCTCGAAAAAGCCCTGGCAAAGACCGGTCCCTTCTGGAAATTGCTCAACCGGGGCCAACCGCTGGAATTGCCCGAACCGGAGGTCATGCGCAACCACGCGGTCGTGGTCGGTTACGGGCGGGTCGGCCAGCATATCGTGGAAGTATTGTCCGAGTTGAAAGTGCCGTTTATCGTGGTGGAGTTGGACGCCGGGCGGCTGAACGAGCTTACCAAGAAGGGCGTCCCGGTCCTTTACGGTGACGCGGGCAGTTCGGAAATACTCAACCACGCCCATCTCAAAGAGGCGCGGGTCGTGGTGGTGACCCTGCCGAACGAGACGGCGGCGGCCAACGTGGTCGCGACCATCCGCCATACCGCGCCCGAAGTGCCGGTGGTGGTGCGGGCGGCCACTGCCGACAGCGTCACCCACCTGACCGAATTGGGCGCGACCCAGGTGGTCTATCCCGAACTGGAGGGGAGCCTGGAAATAATGGAGCAAACCCTGCTCCGGCTCGGCTACCAGGAAAACAATATCTTCCGGTTCAAAGAGGCTATCCGGCACGACCGCTATAACCTGGCGATTAGCAGCGCCGACGAAAGAGAGGCCCTCGCTACCCTCTTGAACTCGGTGGCGGTCGCCAGGGAGAAGCCGCCGGAGCTATCCCAGGTAGCGAACTAGTTTCGAAATAAATTAGACATGAGTCATCCCGAATTTTGAGGTTGGGATGGCTCATTTTATTTTGAAATATCTTTTTAGGTTTGAAAAAACTTATCCACTATGGGTAAAGCCCCTCTCTTGTCATTCCGACCTTGTGGAGGAATCTAGCCCGTAGGGTTCCCAGTGGGCAGCGCCGCTGGCGAATATCCCTGCCTCCCAAGTAAGGCTGTCTTGAAAGGCCAGGGTTAGAATTTAGGCAACCCATTGTTACGGATATTGTCCTACGGACCGGAGATTCCGTGCTACGCACGGAATGACAAGGCACACCCTTACTCTATAATTGCAGACCTTCAACCTGCCAAACCTTTTTAATTGACTATTCAGCGTCTTCCTGGTTAAGCAGCAATTGAAGCTGGATTTCGTCGCGAATGGGGATACCGTTGTCGGCCACCAGGGGGATTTCCGGCTTCAAGATGCGCGCCTTCATAACCGCGCCGGGAAAGAGGGCCGCCAGCACAAAACCGCGTTTCTGGTAAAAACCGAGGGCGTTCAGGTTGTCGTTGGTGGTAATCAGCCAGAGCCACCCGCAACCTGAATCGAGGGCTCTCCGGCGGACATGTTCGATTAAGGCGCTGCCGATGCCTTCACCGGGAAAGAAACTGTTGATGGTAACAAGTTCGCAGTTCCCATCTTCGACCTGGTAGGTGGCAACCCCGGCGAGTTGGGCGTCCTTCTCGGCGATAAAGCCGGGGAGCAGGACCGGGTTAATCAGGCGGCCCCTGGATACCACCAGGGGCGAACCCCACAATTCGGGTATCAGCTTTTCCAGGACCGGGCGGTCGGCGGGTTGAATATCCCGAACAGTGATTAAGCCAGCCATTTTACTACTACCTTCCCACGTTATTATTTATTCGACCTTTACAGGCTAAATTATAAATAAAAAAAGCAGCTACCGGCAAACCGGCGGCTGCTTTTTAATTTTTAGGGTGTGGTTGCTACTAGAAGTCCTTTTTGAACTTCGCGGTGCGCCCACCTTTGAAACCACCGCGGTCGTTGTTCTCGAAACGGCGAGGTTTGTCGAACTCTCGGTCCTGGCGGCTGTTGCTGTTGGCGGGGCGGTCGAACCGCTTGCCCGGACCAAAGTTGCCTTTGCGTTCGCTGGCGCGGTCGTAGCGGCGGGCCGGGAAATTTTCGTTGCCCGGCTCGGCTTCGCCCTCGAAACGAGGAGCCGCGAAGTCGCGCGAGGTATCGCGCTTCTCAAAACGGCGGGGAGCGCCAAAGTCGCGTTCCTGGCGGCGTTCGCGGTCACCTTCGAAACGCCGGGGCGCGCCGAAGTTATTGCCGCGTTCGCGGTCACCCTCGAAGCGGCGAGGCGCACCGAAATCGCTGTTGCGGTCCCGCTCACCCTCGAAACGGCGCGGGGCCCCAAAGTCGCTACCATACTCGCGGCCACCGTCAAACTTGCGGCCAGGTGCGCCCAGGCTGCGGCGGAATTCGCCGGGCCGGGGCTGGATGATTACGGTATCGGTCGCGCCGGGAGTAGCGCGCGGGCCATCCCAGGGCATGCGGTTGTAGTCGATACCGGCCTCTTTCATGCTGCGTTCAATCTCGCGCCACTTGAGGCGGTCCTCGCCGGTCAGGAAGGTGATAGCGATGCCGCTGGCACCGTTACGCCCGGTCCGGCCCACCCGGTGGGTAAAGAGTTCGGGGCTTTCCGGCAGGTCGAAGTTAATCACGTGACTGATACCGCTAACGTCGAGGCCGCGCGCCCCCACGTTGGTCGCCACCAGCACCCGGATGCGGCGGTGGCGGAAAGCCGCCATCACGTCCTCACGGG
>JGI26539J51216_1001634_pt1 | contig 14273 bp, 9 predicted proteins | sample ThiBio_1000_biof_2_FD_51216 | JGI IMG/M metagenome (IMG submission 51216)
TTCCTCGGCGTGTCGTCCGCCGTGTTTGGCCGATGGGTCGAGGAAGGCGGCCCGCGCAAGGCCATGTTCGCCGCAGCCCTGTGCTGGGCGGGAGGCTTCTTCATCTCCGCTATCGGCGTCAAGGTCCACAATCTGTGGCTGATCTATCTGGGCTACGGCGTGCTGGGCGGCATCGCGCTCGGAATCGGCTATATCTCGCCGGTCTCGACGCTGATCAAGTGGTTCCCGGATCGGCCAGGCATGGCCACCGGCATGGCGATCATGGGCTTCGGCGGCGGCGCCTTCATCGCTTCGCCGCTCTCGGTGTGGCTCATGAGCAAGTTCTCGACGCCGACCCACATCGGGGTGATGGAGACGTTCGTCGTGCTCGGCGTCGTCTACCTGTTCTTCATGCTGGTCGGCTCGCTGCTCGTTCGCGTTCCGCCTGCGGGCTGGGCTCCGGCCGGTTACGTTGCGCCGGCGCAGTCGAAAAAACTCATCAGCAAGAACGACGTTTTTGTCTATGACGCGCTCAAGACTCCCCAGTTTTGGCTGATCTGGTGGGTGCTGTGCCTTAACGTCACCGCCGGCATCGGCGTGCTCGGACAGGCTTCCGCGATGAGCCAGGAGATGTTCCCGGGTCATATCACTCCGGTAGCAGCCGCCGGCTTTGTCGGCCTGATGAGTCTGTTCAACATGGGCGGGCGCTTCGCCTGGGCGACGACGTCGGACTACATCGGCCGTCGAAACACCTACTTCGTGTTCATGGTGCTGGGCTTTATCCTGTATTGCACGGTGCCTCATGCCGGATCGACGGGCAACGTGGCGCTGTTCGTCATCTGCTTCCTTGTCATCATCAGCATGTACGGCGGCGGGTTCTCCACCGTTCCGGCCTATCTCAAGGATATGTTCGGCGTGCGCTACGTCGGCGCCATCCATGGACTGCTGCTGACGGCATGGTCAGCGGCGGGCATCTTCGGCCCGGTCATCGTCAACTATCTCCGTGAGTACAATATCACTCACGGCGTCCCGAAGGCGCAGGCCTACAACAACACCATGTACATCATGGCGGGCCTGCTGGTGATCGGCTTCATCTGCAACCTGCTGGTCAAGGCCGTCGATGCACGTTTCCATATGAAGGACAGCAACGAAGCTGAAAGCGCAACGGCAGCGGCCGCTGTAGCAGCCAAGGCTTGAGGGGAGAGAAACATGTCAAACGCAACTCAGGACAGTTCGACCACGTTGAAGCTGATCCTCGCATGGGGATTCGTCGGTATCCCGCTCGTCTGGGGCGTGCTGCAAACTCTCACCAATGCGATGAAGCTGTTTCAGTAGGTTTGCGCGGCGAAGCACGAAGCCACGCTTCGCCTCTGCAATAGTCGGCCCTCACAATGAGAAATGCCCGCATTTGCTGCGGGCATTTCTTTGTGCAGGAACCGAGGCCAAGTCACCATCTTTCGCCATGACCGGTCTGTCCCGGCCATCCACGCCCCCCGATTTGCCTCGATTTCAGAACGTGGATGCTCGGCACGAGGCCGGGCATGACGGATCAGATTGGATGCATCATGATCTTGGTCGCAATGTGCGCCTGCGCGATGATCAGGACGCAATGGCCTTCGCTTCAACGCTGTCGAGGAAACGCGGGACAGTGCTGACCGTGCCGGTGTTGGCGGCGATATAGCCCGGCAAGGTCGCAACCGCGTTGTGAAATTCGCTCCCCTTCATGATCTCGAGCACGCGCTGCATCGGCTCGGTTTCGAGGAAGGCACGGCGGCAGACGAAGAAGTAATCCTCCGTCAACAGCCGGATGAAATCGAGGCCGAACTGACGCGCGGCCGCTTCAACACCGAAACTGGCATCCGCCATGCCGCTTGCGACATAAGCGGCGACGGCAGCATGCGTGAATTCGATGCGTTGCGCGCCGTCGATCGCCGCTTCGTTGATCTTGTGCAGCGCCAGCAATTGATTGAACAGCAGCCGCGTTCCCGAATCCGGATCGCGATTGACGAAACGAACCTTGCGTTCAACCAGGTCCTGAAGCGACTTCACGCCCAGCGGATTGCCGGGCTTGACCATCAGCCCGAGTTCGCGCGTGACGAAATTGATCACGCGATACTCGCGCGGATCGAGCCACTCCTTGCAAGCATCGACGCTTTGCTGGCGCAGCACGCCGCGCGGCAGATGCACGCCCGACAGATCGCAGGCGCCTTGCGCCAATGACACCAGCGAATTCTGGTTGCTGACATAACGCAGATCGATACCGATGCCCGGCGTTCGGTCGAGCAGTTCGCGCAGTTTCGGAACGGCGAAGCCGTGGCTGGCGTGAACGCGTATCACTGAGGGACCGCTGTGCAGGAACGGCTTGATCTCGGTCGAAAGCTCCTGCGCAAGGTTTTCAAGCTGCGGCCCGAGCCGCGCCTGCAACCGCTGTCCGGCCCACACCAGCTTTTCACCGAAGCTGGTGAGCGTGGTGCCCTTGCCGCGATGGGTCTCCACCAGCGGCACGCCGAAGAAGTCCGACCATTGTTCGATCAGGCTCCAGACGTGCCGATAGGACAACCGAGCGTAACTGGCGGCGCTGGTGAGCTTGCCGGTTTTCCGCACCTCATTGAGAACGCCGAGCATCACCACCGCCGTCTGTGGGCTGCCCTCCTTGTGGAAACGCCAGATGGTCTCGATTTCAATTTGCATCCGCGGTGCCTATTATGAAATGAAGATCATATATTGGCCTAGGCACCAGCATTTCATATTCGCGGGAAATGCTTCAATAGCTAATATTGAGGAACACTTCATAAGTTAGGATATGATCTTGATTTCATATATTTGTGCTGCAATGCACGCTGCCGGGCTGGACCAGCGCCAATCGATCTTTGCGCTTGGGCACACCCCGCGCTCAGATTGCAGCTTCCGACGGCGTGACTTGACCTGAGCCGCCCCCTTCCCGGCTGACCTCATCACGGCCGCGCTTGGGCGATGACAGCGTCATCGCCTGCTCGTAGCCTCGCGGATCGACGCGCCAATACAGCACCGTCACCACGGCGATGCTGATGAGATGCAGTACCCAGCCGGCCAGGAAGTTGCCGGTGAGGTCGTGCAACACGGCGACGATCCATGGCGGGATCGCCGCGATCAGGAAACCGCCACCTTGCATCAACGCGGATAACGCGCCGGCTTGCGCCGGATCCGGCAAGTGGTCGAGCGCCACGATCATCGACAGCGCGAAGCAGCCGCCCAGCCCCGCGCCCAGCAAAATCGCCCAGACAACTGGCGCGGCCTCCAGCCATAACGCGAGCCCGGCAAAGCCGGCGGCCTGCATCGCCAGAGTTAGCCAAAGCCACGGACGTAAATCGTTACTTCCGCGCGCCAGCATCGGTAGCAGCAGCGCCGCGATCGCCTGGCAAAGAGCCATCATCGCCAGCAAGCTGCCGCTGGCGGCGCCTGTCCAGCCATGCTCCTGATAGGACGGCGCGAGCCACGCCACGACCGTCGAATAGCCCCCATTGACGAGGCCGAAGCACGCCATCAGCAGCCACGTCCGCGGCCGCTTGAGAAATCCCGCCGCAGCGTTGCTGCCCTGTGCTGCCGCGTTGTCGCGAGGCAGATGGCACGCCACAAGCACCATCGCCGCCAGCGCCGGCACGGCCATCCAGGCGAGGCCCGCGCGCCAGTTTCCAAACAGATCGGCGACTATCGGCGACGCCTGCGCGCCGAGCGCGCCCCCGCCCATCAGCATCGCTGAATAAAGACCCATCACCATGCCGACGTGGCGCGGGAACTGTTGCTTGACGATGCCGGGAAACACCGCTTGCACGATTGCGGCGCCAAAGCCCAGCAGCGCCGCCGTCGCGACAATCTGCGCGCCAGTCGAAACAAACAACCGCAGCAGCGAGGCAAGCCCGAGGATAGCCAGCGCGACAATCACCGCGCGCCGCGCACCAACCCGCGCTTGCAGGAAAGGACCGGCAAAGGCAAAGCAACCCATGAGCAGCATCGGTACCAGTGTCAGCAGCGCCATGCCTTGAAGGCCAAGACCGGTCTGCGCGCTCAGGTCCGCCGCCAGCGGGCCGACGCTGGTGATGAACGGCCGCAAATTGAGGCCGACCAGGGCGACCACTGTGAGCTGGAGCATGTAGTCGAACCGTGACGGAGCGCGGGACGCCATGTCGTTACCCCCACTTGTCCTGACTCCGCGTCCAATCCGCATAGATGTGCGGATGCTGCTCAAGCCGAACCGGCTGGTAGCGGATCGTCATCGACTGTTCGGCGAAAGGCTTGGCCAGATCGGCATAGACCGCTGCGGTCGACAGACCATAGGGGGCGCCGTCGTCGTTGGAATGGGCATAGGTCACGCTGCCGACACCTGCCATCCGCATCGCCGCCATGCACATCGGACACGGATGACCGCTGGCGTAAACCGCACAGCCTTCGAGGTTCGGCGAACCGAGCTTGCGGCTCGCGGCACGGATCGCGGTCAGTTCGGCATGCGCGGTCGGATCGTTGGTGCTGTGGATTTCGTTCACGCCAGACGCGATCACTTCGCCATTCTTCACCACGACCGCGCCGAACGGACGGCCGCCCTTGGCGATATTGGCGTGCGCCAGTTCGATGGCCTCGCACAGGAAGCGATTTTCATCCGACATGCGTGTCTCCTTGCCTTACCGCGCGCCCGCCGCGACCAGACTCCTTTCAATCGCGACATAGCCGCGACTGCGGGCATGATGCAGCGGCGTTTCGCCCTTACCGTCGGCAAGATTGACGCTGGCTCCGGCCTTCACCAGCAAGTCGACGATCCGCTGATGATGCTCGCCACATCGACTGTCACGCCTTCGGAAAGAAGCTTTTGAATGCCGGCGACATCTCCCATGGCTGCCGCCGCATGCAATGAGATTTCGTTCATGGCCGCTCCCGATGCGACGGAGGAAATGCACGTCAGCGCAAGACACACGGCGCCTGCGACGATCGAAGGACGAAGCATCTTCCAGTCCCGTCTCAACCTGACCGATCGCGGCTCGAATTCCTTCCGCGCCGCACGAGTCACGACCTTTAGATAACGGGCAGCGACAATATTTGAAAATTAAATATATTGATTAATAATATCGCGAATATGAATATCGATGAAGGGGCCGATCGCACCGGCATTTCCTCTCCCATAGACACATCAACGGCAGACCCCATGCTCGATCCACGCCTTTTGCGCTCCCTGGTCGCCATCGCCGATGCCGGCAGCTTCGTCCATGCGGCCGAACGCCTGAACATGACGCAATCCACTATCAGCCAGCAGCTTGCCCGGCTTGAGGAAGCGGTGGGACAAACGCTGATCGATCGCGCCGCGCGCCCTGTTGCACCGACGGCGGCGGGTGAGCGCCTGCTCGGCTACGCCCGCCGAATCCTGGCGCTTCAGCAAGAGGCGGAGACAGTGCTCGGCGATCCTGCCGGCACGACATCGATCCGCATCGGCGTTCCCGAGGACATTGTGAGCGCGGCGACGGCAAAAGTGTTTGGTGATTTTGCCAAACGCCATCGCGAAATCAGGCTGGACGTCACCGCCGGACTGAGCCGCGATCTGACCAGACGCTATCGCGGCGGCGAATTCGACATCATTATCGTCAAGGAAGCGGAGGCCGGCGCCGACTGTCGCGCCACATTCCCGGAAGCAATGGCCTGGTTCGAAAGCGCCAACGCGCCGGGCAAGTGGCCAGATCCGATTCCGCTGGTCGCCTTCCCGCCCGGCGGTCTTTATCGCGAGGCAATGTTCGAGCGGATCGAGCACGAGAGACGCCGCTGGTACATCGCCTTTTCCGGCAGCAGCCTCCACAACGTGCTGGTTGGGGTGGAAGCCGGACTCGGCTTGTCGCTTCTGCCGAAAAGTGCCGCGGTCGGATATCGCGTTCGTCCGTATGCGGCGTTCGGCACGGAGCCTTCGATGGTCATTTCACTCTATGCTTGGGAGAACGCCGGAGCGGTGACCGAGCTTGTCGAGCGTATGAGCGCGATGCTGGCCGCAAGGCTCGATAAACCCGAGCCATCGCGACGGCCAGGAAGCAGACGCTAATGTCGGCGGGCGTCAAAAAGCGCGCCGTGCCGCCACCGGGACTCCAGTGCAACAAAGCGTTTGTACTCGCCATACTGGTCATTTGCGACCGGAGACTCAAACGCCCGTCGTGAGTACCCCTTTCGGATTAGTACCGCACCGGGAAGCGACATCCCTCGACGAGATATGAACCCAGGTCTGATCTCTTCGATTCTGATCCTTTCGATTGCGCGAGGATGAAGTGGAAACACAACCCAACGTGTCTCCCTCATCTGATTATCAGTGCGACTAAAATTGAATCGAACGAGCAGCATCATCCGACGACCGGAGCCCAAAAAGTCGACGGCATGACTGAGAAACAAGACAAATAATGCCTGCGATGACGCCGAGCCAAGCGCCCAACAGACACGTAGTCGTCAGGGCGCAAAAATGACCGCTATTATCACGAGCGCAAATCAACTTCGCCAGGTTCAGCTTGCTACGTGCAGCGTCAACTACTCTCGGTTGAAACAGCGCACGCGTTAAAGGTTTCTCGCCGAGCAGCACAACCAAAGCGAAGTAACAGGTCATCCAAGACAAGTAGCTTTAGCGCCAATCGAGCGCGTTAGCTTTCGCCTGCGCGACCACCTGCAACTCATTACTTCGTCGCTGACATTAAATTTGATGATGGATAACTAACTAATCGAATTCAGCGGAAAGGCTTGCCAGAATAGCACAATCGCGACAGCAAGAACCTACCGCAAGCTTCTCTCAACTCACGCAAAATCACCACGACAGGAGAGTTCGCCAAGGCGAGAAATGGCGAATTCGATGGGCGATGCTATGGCTGACGCCGCCCATTGCGTTGCTGTTCCGTCACCATCGATAATTTTCTCGCCATCATTCATGGCCAGAGGAGCGTGGGATTTCGGGGTACTCATTATCAAAGGAAGATGGTGGATGGGTCTTTCTACACCTAAAAGTTTCAGCGCAAGCGATTCCGTTCGAGCGCATATGTCGATACCTCACCGTTCAACACCGGTTGCAACTTATCACTGCTGAATCGGTATCGGGTCGATCGTCGAGGGTTGGCGCAGGCGGATAACGAGCAGTCACGCGACTGCCTCGAAGAATACAACTTGCCTGGGCAACGCGTGTTTTTTCCGCTTCGGCGGGCATTTGACAGCCCTTACGCCCGGGCATGTCACTCTGACGATCGATGCGTGCATGACGTCTTACGTGAGATTGGAAAGCTGAGCTAGAATAGCAATGCAGAATGAAACCGTTCAGACTGAAGACGCCGGGCTTCTCGCTCTCTGGTTGTTTCTTCGTCTTCAGGGCGTGCATGCCGCGCTCGATCAGATCCGCGAACGCTGCGGAACAACGACAGTCGGCATCCGAACGATGCTCAGCTGCGCCGGCCAACTCGGCGTCGCCGTCGGTTCACACACCACGCATTGGAAACATCTGGTCAGCATGCGGCTGCCGGGAATCGCGGCGTTGCGCGATGGAGGGTTTCTACTGCTCGGGCGGGCCGACGACAATGGGGCGCTGGTCCTCTATCCAAGCTCGTCGCAGCCTAAATTGATGACACGTGCGGAATTCGAAGCGATATGGGACGGCCGTGTCGTATCCGCCGGATCGCCAAGCTTGATACAGCGCGCGCGGCATGCTCTGGACAACGCGTATAGGGAAGGCCGCAACCTAGCCAAACGGACTCGTCATTTTCTTGAGAGCCGCGTCGGAAAATACAACGGTATTGTTCGTGTTCGTCACGCCGCCGTCGATATCTTTGCGCGCGGGCGAGAACTCGCGCGTCGCTTCTACCAAAGCAACCACAGCCAGACAGCAGCGCCCGCAACGGAAGCAGAAACCGCGAATGCCGATGGCTCCGGCTTGCTGGCCTTGGTAACGCTGCTGCGGTGTCACGGCATCGCAGCCGATCCGGAGCAAATTCGGCATCGGCTCGGCACTCCGCAACCCGGTGTGGCGGACATGTTGCGCTGTGCGAAAGACTTCGGACTCAAGGCACGCCTTCAAAAATCCGGTTGGGACCGGCTCGCCGTCACCCCGCTGCCCGGGATCGCCGTTCTACGCGACGGCCGCTTTCTGATCCTCGGCAAGGTGGTCGACGACGTGCTGCTTGTCCAATGGCCGATGATCCCGCAGCCCGAGACGATCACACGGGCCGAGCTCGAGGCGATCTGGGACGGCGACGTCGTGCTGATGGCGCGCAGGGCTTCCTTGGCCGATCTCTCGCGCCGGTTCGACATCACCTGGTTCCTCGGCGCGATCCACAAGTATCGCCGCCTTCTCAGTGAGGTGCTGATCGCATCGTTCTTTCTTCAACTCTTTGGCGTCATTTCTCCGCTGTTCTTTCAGGTCGTGATCGATAAGGTGCTCGTCCATCAGAGCATGACCACGCTCGATGTTCTGGTCATCGGCCTAGTCTCCCTGACGATATTCGAGGCCGTTCTCGGCACGCTGCGCGTCTATGTGTTCGCGCATACGACAAACCGGATCGACGTCGAACTCGGTGCCAGACTGTTCCGGCACCTGATGGCGCTGCCGATTGCCTATTTCCAGGCACGGCGGGTCGGCGACTCGGTGGCGCGGGTGCGCGAACTGGAGAATATTCGCGAATTTCTGACCAGTTCAGCGTTGACGCTCGTGATAGATCTCCTGTTCACCTTCGTCTTTCTGGCCGTGATGTTCTACTACTCAATCTCGCTGACGTTCGTGGTGCTGGCATCGTTCCCGTTCTACATCGGGATTTCCGCCGGCGCGGCACCGCTGTTTCGCCGACGCCTCGACGAGAAATTCAACCGCGGCGCTGAAAATCAGGCCTTCCTCGTCGAGAGCGTCACCGGCGTGGAAACGCTCAAGGCCATGGCGGTCGAACCGCAGATGCAGCGGCGCTGGGAAGAGAAGCTTGCCGCCTATGTCACGGCGAGTTTTCGCGTTCTCAGCCTGAACAACACCGCAAGTCAGGCAGTGCAGGCCGTCAACAAGCTGGTGATCGCCGCGATATTATACGTGGGCGCCAAGCAGGTAATTGGCGGCGAGCTGAGCGTCGGCGAACTTGTCGCGTTCAACATGCTGGCCGCGCGCGTGAACCAGCCGGTGCTGCGGCTGGCGCAGCTCTGGCAGGATTTCCATCAGGCGCGTTTGTCGGTTGACCGGCTTGGCGACATTCTCAACACCATTCCGGAAGCGAACTTCAGTCCCGGCCGCGCCGCGCTTCCAGCCATTCGCGGACAAATCACCTTCGATCATGTGAGTTTCCGCTACCGCATTGACGGACCCCAGGTGCTCCACGACGTCTCTTTCTCAGTCAAGCCCGGTCAGGTTGTCGGCGTGGTCGGCTCGTCCGGCTCAGGCAAGAGTACCATCGCCAAGTTGATTCAGCGTCTCTACGTGCCGGAGAGCGGGCGGGTTCTGATCGACGGCGTCGATCTGGCGATGGTGGATCTCGCCTGGCTTCGCCGGCAGACCGGCGTGGTGTTGCAGGAGAACGTGCTGTTCAACAGCTCGGTTCGGGAGAACATCGCGCTGGCGGACCCGGCGGTTTCCATGGATTGCGTCATTGCCGCGGCTGAACTCGCGGGCGCTCACGATTTCATCCTGGAGCTTCCCGAGGGTTACGACACGGTCGTGGGCGAGCGCGGCAGCAGCCTGTCGGGCGGACAACGCCAACGCATCGCCATCGCGCGTGCGCTCATCACCGATCCACGCATTCTCATTCTCGACGAGGCGACCAGCGCCCTCGACTACGAAAGTGAACGGGCGATCCAGCAGAACATGAAACGCATTGCCGCCGGGCGGACGGTGTTCGTGGTCGCCCATCGTCTTTCGACCGTGCGTCAGGCCGACCGCATCATCACGATCGAGCGGGGCCGCATCGTCGAGGACGGCCACCATGACGAGCTGATCCGTTCGAACGGACGCTATGCGAAACTGCATTACCTGCAAGCGGGCATCCATGACTCCCGGTAATAAGAACATCATCGCCTTTCCGAGAACCGAGGTCCGTCGTCGCGAGTCCGAGATCGCATTCCTTCCCGCGGCGCTCGAGATCGCGGAGACGCCGCCTTCTCCGGTCGGCCGCGCTATCGGAGCAAGCATCATCGCGGTGTTCTGCGTCGCATTGGCGTGGGCTTCGCTGGGCAGCGTCGATATCGTCGCGACCTCGACCGGCAAGATCGTGCCCGGCGGGCGAACCAAGCTGATCCAGCCATTCGAGACCGGCGTGGTCCGGGCCGTCCATGTGCGGGATGGCCAAACCGTGAAGGCCGGCGACGTCCTGATCGAACTCGACTCGACCATGACCGATGCGGATCGGGAGCGCCAGAAGAGCGACTTGGTCGGCGCCGAGCTTGATGCCGCACGGCTGCGCGCGGCGCTCGCCGACGATCCCCTCACCGCTTTCCGTCCGCCCCCCGGCGCGACGTCCACCCAGATCGAAACCCATCGTCAACTCCTGCTCAGCGAACGCGCCGAGCAGGATGCGAAGCTGGCGGCGATTACGCGCCAACTCACCCAACGGGAAGCCGAGCGCTCGACCACATCCGCGAGCATCGCCAAGATTCAGGCCACCATTCCGGTGCTGACCGAGCGCGTCGACATTCACAAAGGTCTGCTCGACAAGGGCCTGGCGTCGAGGGTGGTTTACCTCACCGAATTGCAGGATCTGGTCGGTCTCCAGCAGGACGTCATGGTCCAACAGAGCAAGCTGCGCGAAGCCGATGCTGCGATCGCCTTGCTGAAAGAGAGCAGCGAGAAGACCGCCGCCGAGTATCGGCGCGCCGTCTATGAAGCCTTATCAAAGGCGGAACAGAAGGCAGCCAGTCTGACGCAAGACGTGATCAAGGCGGAGCAGCGGACCAAACTTCAGCGCCTGACCGCACCGGTAGACGGCGTCGTGCAACAGCTTGCCGTCCACACGGTCGGAGGCGTTGTCACACCCGCTCAGGCCCTTGCGGTCGTGGTGCCGAGCCAGGCTCCGCTCGAAATCGAAGCCATGGTCTCCAACCGCGATATCGGATTCGTCCATACCGGCCAGAAGGTAGAAATCAAGGTCGATACCTTCAATTTCACCCGCTACGGTCTGCTTCATGGCGAAGTGATCAGCCTGTCCTCGGATGCCATCACCCGCGACAAGCAGCCTGCCCACTCGAACGATCGGACCGCCGACCAGGCAAGCAATAGCGAACCGCGAGGACAAGAGCTTGAATATGCCGCACGAATATCGCTCGATCGCACGGACATGCAGATCGACGAAAAGCGCGTCAAACTCAGCCCCGGCATGGCCGTGACGGTCGAGATCAAAACAGGCTCGCGCAGAATCATCAGCTATCTGCTGTCGCCGCTGGCAAAGTACCGACGCGACGCCCTGCGTGAACGATAATCTCTCAGTCCTTGCGCGACGGCTCGTTCAAGGCTTCAACCATCGCGGTACGGCGTCATGACGCCGTACCTCCTTAGACTGCCATCACGTTGCGCCAATCCGTTTGACGGATGTAACCAACGCAATCGAGTTCGGGAATGAATCGCTCGCCTCAACCGCCGAAGGAAGGGAGTTACTATTCGCCGGCTGCGCCGGCAGAACATTGTTCATTCCCCAAATCGCCGCCTGGGTTCGGTTCTGGACTCGAATCTTCCGCAGGATCGCCTTGACGTGAACTTTCACGGTGGCCTCCGCGATGTCGATCTTGCGTGCAATCCCCTTATTGGAATTGCCTTCGATCAGACACTGCAGGATGACCAACTCACGCGGAGAAAGCTGCGGTGCAGCCGCATCCTCCGTGGCCACAATGATCGCCCGCTCGGCCTCGGCCAGCGGCGCTGCCCTGGTCTGATGATCGCTTTTGATCGCCGGAGCCGACGACGATAGAAACGCCGGCGGGAAGACCGTCTCACCCATCATCACCAGTTCGATGGATTTGACGAAGGCATCGCAAGACATTGCGCTGACAAAATAGCCCGTAGCGCCGGCCTGGAATGCCAGATCAGGCTCGGCTTGCCGGTAGTGATCGGCCACAACCCCTATGCGCCCGCTGGGATATTGATCTCTCACAAGTTCGATTTGCTCGATGGCGAGATCGAAATCATCGCTGGTATGAACAATCAGAAACAGCAATTGCTGTGATCGAGCCGCATTCGTCAACTCATCGAGGCATGAAACCGAAGCCAGAACGCGAAAATTCTTCGCGCGCAGGATCCGGACAATTCCTTCTCGGATGAGCACACTTTTTCCAATTAGAATCGTGCCGAAAGATTCATGCCGCCTCATTCGACCCTCCTGGTCAGTAGGCAAATGATTGCTTCGCAAGATGGATGCTCGGAATCATTCAGAAACAGATCGGAAAGCGTCTGTGTTGCTTTTTGGATTTAGGCTTGCATCTTCTGGTAAGGGTCCGAGGACCCTACGCGTCTGCCCCCGACGTCGTATCTTTTCCGGATCGCATGCGGGTCTATCGGGAGATCCCTTAACGGGACACGCTCAGATGCAGCGCTGGTAAGCAATGGGAAGGGTAGTTCGGCAATGGGAATAATACGCTGACACAAACTCATTGGAGTTCTCTCGAACTGGAATGCAACACTACGAAATGGTCGTCATCTTGCTCGATAAGAGCCGCAACATGCCCCGTATTTGATGAGGTTGCTGTTCAATATTGAACAGTAGCGCGCTCCGGTTTCGTCGCTTCTTCAGAGTTTTGAGAAGATTCCGCCGGTTAGTTGAGATTCTTTGATCACCTCAGTTCAACATTGCTCACAAACTGATGATCGGGGGTGCCGGGTTACAGCCATCTTCACCAATTGATGGTTGCTCCTAGGTGGCGCAGCGGCTTTGCTGCAATTGCTCTCCCTCTGACAGAAACACAACTATAGAGTGCATTAATAGATTTATCAATTTTTGATTTAGCTATACTTGATCGGCGCGGCAACTGCCGAGCGTCGTGCCGGGCAACGCACGCAGCGACGCTTTCCCGCCCGTTGCTGCTAAATTCAGAGGTCGTGCTCGTCCTGCTGGGCTATGTCAGCCTTGTCATGCAGGATGGCGTTCAAGAGCGAGGCGTGAACCCTGATCGTTCCATTATAACTGATGAAGCCAAGCTTTTTGAATTTGTTCATGAAGAAGCTGACCCGCGACCTTGTCGAACCAATCATTTCGGCCAGCGTTTCCTGGTTAATATCGATGTCGATGGGCTGCGCTTTCTTGCCGAAATTCGCCAGCAATAGCAGCACGCGCGCCAAGCGCTTCTCGCTCGGATTGAAAAGCTGGTCGACGAGGTCTTCCTCGATACGACTGTTGCGCGCAATCAAATGCATCATAAACAATTGAGCAAATTTCGGCTCGGCCTCAAGCATCCTTGTCATTGCGTCCTTGGATATTTGCGTGACGACACTGGCCTCAAGTGCCACCGTCGTGGCCACACGAAACCGGCGGCCATTCAGGCAACCCTCACCGAAGAATTGTCCGGGTTCCAGAATGCCGACGATGGCTTCCTTGCCCTCCTCGGACACCACCACGAGTTTGATTCTTCCCTTCTGGATATAGAGGACCGAATCCGCGACATCCCCCTGCGCGTAAACGATATCGCCCTTCTGAAGCTCTGAAATCGATTTTCCCGTTCCGACTTTCGCAAGAAAGGCACCGGGATCAAACACGTTCTTCGCCGACTCGATCACGACGATACCTCGCTCGGTAAGCTCCAGGTACCTCATCATCCAAGACAATAGTATTCAAACTCGATAAAAGGTTCATCGACCAGAGGGATAGAAAGGGTAAATAATAAGAGAGTGAACGCCCCGAGCTCTCCGCCTCTACGCGGGTTCCCGTGACAGCGATGTTTTGGTTTCCGGCATCGCAGCCCAAATGGTAACCAGGCCGACCATCGCCACCGAGGCGAGGCCCATAAAAGCCGCCCCGTGCCCGAAATGATCGCTTGCGTAACCCGCAAGCGCAGGACTGAGCGATGCGCCGATGCCGGTGGCGGTGCCGACAATGCCCTGCGCGAGATTAAAGTGGCCGGAGCCGTACGTGAGGTCGGCTACGATCAGTGGAACCAAGACACCGAAGACCGCTGCCGTAATGCCATCGAGAACCTGAATGACGACAAGCATCGACGGATCGCTGGTCGCCGAGAAAAGGCTTCCGCGAAGTGCCAATGCCGCAAATGCCAGCATCAGCAGCGGACGCCGCCCCCATGTCTGCGCCTTGCGGCCGACCGAGGGCGATATCAGCGCAACCATCGCTTGAGGAACGATGATACTGGCGGCG
>JGI26539J51216_1001637_pt1 | contig 14257 bp, 11 predicted proteins | sample ThiBio_1000_biof_2_FD_51216 | JGI IMG/M metagenome (IMG submission 51216)
TTCGACCAAGCGAGATAGCGCACATACCGGAGAGGCGTTGCCGCTGGATTCAAAAGGGGAGCCGACCTGTTGGACGTGGAGTATCCCGAAAGTTGAAGCCGACCGAGCATTGCTCGTAGGTCGCAAGACTGGGGATGGTGGCTGGCGAGTCTTCAGGAAAGACTATTTGCAGACGGAAGATGGAGCGGATTCAACGACGAAGCCGAAGACTATCTGGTTAGACGCTAATCTCAACATGGATTTGGCGCGCAAGACGGTATCTGAAGTGATGGGCAGGAACGCTTTTGACTTCCCAAAGCCCGTGGCGTTGATACAGAAACTGATTGAACTCGTTCCGAACCAAGATGCACTCATTCTCGACTCCTTCGGCGGCTCCGGTACCACAGCCCATGCCGTGTTGGCGCAGAACGCCAAGGACGGCGGCAACCGCAAGTTCATCCTGGTCGAGTGCGAGGCCTACGCCGATACGCTGACCGCCGAGCGCGTGCGCCGCGTGATCGAGGGTTACCAGTACACCGGCACGCAGCACGAGGAACTGCTGCGCGAGAAGCTCACGTTCTCGAAGCTGAAGCAGGCCAACAAGCTGTTGGAGCAAGTGGCGCTGGTTGAGAAGCAGAACGACGGCCGTTTCGATGCGATCAACTCCACAGTGAAGGACGGCGAGCTGATCGTCACGGGCGAGAAGGCCGTCAAGAAAAGGGCCGAAGGGCTGGGCGGCGGTTTCACCTATTGCACGCTGGGCGACAAGCTGGAGCTGGATGACCTGTTGACCGGCAAGTCGCTTCCGGCGTTTGCAGCGTTCGGCGGCTACTTGTTCCATACCGCGACTGGCCAGCCGCTCGACGCGGCCAAGGTGCGCGAGGCGGATGGCTATCTGGGCGAGAGCGCGCAGTATCACGTGTGGCTGGTGTACAANCCCGACCTGGACTTCCTGAAATCGCGCGATGCCGCGCTGACGCTGGCGCTGGCCGAGAAGATCGCCGCGACCGACAAGGACAAGCCGCATCTGGTGTTCGCGCCGGCGCGCTTCGTGCCGCAAAAGAAGCTGCTAGAGCTGGGCGTGGAACACGCGCCGTTGCCGTATGCGTTGTATCGCATCGAGAAGGATTGACCGCCGGTGCTGGTACTGATCGATGAAAGTGGCGATCCTGGCTTCAAGCTGGTGCGCGGATCGACCTCGCACTTCGTCATGGCGATGGTGATCTTTGATGACGAAGCTGTTGCGGAGCAGACCAGCGCGGCCATCGCCGCGTTGCGCGAAGAGCTTCACCTCAAGGCCGAATTCAAATTCGCCAAGAGCCACGCCAATGTGAAAGACGCATTTTTCGAGTGCGTCTGCCACTACGGTTTCCGGGTACGTGCGCTGGTGGTAGACAAGTCGCGGGTTTACAGCGGCAATCTGCGCACGCACAAGGAGATGTTCTACAACTATTTCGTCAAGTTGCTGCTGGAGCACGACAACGGTCGGCTGGTGGGCGCGCGCATCAAGATCGACGGCAGCGGCAACCGGCAGTTTCGGCAGGAGTTGAACGCGTACCTGCGGCGACAACTGGACGCCGGCAAGGTGCGCAAGATCACGTTTGCCGAATCGCACCGTGACAACCTGATCCAGCTTGCGGACATGGCGGCCGGGGCCATCCTTCGCTCGTATCGGGCTGATGACCGCGCGCAGGCGGGTCGCTGGCGTGCCGTGTTGGCACAGCACGGAAAGCTGGGGGATGTATGGGACTTTCGTTGAGCGCAAAAACAAAGGGAGCGACGTGGTCGCTCCCTTCATCGCACCTTCGGCCTATCCGGGCGATTGCCCGGCAAGCACACCATACGGAGACGGTTCGATCCGAAGGGGCTAGGTGGTGCCTATGTTACGGAAATCCGTTCCCGATGCAACCGGCCCGTTGGCGGGCCGCTGACGCGACTTTCTGAGGGCGATTGCATGAAATTCAAGGACTTCCAGGATCGCGTCCTGACCACCCTGAACGATTACCTGACGGAGCTGCAGAATCAGGCGGCCAAATCGAGCAAGCAGGCCGCTTTGGCTGTCGCCAATCCCGATGCGGGTATCCAGGTAGCCGACTTCACGGCCGAGGCTTGGAAGGCGTTGGGCGCCGCAGGCAAGCTGCCGCCGGCCCGTGCCGAGGTGCCTTTTAGCCCGCGCGTGGATGGTACCGGGCGGCCCGTACCCGACGTGTGCCTGAAGGTGCCGACGGGCGGCGGCAAGACGCTGCTGGCAGCGGCCAGCGTGTCGCGCATTCTCGACAAGTGGCTGGGCAAGCGCACCGGCTTCGTGTTGTGGATTTGCCCCAACGAGGCGATCTACTCGCAGACCCGCAAGGCACTGCGCGATCGCGAACACCCGTACCGGCACATCCTCGACCAGGCCAGCGGCGGACGCACGCGCATCCTCGAGAAGGACGACCCACTGAACAAGGCCGACGTGGACGGCAACTTGTGCGTGATGCTGCTGATGCTGCAATCAGCCAATCGTGAAACCAAGGAATCGCTGCGGCTGTTTCGTGACCGCGGCAGTGTGCACGGATTCTTTCCTGCCGCCGATGATCGCGAAGGGCACGCCCGCTGGCTGGATGACGTGCCAAACCTCGACCACTACAGCGACGTGACCATGCACTGGTTCGTGGTCAAGGATTCGCTGGGCAATGCCTTGCGTGTGATCCGGCCCATCGTGGTGCTGGACGAGGGCCACAAGGGCTACTCGAAGCTTGCGATGGAAACGCTGTACGGCTTCAACCCGAGTTTCGTACTGGAGTTGTCGGCAACACCGGCCGACCGGCCCAAGGACAAGCCGCCGGTCTTCAGCAACTGGTTGTGCGACGTGCGCGGCACCGCACTCGATGCCGAGCACATGGTGAAGCTGCCGATAAACGTGGCCGTGAAGGCGGGCAAGGACTGGCGCGCATGCGTGCGCGAGGCGCTGGACAAGTTGGATGCACTGCAGGCCGACGCCGACCGCCTGCGTGCCGATTGCGCGCGCTACATCCGCCCGATTTGTCTGGTGCAGGTGGAACGCACGGGCAAGGATCAACGCGATGGCAAGCTGGTGCACAGCGACGATGTTTTCGAGTACCTGCTGACGCTGGGGTTGCGCGAGGACGAGGTTGCGATCAAGAGCGCGGAGCGCGATGACCTGAAAGCGCCCGAGCGGCAGGATTTGACCAGCCCGACGAATGCCGTGCGCTTCATCATCACCAAATCGGCCTTGCAGGAAGGCTGGGATTGCCCGTTTGCCTATGTGCTGTGCTCGCTGGCGGCAGTGACCAGCCAGGGAGCGCTGACGCAACTGATTGGCCGCATCCTGCGCCAACCGGATACCGAGAAGACCGGCATTGCCGCGCTCGATGAATGCTATGTGCTGTGTGTGCACAGCAAGACCAAAGACATCATCGCCGCGATCAAGAACGGTCTTGAACAGGACGGCATGGGCGACCTCGCGACGCAGGTGAAGGAAACCGACAACGGCGGCACCGGCGATGCGACGAAGATGCAGCGCCGCAAAGGCTTGGAGACGTTGCGTATCTTCCTGCCGCTGGTGCGCTGGATTGAGGGCGACAAAGTACGCGACCTCGACTACGAAATGGATTTGCTCGCACGTACCGATCCGCTGGCCATCGACATGCAGCCGTTGGCCGAGAAATTGGCGAAGGGTGACGACGATGCAGCTTCACACTTCATGCGCATCGGGTTGGTGTTGGAAACCAAGGGCCAGCACCTCAAGGGCAACGACGACAGCGATTACAAACGCGACCTGCTCGACCTGTTGACGGGAAGCTACAAAGGCCAAGTGGTCGGCGCCATGCAACTAGACCTTGGCGTTGATCGTGCCCTGCATTGCGAGCTGGTGATGGAAAACGACTGGCAAACGCGGGTGGGGGCACTGATCGCGTGAGCTTGGCATAGCGATAGTTCATGGCTGCGTAGATACTTCGCATATTGCGAAGTCGTTTCGCTGCCTGTATGCTTGGCTTGCCTCACGCTTCTCGCGTGCCTTCGCCCTTCTTTCAGCTTCGTGCTCTGCCCAAATCTCCAACGAAGTGCTGTCGCGCTCCGAGATGGACTTCTGCACGGCAACAGCCAGCCCCTCCATTGCAAAAAACTCCGCATCGTGAGCGGCGGACTCGATGCAGCTCAAGCCAATGTCGGGCTCGCGAGGATATGGATCGCTTGGCCTTCGACTCTCGTTCAGACGCTCACACTCCGCGTCGACTGCCCTCTTGAGATGAATCAGTTCCGCCACAAGCGCGCTCGCGAACCTGTAGATGCTATCGCTCAATTCTTGGTCGGTGATCGCGGAGGGAGGCGTCGTGGTCATCGCGTGCTCGGAACTCATGGGTGACTGGTCGAGCTTACCCATCCCCTTCGGGCCTGCAAATTCGGTACACCAGCGGTACACACGTCAGTTCGGCGCGCCTTCGTCAAACTTCGCTAAACTGCTGATTCCAAACTTCTTTCGTCTTTCCCAAGCTTCGCGAAACTTCGCTTGTCTATCAATAACTTATTGATTTGCAAGCAAACTTAAAATCCCTCNCCCTCGCGGGTATGCGGGTTCGACCCCCGCTCCGGGCACCAATGCAGAGCCGTCCCTGTTCGCGCAGGGGCGGCTTTTTCATGTCGGGCTGCGTGCGCCTGAATCCTCCNCCTCCGTCGTGAACGCTTCCGGCGCGTGGGGATTCACTTCTCTGCGTCGGCCGGCAGCGAGGGTTCCGATCGGGCGAGATTGCTTAAGCGAGACTTGATGCGAAGCGCGAAAGCGCGAGCGCGCTGCCAGTGGCGCACCGCCAGCTTCCTTGCGGCCTGCGGTTCGCGCCGGCCAGTTGCGAAGAGCCCGCCCTCCCGGCGGGCTTTTTCGTGTGCGGCCCCGCGTGATCGGGCTTTCTCCGGGGGAGGGCGTATGCCTGCATATGATAAAAAATTATCTTGACAGATTAATGTTACTTGGATATCAAAGTGGTCGTGGGATGTTCACGGGATGTCCATGCGATTCCGTCGGGGAGGGGAGAACGTCATGCAATTTCATCAGCCGCATCTGCGACGTCATGGCCTGGGTCTGGCCATAGCCATGGGCCTGCTTGGGTCCTTCACTGCAACAGCAAGGCCATCGGTGCCTGACGGTGGCGACCTTGCGACAGGCGCACAAAGCCAGGCGTCCGCAACGGATGCCGGTGCGAAACAGGATCAACGTCCCACCAGCAGCAAGGCACCGATCGAGCTGAAGACGATCGTGGTCACCGCAAACAAGCGCAGCGAACCGCTGCAGAGCGTGCCGATGGCGGTGTCGGCGGTTTCCGGCGACGACCTTCGCCGCGCGGGCGCCAACAACCTGGCCGATTACGCCACCCAGATACCCGGCCTCAACATGATTTCCCTGACGCCGGGGCAAACGCAGTTGGTGCTGCGCGGCATCACGTCGGGCAGCAGCCAGTCCAACGCGAGCGTCAGCACCTATATCGACGAGGCGCCGTATGGTTCCAGCACGGTGTATGCCGAGGGCAGCCTGCTGACGCCGGACATCGACCCGGCCGACATCGAGCGTATCGAGGTGTTGCGCGGCCCGCAGGGCACGCTGTACGGCTCGAACTCGCTGGGCGGCCTGTTGAAATTCGTCACCACGCCGCCGGACTCCACCCGTGCCTATGGCCGCGTGAGCGCCGGCTATACCGGCGTGGACGGTGGCGGCAGCGGCTTTACCGAGCGCGCCATGTTCAACCTGCCCCTGGTGGAGGACAAGCTGGCGCTTCGGGTGAATGCCTATCACCGCGACGACCCCGGCTATGTCGACAATGTGGCCACCGGCAAGTCAGAGGTCAACGCGGACAAGGTCGCCGGCGGCCGCGCGCAGGTGCTGTGGACGCCCAGCGACAAGGTATCGGTGCGCCTGTCGGCGCTGGCCCAGAACCTCGGCAGCGACGGCCTGGTCAACTCCGGCGTGGAAGTGGACCCGGCCACGCTGAAGCCCATCTACGGCTACCAGAAGCAGAGCAGGGCGGCGAGCACCGGCCTGCTGAAGATCAAGTACCGACTCTACGACCTCGAGGTCAAGGCGGATCTCGGCCTGGCGACGCTGGTGTCTTCGACCAGCTATGGCACGCAGAAGGTCAACCAGGTCGGTGACGTCACCGCCGCCTATGGCCCGATACTCAACCCCGCTTTCGGCCTTGCCAATGGCGGCTATTCGGTAANCCAGCCGGTCAGCCTCGGGAAATTCACCCAGGATGCGCGGCTGCAGTCGCGTGCGGACCAGGCCATCGAGTGGCGAGTGGGCGCGTTCTACACGCGCGAGAACACCACGAACCATCAGCACGTCAACGTTTTCGACGCCACGACCGGGGTGCCGATCGATCTGCCCAACCTGGGCGACCTGTCCGTCGGCCCGGGCGTCTTCAAGGAATGGGCCGGCTACGCCGATGCGACCTGGCATGCCACATCGCAGCTGAGCGTGCTGGTCGGCGCCCGTTATNCCCACGACAGCACCTCGTACACGCAGGTGGGCAGCGGCATGCTGGTGGGCCCGAGCCAATTCACCATCCGCAGCACGGATTCCACGACCACCTACCTGGTCAATCCCAGTTTCAAGTTCAACGACAACCTGATGGCCTACGTGCGCGTGGCTTCCGGCTTCCGCCCCGGCGGCGCGAACGTGGGCGTGCCGCCCGGCCTGGGCGCGCCGCTGAGCTTTGCGCCCGACAAGCTGACCAGCTACGAAATCGGCTTCAAGTCCACCTTGCTGGATCGAAGGATGGTCTTCGACGCCGACGTGTTCTACATCGACTGGAACCATATCCAGCTCACCACCGTCGCCGACAACTTCGCCTTCCTCAGCAATGGCGGCAAGGCCAGGAGCCAGGGCGTGGAGGTCAACTGGCAGTACGAGCCTGCGCGCGGCCTGGTGCTGTCGGCGAACGCCAGCTGGACCGATGCGAAACTGACGGCGGATACGCCGCCGGGCCTGTACGGCTACAACGGCGATCGCCTGCCGTGGGTGCCGAAGTGGAACGCCAACGTGGGCGTGGAGTACAACTTCCCGCTGGGCGGCGGCTGGTCGGGTTTCGTGGGCGGCAGCTACCGCTACGTGGGCGCGCGCATGGCGGATTTCCTGTCCGTGACCGGGCCGCGGTATTCGGTGCCGGCCTACCACGGCGTCGACCTGCATGCCGGCACGTATTTCGGCGACTGGACGATCAGCGCCTACGTCAAGAACGTGACCAACTCGCGCGGCATCACCTCGCTTTCCTCGGAAACCACCGACCCGCGGGGCACGCCGTTCTCCGCGGCCTTCGTGCCGCCGCGTACGGTCGGCGTGACCGTCGGCCTCGACTTCTGAGCATGACCAAGGGAGTCAACGCCTCATGAATCGCTGTGTGAAATTCCTCGCATCCCTGGCGGCGACTTTCGTCGCCGGGTTGGCGATGGCGCAGGTGCCGCCGTCGCCAAATCCTGCACCGGCCAATCCTGCAACGGTGCCTGCGCCTGCAGTTGCGCCGTCCGCGAATGCGGACGGACAGACGCATGCGCTCACCGCGGCGGACCTGTCGAGTTTCCTCGACGGCATGGTGCCGTTCGCCTTGCAGCGCGGCGACGTGGCCGGCGGCGTGATCGCGGTGGTCAAGGACGGCCATGCGCGCGATCCTGGTCTATTACATGACCATGCACCTGGACATGGACCAGGAATACGCGTCGCTGGTGTATGGCACGTACGCCGCCTTCGTCTACTTCACGCCGGTGTTCGGCGGCATGCTCGCCGACCGCTGGCTGGGCAAGGACCGCGCCGTGGTGATCGGCGGCGCGACGATGGCGCTCGGGCATTTCATGATGTCGTACGAGGCCCTGTTCTNCCCGGCGCTGTGCATGATCGCGCNGGGCAACGGCCTCTTCCTGCCGAGCCTCGCCAGCCAGGTCGAAGGGCTGTACCGCAATGGCGATGCGCGCAGCAAGAGCGCGTACAACATCTACTACGTGGGCATCAACCTGGGCGGGTTCCTCTCGCCGCTGGTGTGCGGGACCCTGGGCGAAGCCTACGGCTGGCACTGGGGCTTTGCCGCGGCCGGCATCGGCATGCTGCTCTCGCTGGTGATCTNCCTCGCCGGGCGCCGTTACCTGCCGCCGGAGCCGGCGCCCGGGGCCGAAACGCGCGCGGCGCGGGCGCCGATGGACCGGGCCGCGCGCGACCGCTTTGCCTTGCTGATCGGCATCGCCGCCATCGTGGTGATCTTCCGCGGCGCCTACGAGCAGAACGGCAACACCATTGCGCTGTGGGCCGACACGGGCATCGACCGGCACCTGACGGCGGACTGGTCGATCCCGATGACCTGGTTCCAGTCGATCAACTCGCTGGCGGTGTTCGTCTTCACGCCCTTCCTCCTGGCGCGCTGGGCGCGGCTGGCGGAGCGCGGCGTGGATACGCCGCTGCTGGCGCGGATGGCCTTCGGCGCGACGATCGTCGGCGCATCGTTCGTGGCCCTGGGCCTGGTGGCCGCCTGGAGCGAAGCGCACGGCACGCGCGCCAGCTGGGTATGGCTGTTCGTCTGGTTCGTGGTGTTCACCATCGGCGAGCTGCATATCCTGCCCGTGGGCCTGGCCCTGTTCGGGCGCATGGCGCCGGAAGGGTTCCGCGCCACCAGCATCGCCACGTGGTTCTTCGCCGGTTTCTTCGGCAACCTGCTCGCCGGTGCGCTCGGGACCCTGTGGAGCCAGATGAACCACGGCCTGTTCTTCATGCTGGCCGGCGCGGTTTCGGGCTTGTCCGCCGCGCTTTTGTTTATGCTTGGCCGACGCCATCGCGGGGTGGGGCAACATGGAGACGTCGGCGGCACCCCGGTGCCAGTCCGATGAGCGTGCGCTGATGATCAAAGACCTGCAGAAAAAGCTGAAAGACCATTGGGACGGCTTCACCAAGGCCGAGCAGAAGATCGCGGCCTACCTGCTGCAGAACCCCGGCGGCATTCCGTTCGAGAACGCCTCGTCGCTGGGCAAGCGCGTGGGCGTCAGCGCGATGACGGTGGGGCGCTTCCTGCGCAACCTCGGCTACGACGGCCTCAACGAGCTGAAAGAGGAACTGCGCGGCGACGCGCCGTGGTTGCAGCTGTACCGGANCCCGGAAGTGGTGGGCGATCCCGCCACGATGTCCGAAAGCCTCAAGGCCGAGATCCAGGGCGTCACCACGGCGCATGCGCTGACCGGCACGCCGGAGTGGAAGGGCGTCGTCGATCTGCTGGTGAAGGCCGACCGCGTTTCGGTCGCCAGCTTCCACCAGGGCCGCTTTCTCGGACTGGGCTTTGCCACCCTGATGCAGAGCGTCAAGCCGTGCACGCGGTTCGAGGAAGGGCTGGACGGCGCCTATACCGACCTGCTGCTCGATTCCAGCGCGAAGAGCTGCGTGCTGCTGATCGATTTCCGGCGCTATTCGCGGCACTTCCGCATCCTGGCCGAAGAATGCGCGGCGCGTGGCATCCCGTTGGCGATCATCACCGACAGCCAGTGCTACTGGGCGCGCCAGCTCACCGACCACGTGCTGATGCTGCCGGCCGAGATGGAGCGGACGTGGCACAACTTCACGGCCGCCATGAGCCTGTTGAGCCTGCTGATCGGCGCGGTCACCCGCGCGCAGGGCGACATGTACGACCGCATCGGCGACATCACGCAGCTGCGCCAGAAACTGGTGGGTTACGTCGAGGCGCCGCCGGTCGCCAGGGAGCGCAAGGCGCCCGCATCCGCGAAAAAGCCGCAGGGCGGCNGCACGCCGCACAGACGCAACGGCAAGACCAGGACCTGACCGCATTCGGCACGTCGACGCGGCAGCCGGCAGCGGACAACGCCATCGAAGAGGGCATGCTGATGATCCATCGACTCCCCGGGCGTGGCCTGCAGGGCGCATTCCGCTGGCCGGCCACGATGGCGCTTGCGCTGGTCGTGCTGCTGTCCCTGGGCATCGGGCAAACCACGCGGGCGCAGGCCGTTTCGCCGTCGGCGCTGGATGCCTACGCGGACAAGGCCATGCGTGTCTTCGACACGCCCGGCATGGCGGCGGTGGNCGTCGATGGCGACAAGACCAGCACCTACGCCTGGGGCGTGCGCAAGCTGGGCGCCAGCGCCAGGGNGGACGCGCACACCATCTTTCCGATCGGCTCCAACACCAAGGCCTTCACCGCGGCCGCGCTGGCGATCCTGGTCGATGAAGGCAAGCTGCACTGGGACGACCGCGTGGCCGACAAGCTGCCCGGCTTCCGCATGTACGATCCCTACGCGTCCAGCGAGATGACCGTCACCGACCTGCTCGTGCATCGCAGCGGCCTGGGCCTGGGCCAGGGCGACCTGATGATGTTCCCGACCACCGACCGCACCCGCGCGGAACTGGTGCACGACATCCGCTACCTGAAGCCCGCGCACTCGTTCCGCAGCGGCTACGACTACGACAACGTGCTGTACATCGTCGCGGGCCAGCTGGTCGAGTCCGTCTCGGGCCAGCGGTGGGAGGATTTCGTGCAGCAGCACATCCTCGACCCGCTGCGGATGCACGATGCGCGGACCAGCATCGACGCGCGTACCGCCAACCAGGTGGCGTTGCACGCCAGGGACACTACACCGGTGCGCGGCGTCGGCAAGCAGGCGGTGCTTTCCACGGTGATGACCGGCGACGTGTTCGCGCCGGCCGGTGGCCTGCAGGTCAGCGCGACAGACATGGGGCGCTGGCTGCGGCTGCAACTGGACCGCGGGCAGTTGGACAGCGACAAGCGGATCTTCAGCGCGGCGGCGTCGAAGACGATGTGGACGCCGCAAACGCTGATCCCGATCGATCCGCTGCCGCCCGAGGTCGCCCTGGCGCAGCCGCAGTTCGATGCCTACGCGCTGGGCTTCGAGGTGCAGGACTACCGTGGGCACATGATCATCACCCATCTCGGCGGCGTGCTGGGCGGCATATCGGCGGTGGTGATCGTTCCGGAAAAGCATGCGGCCTTCGCCGTCATGCTCAACTCCGAGGACGTCGGCGCCTTGTTCGCGATGCGCGAGCACCTGCTCGACACCCTGCTGGGGCTGCCTTCGCCCGACTGGATCGCCGGCTACAAGCAGATGTTCGACGACGCCCACGCCAAGGCCATCGCGGCGCTGCACGACAATCACGCGGCCACGCACCCGGAACGCGGGCCGTCGCTGCCGCTGTCCGGCTATGCCGGCGTCTACACCGACCCGTGGTACGGCAACGCCACGATCGGCCTGGACAAGCGCGGCGCGCTGCACATCAGCTTCGATCGTTCGCCCGGGATGCACGGCACGCTGGAGCACGTGCAATACGACACCTTCCGCACGCACTGGGCGATGCCCGACGTGGAGGACGCCTACGTCACCTTCGCGCTCCATCCCGATGGCAGCATCGACCGGATGACCATGAAGGCCGTCTCGCCGCTGGCGGATTTCAGCTGGGACTACCAGGACCTGCGCTTCGTTCCGGCCACGAAGCACCAGGGAAGGTCCGATTGACAGACCACTTGCTCGTCATTCCTGCGAACGCAGGAATCCAGTGCCTTGGTGTTCCGTGGCTTGCAGGTGCTGGATGACCAGCTTCGCCGTTGTGAAGCGCCTCCAGCCTTCGCCGGGATGACGAACGACATCTGGCTCGCGACGCACGTCCGAGCCCGACATCGCAGGCCTGTGGCCGTTCTGGGTACCATGAAGGCTCCCGGCCATGCCGGCCTTTCCGTTGCTACCGCGCCACGCCGACATGCCTTCGAATCTTCGTNCCTCCCTCATCCTCGTTGCCCTGTGCCTGGGCGTTTCGCTGCCGTCGTTCGCGCGCGAGCAGGCCAGGCCCAGCATCGGCCAGCAACGCGAAGGCGTGCTGTTCTGGCCGCAGGCCGAACGCGATGCGCAGTTCCGGCGGATGTACGAACGCTTCCCCAGCGACCGCGCGGCGCATGGCACGCACACGCATGCCTTGCCGGAAGGCAAGCCGCTGGCGGTGGACGGACGCGACGGTGCGGCCTGGCTGGGCGACTACATGGCGAAACACCACGTCGCCGGCGTGATGGNGCTGCAGGATGGCCGCGTGCGGCTGCAGCGCTACGCGCTGGGCTTCGGGCCACAGCAGCGCTGGACCTCGTTCTCCGTGGCGAAGTCGGTGACCTCCGTGCTGCTGGGAATGGCCCTGCAGCAGGGCTACATCCACGGCATGGACGACACGCTCGGCACCTACATCCCGGAGCTGCGCGGCAGCGCCTACGCCGACGTCACGGTGGAGCAGCTGCTGACGATGACCTCGGGCGTGCATTGGAACGAGGACTACGACGACGCTAAGTCGGACGTGGCGCAGATGTACCTGGGCGCCTGCGTCGACGGCCGCGCGCACGTGCTGTCGTACCTGATGAAACAGCCGCGGCAATGGCCGGCCGGCACGCACTGGAACTACAACACCGCGGAGACCGACCTGCTCGGCATCCTGGTGCAGCGGGCCACGCACCGCTCGCTGGCGGCCTACCTGTCCGAGGCGCTCTGGAAGCCCTACGGCATGGCTGCCGACGCCTACTGGATCAAGGACGAATGCGATGGCAGCGACACCGGCGGCAGCGGCCTCTCGGCCACGCTGGGCGACTACGCGCGGCTGGGTCAGTTCATGCTGGAAGGCGGGCGCATCGACGGCAAGCAGGCGATCGCGGAGGCCTGGCTGCACGGCGCCACCCGCGAGCACGCGAGCACCGACGCGCCGGACCGCGGCTACGGCTACCTGTGGTGGACGGACAGCGACGGCAGCTACGCGGCCATCGGCATCTTCGGGCAGATGGTCTACGTCGATCCCGCGCGCAAGCTGGTGATCGCGCAGGTGGCCTCGTGGCCGGCCGCGACCTCGAAGGAACTCGTCGCCGGGCGGCGCGCGTTCGTCGAGGCGATCAAGCAGGCGGTGGATGCGGAACGCCCCGCATCCGTCGTCCCGGCGAAAGCCGGGACCCAGCGACTTCGTTGATCGAAGCGGAAAGGCGCTGGATGACCAGCTTCGCTGTTGTGAAGCGCCTCCAGCTTTCGCTGGAATGACGACCACAGGAAGTTTCAGTGTCCGCTCAGGCCACGAACTGCAGTCGCGCCAGCTCCGCGTACAGGCCGCCTTCGGCCAGCAGGCTTTCGTGCGTGCCTTGCGCCACGATGTGGCCGCCATCCATCACCACGATGCGGTCGGCGCGCTGCACGGTGGCGAGGCGGTGGGCGATGACCAGGGTGGTGCGGCCTTGTTCCAGTCGGGCCAGTGCCTGCTGGATCGCGGCCTCGGATTGCGCATCCAGCGCCGATGTGGCTTCGTCGAGCAGCAGCAGCGGCGCGTCGCGCAGGATCGCGCGGGCGATGGCGATGCGCTGGCGCTGGCCGCCGGACAGGCGCACGCCGCGTTCGCCGAGTTCCGCCGCGTAGCCTTCGGGCAGGTCGCTGATGAAGTCGTGCGCCTCGGCGGCGCGGGCGGCTTCGGCCACCTCGTCGTCGCCGGCGTCCTGGCGGCCGAAGCGGATGTTGTCGGCGGCGCTGCCGGCGAAGATCGCCGTCTCCTGCGGCACCAGTGCGATCGCGCCGCGCAGCTCGGGCAGGGCCAGCGCGCGCAGGTCGACGCCGTCGAAGCGGATGCTGCCGGACTGCGGGTCGTAGAAGCGCAGCAGCAGCGCCAGCACGGTGCTCTTGCCCGCGCCGGAAGGGCCGACCAGGGCCACCGTCTCGCCGGGGCGGATGTCGAGGTTGAAGTCGTGCAGCGCGGGCGCGTCGGGGCGGGTGGGGGGAGTGGAAGCGCACATGCTCGAAAGTCAGTGCGCCGTGCACCGGACGCGGCAGTGCCTGCGGCTGCGCGGGGCTGGCGATGTCGGCGCGCTCGGCGAACAGTTCGCCGATGCGTTCCATCGCACCGGCCGCGCGCATCACGTCGCCCCACACTTCGGAAAGCCCGGCCACCGAGCCGGCGGCGAAGATCGCGTACAGCACGAATTGCCCCAGCACGCCGGCGCTGAGCGTGCCGGCCAGCACGTCGCGCGCGCCGGCCCACAGCACCAGGGTGATCGCACCGAAGAACAGCACGATCACCGCGGCGGTGAGCCACGCGCGCATGCCGATGCGTTGCCGCGCGGAGGCCAGCGCGCGGGTGATCGCGCCGGCGTAGCGGGTGCTCTCGATGTCCTCGCGCGCATAGGCCTTCACCGCGGGCGCGGCGTTGAGCGTCTCGTTGGCGATCGCCGCGGCGTCGGCGAGGCGGTCCTGGCTGGCCCGCGACAGCTTCTGCACGCGGCGG
>JGI26539J51216_1001644_pt1 | contig 14221 bp, 10 predicted proteins | sample ThiBio_1000_biof_2_FD_51216 | JGI IMG/M metagenome (IMG submission 51216)
GAGGTGGTCACTTTCCCGGGTCAACCCCGGGAAGCCGCGCAGAGCCAGCGCAGTGAGCGCAGCGATTCGAAGCCCCAGGCAGAGCGCTTTGGCACGAAAAANCCGCAACGCCCCCCTCGAGAGGAAAAACGGGAGGAAAAACAATCTCGGGCGGACACCCGGCTACCTGCGGAGGAACAACCNGCNGCGGAAGACCTGGCTCAAGCTCAGCGGGGAGAGGATGGGGGACGCAGACGCCGCCGTGGCGGAAGGCAGCGCGACCGGGGTGACCGCCAGGATCGCCTTCCCCGCGAGGCGAAAAACACCTCGCCAAGAGAAATCCAGGATCAGCAAATGGCCGGCCCGGCCATGCAACAAAATAAGGCAGAAAACGAAGTTGCCCGCGAGCCGATATGGGAAACACCTGCCATGGTAAGCGCGGCTTTGCCAACAATCGAGACGGGAGCGCTCCCCGAATCGAAGACGGCGCTTCCGCCAGAGCCGGTGGGCGGACAGCCGGCCAACCAGTCAAGCGATCCGGAAGAGGAAGCGCCAACTGTAGTGCCGGATGAAGAAAACAAGACTGCCACTTCACCTGGAGTAGCCGCCGGNGCAGCGCCCGAGCANGAAAGCAGACCGGATCAGCTTTCCCCCATCCCGGAGCAGGAACCCTTATCCGCATCACTTGCACCCCTTGCGCCACCCTCCCCGCCTCTGCTGCTTACCGATGCATCGGAAGGAATACGCAGGGTTGCAAGCGTTGCAACAGAAAACCAACTTTCGGACAAAACGCCGGAAGCAACGGCGCCATCAGTTCAGCAAGCAGCCGGGAAATCCGCTCCTGCACCGGAATCGTTGAATTTGGCAGCGAGTGGATTGATCATGATTGAAACCATTCCCGGAAAACGGATGACTCCTGACGAGCACGCGTCTGTAGAGTCCGTTCCGGAAGGCCGGCGGAAAAGAAAGCCTGCGCCTCCGCGTGCGGCGGCTGCTGGCGAGCCGTTAGTGCAAATTGAAACGCACAAGTGACCGGCTGTATAAAGCCATCGCGAGAAAATTCCGGTGGCTTGGGGGAGGNTTTCCNATAGNGAGAACTAGGGAAGCGCTGCAATCCGCGGCCCCTGCTCTCTCTTGAGGATATTTACAGGCAGCCGNGAAACCGCTCCATTCACACCGCTTTGCGCATCCCATCCCGCAAAAACCATCGTGCCGGTGAGAATTTGTTCAGCGCTTCCCCAGGAGGCTCGTCCCTATATTTTTTTCTTGGCATATCCGGTTGAGCAGCTCCTGACCGGCTTCCTCCACCATGTTCAGCACATGTTCAAAACCCTGGCGTCCACCGAAATAAGGGTCAGGAACCTCTTCCACCCCCTGGGAAAACCTGCGGCTGTATTGCATCAATAAGCCGAGCTTATGACTGTATTGAGGCGGACATTCCTGCCTCAATATGGCGAGATTGGCCTTATCCATTGCAAGAATATAATGAAAATGCTCGAAATCCCTTTCATGCACGCGCCGCGCCCGCAGGGTTCGGGTGTCATAGCCGCGCCGGGTCGCCGCCTGCTGGGCTCTTTCATCCGGCGGCTCACCCTCATGGTAATCATGNGTGCCAGCCGAGTCGATGTGAAAGGCTTGCTCGAAGCCAGCATCCCTGACCTGCTGCCTGAATACAGCCTCCGCAGTAGGAGACCGGCAAATATTTCCCATGCAAACAAACAGAACGCGTGTTTTAAGATGCTCTTCCACTTTCATGGCTCACTAAAATGGTAACGCCGCATCTGGCCGGGCTTGTAAAATGACCTTGCGAAAATCCTCCTGTATCCGCGTGAGCGCTGCCACGCTGTCCGCTTCAAATCGCAGCACAATCACGGGCATGGTATTGGATGAACGTGCCAGGCCAAACCCATCGGCGTACTCCACCCGTAGCCCATCCGTCGTAATCACACGAAGCGGATTATCAAAGCGCGCATTTACTTGCAACTGGGCGATCACCTGGTAATTTTCTCCTTCCTTCAGCCTGATCTGCAGTTCCGGAGTACTGATGGCATCTGGAATTGCATGAAGGGCAGCATCGATATCTGCCTCGCGGCTGAGCAGTTCCAGCAACCGTGCGCCCGCATATAATCCATCATCGAATCCATACCAACGCTCACTGAAGAAAATATGGCCACTCATCTCGCCCGCGAGCACTGCCCCGGTTTCTTTCAGCTTGCCCTTGATGAACGAATGCCCTGTTTTCCACATGATCGGTTGGCCACCATGCTGCTCTATCCACGGCGCGAGGTTGCGAGTGCATTTCACGTCATAAATGATCCGCCCACCAGGATTTCTTGACAAAACATCAGCCGCAAATAACATCAATTGACGATCGGGATAAATTATCGAACCGTTTTTCGTTACCACGCCCACGCGGTCCCCGTCGCCATCAAAGGCGAGCCCGACTTCCGCGTCGCCTGTTCCAAGCTCATGTATCAGATCGCGCAGGTTCTCGGGTGCGGAGGGATCCGGATGATGATTGGGAAAGGTCCCGTCGACTTCGCAAAAGAGTCCGGTTACATGGCATCCGAGCCTGCGGTATAGCTCCGGCGCATAAGCGCCTGCAACGCCGTTGCCACAATCGACGACGACTTTCATGGGGCGAGCCAGCTTTATGCCGGCAGTAATGCGCTGCAAGTAAGTTTCAGCGATATCATGCTTGCGATATCCCCCCTGACCATGGACCAGATCCTGATTTACCACGCGCCGGTATAACGCCTGAATGGATTCCGCCGCAAGGGTTTCTCCGCCCAGAACCATCTTCAAGCCATTATATTGAGGAGGATTATGGCTTCCGGTCACCATTACGCCGGAATAGCCGCATAAGGTATGCGCCGCGAAGTAGAGCATGGGGGTAGCCACCATCCCGACATCGACCACGTCGACACCACTTTTCAGCAACCCCGCCGCCAGCGCCGCCGCAAGCTCCGGACCNGATGTTCTGCCATCCCGGCCTATTGCCAAAGATTGAATACCGCGGACACGTGCTTCGGAACCGATGGCGNGTCCCACGGCTTCGGTAATTTCCGGGGTGAGCGTTTGACCAACGATACCGCGGATATCGTAGGCTTTAAAAATCTCTTTCGGTAAATCAGGCATGAGATTATGCTAAGTTATTGGAATGATGGGTATGGCGAGGTTTGCAAGCGGATCAGGACATCCGGGAATATNCGGGCAAGCAGGCAGCGCACCCATGGTCCCATGGCCGGAAAAACTTGGATTCATGCCAACGGTGCGGAAAATCCAGCAACCCATCCCGCCCTTCCGGACACACGCATGGGTAAAAGCTGCCTCCCCCTCCAGGCGCCGCAACGCCAAATGCCTTGTGATGAATTGTTTCCCATCNACCGTATTTCTACGGGTTTTTCAGCGATGGTGTCCTGTCCCCGAACCGCCTTTGAGCGTGTACTGGGTGCCACAATAGGGACACAACGCTTCACCGGTATTCTCTATGGGGAGAAAGACACGAGGATGCGAATTCCATAAGAGCATGGATGGCATAGGACAATGTAATGGCAGATCGTCGCCCGTGACCTCGATCGGTTCCTGTTTTCTCACGTTGGCATTCTGCATGGNTTTTCCTTCGTTTCCTTCGATANGCATCAACATCGATCAGACATAGGTGAGCCAATCCGCATGGCTTGCGGCCCTGCCGCCCACACAGTCAAAAAAGGCAGCCTGCAGCCTGGCGGTAATGGCGCCCCGNTCACCTTCGCCTATGCGGCGGTTATCCAGTTCGCGGATAGGCGTTATCTCGGCAGCGGTGCCAGTAAAAAACGCCTCGTCCGCGCAATAAACCTCNTCCCGGGTGATCCGCTTTTCGATTATAGGGATTCCCATTTCCGTGGCAAGCTCGATGATGGAAGCGCGAGTGATACCTTCCAGGCATGAAGTCATGTCCGGAGTGTAGAGCTTTCCTTGCTTGACAATGAATATGTTTTCGCCAGCTCCTTCCGCCACATACCCATCCACATCCAGCAGCAGGGCCTCATCATATCCGTCATGCGCCACTTCCTGATGAGCGAGTATCGAATTGGCATAAGTGGTGACAGACTTGGCGCGGCACATGTTGACATTGACGTGGTGCCGGGAAAATGAAGAAGTCTTGACACGGATGCCTTTTTCGAGGCCATCCGCGCCAAGATAGGCGCCCCAGGGCCAGGCTGCGACCACGACATGAACTGAAAGCGTCCTGGCGGAAATTCCCATGGCTTCCGATCCGTAAAAAACAATAGGGCGAATGTAGCAGGATTCCAGCCTGTTCTGCTTCACCATATCGCATTGCGCCTGCATCAGCGTAGCCTTGTCGTAGGGCATTTTCATCATGAAAATATGCGCGGAATTGAATAGTCTGTCGGTATGTTCCCGCAACCGGAAAATCGCCGTGCCTCTGGGCGTCTTATAGGCGCGCAAACCTTCGAATACTCCCATTCCATAATGCAATGTATGGGTCAATACATGCGTGGTAGCCTCGCGCCACGGGATGATATTACCGTCGCTCCAGATAACGCCGTCGCGGTCAGCCATCGACATCAAAAACTCCTCGGGATCTTTGAAAATCCCTATTCTATCGCATTTTACCCTTGATAAATTGAATCACATTCTCTGCCTCTGCCGTCCCTGTACTCCAAAAATCGCACACTCCACCCTGTCCAACTGCCGGATTTGGGATCAATCGAAAACTTCCGCCCATAACTGAAGCACGGCGGCAATGCTTTCCCTGAAACGATCGGCTTCCACCCGGACAAATTTCTGATGCCGGCCGGAGGACGNCTCGGCAGCATCCGGATTTCCGCTCAATCTCAGCCTGTGCTGCACGCGGCGAAACTCCCGATAAGCCACAAGCACGCGTTGCGCGGCCGCTACGGAAACGAGCCCCAGCTCTCCCGCCAGCTTCAGCAAGGCGATATTGCCGATATTGTCCGTCAACCCCGAGTGATCGCAGGCATGACCCAGAATCAAATATTGCACAATGAACTCGACATCGATGATGCCGCCGCGGTCGTGCTTGACGTCAAACAATCTGGACGAATTGGGGTGCGCTTCGAACATTTTCTCACGCATCGCCAGGACTTCGCNCTTNAGTTTTGCCGGGTCGCGCCACTGGCGGAGCACTTCCTTCCGTATTCGCTCGAACGCATTTCCTATCCGCGAATCCCCCGCGACAAAACGCGCCCTGGTCAACGCCTGGTGCTCCCATACCCATGCCTGGTTACGCTGATATTGATCGAAAGCATCNAGGGAACTGACAAGCAATCCACTGCTGCCGTTGGGACGCAAGCGCAGATCGGTTTCGTACAGCAAGCCCGCAGAAGTGTAACTGGTCAGCCAGGAATTAATGCGCTGGCTCAATCTTGCATATATCTCGGGCGCATCGGGATGAGGATCGTCATAAAGAAAAATGATGTCCAGGTCGGATGCGTAGCCCAGTTCCTTTCCGCCCAGCTTGCCATAGCCCACNATCGCNAATGCGGGCTCTTCCCTGTGCCTCCTCCTCAATCCGGACCATGCAAGATGCAACACCTTATCGAGTATCAGATCGGCAAGTTCCGTCAAATGATCGCTCAGCGTTTCAAGGGGCAGCAAACCCTCCACGTCCCTGGCCAGCAGCTGGAACACCTGGGCATGGTGAAAATGCCGCAACACATCCATCTGCTGCTCCGTATCGTTGCCTTCCGCCTGTTTTAACTGGCTCTCCAAAGCGGTCCTGGCAAGCGACCAGTCCNGTGCGTTTTGAAAGCCCTCGGAGTTAAGCAGCTCATCCAGCAGGATAGGATGTGCGTTGAGATACTCGGCAGCCCACTGGCTGGTGCTGGCGAGCTTGGCCACCCTTTCCAGCGCTTCGGGATANTCCCGCAACAACGCGATATAGGCCGCGCGGCGGCTCACGCTTTCAAGCAGCCGNAGCATCCGCTCCAGCGTCGCATCCGGCCCTGGCATTTTCGCAGCCACCTCGATCAGAGCGGGAACAAGCGCGTCAATGCGTGCCTTGCTCGGCTTGGGCAACTGCCGGTAGCGCGCACTGGCGCGGAATGCCTGTAAACGTCCCAGGCTGCCTTGAGGATCGGAAAACCCCATTGCCGCCAGCCGGACGGCAGCNTCCGGTCCGGCTTCTTCTTCAACTTGCTCTTCCCAGAGAGCGGTCAGCATGCCGGAGGTATGAAATTCCCGGGGAGCGGCGAATATATGTTCAAAATGACCCGTCACCCTGCTTCGATGGTCATCAAGGCGCTCCAGGAACCCTTCGTAGCTTGAAAAGCCCATCGTTTCCCCTATCAGAGCCTGGTCTGCCGCCGCTCGAGGCAATGTCTGGGTCTGCAGATCGTCGAGATACTGCAGGCGATGCTCGAGATTGCGAAAAAAACAATAGGCTTCGGAGAGTTCCGCTACCGCCTTTTCCGATAGCTGCCGCTTCTCCCGCAAGCGGTGCAGCACCTCCAGGGTCGGACGAATACGCAGTTCGGCGTCCCGCCCGCCACGGATAAGCTGGAATACCTGGGCGATGAATTCAATTTCGCGGATGCCGCCTGGTCCAAGCTTGATATTTTCATGCAACTCGCGGCGGCTGACCTCCTGCCGAATCTGCGCATGCAAACCGCGCATGGATTCGTACGCGCCGAAATCGGGGTATTTTCGAAACACGAACGGCTGTGCGATCTGCTCCATCAGAACCGAGCCTTCCGCGCAAGNGCCGGCGACCAGCCTGCTCTTGATCCAGGCGTATCGCTCCCATTCCCGNCCCTGGTTTATGAAGTAATCCTTCAGCATGGGAAAACTCATCGCCAGCGGGCCACTTTCGCCATATGGGCGCAAGCGCATATCGACCCGGAAAACGTAGCCATCGGAAGTCATATCATTGAGGCTGGCGATCAATCTGCGTCCAAGGCGAACNAAGAAATCCTGGTTGGAGACTGAACGGCGGCCATCGGTTTCTCCATCTTCCGGGTAAACAAAAACCAGATCCACGTCCGAGGAGACGTTGAGCTCTCCGCCTCCCAATTTGCCCATGGCCACCACCAGCATTTCCTGCGGAGCGTTCTTCTCCTTATTCCTCGGGCGTCCATATCGGTTCGGGTCGGTCAGCCAGGCCTGCTGCCGCTCCAGNGCGAAACGAATGGTTGTCTCGCCCAGGTCGGTCATGCTCCTCATGACTTCGGCCAGGTCTCCCAGTCCACCCAGATCCCGAGCCAGCAACCGCAACATCACCTTCTTGCGCAGGCTCCGCAATATGCGCTGCAGGCCAGCTTCATCACTGACCGCTACCGCATCCGCACCCAGAAATTGCCGCATCTCGGCCGCAACGAAAGGGCGATGAAGGTTTTTTCCAGTTCCACCCGCAATTCCGGTTCGCTGTCCAGCAAGCGCTGCGCATAACGGCTGTATGGAAGGATCGAATCGATCACTGTCTCGACGGGATGATCGGGATGCATGGCCAAAGATTCAGAGTTACAATAAATCGATCGTCAAAATCCCGTATTTCAACGGGCATGCGCCTGCTCTCGCAGAACTGGAAAGCGTCGCGCAAGTAAATCCATTTAGATCGTTTTACCAATTGCTTTATCGCCAAGGTCGCCCTCTCGACGTTTTTTTCACTGGACGGGTTGGATAAAACAGATCACCCCTCAGCAGAAAACCGGAAATCCTTATTGAACCTTTCAGCAATTTTACCTCTTGCACGGCGCTGCGCCGCTTTATTGCGCAGTGCGGCCTGGCTACTGATGCAGCGGCAGCGTTTTTTTCCCTGCTGCTGCTATCGCTGCGGTATTGGGTGCTGCCAAATATCGAGAACTATCGCGAGGATATTGCATCGGCGATCAGCCGGGCATCGGGCCAGCAGGTAACGGTGGGAGAGATCAGCGCGAACTGGGACGGCCTTCGCCCTCACATGATGCTTGGCGCCATCCATGTTTATGACAAGGAGGGAAAGATCTCGCTATTGCTGCATCGGCTGGAGGGCACCGTATCGTGGCGTTCCATTCTTTACGGTGGGCTGTACTTTCGTGAAATCAGGATCGATCAGCCCGACCTGATTGTGCGGCGCGATACAGCGGGTGTCATTCATCTCGCCGGTTTCGCACTCGAGAATGAGCCAGGCGAAAATGAAAATGGTTTTTCCAACTGGTTATTGCAACAGAAACGGGTCACCATCCATAACGCCAGCATCGTATGGCAGGATGATCTGCGGGCTGCGCCGGAACTGGAATTGCTGGTGGATCTGCTCCTGGAAAATCAGGATAACCGGCATCGCTTCGGGATTCGCGCCACGCCATCCGCCGAGCTTGCGGCCCAACTGGACATGCGAGGGGACTTCAGGGGCAGGTCGCTGGANTATCCCGAGCAGTGGGGAGGCCAGCTGTTCCTGCGGATAGATCAGGCCAATGTCGCCCTCTGGCAGGCGTGGCTGCCTTTTCCACGCGAGATCGAGCTGAGGCGCGGCATCGGTGCATTGCGCATGTGGATGGGAATGGAAGGGCTGGACATCCGGAAATTGACGATGGACATGCGATTGAGCAACGTCAAGGCCCGGATGGCAAAAAATCTACCGGAACTGNCTCTCTCCCGCGTGCAAGGCAGGGTAGGCTGGAAAAGAATAAACAACGAAGGGAAAGAAGGCTTCGAGCTATCGGCAAGCAGGTTGAACGCCTTCATCCGAGGCAAGCCGCGGTTGCAACCCTTGAATTTCTCGCTTCAGATGATCCCTGGCCAGAACGGAGCGGCGAGCAGCGGCAAGCTGAGCGCGGATAAATTGAACCTTCGGACGCTTGGCGACCTGACCGAGTATCTGCCGATGACGGACTCCCTGCGCAATTTCCTGAAACAGTCGTCGCCGCACGGAGAGATCGATCACGTTGAGGTGGGATGGAACGGAGATCTGTCGTCCCCATCACACTTCAGCGCAAAAGGACATTTTACCAACCTNGGCATGAAGAAATGGGAGAGTCTGCCCGCATTCGGCGGCATGACCGGCAGCATTGACATCACGGAGCGGAAGGGAGTGCTCAATATCAGTTCACNGCAAACGAGCATAGAACTGCCGGACCTGTTCCACGAACCGCTCCTGCTCGATACCCTGACCGGACAGGCAAGCTGGAGCATCGCTTCAGGCAATGACGCCAGCGAATTCAGGTTCAGTAATATTTCTTTCTCCAATCCCCATGCCGCGGGGGTTTCATATGGCAGCTATCGCACCGGACGTGATGGCCGGGGAATGGTTGACATCGCAGGCCACTTGACTCGNGCGGATGTGCCCTGGGTAATGCGGTATCTTCCAGTCCNAAAGGATTCATCCGTTAAAANGTGGCTGGAAAAATCGATGGTGGCTGGNGTCATTACGGAGGCCCGGTTCCGTCTCAAGGGCAATCCTGATGAATTTCCTTTCCGTCAGGAAGATCAAGGCATATTCCGGCTCTTCATCAACACGTCGGGAGCGACGGTGGATCTCACGCCGGAATGGCCGCGGATCGAAAATATCTCAGGAAATATCCGGCTCCACGGTGACCGGGTCGAATTCAACGGACCGCAGGCCGCGATTATCGGCACAAAANTGAGCAAGATAAAACTTCGCGTCAGGGACATCGGTGAACCCGGGGNGGCACTCGAATGCGAGGCAGAGGCAACCGGCGAGACCCGGAAATTCTTGGAATTGGCGGCCAGGTATGGATCCGGCAGCCTGGCTGGCACGCTTTCCAATCAAATCAGCGTTGCCGGAAACGGAAGGCTTCACCTCAAACTTGGCACCCCGCTGACCTCTGCAAGACATTCCAGACGCGTCAATCTTGCCGGGAGCTACCAGATCACCGGCAATGAAATCAATCCTGGGGAGAATTTACCCAGTCTGAGCGATATCAGCGGAGAAATTTTTTTTACCGAATCGGGAATAAGCGCCAACAATATTACAGCCCGGCTGCTTGGCGGCCCGATGTCTCTCAGTTCTGTCGACACGCGCGACGGGAGCGTCCGCATGATTGCCCTGGGAAAAATCAACCTGGACAATCTGTATGGAAGCTGGCAGCGCGATGCAACCCGCTCTCCTCACGCGTGGACGAGATACCTTCGAGGCAGCGCCGAATGGCGGGGAATGATCCACGTCCGCAACAAACTGGCTAACCTGTCGATTGAATCGTCCCTCCAGGGCATTACCTCGGCATTGCCCGAGCCGTTCTCCAAAGCGGCCCCCGACCGCATACCNCTGCGTTTCGAGCGGAAAGCCGCCGCTGTGAACAAGGATACGCTCATCTTGAGCTATGGAGATATTGCGGCGGCAAAAGTAAGACGCACGCAGGACGAAGCGGAGGAATACCANGTGGACGAAGGTGTCGTGACGTTTGGCGCCGCTTCCGTCCCAACCCTGGAAATGCCGGGAATATCCGTGAGCGGCACGATACGGACGCTGGATCTGGATCAATGGCGGAAAATCATGATTCAAGGACAGGCAGGCGGCGCAGCGGAAGCTTTTTCCGATATAACCGGNGTGGATCTGCATCTCGGCAATCTTACTATTTTCGGCAGGCGGCTCACCGATATCGAACTGAGCGCAAAAAAAATTGACAAGATCTGGCACTCCACTGTCGCAAGCAGCGAAATGACCGGCGACATCAACTGGAACCCATCGGGTAACGGAAGGATTCTAGCGCGCCTGGACAAACTGGTCGTCCCAACCGCTCTTTCGACTTCATCTCCTTCATCCTCCAGGCCAGCCCCGGCGGTGCAAGCAAGNCCTCAGCAAAAAGCTGCGCCGGCGCTCGACGTGATGGTGAATGACCTGATACTCGGAAACATGCGGCTGGGGCACCTCGAATTGAAGGGCGCTCAGCACGAGCAGAATTGGCGTATCGACAAATTGCGGCTCAGCAGCCCGGAAAGCTCGATAGTGGCAAAAGGAATATGGCATAGCCGAACCGCTACCCCGCGAGTTCAGGCCACGATTACCCTGGAGTCGAGCAATATCGGAAAATTCCTGACGCGCCTGGGTCATCCCGATCGCGTGAAACGCGGCACTGGCAAGCTCGAAGGCGAGGTATCCTGGGATGGAAGCCCACTGGTTATCGATTACGCAACCATGTTTGGNACCTTCAAGCTGCAGGCGGAACACGGGCAGTTTCCCAGATTTGAGCCTGGGATCGGGAGANTATTCGGCTTTTTCGATTTGCGNGCGCTACCGCGAAGAGTCATGCTGGACTTTCGTGATGTGTTCAGCGAAGGTTTTGCCTTCGACGATATTTCGGGAGATATAAGGATCGCGCACGGAGTGGCGGTTACCGATGACCTCCAGATCGAAGGACCCGCGGCCAATATTATCCTGAATGGCGAGGTAAATCTTGAAGCGGAGACCCAGAAACTGAATTTCAAGGTTATCCCGTCGCTTGGACTGGCCACGCCGGTGGTGGGACTCACCGAGATGATCGTAAACAAGGCGTTGCAGAGCACCCCGACGCCTAATGAATATGACATAACGGGAACCTGGACCAAGCCGATAGTGGTAAAAAAATCAGANCAGGCGCACGAACACGAAACCGATGAGCCTGGGCAGCAATAGTTTGAGCTGCGGGACAAGATTCCCCGAAGACATTTTGTCCCGAAAACAGGGAATCCACCGCTGCCTTATCGACACGATGCGATACGATGCCGGAAAAAATGAAAGTTCCGCCATGAGTATCATCTGAAGGGTTTAAAAAAAACCGCTTTTCGGTTAATCTGTTTGCATTTGATTTGCCAGGAAGCCTCCTGCCTCCGCTATGAGGCATCGATAGGCAAAGTCCGATCCGGCGAAATGAACCCGGCGTTGATCGGAACTTCTTTCACAGGTTCTCCAGGCTGAATAAGCTGAAAAGATGATCANCCATAATTCCGGACATGCCTGGCNAACCGGAGCAACAGCAGAACAAGATCGCCCATGACAGCGGATAATCCAACTGCAACCTCCTCGCGAACCGAAAGTCAAAGGTTTGTCCGTATTGCCGCCATTCAGATGGCGGCCGGGCCCAATGTCGTGGGCAATCTGGAAGAAGCGGGGCGCCTGATAGAAATGGCAGCGGCGCAAGGGGCAAAGCTGATAGCGCTNCCGGAATATTTTTGCTTGATGGGAATGAGTGACGCGGATCGGGTGGCGGCACGCGAACAGGATAATTCCGGGCCAATACAGCAATTCCTGAGCGACATCGCGAGGCGGTTGGGCATCTGGCTGGTAGGGGGTTCCGTACCCCTGGTATCGTCCCAGCCCGACAAGGTCCGCAACAGCTGCCTGGTTTATGATGACAAAGGGGATCAAGTCGCGCGATACGACAAAATACACCTGTTTGGCCTGGAGTTGGGTAACGAAAGCTATGCCGAGGAAAAAACCATAGAACCCGGATGTGGCGTGGTTGCGCTGCAAACCCCCTTTGGCCGTATAGGTCTTTCCATCTGCTACGACTTGCGTTTTCCGGAGCTTTACCGCTCCATGGGAAAGGTGGATATCATTTTTGCTCCTGCGGCTTTTACTTCAACTACCGGCAAGGCGCATTGGGAAACACTCATCCGCGCCCGCGCCATCGAAAATCTCGCCTATGTGGTTGCGCCTGCTCAAGGCGGATATCACGTCAACGGNAGGGAAACCCATGGCGACACCATGATAGTCGATCCCTGGGGCGTGGTGCTTGACCGGCTTCCGCGGGGATCGGGCGTGGTGATAGCGGATATCAATTCCGACTATCAGACCAGCCTGCGCAATAGTTTGCCCGCTTTGGAACACCGGATCCTGCATTATTGCTGATTATCGAATTTTTGACCTGGATACCATGATTACCGAATCCATTTCCCCAACGAGCGATCTCTTTGTCACGGCCAGCAATTGTCTTCTGGCGCCTTATGAGATAGATACGGCCGGCCTGCAGGAAGTATTCGGGCAGATGTTCTCCCACAACGTGGATTATGCAGATCTGTATTTCCAATACAGCCGGGGCGAGAACTGGGCGCTGGAAGAAGGCATAGTCAAATCCGGCAGCTTCGATATCGATCAGGGTGTGGGCGTACGCGCGATCAGCGGCGACAAGACCGCTTTTGCCTATTCGGACGACATCAGCATGCCGGCGCTCGCCTCTGCAGCCCAGGCCACTCGTGCAATCGCCCGCCAGGGAGCTTCGCATTCGGTTCAAGCAGTCCGCCGCAGCAAGGGCCGCGAGCTTTATCTTCCGCACGACCCTATTTCCGCGCTCAACGATAAGGAAAAGGTCGCGCTGCTGGAAANGCTCGAGGGCTATGCCCGCGCGGTCGACAAGCGGGTTATCCAGGTGATGGCTTCCCTATCGGGAGATTACGAAGTGATCCTGGTTGCGCGCAGCGACGGGGTTCTGGCGGCTGACGTGCGNCCGCTCGTGCGCATGTCGCTGCAAGTCATCGCCGAGGAAAACGGCAGGCGCGAACAGGGTGTGGCGGGAGGCGGCGGTCGCTTCGATTACGCGTACTTCACTGATGACGTCCTGCGCGACTATGCGGCCAAGGCGGTGCACCAGGCCCTGGTCAATCTCAACGCAAAACCTGCTCCTGCGGGAACCATGACCGTNGTACTGGGTGCCGGCTGGCCGGGAATACTGCTGCATGAAGCGATCGGCCACGGCCTGGAAGGAGATTTCAATCGCAAGGGGAGTTCCGCGTTTTCAGGCCGTATTGGCGAGCGGGTGGCCGCGGCGGGCGTGACAGTGGTTGACGATGGAACGATTGCAAGGCGGCGCGGTTCGCTCAATGTCGATGATGAAGGCAATCCCAGCCAATGTACCGTACTCATCGAAAACGGCATACTGAAAGGCTATCTGCAGGACAACCTGAACGCCCGGCTGATGAACGTTGCCGTCACCGGGAATGGCCGGCGGGAATCATTCGCTCACATTCCCATGCCGCGCATGACCAATACCTACATGTTGAACGGCGATAAAAGCCCCGAAGAAATCATCGCTTCCGTAAAGCATGGCTTGTACGCNGTGAACTTCGGTGGAGGCCAGGTGGACATCACCAGCGGGAAATTCGTGTTTTCCGCGGCTGAAGCGTACATGATNGAAAATGGCAGGATATCTTATCCGGTAAAAGGNGCNACGCTCATAGGCAACGGACCCGACATACTTACCCANGTTTCGATGATAGGAAACGACATGGCGCTCGATCCCGGCGTGGGAACCTGCGGCAAGGAAGGCCAGAGCGTGCCCGTGGGGGTAGGCCAGCCCACTTTGCG
>JGI26539J51216_1001683_pt1 | contig 13997 bp, 16 predicted proteins | sample ThiBio_1000_biof_2_FD_51216 | JGI IMG/M metagenome (IMG submission 51216)
CAATAAGTTCTCTTGTTGAATATCAGATCCGCCGCCTACTTCCCAATACAGAAAATGAAAACCCGCCATAATCGCGGGTTTTAACAAATTTAGTCCCAGATTAGTGACAGGATATCAAGCCACTTTCAGCTTTACCACTTCTAGCTCGGCACCTTTTTCAATAGCCTCATTTCCCGTTTGCATGATTATACGGGTAATTTCTTCTGAAAGGTAATAGTGGCCGCAATTAGCACAAACTTCTGCCGGAACGTTTTTAATTAAAACAATTGCGCCATCCCGCTCCAAGGTTACTGTTATCGTTCCTTTTTCAGTGGTTCCCGCTTTACACAAAACACAATCCATATTAACTCCTTTTTGATTTAAAGCCAGGTTCCCAAATGGTCGAGTCTGGCTCATAAGCTGTGATAATAATACACCGGCTTTCTTCTTCGTCTTTTCCTGCTACTACATATTGGTCGATTGCCGATATAGGCAAACATAAGGCAACTGGGATAAGGTTTGTCAGTTGGATACTCAGCTATTCTCTCTCCACTCTCAATGACTCGCTTCACTTGATCTATCGAAATATTTCTTTTAAACATCTGGGTGATAGCATGATCACTAAATAATACATCCTTGCAAGTCATTCCAACAAAATTACCTATAAATATCCAGTTTTGAAAGCCAATTGCAAAACCCAAAAAACAACTAACATATTGAAAATAAAACAATTGATTCAGATCAGCAAATCCAGTCCCAGCCATTCCCGGTATTCTTCTATTCTCTTTTCGCCTCAATTTATGGGCAAATTGCGCGCTTATTGAGTGGAAAATGGTACCATTGACGTAATAAGGATATGAACACTTTCAACAATCAATGGACTAGAAGGAAGCTACAATCCAGACTGAAGAAATTTTTAAAAATTCACAAAGAGTATTTTAAGACACATACTTTTACCTACCACGTTTTCAGGGTACACAATGAGCCGGAATTGTGGGAGGCCATAAAGGCTTTAGGCGGCACTAAGGCGGTCAGAAAGGAGTTAGGGCTTGAATTACCCTGTCACCACGAGAAATGGACAAAAGAGCAGCTGATGGATGAGCTCTGGCGTATTCATAACGAAGGGCATCCGATAACCAAGCTGTCCCTGATCAATATGGGGCGGTCGGAACTGCTTTCTGTGATCAGGCATTTGGGAACCTTGTCCTCTATAAAAAGAGAAATGGGATTCAAGGCGGTAGAAAAACAAGATACTACCGCCGATGAGGTACTTGAAACATATCGTAAATTGTATATTTCGCTTGGTGTGGCACCAACATGTGTTTATCTCGAAGAAAATGGCTATTCTGCTTTGCCGTCTCGCATACGTACTCACTTCGGATCGATCACTGCCCTCAAAAGAAAACTAAAGATCCCGCTTGCAAAGAAACCCAATCATCATTGGTCGCTTAGAAATACGCTGAAGAGCTTACGCTTATTCTATAAGACGTATGCCGATGAGATCCATCGTACATCTATGCATCGGGTCCTGACAGATAAAAAGGAACTTGGTCTGATTCATGCTATAGGAATTCATGGCGGTCTTTCCTTTCTGAATAAAAAATATAAGTTAGGTCTGTACATTGTCGGAAAGAAATGGAATAAGGAAAAGGTGATTTCGAGATTGAAAATACTGCATTCGGAGGGTCATGATCTGAGCAAAAGGAATCTTCGGAAAATCGGACATGCAGATCTCGCGGGCAATATTCATCGATACGGCTGGCTAAGCAAGATAAGGGAGGAAATAGGCGCTCCGGGCAGGAAGTACAAGCATTGGAATGATGATACGATCGTGGTCGGATTAGAGCCCATAGTCAAACAATTCGATTGTATACCGAGCCAGACCGTGCTCAGGTCGATAAAAAGACAGGATCTGATAGCCGCTATGAGGAAGCATGGCGGTGTGCGCCGATTTTCCGAATTGATGAATGTTCCGATTCGTACTTTGCATAAAGCCGATGATGGGCATTATCTTCAAAGCTCTTACGAATGCATTTTTGACAATATTCTCAATAAACATCATATTCCTCATCAAACGCATGTGTTGATCACTCCTGATCTCCGATATAAATGCGATTTCCTTATACAGAAAACCTATATTGAAATTGCCGGCTACTATAGAAAGGGAGATGATACATATGAAAGAAATATGCAGAAAAAGGAAAGGATATACAAAAGGCTTAACAAAGACGTAATTATTATACCCGCCCGGGTTTTTAAACAAAGACCGGAGTTGATCGAGATGGAAGTGTTGTCTATTCTGAAAAAAATCAAAGGGCTTAAACGAAAAATAAAGAATACAGGAAGCGGGCATGGAATCATGCCCAGGATATTTTGGTCCAATGCTGAAAATATAAAGGTTATATTACAACCCCATATCGAAAAATACGGCCGGATGCCCCAGGGAAGCGAGCTGAAGCGGGAAGGTCTGGGAGCTCTTGTAAGTGCTGTCACAAAGTATCATAATTCCTTATTTGATCTGGCTGAAAAATGGGGTCTGGAAACCAAGGGTGTTCGTAAAGGGCATTATACGGCGGCCAGAATCCGACAGGAATATGTTGAAATTTGTCTGGAGCAGGGGCGGACAATGAGTGTGAGCGAGCTTAGATCACTGGGAAAGATAAATCTGGCCAATGCGATAGACAGAACAAGATGTATAAAAAGTCTTCGAAGTTTTCTGGAACGTAAACATGGGGATCGGATTGGAGGTCGCCCGGACCCTTATACGATTAGAAGAGCTGTATGCGAGTACAAGGATCTATGTGAGAAAGAACAAAAGTTTCTTACTCTGAAGGAGGCTAAGGAAAAGGGCTTTGGACAGCTCCTCAATTTTATGAAAAGGAAGAAGATCGGTATACACCGGCTTCGGAAGATGACCCGGCTGGACTATTTGCCAAAGGTCCTGCCTGTCGGTTATTATACAGAGGCTTATGCTGTGGCGGCTTATACAAAAATTTGCCACGAAAAGGGATATTTTCTTACGGGGAGAGAAGCCCGGCAATGTATGCCGATCAAGCTGGCAGTATATATCGACGGCGTGGTCGGGCTTTCGCGTATCCGTAAATTGTCTGGTCTGAAATTGGTTGTCAAACAGAACCGGCCCCAGATTTCACGAGAAGAGGCCGTCGACAAATACCGAAAAATTTGTATCCGTGAAAAATATCACGTTACGATGAATAGACTCGTTCAATTGGGAGAAGGAAAGCTGGCCCGGTTCATTTTGAAAGAATTCAAATATCCCGTGATTAAGAAAATGATAAATTTAGACCTCCCTTATAGATCTCCTGCTCATATTTCAAAATATAGATTAATTTATGAAAAACGCCGGGAAAAGAAAAAGCGCATGACAATAAAGGCCTATGAAAAGATTTGCCTCAAACAAAAGCGCCATCTTTCGAACTCGGAACTAAAAGATTTGGAAATGGGGTGGATTGCCAACGCTATTCGTGCTTTTGGCGGAATAACGGGCTTTCGTAACCATTGTAAAAAGACTGCACATTTACATGCAGCTAAAATTGGGCGCAGGAAAAGCCATAAATACGTATGAAATAATAGGCTTATGGATCTTGAGCGGGCATCTTAGTAATCATTTCCCAATACAGAAAATGAAAACTCTCGATTTTAGGGCGTTTTGACGAAATTTATCACCAAGATAGCATCCGCAATATGGAAGGTCTTCTTTAAGAGTGTAACCGCTTCCCAGGGGGAGGCACCTTAGTTTCCGGTATTATCCTTATTTTGGGTCTATCTTCCACCGGCTTCTCTGGCAAAATTTTAGGCTCAGGACCAGGTTGAGCCTTTGGTTTATCCTCCTTTGGAGGTTGATTTTCGGTAGCGAGGTTCATATGCTTTATTTTAACAGTGTCAATAATCCTAACTTCTTGCGGTTTACTTTCGCTTAGTGCGGATCTATTTGTCATTGGAAATACAAGTAAACCGAAGCTCAGAAATAAGCAACCAACCATACATATTTTAGCTTTCAAAAGTCTAGCAGTCTTTCGTTCGTTTAGCGTTGTATTATATTGAGCACAGTTTATAAAATCTTCAATCAAGATTTTTTCTAAATCATCCTCTTTATTTGTCTTGGTATAATATTTTTCGTACTCATTTGCTAAAGCAATGTAATAGTAATTATACGCTGTGGTAATATTAAAGTAATATTTCTTCCATTTGAACTTGGGTTCAAAATAAGATAACGTTAGAAAATAAATTGCAACAACCAATGCAACAAGAGCTGAAATATAAATGACAAAAGTCCACATCGGAACCTTTGATTCTACCTTAGTAATATAGGTATTGAAGAAATAGAAGAGCCATGCTATAAGTCCGGTTATAATTCCGATCGGTAATGTCAAAGAATCGCTCAACGACTTCTTCCTTTCAAGCTCTTTATAATATATATCTTTATAAAACTCGAATCTCGTCATATAAATTACCTATGAAGCAAAATAAGGAGAATTAGACAAATGAAAAACGTGAAAAACACCCATTTTTCAATGGCATGAGTACAATTAGTATTTGTCATAAGGAGTCTTGGTCTGATTTTTCATCTCCATCCAAGTCTTCATCAAATTCTTCATAAATGTCCTTATAGGATTCAAAAATATTATATAAAAAATCCCTAAAATATGTTTGCTCGTTCAAGTAATCCACCATAAAATCAGGAACATCGCCATGACCCAAATATGGATGCTTCTCAGTTCCAAATTTTGCCATATACTTGTAGTCCTCAATTGTATAGCTTACAAATAATTTTCGAACTAACCCAGTCGCCTTCATATCGTAGTTGAAACAAAGTCCATCTTCCAGTAAAACTCCTTGATATTCTTTCCAAGTCATTCCTCCCCATCCCCTTTCAAAAGAAAGATTCTTATCATTTGTAGTCATTACCTCAACTGTGTTAAATGCAATTCTAATCAAATTATCGTCCCAAGTGGTGACTAACTCATAAAAAAAGTCACCTTCTTCATTGACTTCCTTTGCTCTTTTTAGAAGCTCTGGAATAATTTGAGTTAAATTAATTTCCTCATCACCAATAGACTCCAGTTTATGAGGACGAATTTTATGTTCAGAAATCAAGTAGTTGTCTTTGGCAACTTTAAAGGGGTTCAACCCAGCAACTATAATAGCATTATTTAAAAACGGTAATTCGGGATATCCTTGCGAGGTAAAAACAAAACCATGAATCCTCTTTGACTCCATAAGTTGAGCTGCGTACGATGAAATCCTATTCATTCTCTCAGCCATGTGCTCGTCTGGGTTCTTATTTTTTGAGGGATTCCAACCTTGTATTTCCTCCCACGTCACCTTAAATATTTCGAAATTTTTTTGAGAAAAAGCAGATTCAGATATTTTAATTATTTCGTCAATAACAGGTATCCAAGGCTTTAACCTAATTGTGTCTACATTATCATTTTCATATGTAGGTATAAAAGCAAAGACAGGCTTTTCATCGAATAGAAAACTTAATATTGATGCTTCCCTTACGATCCTTTCTTGCATTGGTGAAATTAGCACATAATGGACATCATCGTCTGTCATAGTTGGGAAAATCGCTTGCAAATGCGATGCATATGCAAACAATTCGGTAAATGCCTGCCTTTCAGTCTGTGAACTCTTCTTAATCTCAACTATTGCAATACCTGATACACCGTCAACCAATCCAAGCAAATCTGCGCGGATCGTGCTATCTCCATCTTTCTTTAATGGAACTTCGCAACCAAAAAGCCTAAGACCAAAAAGGTTTTCGTAAAGCTTGGAATACCTGTCTACAATTTCATTAAATAAAACTTTGTCGGGTGTACGCTCATATATCGCTTCTTCGCTCTCATCAAAACTATATTTCTCCGGGAAAGTAATTTCTTCAATTAGCTCATCCCACCTATCCCTATTTTCCCACAAGTATGTTTGTATTTGACGTTCAGTCATGATATATTACATATGATATAGCCGCCTATGTCAGTACTAGCTGGAGGCTTGTATTTATCATCTTCTTTACCCAAGTCTACACTTTTAACAATACCGTTCATTTAACAATGTAACCGCACTTGGAGGAGCAGTATATACAATCCCATCTTCGCCTAAAACAATAGCAATGGTTCTGCCGAACGTCCTTTCATCTTCATATAGAACCTCATCTCCCCATCTTTGGAATACTCCCTTTATTGGCTCCTTTAAGCTCATTGGCACTCCATCCTTGTTATAGGATTTTTTCGAAATAACTTGCTTCCCATTCATATTATTTGGCATTTCACCAAATGTAAACAAAGAAAGCGAGCATTACAAGACACTTTCATCCTGCAATACCCGCTATTAGTGTACCCTTCAGAGCTTTTTGTCCTACTGAAGCTTTCTAAAGATTATTTTGCTTTTTGGTGATATATCTGAAGACATACCGTTTTTAGGACAGCGGCGCTAAACCTAATTGATGTACAATTGCACGATCACTATATCATTACAGTGTATGGCTGGTCGTCTTTATATATACAGGGGCGGCTTTGAAGGCTGACGTTCTGGGCGCTGACCTCTGGATTATCTGATTATTTCCGAAAAAGACAGGTTCTATACTATATGCCGAGAAGGGGTTCCTTTGGAAACTAGGCCGGGCCATCACTCAATGGTGGGCCGGCTTTTTTGAAGTCTATTGATCAATTATCTGACAAAATTATTGTCTAGTTCGCTGGGAATGGTGTTTAGCTTATTTTTAATTTCCAATTTAATGTCACCCGAAGGATTATTATAAATAAACTCTTTTAATATATTCCCTTTGTCATCTGATATCAAATACCCTCCATAAGAATTATTCCCTCTCTGTATTAGCGCAATTTTCTTAATAACTCTTTTGTTTCTTGAATGAATAACTATAAAAAGCCTTCCTGATTTCTGAGTGTACTGATCGGGAGACATTCGATGTTCTTTCGGAGGAATAACAGCTGTGTTAAATTCAAATAGTCTACAACTTAAATAATCATCCAATTTAATTGTGCTCTTATTAGCTGCTCCAGCTGAGTTGGTCAAAGAACTTATTTTATCGTAATCGAATGCCTGAATTGCTATATCATAAATTGGAAGAGCAAATGAATTTTCAACACTAAATAAAAAACTGTCATCTCTCCCATTCTGCCCTGCAACTCTTTTCATTTCAACATGTGGGTAACTCTCTCCTCCAGATATATATTTTTCAATATACTGAGCCTGGTTTGTAATCTTGCTAGCGAGTCGATAATTTAAATTGGTGCTCGAATCCAGCCTTATGTTATATTGCAAGTTTTTATCTATTAAATTTTGATTAACCAACTCTGACCTGTAAATTAATAGGTTTTGAGAGTCGATCCTTTTCTGCCGATCATTTGCAATTTTTTCGTTTCGTTCACTTGTTCTTGCTGCATCGATCCCGGCCCAAAAAGTCATCAACCCGCCTCCTAAAGAAATCGACAATAAAAAAATTGAAAGTCGGTTGCTCCTCCTATATCCGGTTTCCGTCTTTTTCTTCCATTTATCAAATAACCCAGCCACGCCTCCTGCTACAGTAAGGAAAAAACCTATTATTAATTGCATCATAATGCACGATAATTTTTAAAGATCAAGCACTATTATTTAGCCCTTGAATCAATCATTGGTGGGCCGTTCTTGGTCATCACGTTCCCCAACACGTTCACCCGATGGTCACTACTTTTGAAAGTAACAACCAAATTCCCACTATTAGTGTCATCGTGACATGGACTGCACGAGATGATAGACATTATCAAAATTCTGGTATAAATCCTTATTATTGTTATTTTGCCTCCTAAGCCATGATATATAATTAATTATCGAGCTATCTTGATGACAAGTTGAAATATAATAGCTGAAATCTTCATAAATATCAGAGCTATCAATCAAGTGCTTTCGATATAAAATTCCCAGGTCTTCAAGATGATTGAGCAAATGATCATCAATTTCATTATCGTAGAAAAATGACTTACCAGGCAAGATTGAATCGGTGTATCTTTTAAATTTTCCAGGGATATTTTTTCAAAAATCGCCAATTCCCTTTTTCCAGTAGTGCCCGAGTCTTGGATAACCTTAAATCGGAGCGCATTTATTTCCATCAGGCAAATAATGCTTCTAGCCTCAGGCGTGAAGAAGTCGGTTTTTAAGTTATGCAAAAAAGTTTCAGCGGCTATCTTATTCTGGTTTTTGGCCTCACGGTTAGATTCAGCCAGTTGGGAATACGCAACCCAGCACAGCGCTCCAGTGATAATAACGCCCAAAGCTGTCCAGAAGATACCATCTCGAAGAAAAGAAAATTTTAAAACGCGCTTTTTCATACTATTTAAACCAAATTAGTTCTGATTCTGCGGATTTATAGGAACCATAGGATTTATAGGAAATCTTCCTCATCAGCTTGAAACCACTTTCCTCATGCACCAACACGTCCCTGTGGTCACTAATTTCAAAACTAGCAACCAGATTCCCACCATAAAAACCATAAACAAAGACAAATAAAGCACTAAAATCAACAAGTCGGCACCGTGAAAACACCTGATTTTCAGTGCAAAACCCGCGTCCAGCGCGCCCCGCCTACTTCCCAATACAGAAAATAAAAACCCGCCATCTTAGCGGGTTTCACCGATTTTAGTCCTGAATTAGTAACATATAACCGAGGACTCTAAAGCTGCCGAACTCGTATTTTCTTCGTCGTAATGGTCGCAAAAAAAGGCCGCTCGAGAGCTTGGCTTTTCAATAAATAAATAAGGGCTTGAATAATATCCTGCAATTCATCGACCGAATACCGAAGGAATAAAACACTCAATCCCTTGGCATGATGAGCAAATACCCATTCCCCAAAATCCTTATCTTCAGTAAGCAGTAAAAAATCATACTTCAGCGCCAGCTCAATTACCTGTTCGTCGCTGATCCCCCGTGAAGTTTCGTAGATAGAAGTGACTTCAAATCCTTGTTCCCGAAGAGACTTGGTAATCTCAAAAGGGATGTTCTCATCGGCAAGGATCATGCAACGGCAATTATTGTTTCGTTAGAAATTACATCGGAAGCATAAGCGAGCACCGCATTTATAGCCGTGGCAGAAAGGCCCGGATATGCGGTCAAGAGTTGCTGTTGAGTAGCCCCCTCAGATAACTTTTTCAAGATCAGGGCCACCGTGATCCTGGTTCCTTTGATAACAGGCTTTCCCAGCATAACACCTGCGTTAGATTCTATATAATCAGTATAAAGCATAACTTACTATTATATCTCAAAGATCGTTATTCTTTTTTGAGTTTCTAAATACAAAATACAACGCATACAAAATTGATTTACAACCTTTTATTACAACAATCGATTTCGCCAATAAACCGTTTTACGCCTACTGCTCCGGTAAAGTCAACCCTTCTTCCACCAAAATAGGCTGCAAATTCGAAATTTCCTTGGGCCATTCAGTCTGCCAGGGATAAACATTCTTTTTTGTTGGATAGATGCATTGAAGCATTGGGAAATCATTCCCTTTATAGAACCATCGACAGTAGCCTACGTAATCGTGATAATATTTTAGATCGACCGTCACAAAATAACAATCGTATCCTTCAATAATACCCGGATAAAATACGCCTGAGCGAAAACTCTTCCCTTCTCTAAGATCCTCCCCAATGCCATTGATTATCGAATGAATTAGATCAAGGCCTAATCCAGTAATTATAACTTCCGGATGTCCAAAAGTTTTGAAAAAACCAATTGAATATCCAAACCCAGGTCCTGTTTCGTCCTCCATTACCTTTACAACGTGCCACCCATAATTTTCGACATCGTCAAGTAGTTTCTTATCCGTCTTTGAAAGTTCAGCCATATATTGATTATTCTTTGGATACAATTTCCAGCTTGGTGTTAAGCAGCTCAATTATTTCACCGGTTCCGATAACCTTAGCGCCTTCCCGAAACTCAAAAGCCATTCCGCACAAAAGCCTGCCATGAAATAAATGTGGCGACACCATCGTAATTTCAGCAGTCACAGTTTCGCCAGGCCGTACCGTATCCTTACCGATGAACACTTGTTGACCAGACGTCTGCATTACTTCAAACCCAAATTTGATCTGTGGCCTATACCCGGAATGCGCGGGCATTGTACGACCCCCTTCCTCGGCCGTACGATATTTCAGCATCGCTACAAAGTCCGGTGAATTTCTTTCCATAAATTTATTGGGTCACCCCTTAGTCAACTAAATTACAATTTACGATATTGCCATAGTAATTTCTTTCCCGGAACTTAGTGATCGGCTCATTATTTCGCCAATAAATTCACCCTTTGAGTATCAACTCGTAGAATCAAAAATCATAATGTTCCTAGGTGACAATACAGAAAATGAAAACGCCCGGTTTTAGGGCGTTACAGAAGATTTAGTGACAGATTAGTAACATGAACGGCGATTAAGCCAATTTATAAGAGTCTTCCCCTACGGGCTGAACTTTAACTTTTACCGCTAATTCATCCCCATTTTGAATTGCTACTAATAGATCTTTAATATACCTCGATGGAATAATAATTCCATATCCCAGCTTATCTATCAATTCCGGATTCTTAAAGTCTGCGGAAATCTCAACAACAATACCAATAACCCTCCCTTTCCGGTCAAATACAGGCCCCCCGCTATTTCCACCTTTTACCTTAGCATTCATTAATAAGTATTCAATATCGCCATAATATTTCTTTTCTTCGCTGAGCACCTGCCCAATTGAAGATCGAAGTAGCACTGAATTAATCGATGATTTATCAGCAATTAATATGCTTTCAAAGCCAGCTATTGGAGGATAGCCTAATGTAATAATATCATCTAAAACCTTACCGACGCCAAAATAGACCACTGAAGGTGCCCCTATTATATTTACATCATCTGTAGGAGTATTTCCAATGTGTTCCGGCTTTGGAGGCAAGGCATGCACTGGAAGAGAATGAAAATAATTCTTTGAAGTTTTTAATACAGCCAAGTCCAGTTGAGTATCAATCGAAAAATATATGTCCTCAATCGGTATAGAGTTACCGGAAAAATCCAGGAGTTTAAAGCTTTTATGCCCTTCAAGGCAATGCCTTGCCGTGATAATCGTATCATGATTGTAAACGAACGATGACCCAATTGAATACTCATCATCTTGCTGCAATACTGAAATAGCCAAGCATGTCTCTTTAAACCTTTCTCTAACAGCTGAAAAACCGTTGACTAGCAAATCATAACTTCCATAGATGCTTAAATCGGGGTTGTAAAATCTTTTGTTTGTATAATAATGATGCCCAAAAAACGGGTGATCTCCTGTTCGACCCATATGATCTAATAAGCCCTCTTGTTCAAGTTTTTTGCAATAATGGGTAATCTTATAAACACCACTTACAATTTCCTTGTTCTTTTCAACGAATTGCATCAAAGAAAAAGGTCGGAAGGAGCTCCCATCATTATAGCCATCATTAAAAAAGCTTAAAAGCTCGTGAGCAAGTTGCATTACTTACTTATTTGCCTGTGCAAGACTAATCTATTATTTTTTGGTCGATTGCGCAGGAGTTGGCTGAGGCACTGCTGTTGAAGGTGCTGGCGATGGAACAAGCCCCTTCGTTTCAAGTTGATTAACAACAGGGGAGGGCGAAGGTGCATAGCCATATTTATCTTTGCCCATCTCAGTAGCTCGAGTTATATGTCTTTCCATTATGCGTACTTTTATTTTTTTGTCGTTGGAGAAGGCGGTTGCGGATTAGACGCAGAGCTTGGCGCCGGTGACGGAACCATCCCCCTAGTTTCAATATTGCTCATAATAGGCGGCGGGGTAGGTATATACCCATTTTTGCCTTTGCCCACCTCGGTATTCTTAGCTATACATTTTTCAATCTTCATTACTTTATAAATTGTGATTAACAAAAATTATTATTAATAAAATTCCCAAAACTAATGTCCCAACACAAGTCCAATTAAGCCATGTAATTTTATCAAATCGTGTATCTGACTTAGAAGAAACAAATTCATTCCGATGAATCTCTGAGATTGACTTCCTATAGAATTTGACCGCCAACAAATGAGAAACAAGGTTTAATAGTAAAGTAATAACCATTAGTACCCATCCTATCCCCAAAAGGGGCCTGTAACCGGCGCAGTCAATGTCCTTCACGATATCCTTAACAAAGCCGATAGACAAAGCCAAACTTCCTGCGCTTATATATGACAACTGTTGTTCAAAAGTTTCCTGGCTCTTATGATGTATTGCAATTAATTCTTCCTTATATTTTTCTAATCGTGATACATCATCACCATTAGATTTTGTATCTTTTTCTTGCTCCATCTAATGTAGATGTTTACCGAAATTACAATTTTTAGCCCTACGCAGGAGGACTAGTGGCCATAAGTAAGTCACAATTGTGAACAAATTCATGAAAATGCCAATTAAATTAGCTATAAAATGCTAATAATCATGGCAATACACAGAACAGGAGAGAAAAATTCCCGTTCCGACTCAGAAATTGTCAATAAAATGCCCGGTTTGCTCGGTAAATATAGGCGATCTCTTTGCCTGGCAATTTACCTTCTTCCCCCCGCAAATTCAAGACAGTTGTTCCCATCTTTACAAAATTCGACGCGAGATTTACGGCGGCGGGTAAATTGCCTGTAAACAAACCCACTCCGACGGCGGCAATTATCTCCAAGATTTCTGTCTTCCATTTCAATCGGTGCCGCTCGATACTACGTTTATAATCGAGGCTTAAGTATTCCAATTTTTCGCTGATCTCATTAACGGTTAAAGACGATGTAGCCATTTCATTGATCCAGTTAATGAGCGCCAAATATTGGAGCCGCGTCGACTCGTCCCTCCGAAAATCAATGATGGCCTCCCAAGGTGTATCAGGTCCTGGTTGCGGCAGATTGTTCAACACCAATTGAACAACTGTAGTTTTGGTACCCTCACCAGTAAAAGATTGCTCCGATCGCAAAATTGGATAGAATTCTCCCTGAACGTGTTTGCTAAGACCAATTGCTTTGTACCGGCTTAAGGAGTCCGAAGCTCTTTCAAATAAATGATTAGACTTATAAGACAATTCATTTATTTCATTGATACTTTGAGCTTCCTCCAGTTGTTTTTTTGGCTCGTCGCTTTGTTGGATATACGAAATTGCTTTTTCCAGCAAAGCCCTTTCGACGCCATCCAATTTGCTTATGTCCGGTACAAAAGGAAGTTCAAAGAACGATATAACCTTCATATCTAGGAGGTAGTCAGACAATGCACTATCCTGACAATTCCTTTCAGCAAAATCCTCGGGAAAATCGGGATCAGACAGTTCTTCTTCTGTAAAGCTAGCTAGGGGGCGATCGATATAGATTGTATCAAAACCTAGAGCTAACCGTTTTATCAATGGATCGGCAGACAGATTAGACAAGCTGTTAACCTTATAGACTGCATTCTTGGCCATGGGCATGATTTGTAACAAAGCTACTGATCATTGCGAGAATTGGCCGTCCATACTTTAACCAATGCAGAAATATCGCAAAGAAGAAGTTAAAGGTTTAAGTTTTATAGATACAGCAGAGTTATCTTTAATCCAATCTTCAATTGCTGTTTTTATATCTTTCAGTAGGCCTTTCAAGAACTTAGAACACCATTCAAAATTACGTTATTTTTGTATATTTAGGAAGACAGTTAAACATTGCCCTATAAGATTTGTGTAGATCTTCTTCAACAGCTTTTGGTCGTATTGTAACAGCCCACCGTACTTTAATATTTTTAAAATCAGCATTACTAAAAGCCTTTCTGATTCGTTTGCCTGTACTATGAGGAGCCGTACCGCTCACAAGCCCTTGCCTTATTCTGTCTCGCAAATTACTAGTTTGTCCAATAGTTAGCTTTTTATCACACCCTTTTCTGGGAATCACTTCATAGACACCTGCTTTGTCTGGTATTTTAAGTTTAGCATTCCGGACATCCAAACTTATTTCAGAAAATGAATGCCATCCCGACCACTCTAATGTTATCTT
>JGI26539J51216_1001711_pt1 | contig 13818 bp, 9 predicted proteins | sample ThiBio_1000_biof_2_FD_51216 | JGI IMG/M metagenome (IMG submission 51216)
GCGGCGTTCATGGGCTCAGGCGGAGCGATGGCCTACGGATGCTCGATCGGCCAGGGCCTGACCGGTGTTTCGACGCTGGCGCTGGCCTCGTTTGTGGCAATCACCGGAATCGTCGCGGGCGCTGCAATCGGTTTGCGCGGACCGCTTCGCGTTGCTGGGCCCGCGCCTTCGCGGGATTCGACTTCGCCGGCCCGCTAGATGATTGAGCATGACCTTGTCCGCAAAGCCGTTTCCACCTTCGGAATCAGGCTCTAACGGCCGTCCGCTTCCGACGCGCGGGTTACGATGCGGATTTCGGAGGTCAACGTCCGGTGAACCGGACACTTGTCGGCGATGTCCATCAGCCTCCCGCGCTGCTCCGGATCAAGCGCTCCTTCCATAGCGATCTCGCGTTCGATCTGGTCGACCATGCCGNTTTTGGTTTCGCACTCGGCGCAGTCCTCGGCATGTATTCTGTTGTGCCGCAGCGTCACCGCGACGCGGTCAAGCGGCAGCGCCTTGCGGTCCGCATACAATCGCAACGTCATCGACGTGCAGGCGCCGAGGGCTGCGAGCAGGTAATCATAGGGACCAGGTCCGGTATCGTCGCCTCCGGCGGTGCTTGGTTCGTCGGCGATCAATCGGTGCGGACCGACGGTCACGGTCTGCTGGAATTTTCCGCGGCGGGTTTCTCGAACGACGACGCGGCGCGAATCCGAATTCTCCGTCTGGTTGCTCGGCGTTGTTTCGAGATAGCGTTGCGCCCAGGCGGAGATCACGTCGGCGACGTAATCGGCGTCGCTTTTCCGGTTCAACAGATGGTCGGCCCCCGAAAGCGATATGAAGCTCTTCGGATGTTTAGCGGCGACGAAAATGCGGGTGGCGTTGTCGATCCCGACGGTGTCGTCGGTCGGCGAATGCAGGATCAAGAGCGCCTTCCGCAACTCCGCGACCTGTCCCATCAGGTTGTGCTCGGCGATATCGTCGAGGAATTCCCGTTTGATATGGAACGGGCGGCCGGCGAGGGAGACCTCGACCGTGCCCTGCGCGCGGATGTCCGCGACACGATCCGCGAACAGGTGCGTGACATGGGCCGGATCGGAGGGCGCTGCGATCGTCGCCACCGCTTTCGCTTCGGGAATCCGGGCCGCTGCNGCGAGGATTGCCGCGCCGCCGAGGCTGTGGCCGATCAGGATAGCCGGCGCCTTGCGGGTNTCGCGCAGGTGATCGGCTGCCNGAACGATATCCGCGACATTGGAGGAAAACGTGCTGTTGGCGAATTCTCCTTCGCTGGCGCCAAGACCCGTGAAGTCGAATCGGAGGACCGCCATTCCACGCGCCGTCAGNCCGGCAGCGATGCGCCTTGCCGCGAGCACGTCCTTGCCGCAGGTGAAGCAATGCGCGAACAGCGCGTAGGCNACCGGTTCGCCGTCGGGCAGATCCAGCGCGGCTGCAAGCTTGAAACCGTCCGACCCCAAAAACTGGAAACGCNCGTTCGGCACGCTGGCCTCCCCGAACTCATNCAGGCCGCGGCGCAAGATGCCGCGCGGCCCCTGAACTCATTCNTTGCCGAGCAACAGCGGCAGTTGGCGCGGGCCGCGCAAGCTGCCCTCCGACCATGTCGTCGGGCGCGANGGATCAAGGCGGAAATCCGGAATGCGCTTCAGCCATTCCTCGATCGCGATAAACATCTCCATGCGGGCGAGGTGGGCGCCGACGCAGCGGTGAATGCCGACGCCGAAAGCGATGTGGCGGTTTTCCTTGCGGTCAATGATGACCTTGTCGGCGTCGGGGAATATCGTCGGATCGCGGTTGGCTGCCGGGAACGCCAGCAGCACCATATTGCCGGGCTTCATCGGACAGCCGCTGACGGTGGTTTCCTTCATCACCTCGCGTCCCGAGGATGCAGGGGAAAAGGCGCGCAGAAATTCCTCGATCGCGGTCGGAAGAAGCTCCGGCTCCGCGATCAGGCGCGCGCGGTCCGCCGGCGTTTTCGCGAGATGCCAGAGCGAGGAGCCGATCGCGCTCCACGTGGTGTCGATGCTGGCGACGAGCAGCAATCGCAGCGCTCCCTGCACGTGCATATCCGTCAGCGGCTGTCCGTCCTCGGTCCGTGCATTCATCAACGTCGAGATCAGGTCGTCGGTTGGATGCTTCTTTCGTGCTTCGATGTGGACAGTGAAATAAGCCACCATTTCCTGGACGGCCTTCATCACCACGGTGTCATCGTGAAGGCCGAGTTCCAGGATCTCGTGAATCCATTTGATGAAGAGGTCGCCGTCCGTTTCCGGGATGCCGAACATATTGGTGACGGCNCGAATNGGAANATATTTCGTGTANCGCGCCGCGGCGTCGCAGCTCTTGTCATTGATGAAGCCGTCGATCAGNTCGTTGCAGATCGCGCGAACGCGCGGCTCCAGCTTCTTCACNTCGTCGGGCATGAATAGCGGCAGCAGGATCTGCTTGGCGCGCTTATGCTCGGGCGGGTCCGATGTGATGGGCGGCGCGGGCGGCGGCGGCTCAGGCCGAACGCTGCGCACCACNACGCGGCGCGACGAGAAGTGATCGGTGTCGTAGCAAATTTCCTTCACCGCCTCGTAGGTGGTCGGCAGGTAGACGCCGAGAAAACGGTTGGTGTGGGCGACGGGACATTTTGTGCGCAGTTCGTCCCAGATCGGGTATGGGTTTTCAGTCCAGGTCGGATCGGTATGGTCAAAATCNTGAACCCAGTCGGTAACGGGAGCAGGGCTGGACATCGAATTCCTCCGGACAATCGCCGCCGTCTGTACGCCTGACCGGCGGGGACTCAAAAATTGCTAAAATTCGATTTCATTCTTCGTCGATCGTGATCGCGATTTCCGGGCAATTGGCCTGCGCGAGCCACGCCTTGTCCTCAAGTCCGGCCGGGACGGTACCGTCGCCGATCTCGTGGGCGTAGCCCCATTCGTCGAGTTCGAACAGTTCGGGCGCCAGCGACTTGCATCGTGCGTTCCCTTGGCATTTGTTGGGATCGACTCGAACCTTGAGGGTGCCGGACATGCAGGGGTCGTCCTCTGAGATGACTGCGATTGATCGGCCTGAAGGAAAGGATAGCCGCTCTGTCAGTACGGCGCCACTGTCGGCGGTGCCATGCACGCCTTTATACAAAGATCATCTGAGGCACCGCCAGGGATGTTCGGTGGTTCGTGTAATGCCGCCTGACGGGTAACAAGCTGTGGCATCGCCATCGATCTCACGCTGCTAAGGTCGGATCGATCGCTGAGCCCGCTTTCTCAACGATGCGGGGCATCGACCGATGGCGGCTCAGCCTCTGTCGGTTGATGAGAGTCACTTTTCCGGCGTGCTATTCAGTAGCCGCGCTCAACATTCGTGTCGGTTGTAGTCGAGGCTATATAGCTCCCACATGAGGTCGAGCTGCCTCCCTGCGCATGCAGCCTTGCGCTCGCGATGGCGCGCTGTCGCGAAAAACCGTCCGGCGCTCGCCCGGCGCGAATTCGAGGATTGAGCATCCAGGATGTCTTACACAACGAATGCGGGAATATCATAATTTATACGTATAAATACGTGTCTTGTCAGAGAAATAACCTCTTGCAACGAGGACGGGTCACGCATGAACGCCACCTGAGCAGTGGCTGGTTGCACCTGATTGATCCCGCTGCCGAAATGTGCTGCTCATCTTTTGTGCATCGTTGATCGCGGTTTCTTGCGTCGCAGCAAGAAAATTGCGACTGAAGAGTCCGAAGTTTCAGGAGCACGCGATGTCCCGTCAGATCATGCCGTTGCCTCGTGCAGGTCAGCCGGAATCTGACGCCGCTGCACTCGATGCGCGGCTGCGCGACGATATCCGGCTGCTCGGACGCATTCTTGGCGATACCGTGCGCGATCAGGAAGGGGAGGCTGTATTCGATCTGGTCGAACGCATCCGCCAGACCTCGATCCGCTTTCATCGCGACGACGACAAGCCGGCGCGGCGCGAACTGGAGGCCATCCTCGACGGCATGTCGACCGACGAGACCGTNCTCGTCGTCCGTGCCTTCAGCTATTTCTCGCATCTCGCCAACATCGCCGAAGATCAGAACAACATCCGCCAGATGCGCAGCCAGACCCTCGTGGACGGGGTGCAGCATGAGGGCAGGCTGGCNTACACGCTCGCTCGCGCGCATTTGGCGGGTTTCGGCGGCGCCGAGTTGCGGGATTTTTTCAACAACGCGCTGGTGAGTCCCGTGCTGACGGCGCACCCGACCGAGGTTCGCCGCAAGAGCGCGATCGACCGCGAGATGGAGGTTGCCGCNCTGCTTGATCGGCGCGAGCGGATGCAGCTCACCCCGGAGGAGTTCGAGGTCAGCGAGGAACAANTGCGCCGCGCCGTTCTGACATTGTGGCATACCAATCTGTTGCGGCGGACAAAACTTACGGTGCTCGACGAGGTCGCCAACGGGCTGTCTTTCTACGACTATACTTTCCTGCGCGAGGTGCCGCGATTGCATTGCGTGCTGGAAGACCGCCTGCAGGACGGCGATGGCGGCGTCTCGCACGAGATGGCTTCGTTCCTGCGGATCGGAAGCTGGATCGGCGGCGACCGCGACGGCAATCCGTTTGTGACGGCGGACGTCATGCGCGGCACCCTGCGGATGCAGGCGTCGCGGATCCTGCGCTATTACCTCGACGAACTGCATGAACTCGGCCGCGAGCTGTCGCTGGCCGCCGATCTCACAAATGTCTCGGCGGAGCTGCGCACGCTCGCTGAACGGTCGGCCGACACTTCGCCGCATCGACGCGGCGAACCCTACCGCCTCGCGGTGTCAGGCATCTACGCTCGGCTTTCAGCCACGGCGCTGAAACTGCAGGCGGACACGCTGCGCCCGCGGTACGGCAATTCCCCACCCTATGAGAGCGCCGCCGAATTCAGCGCCGATCTCGATGTTCTCCATCGCTCGCTGACCGAGAACAACTCGGAGGTGATCGCGCGGGGGCGGCTGCGCCATCTGCGCCGCGCCGCCGACTGTTTCGGTTTTCATCTTGCCTGTCTCGACCTGCGGCAGAACTCCACCGTTCACGAGCGTACCATCGCCGAACTGCTTGGCGCCGCTGCGCCGGGCACGGACTACCTGGCCCTGGATGAGGAGGCGCGGATCGTCGTGCTGCTGCGGGAACTGCGCAGCGCACGGCCGCTGACTTCGCCCTTCATCACATACAGCGAGGAGACACGGGGCGAACTGGCGGTGTTCCATGCCGCGGCGGAGGCGCACGAGATGTTCGGTCCCGCCGCGATCCCTCAATGCATCGTCTCGATGAGCGAGGGCGTTTCCGACCTGCTCGAGGTCGCGTTGCTGCTGAAGGAAGCCGACCTCATCGACCCCACCGGGCACAGCGCCATCAACATCGTGCCGCTGTTCGAGACCATCGAGGACTTGCAGGCGTGCGCCGGCATCATGGATCGGTTGCTGTCGCTTCCGCAATACCGGGCGCTGGTGGACAGTCGCGGAGGTTTGCAGGAGGTGATGCTCGGCTACTCCGACAGCAACAAGGACGGCGGTTTCGTCACGTCGGGATGGGAGCTTTACAAGGCGGAGATCGGGCTCGTCGAGGTGTTTGAGCGCCACCATGTGCGGCTGCGCCTGTTTCACGGCCGGGGCGGCTCGGTCGGGCGCGGCGGCGGACCGAGCTACGACGCCATCCTTGCCCAGCCGGGCGGCGCCGTGAACGGCCAGATCAGAATCACCGAACAGGGCGAGATCATCTCCAGCAAATATTCCAACGCCGAGGTCGGCCGCAGCAATCTGGAGATCCTCGCCGCCGCAACGCTGGAGGCGAGCCTGTTGCAGCCGCGGCAGAGCGCGCCGAGCCTTGAATATCTCGATGCCATGGAGTCGCTGTCGTCGCGCGCCTTCGCGGCTTACCGCAACCTCGTTTACGAGACGCCGGGCTTCGAGGACTATTTCTGGGCCTCCACCGTTATCAACGAGATCTCGACGTTGAATATCGGCAGCCGGCCGGCCTCGCGCAAAAAGACGCGCCGGATCGAGGACCTCCGGGCAATCCCGTGGGTGTTCAGTTGGGCGCAATGTCGGCTGATGCTGCCGGGCTGGTACGGGTTCGGCAGCGCGGTGGAATCCTGGATAGCGGATCATCCCGACAAGGGCATGGCGTTCTTGCAGGAGCTTTATCGCGAGTGGCCGTTCTTCCGCATGCTGCTATCCAACATGGATATGGTGCTCGCGAAAAGCTCGATCGCGATTGCGTCGCGCTATGCCGATCTCGTGCCCGACGCAACGCTGCGTGCGACCATTTTCGGACGCATCCGCCGCGAGTGGCATCTTACCATCGACATGCTGCTCATCATCATGGGGCAGGAGCGGCTGCTCGCCGGCAATCCGCTGCTTGAGCGGTCCATCCGCAATCGCTTTCCCTATCTTGATCCGCTCAACCACGTGCAGGTCGAATTGTTGAAAGATCATCGCGCGCAGAGCGGCGACGAGCAGGTGCTGCGCGGCATCCAGCTCACCATCAACGGAATTTCCGCGGGCCTGCGCAATAGCGGTTAAGATACGATCGCTTTCGTCTCGCGAGGTTCGCCATGTCCGATCGCCCGACCCTGGCCACGCTCGCCGCCGATCTCGCGGCGGGTCGCACCACTGCGCGCAAGCTCGTCGACGCGTGCCTTGCGAAAATCGCCGACAAAGCGGGCGAGGGCGCACGNGTATTCATNCATGTCGATGCGGATGGCGCGATCGCCGCAGCCGAAGCCATGGACAGACTGCGCAAGGCCAACGCCGCGCCGTCGCCGTTCGCCGGCATTCCGGTTTCGATCAAGGACCTGTTCGACATCAAGGGACAGGTGTCACGCGCCGGCTCCCGCGCGCTCGACGACAGGCCTCCGGCAGCGAACGATGCTCCGGTCGTGGCGCGCCTGCGCCGCGCCGGGTTCGTGGTGATCGGGCGCACCAACATGACCGAATTCGCTTATTCGGGACTGGGCATCAATCCGCATTACGGCACGCCGAAAAATCCCTGGCGGCGCGACGACGGTCACGTGCCGGGTGGTTCGTCCTCGGGCGCGGCGGTCTCGGTCACGGACGGCATGGCGCATGGCGCGCTCGGCACCGATACCGGCGGCTCGTGCCGCATTCCGGCGGCCTATTGCGGCATCGTCGGCTACAAGCCGACTGCGCGCCGCATACCGCTCGACGGCGGCATTCCGCTGTCGGTTACGCTGGACAGCTACGGGCCGATCGCCCGCTCCGTCGGCTGCTGCGCGGTGATGGACGCAGTGCTGGCGAACGAAGCGATTGTTCCGGTTGCGCCGCGTCCGGCAAAGGGGCTGCGGCTCGTGGTGCCGACGACGGTGATGCTGGACGGCCTGGACAGCGCGGTTGCGGACGCCTTCGAGCGCGCGCTGGATCGGCTGGCCGGCGCCGGGGCCTTGATCGAGCGCATGGCTGTACCCGAATTCGCCGAGATCGCGTCACTGAACGTCGGCGGCGGGTTCTCGGCGGCGGAAAGCTGGGCCTGGCATCGCGCGTTGATCGCGAAAAAGGCGGAACTCTACGATCCCCGCGTCATCAGCCGCATTCGGCGCGGCGAAAGCCTCAGCGCCGCCGATTATGTCGATCTGCTCGCGATGCGTCGCGCGATCATCGCGGGCTTCGAGCGCCGCGTCGCGCCGTATGATGCGCTGGTCGCGCCCACGGTAGCCATGACGCCGCCGGTGATCGCCGATCTTGCGGGCGATGCGGCCTACACGAGAGCCAATATGCTGTCGCTGCGCAACTGCGCGCTGATCAACACTGTCGACGGCTGCGCGATCTCGCTGCCCTGTCACCGCGACGGCGAGGCGCCGGTGGGCTTGATGTTGGCCGCGGCCGGAGGCTCGGATCGCACGATCTTCGAGATCGCGGCGGGTATCGAGCCGATTGTTCGCACCTAGAAATTCTCGCGGCATCGTGAACCTTCGTGCTCAGGTGAAAGCGCGGGACGCGGTCCCGTTCGCGCGGACCGGAACCATTGCAAGCGTCGGAGGTTAGTAAGAGTTTCCACATTTGCACAACGGGGAGGTGCGATGAGGGGCATCGGTCAGCACGGCATTCGGCGCATTCTTTGCATTTTTCCCCGCTACACGTCGTCGTTCGGCACGTTCGAGCACGCCTATCCCTTGACCGCGGGCGTGCAGGCCTTCATGCCGCCGCAGGGACTTCTGCTGATCGCGGCTTATTTGCCCGCCGATTGGAAAGTCCGTTTCATCGACGAGAACATTCGCGCCGCCACCGACCAGGATTTCGAATGGGCTGAAGCAGTCCTCGTTAGCGGCATGCACATCCAGCGCCAGCAGATGAACGATATCTGCCGCCGCGCTCATGCCTTTGACCTGCCGGTGGTCCTCGGCGGTCCGTCCGTCAGCGCCTGCCCGGACTACTATCCGTCGTTCGACTACCTCCATGTCGGCGAACTCGGCGATGCCACCGACGAATTGATCCGACGCCTGGCGCGCGATCCATCGCGGCCGGGCTGCCAGGTCGTGCTCAAGACCGCCGATCGGCTGGCCATGGACAAGTTTCCGATCCCCGCTTACGAGCTGGCCGACATCAGGCACTATTTCCTTGGCAGCATCCAGTATTCCAGCGGCTGCCCGTACCAGTGCGAGTTCTGCGACATTCCCGGTCTTTACGGACGCAATCCGCGCCTCAAAACTCCCGAACAGATCACCCGCGAGCTCGACAAGTTGCTGGAGTGCGGCATCACCGGCTCGGTCTATTTCGTCGACGACAATTTCATCGGCAACCGCAAGGCCGCCCTCGACCTTTTGCCGCATCTGATCGAGTGGCAAAAGAAGACCGGCTATGTCCTGCGCTTCTCCTGCGAGGCGACGCTCAATATCGCCAAGCGCCCGGAGATCCTGTCGCAAATGCGCGAGGCTTTCTTCGCGACCATCTTCTGCGGAATCGAAACCCCGGATCCGGTGGCGCTGAAGGCGATGCACAAGGATCACAACATGATGGTTCCCATCATGGAAGCGATCAGGACGCTGAACGATTACGGCATGGAGGTCGTGTCGGGAATTATCCTCGGGCTCGATACCGACAAGCCCGAGACGGGACAGCACCTGCTCGACTTCATCGATCAATCACAGATCCCGCTTCTGACGATCAATCTCCTCCAGGCGCTGCCGAAGACGCCGCTGTGGGATCGTCTCAAGCGCGAGAATCGGCTGATCGAGGATGAAGGCCGCGATTCCAACGTCGATTTCCGCCTGCCGTACGATCACGTCGTGGGGACCTGGCGCGACTGCATGGGCCGCGCCTATCAACCCGAGAAAGTTCTGGAACGCTACGAGCACCAGATCCGGAAAACCTATCCGAAACGGATTCAACCGCGCACGCCTCAGCAGAGGTCGTGGCGCAATATCAGGCTCGGTCTGACCATGCTGCGCAATATCTTCTGGAGGGTCGGGCTGCGCGGCGACTACAGGCGTGTGTTCTGGAAATTCGCGCTGCGCCGGCTGGCGCGTGGCGAGATCGAGTATCTTATCGGCTCGATCCTGGTTGCACATCACCTCATCGTGTTCGCGCGCTCCGCCTCGCGCGGCAAAACCAATGCGTCCTATTATTCGCTGAAGTTGCAGGAAGCCTCTGTTCCCGCGGAATAGGCGGGGACTACGGAGGCGGCCCGGAGAGGGTGCACCCCGGCGGAAGGGCCAATGCGACGATTGCCCTTGCTTGTAGTCCACNCGGGAAACCGCTAAACCTTGCGCCGGAAATTTATGCGTGCGGTCAACGGTTAAAGCGAGCAGCCCGCCGGATTTCGGGTTCGCTCCAAATGTCACATTCACTCCACTATAGCGTTTTCGAGCGAAGTGGAATTCGGTTCGCGTGAAGAAAACGCGTCAATAATGACTCCAGACCCATGATGTCACGACGGGGACAGCGCATGCTTGAGCGAAATCCGGATGCTGCCGATACGGTCGCCCCGACCGGCCGCTCGTCCAGCATCGCCTTCGGACTCGAGCGGATCGGGCTGATTGCGGTGCGCGTGCCGATTCTGTCCTGCATTATTCTGCTGGCTTTGATCGTCGGCGCGGTGTTCGGAATCCACCGTATCGAGATCGACGATTCGCTCAGCCAGCTATTCCGCTCCGACACCCGGGAATTTCGTCAGTACGAGGAAGTGACCAAGCGCTTCCCGTCGACAGAGTTCGACGTGCTGGTCGTGGTCGAGGGCAAGACGCTGCTTAAGCGCGAGAACCTTGAAAAGCTGCGCGATATGGTCACGGACCTGCAACTGGTCGACGGCGTGCGCGGTCTGATCTCGTTGTTCTCGGCGCGCCAGGCGCCCGAGCCCGGCAAATTGCCGGCGGCGCTGTTTCCGTCCGAATTGCCGCAGGGGGCGGACTACGACAAATTCATCGAGACCGTGAAGTCCAATGAGATCATTCGCGGCAAGCTGCTGTCAGAGGACGGCACGCTCGCGCTGGTGGTGCTGTCGCTGCAGCCATCCATCGTCGGCGACAGCCAGCTGAAAACGACGATCGGCCAGATCCGCAAGGTCATGAACGATGATCTCGCCGATACCGGGCTCACCAAAGAGCTTTCGGGCGTGCCGGTCATGCAGCTTGAGATCCGCAACGCCGTGGAACGCGACGGCATCATCTACAACGTCGCCGGCATTCTCGCGGGTTGTCTGATAGCCATCGTGTTTTTCCGCAAGGTATCCTTCATGGTCGTCGCGGCGTTTCCGCCGCTGCTTGCGATCCTGCTGGCGCTGGGCGTGCTGGGCTGGGCCAATTTCAGCCTCAACATGTTCCTCAACGTGATGACGCCGCTCATCATGGTCATCAGTTTCTCCGATTCGATGCAGTTGACGTTCGCGGCGCGCGACCGTCTGATCGCCGGCGAAGACAAGTATTCCGCGTTCCGCAATGCTGTCCTCGTGGTCGGCCCGGCCTGCGTGCTCACCCACGCGACCGCGGGAATTTCCTTTATCGCGTTGCAGTTCTCGAACTCGGATCTGATCCGCAGCTTTGGCGAGGCCGGTTTGCTGGCGACGATCATCGCGCTGCTTGCCGTGCTGTTGCTGGTCCCGGTGTTCGGCGTTCTTCTGGTGCGCAACGAACAGCGCTTCGCTGAAAAATTCAAAACGGCGGATGCAGGCGTGCAGGCGCTGCGCCGCTTTTGCGCCTGGATCGCGGTGCGGATGGTGGGACATCCCGGTTTCTTCAGCCTGATTGCCCTGGTGGTGGTCGGTGGGCTGGCAGTGGTCTACGCCAATCTGGAGCCGCGGTATCGGCTCGCCGATCAGGTTCCGGACAAGCAGCAGGCAGTGGCGGCGAGCGGCCGTCTCGATGCGAAGCTCACCGGCGCCAACCCGATCGACGTTCTGATCGAATTTCCCAAGGGCGAGACGCTGTATTCGCCGCACACGCTTGCCACGATTGCCGAGGTTCACAAGCTGGTCGAGGAGCAGGCCGGCGTCGGCAACGTCTGGTCGCTGGAAACCTTGCGCCGCTGGCTTGCGGAGAAAGCCCACACCGACGACGTGGCGACGCTCAAGGAATATGTCGACGTCCTTCCCAAGCATCTGGTCCGCCGCTTTATTTCCGAAGACCAGAGGGCGGTCGTGGTGTCCGGTCGCGTGCCCGATCGCGATTCGAGTCAGATTCTGCCGGTGGTGGAAAAGCTCGACCACGCCATGGATGCGGTCCGGAAGGTGCATCCCGGTTATGAAATCGCGGTCACNGGCCTGTCGGCGATCGCCGCGCGCAACAGCGCGGGCATGATTGAGAANCTCAACCACGGTCTGACGATCGAGTTCGCGCTGGTCGCCGTGTTTATCGGCCTCGCATTCCGCTCGGTGGTNGTGATGTTTGCCTGCATCCTGCCCGGGATTTTTCCCGTGGTGCTGTCCGGCACGGTGCTGTGGGTGCTCGGGGAGGGTTTGCAGTTCGCGAGCGTGGTGGCGCTCACGGTTTCATTCGGCCTGGGGCTCAGTGCGACGATCCANTTCCTCAATCGCCTGCGNTCCGAGAGCAAGCCGGGCGTCAGCGCGGGGGAGGCGGTCGAGCGCGCGACCGTGCTGATGGGGCCGGCGCTGATCCTGACCACCGTGGTGCTGGCGTGTGGCCTCGTGGTGACGGTGTTCTCGGATTTGCCGTCGCTGCGCTTGTTCGGTTGGCTCAGTGCCTTCGCCATGGTCGCGGCTCTCGTCGCGGACTTCCTGATCCTGCGTCCGACAGCGATGTGGCTGATCACCTTTGCGGAGCGGTTACGTCGCGGCGGGCAAGCGAAGCTGGCGAAATAAGCAGGGCAGGCGCGACATCGTCAACCGCAGACCGCCGACGGCACCGTTCGCGAGCACCTCGCGCCGCCTCGATTCTTTCTCCTCGCGTCAGCCGCGCGTCATGGTGATGGAAACGTTCCTGATTTCGCCCTTCGAGGTGATCGAGACCGATTGCTTGTTGCCGCGGGTGCGCAGCGACAGGTTGGCGGCAAAGCCGGCGGCTTCGACGAAGACTTCAATTTCGCCGCCGCTGGCGCGCCCGCGCACGGAGCCGAACAGATTGCGGCTGGCTTCGCTCCAGTTCCCGGTCAGTCGATCCCCATCGCTGACCACGTCGCTGGAGAGATCGAACTGGTAGCTGTCGCTGGCGCAACGCAGGTTCTGTTTCAGCGCCGTGCCCGTAACGTTAACCCTGTAGGATGCCCTGCAGCGAATGTTCTCTTTCGATCCGTCAGTTAGCGTAACCGTGCCTTTGCCCGACCAGTTTCCTGCGAAGCCGGCAAACGGAGAGGTCTGGGCGAGACTCGCCGATGCCGATAGTGCGAGGCCGGCAACAACGCCGGCGGCAATCGTCGACTTCCGGATCAGCTTGGAGGCAAACAGTTTCATATTTGGTTTCCATAAAAAGGCGCTAGGGCGATGACGCTCATGCCGCACCAAGCTCTTAGTGCTGTCTTGGCGCGCGAGGTTCAAGCCCGATAGCATAGCTGATGTTCTCTCGGGTATCTGCAAGGGGCTGCCGCGCGGTCGATATTCCCCAGAGTATGAATCTTCGCGAGAACCGAACGGATGCGCATCTGGCAGAACGGACGCCATGGCAGATTCGCACGCAAATATGCGTCGATTCGCTTGTCGTACTTTAGTCGATATATTTCAGCGTGTTAGATATAGTTATCTGAAAAACTGGGGGACAAGCTGCGGCAACGCGTCGCCGTCGTCAATTTAGCCGCATTTCACCGCGCTTTTGAAATTGTGGATATGCCGGGCATGATCGGCGTATGCGCAGCCGATGGATGGAACGGCCCACGCGCTCTTGCGATCTTTTGAGGTATGGGTATCGATGCAGGCCAGCGACGCAATCGCTCTCAACAGACCAGCCATCCGGATACGCCCGGGCCTATCCAGGACCGAATTTTCCGCCGTTGTAATGAAGGAATACGATGTCTAAAATTTTTCTGTCATTCGCTCTGCTTTTGACATTCGGTTCGACCGGAACGATGGCGCAGGTTCAGGGACCGCACGGTGGAACTGAAGCGGAACAGCGTGCTTGCTCTCGGGACGTGAGCCGTTTCTGCCGTAAGGTGATGGATCAGGGCGATTTCACGATCCTGGCCTGCCTGCAGGAGAATCGTGTGAAGTTGACGAAAGCCTGCAACCAGGTCTTGCTGAACCACGGCCAGTAAATCGCTGAGGAAAACCAGGCAAACTCGTTATCCGGCCGCCGGCGGGTTGCCGCCGTGGCAGGTTGGTTATGGCTAAAAGGCGAAAGATAGCATTGGTTTAGCTCGCGGTTTCCCCTATATGGGTGCGCGAGCAATCCCGCCTGTCCGGCATTTGGGAATTGGCGGG
>JGI26539J51216_1001803_pt1 | contig 13290 bp, 10 predicted proteins | sample ThiBio_1000_biof_2_FD_51216 | JGI IMG/M metagenome (IMG submission 51216)
GGCAGCAGTGGTATCGCCGGCAGCAGTGGTCATAGCGGCGGTGGTATCAGCGGCAGCAGTGGTCATAGCTGCCGTAGTGGCCGCACTGGTAGCTGCCGCAGTCGTCATGGCCGCAGTCGTCATGGCGGCGGTGGTGGCGGCGGCGGTAGTCGCGGTAGCCGCCGTGGTGGCCGCAGCAGCGGTAGTAGCCGCAGCCGTAGTCGGGGCGGGGGCGGTGGTGGCAGTGTTATCGCCACAGGCCGCCAGTACCGCGACCAGCAGCAACAAAGCTACTATAGCCAGGCGGGATGTGTGGGAAAATAGTTTCACAGTTCTCTCCTTCTATAATTTAGACAATACTACACAGCAATAAACGTTAAATCCCAGAAATTTAACCGTGACTTTGCTTAAGTCTTTTCTGGTAATATCAGGATGCCTAAAAGCAAACTTGTGGTAAATCGAGGTGCAATTATCGGGCCAGCATTTCGAAAGTCCGGGAGTGGGGAAATATCTTGGAAAGACATTCTAAATTTAGCTGACTTGCCAGGTGCAAATATTGTTAATCAACCCCTGGTTTGGGTGGGAAAATAAAGCCAGGGTGTTTAAATCGTTTCCTTGCAGACCCTTTGACGCTAACTACACACATTTGGGGTAAATCAGAGTAAGAAATCGTGCCAGCCATATAATAAAAGTATCACTACCAGGTGTAAATAGGACCAATGACCCATATTTTAAGGCTAATATTTAGCTTTCCTGGTCAGGAAGAGGGGCAGACGGTCCGCTTTCCGGCGCAGTCTCAGGGGTAGGACTGGCCGGGCTCTGCTCTGTTTCAGGGGCAGGCGCGGGCGGGTTGATGATAAGTTTGATTGGCGCGAAGCTGCGGCGATGATGAGGAGTAACCCCTATATCGGTGAGGGCGGCCTGGTGTTCGGCGGTGCCATAGCCAACATTGCGTTCCCAGCCGTAGCCCGGATAGCGCAGGGCCAGGCGGTGCAGGAGGTGGTCGCGGCAGACCTTTGCCACAATCGAGGCGCAGGCTATCGAGAGCGACCGCGAGTCGCCTTTGACCAGGGCGGTCTGGTTTTCGAGGCCGAGCTCAGGCATGCGGTGGCCGTCCACAAGCAAATGGTCAACCGGGCCTAACCGGCGCAAGGCCCGCTGCATTGCCAGGGCGGTGGCCCGCCGGATATTCAGGCGGTCGATTTCGGTGGGAGAGGCCGCACCGATACCAAAGGCGACCGCTTTCTGCCGGATAACATGGTTAAGCCGCTCCCTTTGGGTGGCAGATAGGGTTTTAGAGTCGCGGGCTTCTTCCAGGCCGCTCACGTCCGGCCCCAGGATAACCGCCGCCGCGACCACGCTGGCGCAAAACGCTCCCCGCCCTACCTCATCTACCCCGGCCACCCGCAATTTGCCGCTATTCCAGAGCGCTTCTTCAAATTCCAGGGTGGGTTTTTGCATGGTTAAGCCGGTTTGAGAAAGCGATATTTGGATTTGTAGTAAATCAGGGGGCTGAGTTCTTCGCCGTCTACCATGACCGGGTCGGCTACGCCAAGCTGGACCACTTCACCGAGGAAAATCGTGTGGTCGCCGCCGTCGTAGGAGTTGACAACCCGGCAGTCTACGAAGCCCAGGCTTTCGGCAAAGACCGGCGCGCCCGTGACAGCGGTATAGGTGGGAATGTCGTTAAACGAGCGTTCGGGGTCGCGCCCGGCGAAACGGTTCGAGAGATACACCTGGTTTTCGTGCAGGAAATTCACGCAAAACGCCCCGGCCTCCGGCAGAATTGTGTGGGCGGCAGTGGTTTTATCTATGCAGATTAACACCAGCGGCGGGTTGAGCGAGACCGAGGTGAAAGAGCTGACCGTTATCCCGTGGTAAGAGCCATCTTTTGCCACCATCGTAACCGTGGTGACTCCCGCAGCAAAATGGCCCAGGGTTTTACGGAAATCGAGCGACGTAAAAGGAATCAATTCTACTCCAGCGCTATTTATTTTTGTCATTCTATTATTAACTTTTTCTATTATACAAGCTTTTGTTCAACAGCTTGCAAAGCGCGGCGAGTAGCTTCCTGGGAGGCCGCCAGAAGGTGTTCAATCTCCTGGCGTATCGGCCCGGTGTAGGCCTCGTCTTTGATGGATTTCAGGTTGACCCGCGCCTGGAAAATCGCCCCCTGCAAGGCGGCCTGGGCCAGGGTCGCGGCGGTCCCCGCGTCGGTGATGGTTTGAGGGTTACCCGCTTCGGCCAGTTCTGCCGCCATCCCGCTGATAACCAGGCAACTCCGAGCAATCGCCAGAGGCGATTCGGTCGCGCCCTGTAAGGCCGGTTGCAACGCCGCCTTACGGGCCGCTTTTTCGTCGTCGGTCTTACGGGGCAAGGCGTAGGCAGCCATTACCTGCTCGAATGCGGCGGCATCGGTGTCAACAGCGGCCAGCAAATTCTGGCGCAAAGCATCACCTTCACGGATGATTTCCCGGACCCTATCCTCAATAGCGGCGAAGGCCGGTCGCCCGGTTGTCAGCCGCGCCACCATCGTCACCAGTCCGGCGGCAGCCGCCCCGGTCAGGGCCGCCGCGCCACCCCCACCGGGAGTAGCATCCCCGGAACCAAGCCGGGCCATAAAATCCGCTATTGTTAGCTCTGCAAGCATTTTATTCTCTTTAAGTTTAGCAGTTTATAGCCCGCTTGACCCTGTACTTATGAACGGGTTGCGGGCTCAAAAAGTCCAGTCTTGGTTTAATCCAGGGCTAAAGTCCGGTCTGCTGGCGGGCGGCTTTCAAAACGTTGCCCAGAAGGGTCACGTTTGTCATGGGGCCGGTTCCGCCGGGAGTCGGTGTAATCGCCGCCGCGACCGGCAGCAAACTTTCGAAATCGGCGTCACCTACCAGCCGGTCACCTACCTCGCTGGTCCCAAAGTCGATGACGACCACGCCCGGCTTGACCATGTCCCCGGTCACGATGCCCGGCGCGCCTGCCGCGCAGAAGATGAAATCGGCCTGGGCCGCGTACTGCCGGAAAAGCTCACGCGGAGTACTCTGGTCTACTATCATCGGGCTGGCGTGTTCGGCCAGGAGCAGGGCCAGCAAGGGCCTTCCTACCGTTACCCCGTGCCCGACCAAAAGACAGGCTTTGCCCCGGACATTGTAGCCGTAATGGTGGACCAGTTGCATGCCGCCCTGGGGGGTTGCCGGGACAAAAGTGTCCAGTTCTTCGTACAACCGGCCTAGCAGCATCGGGTTATAGCCGTCCACGTCCTTGCGGGGGTCGAGTACGGCCACCACGTCCTCAAAAGTGATATGGGGCGGGGTCGGCCACTGGACCGTAATGCCGTGAATGGTCGGGTCGGCGTTAAGTTTTCTTATTTCATCGCGGAACTCGTCCAGGGAGAGCCCGCCCGGCAGCACGTGTTGAATGGCCTTGAAACCCAGGTCGGTCGCGGTCTTGATGAGGGTGCGGGTGTAGGCGATTGAACTGGGGTCGTCGCCAATCAGGGTTACAGCCAGGCCGGGAGGAAACCCGTTCTTTTCGACAAACCCGGCTACCGCTAACTTCAACTGGGCTCTTTTTTCTTTGGCGAGAGCCCGTCCATCTAATATCCTGGCGGTTTCGACCAGCCCGGTCCCGCCAGCCTGTGGGCTGGAATTATCGTTCGACAAGCAGCAAATTCCTTCTTTATAAACTACGCCCCGGCCAGTGGAGCATTCTGCTCATCTTCGAGCATCCGGCTTCTATAATTTGGACTTTCGCTTGAAACACTCCTTTTGAGGGGAATTTTGCACCCAGGCCCTGGCTTTTCCAGGCCCACAGCGAAAGTCGTGAATATAAAGTTTTCTGAGCAATTTTGTAGGAATTATAACATATTGAAATCGTATGTGACGATTTAGGCCTGGTTGGGTACGAACTGGCCCAGGAAGGCTTCGGCGGCCTTGATTTGGCCCGGACTGACCTCGTGCATGGTGTCCGGGACCAGGTTTAGGATGGCGTCCACCCCGATACTTTTGAGGGACTGGTAAAAGGTCTGGGCCCGGACGACCCGGTTGTTGCCGGTGTAGGGGTCATAGGGATGCGCGACCTGGTTGGGGTCGTTATCTTGCAGACCGACCTGGACATCAAAAGGGATCGTGACGAAATTTTTGATGTCAAAGCTGTGCCCGGTAACCTGGGTGAAGTTCGATAGGCCGAACGGGAAAGGCAAAGGTTTGCCAAAGAACTGGGTCTGCGGCAGGGTATAGGCCCCGGCGGAGAGGACCGCCGCGCCCCGCACCAGGGTCGGGTAGAACATGGCGAAGTGGTGCCCCAACTGCGCCCCTCGCGAGAAGCCGAAAAGCAACAACTTGTCCTGCACCTTCAGGTTGATGGCCTGGGACACCTGGGCAAAGACCTGGGTTAGCTGTTTGGTCAATTGCAAATCTTCGTTGGCAACGACCTGGGGGTCTTTGTAGTTAACGTTGTAATTGAAGGTCGGGGCTACCAGGACGAGGTGATGGTCGCGGGCGAAGGAGAGGAGCGGCAACCCAAAATCGCTGCCGTTATAGAACATACCGTGCAGGACCAGCAGCACCTGGGCCGGTTGGCCATTGAGGGTTGAGTCCGGGGGCGCGTAAATCGTCACGGGTAGACCCGCAATCCGGTAGAGTTTGAAGTCGGGTGGCAGGTTGGAGACAGCGTCTACGAGGTTATCGTTGGGTTTGGGCGAACTGGCGGGTATGGTAGCCGGGCCGGGCCTGCCGGGCGTAGCCGCCGGGGTAGCCCGTGGGCTGGAAGGCGGCAAAATAGCCAGAGTACCCTTTGGCGTGGGAGTTACTTTGGTTTCATCCGGTCCGGTGCCGGGCGCGGGTGGGTTTTGCAAATTGGCCGAAGTATCGGCCAGGCTGTCAAAGACCCATTTCTGGTCCTTTTCGGCGTAAAAACTAAAGATGGTCAGGCTGGTGTCGCCGTTCTGGTCGAAACTCCACCGCCCGGTTGCACCGCCGAAATTCTTCAGCCCGGCCACCTGTTGCAGGATTGCCGCCCGGTCCTTTTTGTTGGCATTTCGCAGGGCGCTAAGACCCGCGTTCATAGCATCGTAGCCGTAGATGGTCGAGCCCTGGATGCTGTCGCCGTATTTGTCGCGGTATTTCTTGAGGAAAGCGGCACCCCGGCTGGAAAGACCGGTGGCGGCAATCCCGGCGGTGCTGGCATAGCTTCCCTGGGCGCTCGGTCCGGCTTCCTGCAAAAAGGTATTGTTCTGGATAGCGCCGCCACCCAGAAAAGCAGCTTGCGACCCGGCTATCTGGATTTTGGTCTTGAGGCGCGCCCCCAGCACGGCGCTGCCGCCAAAGAAAACAACTTCCGGCTGGGCCAGGCGGATTTGCTCGGCTACCTGGTCGCTGTTGTCCGGTTTATAGGTCAGGGAGGCATGACCCAGCAGTACGAGGTCGTAATTGGGGGCGGCATCCTCGTAGGCCCTGGTCAGGCCGGTGCCATAAGAGGTGCCATCGTCTACCACGAAGACTTTGTGCTTTTGCAGTTTGGCATCGGTATAACCGGCGTCGACCCGGCCCTGGAGTTCGTCGGTCGGGAGTAGCCGGAAGAAATTGTGGATGCCGGTCGGGTAATACTTGGCCGGTTCGTCCGCTGCCGTTACGTTTGGGACCGTTTTGGTCAGGCCGGGATAGGTGGTGCCAGGGCTGACCATGGTCAAACCGGCTTTGTTCAGGATTGGAATGGCGACCTGGGCGGTGGCGGTGCTGGTCGGACCGAGATAAAGGATAGCGTCCGGGTCGTTCGCGGCCTGGTAAGCGTTAACCCGTTCCAGGTCAGGGTCGGGGCCGCTGGCGTCTGCCGAGGCGTTGTCGAGCGGTACGAAGTCAACTTTAAAGTTCCCGACCATCCCTGTATTGCTGGTAAAGTCGTCCAGGGCCATCCGCATCGAATTTACCAGGGCTTGCCCGCTATTTTTGGAAACGCCACTCAACGGCAGACTGGCGTAAATCCGCACGGTTACTACGGGTTTGGAGGGATCTACTGTCGGGTTTGGCGGGGTCGGCGTGGCAGGCCGGGGTGAGCCTGCCGGGGTAGCCTTAGGGCTACCGGTTGGGGCGGCGGTATTATTGGGGCTTGCGGTAGGAGTCTGGCTCGGAGCGGCATCGCTACAGGCGTTTAACAACAGACTTGAAAGGAGGACAAACAGGACCAGGACGCTTATTTTAATAAATCGCATCGCTCCAAAGCCTTCATCATTTGCTAAAAAATCCCAAAGCTCGTTACCTGACCGGAAAATTCTTCCGCTCACCCACTAAATTTACAGTTTACTAAAAGCAGAAAATGTTCCCAAAAATTTCGTAATCACGTTTTGTCCGTTAAATAGCCCCTAAATTTGGCCGGTTTGTTATAATGAGTGTAACAACCAAATTATGGCCGTTATCACCCGTAGTTTCAAGAGGCCGGGTGCGCCAGTTTGAGCCTTTAATAAACTTATAAGGCGGACCACCCTTGTGAGGTAGATTATGATGTTGCGACGAAGTTAGCCAGATTAAGCTTGAATGCTTATTACAAACCGCCAGTTTGATAGTAAAATACCTTTTTTAGATGAAGGATTCCTACAAGGCAGGGTTCAAGCCCCGCCCTTCGTTTCAAGGAGAGAACAGTGAAAGTTTCGATAGTTGGCATTACCGGGTACGTGGGCGCGGAATTGGCCCGGTTGCTGGGGCGGCGGCCTGACGTGGAATTATTGGAAGTGGTCGGGCGCAGTGCCGCCGGACAGCCGATTGGCAAGGTCTTCCCGAACCTGGCTCCGCTCAAATTGACCGTCGCGGGCGAACTGGAACGGATGACCGAAGCGGACGTGATTTTCCTGGCCTTACCGCACCACGCTTCAGCGGAAACCGCCGCCGAAATCCTGGAGAAATCACCCACCACCAAGGTGATTGATATGTCGGCGGACTTCCGCCTGAAAGACCGCGCCACCTACGAAAAATGGTACGGCCCCCACCCGGCGGCTTACCTGCTCCTGGAAGCGGTCTACGGCTTGCCCGAACTCTACCGCGACCAGATCAACCCGCAGACCCGCCTGATTGCCAACCCCGGTTGCTATCCAACCTGCTCGACGCTCGGCCTGGCCCCGGCCCTTAGCTCGAAACTCGGCAAACCGTTTATCGAGCCGGATGTCATCGTGGATGCCCTGAGCGGCACCAGCGGGGCGGGTCGCGGCCTCAAACAAAACCTCCATTTTTCGGAAATGACCGAAAGCACTGCCGCCTATGGCCTGGAAGGGCACCGCCACCTGCCCGAAATCGCCCAGACCCTCACCGATGTTTACGGTAGCCCGGTAGACGTTATCTTCACGCCGCACCTGGTTCCGCTTTCGCGGGGTATGCTGGCGACCTCTTACGCTCGCCTGACCGACGATTTCGTGGCGACCTACAAGACCCAGGCTGAGGCGACCCAGGCGGTCCGCCAGTATTACCGGGATTTCTACGCCAACGACCCCTTTGTGGTAATTGTGGACGAGTCGCCTTACACCAAGCAGGTGGCGGGTAGCAATTACATCTACATTTGCCCGACTATCAACCTGTCGTCCCGGCGGTTGGTGGTAGTATCGGCCCTCGATAATTTGACCAAAGGGGCGGGCGGCGAAGGCGTCCAAAACATGAACCTGCTTATGGGTCTGCCCGAAACCACTGGACTCGATATGTTAGGGCTCTATCCGTAGTTATTGCCAAAGCCGAAAATTTCAGGCCGTTGGCGAATGTCACGGGCAGTGGCATTTGTCACACCCTCTGGGCGCGAGCGCAGTCTAGGAATCTTGGGGACCCACGTGTAGGTACCGGTGGGGTAAGCACAGCCGACCGGGATATTGCCCAACGGACCGGAGGCGTCCTTCGGGTGCGTGGCAGAGCCGCGGAATGACAATTTGGAGACCTTGATTTATAAAAAATAGATTTTCACCAATCAAGGTAACTCCAACTTCCCGGTTCCTACTGAACACTAAAAACTAAACACTGAAAACTTTTCTTGTTTAACGTTTAACGAGATTTTATGGATTTTATTTATTACAACGCCAATATCTACACTTTTGACCCGGCTCTGCCGAAGGCCGAGGCCGTTTATGTACGCGATGGCCGTATCCTCCGATTGGGTTCGAATAAAGACGTGCAAACCCTGGACGGCGCGAAACGGGCCGAGGCGCTCGACCTCAAAGGGGCAACCCTCATTCCCGGTCTGACCGACGCCCACACCCATCTTTTGTGGTGGAGCAAGACCCGCCGCCAGGTCAACCTGGTCGGGGTGGACAGCCTCGAAGGGATGGTCGAAAAAGTGCGGGAGCGCGCCGCCGTTACCCCGCCCGGCCAGTGGGTAACCGGTCTTGGGTGGGATAAGAATCTGTGGGGGCACGACTTTCCGGGGCGCGATTCGCTCGACCGGGCCGCACCTGACCACCCGGTCGTCCTCCATAGCAAAGACGGTCACCTGCTGCTGGTCAACAGCCGCGCCCTGGCCCTGACTGGTATCGGTGAGGATACGCCCGACCCGCCCGGTGGTGAAATTGGCCGCGAGGCCGGGGGCCGCCTGACCGGGCTTTTTAAGGAGAACGCTACTGCCCTAGTCCTGCCCTATCTCGAACATAGCAGCGCCGCCGCCGACCAGGCAGCCCTGGCCGAAGGGCTTGCCCTGGCCCGGCAAAGTGGCCTGACCGGGGTCCACACGATTGAGGAGCGCGATGGTCTTTCGGCTTTGCAGCGCCTGCACGAGAACGGCAAACTCAATTTCCGGGTGACGGTCTTGCCCTATAGCTATGCGGCCCGGACTTTGATTGAGAACGGGTTCCGGCAGGGTTTTGGGGATGAAATGCTGCGCCTGGGGCAGGTCAAGTTCTTCCTGGATGGCACGCTCGGCTCGCAGACCGCCGCCATGTTCGAGCCTTACCTCGAACCCCACGGCCACGGCGAGGACGAAAAAGACGGCTGCGAACTGGCTAACCGGGGCATCTTGCGCATGAAAGAGGAAGATTTCCTGGAGCAGGCCCGCCATTGTATCGAGAACGGCTTCGCAATTGCCGTCCACGTCATCGGGGACCGGGCCGCCGGGCTGGGTCTCGATGTTATCGAGCAAGTCCTGGCCGAAACCGCCGGGGGCCGGGAAGGATTGCCGGTTCTGCCACCGTTCGCCCGGCCTCGCCTCGAACACGTCCAACTCTTGAAAGCCGCCGACCTGCCGCGCCTGGCCCGTTCGGGGATTATCGCTTCGGTCCAGCCGACCCACGCCACGACCGATCGCGACACCGCCGACCGCTACTGGGGCACGCCCCGCCTGACAGAAACGGGCCGGGGCTATGCCTACAAGAGTCTGCTCCAAAGCGGCGCTCACCTTGCCCTTGGCTCCGATGCCCCGATTGAGCCGATTACTCCGCTCGGCGGCATCTACGCGGCGGTAGCTCGTAAGCGTCCCGGCGAGGACCGCCCGGCCTGGTTGCCTCACGAAAGGTTGACTATTGAAGAAGCCATCCGGGGTTTTACTTATGGTCCGGCCTACGCTGCCGGGGAAGAAAAACGCCGGGGCACTGTTGCACCCGGCTTCCTGGCTGACTTTACCGCGCTGGGCCAGGACATCCTGAGAATTCCCGAAGGCGAAATCCTGGCGACCCCTGTCCGCGCTACTATAGTTAATGGTGAGCCGGTCTATCTCGACCTCTATGGTCAGACCGGCTCGTAAATCTTTCTAAGGGCCCTTCTTATCCTTCCCCTTGTCTTTACCGTCCTTGTTGTCGTCTTTCGGGTCATGTTTATCCTTGGCTCCCGGCTGGGCGGCGGGAGGCTGGGCGACCGGTGGCGCCGGTTGGGCCGCCGGTTTTGGGGTAGCGGTAGGCGGTTGCGGCGTTGCCGTGGGCGGTTCCGGTGTGACGGTTGGGGTTGGTGAAGGGAACGGTTGGCCGGGGTTAGCTCCCTCAGGGAGAGGTGTCACGGTTGGAATCGCCGGGAGCGGCTGGTCAATCTGGCTGGACATGGTATTGCCGCAAGCCGTCAGGGTCGCCACCAGGCCCAGGCCAGTTATTATTATTACAATCAAAAGATTTTTATAATTTCTTTCCATTTTCCTATTATAAACCCTTATATTTCTTCCCGGCCCGCCATTTCACCGGGCCTTAAGCGGTAAGAGTACATTCAATTTGGTACTTTTAGTCATGCAATTAATGTTCCATAGTTTAAAACCTCGTGTATAATTAAATGGAAATGACTACTGCTTTCATTTTAATCCCAGATTTGTACCTGGTACCTTAAATTTAAAAATTATGACTTTCAACCCGACACTCACTCAGTGATTATTTATTATCGGACATACTTTAAATTAACTGTTTCGAGTGAGTTGGAAATTGGTTGCCTAGATGAAACCCGAAAATTACACACTACTGGCAGTAGATGATAACATTGAAAATCTACAGTTAATCTCTCTCAGGTTAAAAATTGACGGCTATAATGTCCTAACTGCCCTCGATGGTAGCCAGGCCCTTGAAATTCTGAACAAACAACAAATTGACGCCGTTTTGCTGGATATAATGATGCCCCGTATAGACGGTTTTGAGTTGCTTGGGATTATTCGCCGCAAATATTCGCTGGCCGACTTACCGGTTATTATGATTACCGCCCTGGGGGAAAGCAGCAGTATCGTAAAAGCTTTGCAGCTTGGCGCAAACGACTATATCACCAAACCGATTGATATGCCGGTAATGCTTGCCCGGCTCTCGACCCAACTCCGGTTGCGCGACCTTTCGCGGCTCCGGGAAGAATTCGTCCGGGTTGCCAGTCACGACCTGAAAAATCCGCTTTTTTCCATTATGGTTTCAATCCAGATGATTGAGGAAATGGTCCCGGCCGGCAGCGAAATGACTGCCCAGGCCGCCAGCCTGGTTGAGATTATAGGCCGCCAGACCGGCGAGATGCAGCGCATAATCGACGAATTTCTAGATTTTCAGGCGGCAGAAGAAGGTAAACTGGCCTTGCGCCCCGAAAAGATAGACCTGAACCAACTGGTCCGGGACGTCCTCGATTTGAACCTCGCTAACGCCACCCGCAAGGGTCAAAGTATTTCCCTGGAACTGGAAGAACCCATGCCGGAAGCCCAGGCCGACCGCCGCCGTATCTCCCAGGTAATCTCTAATATGTTAAGTAACGCCATCAAATACTCGCCCACCGGCAATTCAAAAATCACCTTGCGGACCAGGGCCGGGGAGCAGGCTATCATGTTTGAAGTCTCCGACCAGGGGCCGGGCCTGGCCGAGACGGATATACCTTTTGTCTTCAACAAATACAGCCAGCTCAAAAATGTTCCGACCGGCGGCGAGAAAAGCTCCGGGTTGGGGCTGGCGATTTCGCGCCAGATGATAGAACTGCACGGTGGCGAAATCGGCGTCCGCAATAACTCCACTAAAGGTGCCACTTTCTGGTTTAGTCTGCCCATTTAGCAAAACTGCATGCTAGGTTTGATTTGGGATGTTATAATTTCATAAGAAAAGTTTTAAAATAAGCTAAAGGGAAAATTCACTTCTTACCGTGGCTTTGCAGGCACCCGTGCATGCAGCCGTTTCCCAACCGGGTCCACACAGGCAGGGCTGCTAGGCGGTCCTTAATAAAACAGACTAACCGCTACAGGAAGATACAAGTTGCAGAATTTTCGTATTCGACCCGCCGAACTGGCCGATTTGCCGCGTTGTCTTGATATTGACGCCGGGTATGTCACCCGGCACGTCTGGCAGATGCAAGAGAGTTTCGAGGAACCGGCTGAACCGGATGATGAAGAACTCGGTCTGACCCGTCCCCGCAACCAGATTCTCGGCAAATCGCTAACGGTTAATCTCCCCATTTTCCAGATGAGCCTGAGCCCCAGTCGCCTGCCCCGGCCCCTGGCGGTCTCCGCCCCGCTCAACGACCAGCAGTTGCTGGGCGAGTGGAAAAAGACCGATTTACTCCTGGTGGCGGAAACGGTGGACCTCGAACCGCACCAGGCCATTCTCATGGACGAAATTCCCGAACCATCCATAGACGAGGAAGGTCAGCCTGTGCTGTACCGCCCCGCCCCGCCCGACATTCTCGGCTATATCGGTATATCGGTAGACCGCACCCGCCACCTGGCCTGGATTACCACCCACGCCGTCCAGCTTGATTTCCGGCGGCAGGGCGTGGGAAGCGCCCTCCTGGCCGAAGCCCGCGACTGGGCCGACCGCCACCGAATGCGGAGTTTGCTGGTCGAACTTGAAATTAAAAACTACCCGGCCATCAACTATTTCCAGAAGAACGATTTTTTCTTTTGCGGTTACAACAACGCCTTTTATGCCACCCGCGAAATCGCCCTCTTTTTTGGCAAACGCCTGGAAAAATTTAGCTGAGCCTGTTCGCCCCTTAAAGGCGGTTACGCTCCCAGGCGTTGTGTCTGGAAAAGCTAAAATGGATTTGATAGAATGCCCTTATGGGATTGGAAGAGACCTTTGTTTTTTGTCCATATCTTGCTGTCACGCTTCACATTCTTGAGAATTCTAACCGAACCACAACTGCTTACTGCAAAGGAAAAAATTTTATATGGAAATTGCTGAAATCAAACGGCAGGCCGAAGCTCACCGGGATGACCTGGTTTCAATCCGGCGCGACCTTCACCGCCACCCGGAGCTTGCTTTCACCGAAAACCGTACCGCCACCATTATTTCCGACCGGCTGGAAAAACTCGGCCTGGAAGTCCAGACCGGTATCGCCCAGACCGGGGTGGTGGCAACTTTGCGCGGCTCCCGCCCCGGCAAGACCGTCCTCTACCGGGCCGACATAGATGCCCTGCCTATCCTGGAAGCGGTGAGCGCCGAGTACAAGAGCCGCACGGATGGGATTATGCACGCTTGCGGTCACGACGCGCACGTTGCTATCGGTCTGACCGTTGCCGAAATCCTGGCAGGGCGGCGCCAGAACTTTGCCGGGAACGTAAAATTCCTGTTCCAGCCCGCCGAAGAAATCGTGAGCGGGGCCAAGCCGATGATCGAGCAGGGCGTGATGAAAGGGGTAGACGTTACCTTTGGCATCCACATGGGCAACGACGAACCGGTCGGCTCGATTGCCCTGCACTCCGGTCCGGCCATGGCGAACGTGGACAGCATCAAGTTGATTGTCCGGGGTAAAGGTGGTCACGGCAGCCAGCCCGAAAAAGCAATTGACTCGATTATGGCGGCCTGCCAGATTGTCAACACCCTTCAGACTATCGTCAGCCGCGAGGTCGCTCCCAAAGATACGGCGGTGTTGAGCATTGGCACCATTCATGGCGGGTTTGCCTCGAATGTTATCGCGCCGGAAGTGG
>JGI26539J51216_1001816_pt1 | contig 13245 bp, 15 predicted proteins | sample ThiBio_1000_biof_2_FD_51216 | JGI IMG/M metagenome (IMG submission 51216)
GCGCAGCGCTACTACGACCTGTGCAGCCGTCTGGGCACCACGGTCGGCGCCGCTGCGCTGCAGTTCCCGCTGGCGCATCCCGCGGTCGCCACCGTGGTCTGCGGCCTGCGTTCGCCGGGCGAGGTCGACAGCGCCGTGCGGCGCATGCAGGCGCCCTTGCCGCCGGCGTTATGGGAGGAGCTGCGCCAGTCCGGTCTGCTCGATGCCGGCGCGAGCACGCCGTGAAGTGCGCGCCATGCACCTGATCGACGCCCATCGGCACTACTGGCGCACGGACCGCGGCGACTATGCATGGCTGCGCGACGCGGACCCCGCGCTGCAGCGCGACTTCCTGCCCGCCGACCTGGCGGCGCAGCGGGCGGCCGCAGGCGTGACCGGCAGCGTGCTGGTGCAGGCGGCGGCGACCGAGGCGGAAACGCGCTACCTGTTCGAGCTGGCGCGCGCCGACCCCGGCATCCTGGGCGTGGTCGGCTGGGTCGATTTCGAGGCGCCCGATGCCGCCCTGCGCATCCGCGCGCTGGCCCGCGACGGCGAGGGCCTGCTGCTGGGCTTGCGGCCGATGGCGCAGGACCACCCCGATCCGGACTGGCTGGCGCGTCCGGCGCTGGACGCGGCGTTCGGCTGCCTGCAGGAACTGGAGCTGGGCTTCGACGCCCTGGTCCGGCCGGCGCAATTGCCGGCATTGCGGCGACGGCTGCAGCGCGAACCGGAGCTGCGCGCCGTGCTCGACCACGCCGGCAAGCCCGACATCGTGCACGACGGTTTCGACGACTGGGCCGCCCGCATCCACGAGCTGGCCGAGTTGCCCAAGGTCTGCTGCAAGTTCTCCGGCCTGCTCACCGAACTCGCCCCCGGCATGCCGCCCGATGCGCTCGATCGCTGGGTCGCCCATCTGTTCGCATGCTTCGGCCCCGCACGATTGATCTGGGGCAGCGACTGGCCGGTGCTCACGCTGCGCGGCAGCTATGCGGAGTGGCTGGAGCTGGCCCGCACGCTGGTGCAGCGGCATGCGCCACATGCGCTGGAACGCGTGTTCAGCCGCAACGCGCTGGCGTTCTACCGTCCGCGCCGCACCCATGCCCAGCGCGAGGCAGCCGGAAGCCACCCATGACCCCGCCGACCACACCGGAACCACGCACATGAACGGACGACTCCACGGCAAGCACGCCCTCGTCACCGCAGCCGGCGCCGGCATCGGCCGCGCCACCGCCCTGGCGTTCGCACGCGAAGGCGCGCAGGTGATCGCCACCGACATCGACGACGCCGCGCTGGCCAGCCTCGCGCAGGAACNCCCGGCGATCGCCGCGCGGCGGCTGGACGTCACCCGCGCCGAGGACATCCGCGCCGCGATCGAAGCCCACCCGGTGATCGACGCGCTGTTCAACTGCGCCGGCTACGTGCACGCCGGCACCATCCTGGACACCGACGAGGCGAGCTGGCAGCGCTCGTTCCGCATCAACGTGGACAGCATGTACTGGCTGTGCCGCGCGGTGCTGCCGGGCATGCTGGAACGCGGCGGCGGCAGCATCATCAACATGTCCTCGGTGGCGTCCAGCATCAAGGGCGTGCCGAACCGCTTCGCCTACGGCGCCACCAAGGCGGCGGTGATCGGCCTGACCCGCTCCGTCGCCGCGGATTTCGTGGGACGCGGCGTGCGCTGCAACGCGATCTGTCCCGGCACGGTGAAGACGCCGTCGCTGGGCGAGCGCGTGCGCGCGCTGGGCGGCGACGAACAGGCGGTGTGGCGCAGCTTCGCCGACCGCCAGCCGATGGGCCGCCTCGGCACGCCCGAAGAGATCGCCGCGCTGGCGGNCTACCTCGCCTCGGACGAGTCCTCCTTCACCACCGGCACCGTCCACGTGGTGGACGGCGGCTGGTCCAATTGATGCCAGGGAAAACAACACCGCCATGAAACTGGTTCGTTACGGAGCCGCCGGCCGCGAGCGGCCCGGCCTGATCGACGCGCAGGGCAAGCTGCGCGACCTCTCCGGCCACGTCGGCGACATCGACGCCGCANCCCTGGTCCGCACCGGTCGCGCACGGCTCGCCGCGATCGATCCGGCCAGCCTCCCGCAGGTCGCCGGCACGCCCCGCCACGGCGCGCCGGTGGCGCACACCGGCAAGATGATCTGCGTGGGCCTGAACTACTCCGACCACGCCGCCGAAACTGGCGCGGAGCCGCCCGAGCAACCCATCCTGTTCATGAAGGCGACCAGCGCCATCATGGGACCGAACGACGACGTGATCATCCCGAAGGGTTCGGTGAAGACCGACTGGGAAGTCGAGCTCGGCGTGGTGATCGGCGACACCGCACGCAACGTGGCGGTGGAGGATGCGCTGGCCCACGTCGCGGGCTACCTGGTGGTGAACGACCTGTCCGAGCGCGCGTTCCAGCTCGAACACGGCGGCCAGTGGATGAAGGGCAAGTGCTGCGACACGTTCGGCCCGGTCGGCCCGTGGCTGGTCACCGCCGACGAGGTGCCCGACCCGCAGAACCTTGGGCTGTGGCTGGAGGTCAACGGCCATCGCCACCAGCACAGCAACACCCGCAACATGATCTTCGGCGTGGCCGAGCTGGTCAGCTACATCAGCCGCTACATGAGCCTGCAGCCGGGCGACATCATCAGTACCGGCNCCCCGCCGGGCGTGGGCCTGGGCCAGAAGCCGCCGCTGTACCTGCGTCCCGGCGACACCATGGAGCTGGGCATCGACGGCCTCGGCCGGCAACGCCAGCGCACCGTCGCCTTCGACGCCGGGGCGTCCGCATGAACCAGCCCGCCTCGTTCCCCGGCCCGCGTCCCGCGCGCATCGTGGCGCTGGACACGCTGGACGTGCGCTTTCCGACCTCGCGCGACCTGGACGGCTCGGATGCGATGAACCCCGACCCGGACTACTCGGCCGCCTGCGTCACGCTGCGCACCGACGATCCGGCGCTGTGCGGCTACGGCTTCGTGTTCACCATCGGCCGCGGCAACGAGGTGCAGACGGCCGCGCTGGCCGCGCTGGCCGGGCACGTCGCGGGCCTGTCCGTCGACGCGCTGGTGCACGACCTCGGCGGCTTCGCCCGCCACCTCGCCGGCGACTCGCAGCTGCGCTGGCTGGGCCCCGAGAAGGGCGTGATGCACATGGCGATAGGCGCGGTGGTCAACGCGGCCTGGGACCTGGCCGCGCGCCACGCCGGCAAGCCGCTGTGGCGCTTCATCGCGGAGCTGCCGCCGGAGGACATCGTCGCCGCCGTCGACTTCCGCTACCTCAGCGACGCGCTCACCCCGGACGAGGCGCTGCAGCTGCTGCGCGCCGCCGCGCCGGAACGGCAACGGCGCATCGAGCAGTTGCTGGCCGAAGGCTCCCCCGCCTACACCACCTCGCCGGGCTGGCTGGGCTACGGCGACGAGAAGATGCAACGACTGGCCCGCGAGGCGGTCGCCGAAGGCTTCCACACGATCAAGCTCAAGGTGGGCCTGGACGCGGCGGACGACGTGCGGCGCTGCCGCCTGGCGCGCGAGGCGGNCGGCCCCGACATCGCGATCGCGATCGACGCGAACCAGCGCTGGGACGTGCCGGACGCGATCGGCTGGCTGCAGCAGCTCGCCGCGTTCGACATCGCCTGGATCGAGGAGCCGACCAGCCCCGACGACATCCTCGGCCACGCGGCGATCCGGCGCGCGGTCGCGCCGATGCCGGTCTCCACCGGCGAACACACCCAGAACCGGGTGATGTTCAAGCAGCTGTTCCAGGCCGGCGCCGTCGACCTGGTGCAGATCGACGCGGCCCGCGTGGGCGGCGTCAACGAGAACCTGGCGATCCTGCTGCTGGCGGCCAAGTTCGGCGTTCGCGTGTTCCCCCACGCCGGCGGCGTGGGCCTGTGCGAACTGGTGCAGCACCTGGCGATGGCCGACTTCGTGGCGATCAGCGGCAGCAAGGAAGACCGTGCGATCGAGTTCGTCGACCACCTGCACGAGCACTTCGTCGATCCGGTGGTGGTGCGGGAAGGCCGCTACCGCGCGCCGCTCGCGCCGGGCTTTTCCGCGCAGATGAAGCCCGCGTCGTTGCGCGACTACGCATTCCCGCACGGCCGGGCGTGGCAAACCTGACAGACCGGAGCAAGGCGATGAAGATGCCGCGTCGATTCGTGAAATCCGCCCTCGCCTGCGCGCTCGTCGCAGCATGCCACATGGCGTACGCTGCGACGCCGACGGGCACCGGCGCGCATCCCGTCGCGTCCATACAGGACACCGAAACGCCGGCGCAGCGCGACGCGCGCATGGCGTGGTGGCGCGCGGCGCGCTACGGCATGTTCATCCACTGGGGCGTGTACGCGGTCCCTGCCGGCGTCTGGCACGGCAAGCCGGTCGACGGCGCGGGCGAATGGATCATGCACGACGCGCGCATCTCGGTGGCCGACTACAAGCAACTCCCCGCGCAATTCGACCCCACGCGGTTCGACGCGCACGCCTGGGTGTCACTCGCCAGGGCCGCGGGCATGAAGTACATCGTGATCACCGCCAAGCACCACGATGGTTTCGCGATGTTCGACTCGAAGGCGAGCGCGTTCAACATCGTCGACGCCACGCCGTTCAAGCGCGATCCGCTGCGCGAGCTGGCGGACGAGGCGAAGCGGCAGGGCATCAGGTTCGGCCTCTACTACTCGCAGGACCAGGACTGGACCGCGCCGGGCGGTGCCGCGTTCGGCGGCCACTGGGACAAGGCGCAGGACGGCGACTTCGCCACCTACCTGCACACCAAGGCGATTCCGCAGATCAGGGAACTGCTGGAGAAGTACCNCCCGGCCGTACTGTGGTTCGACACGCCCACGCCCGACATGACCCCGCAACTGGCGGCGGAGATCGTGAAGCTGCTCGACCGCTATCCGCAGCTGATCTGGAACAACCGGCTCGGCGGCGGCTACCCGGGCGACACCGAGACGCCCGAGCAGCACATCCCGCCGCAGGGCTTTCCCGGCAAGGACTGGGAAACCTGCATGACGATCAACGGCACCTGGGGCTACAAGTCGAACGACACCAACTTCAAGTCCACCACCGTGCTGCTGCACAACCTGGTCGACATCGCCAGCAAGGGCGGCAACTACCTGCTCAACGTGGGCCCCGATGCGCAGGGCGTGATCCCGCCGCCCGAGGCGGAGCGTCTGCAGGCCATCGGCCAGTGGCTCAAGGTCAACGGCGAGTCGATCTACGGCACCGGCCCCACGCCGTTCGCCGATCCGCATGGCCGCTATTCGGCCACGCAGAAGGATGCCAGCGGCAAGCCCGCGTGGGTGCCGACCTGGGATTGGCGCGCCACGCGCCGGCCGGGCAAGGTCTACATCCACCTGTTCGAATGGCCCACCGGTGCGTTCCATCTCGCCGACGCGAAGCTCCACGCCACCGGCGCCTACCTGCTTGCCGATCCGCGGCACACGCCGCTCGCGTTCGCGCAACACGGCGCGCAGCTGGACGTGCAGTTGCCGGCGAAGCCGCTGGACCCCATCGACACCGTGCTGGTCATCACGACCGCGGACCCGGTCCCGCGCTGACGTTCAGCCGTCGGCGCCACCGCTCCGTGGTGTCGTGCCGCTGCCGGCCAGCGCTTCCTTGAGCGAGAAGATCCCGCGCATGGGCNCCCACTTCTCGCCGGGCCGCGCCCACGGCAGGCGCTGCTGGTAGCGGTCCATCAGCCCCTCCCACGCCTGCACGCGCGGATTGTCCGCATCGGCCGCCCGCCGGCTCCCGGCGTCGTAGCCGTCGGGCACCTGCACCATCATCACCAGCCGGTTGCCGGTGCGGAAGATCTCCATGTCCTCGATCCCCGCGGCGCGGATCGAGGCGACGACCTCGGGCCAGACCACGCCGGGCCGGTGCCAGTCCTCGTACTCGGCGATGGCCGCCGGGTCGTCGCGCAGGTCCAGGGCGTAGTAGAGGCGCGGCATCAGGTTCGCGCCCCGCGCGCATGCGGCAGGCGCCGCCAGGCGAACCACAGCNCCACCGCGAAGCTCAGCGCCGGCACCGCCAGCGCGCGCGCGATGCCGGCGACATCCGACACCGCGCCCATCGCCGCGGTCAGCACCGCGCCGCCGATGATGGTCATCACCAGCAGGGCCGAGCCCAGCTTGCGCTCGTCGTCGTCGCGACCCTCCACGCCCAGCGCGAAGATGGTCGGGTACATCACCGACATGAAGAAGCTGCAGGCCACCAGCGCGCAGGCGCCGTCGCGGCCGGGGTACAGCAGCGCGAACAGGGTGAGCACGATGTTGATCGCGGCGAACGCCAGCAGCAACCGCACCGGCGCCAGGTATTTCATCAGCGCGGCGCCCACGAAACGCCCGCCCATGAAGCACACCAGTCCCGCGGTGAGGAAGTTCGCCGCCGCCTGCGCCGAGGTGCCGGGCATGCTCGCCTGCACGTAGCGGATGGTGTAGCTCCACACGCCGACCTGGGCGCCCACGTAGAAGAACTGCGCCGCCATCGCGCTGGTGAAATTCCGGTCGCGCAGCAGCCGCGCCAGCGCGCCGTCGCGCCCGGTGACCCGCGTGGCCAGTTCGTGCGGCGCAGCCACCGCGGGGAAGCGCGCCAGCAGCACCAGCGCCGCCCAGCCCAGCACCACCAGGCCTATGCACAGGTACGGCCACTGCACCGCGTGCGTCGCCTCCGCGTAGTACGCGGCGCGTTCCGCGGCGCCCATCGCCGCCAGTCGCTGCGGCGTGTGTTCCACGCCCGACAGGATGAAGTGCTGGCCGATCAGGATGCCGGCGATCGAGCCCAGCGGGTTGAAGGCCTGCGCGAAGTTGAGCCGGCGCGCGGCGCTTTCGCGCGGCCCCAGCATGGTCATCAGCGGATTCGCCGAGGTCTCCAGGAAGGCCAGCCCGGCTGCGATCACGAACAGGCCGAACAGGAACATGCCGTAGGCGCGCATCTCCGCGGCCGGCCAGAACAGCAGCGCGCCCGCGCCATACAGCACCAGGCCCAGCACCACCGCCTGCCTGTAGCCGAAGCGGCGCATGAACATCGCCGCCGGCATCGCCACCAGGAAGTAGCCGAGGTAGAACGCGCTCTGCACCAGGCCGGCCTGGAAATCGTTCAGCACGAACGCCTTCTTGAACTGGGCGATCAGCACGTCGTTGAGGTTGTTCGCGCCGCCCCACAGGAAGAACAGGCTGACGATCAGGAACAGCGGCACCCACCGCCGCACGCCTGTCGGCACGCTGGCTGCCGCCGTCGCGGGGACCTCGGTCGTCACTTGCGCATCCACCCTTCCATGCCCTCCATTGCGTAGCGTGGATATTCGAATATGCGCGGCCGGGAGTGGGTCGCGCGTGAGCTCAAATATGAAACCCGTATTTACCTGTATGACCAAGACGCACTGCAACATGTGCGTCAACGTTACGCATGACACATGACCCGCCCCGGGGCAATCTACGAACCTTCCGGGCATCATGCTGCTTCCGCCCGGACCGACCCGGGCCTGTCAGGGGGACGTAGTGGAGAAACCGACTTCCAAGTACCGTGCGCCGGCGCTCGACAAGGGACTGGACATACTCGAGTTGCTGGCCAGCGCCCACAAGCCGCTCAGCATCGTCGAGATCTCCGACGGCGTGGGCCGCTCGCGCGGCGAGATCTTCCGCATGCTGCAGGTGCTGGAGGAACGCGACTACATCGCACGCGCCGAAGGCGACGGCGGCTACTGCATCACCCCGCGACTGTTCCGACTGGCGATGGAACAACCGCCGGTGAGGAATGCCATCGAAGCCGCCCTGCCGGTGATGCACCGGCTGGCCGAGACCACCGAGCAGGCCTGTCACCTGGTCGTGCCGTCGCGCGACCAGATCGTGGTGATCGCCCGCGCCGATCCGCCGGGCGAGATCGCCCTGGTGGTGCGCATCGGCCACCGCCGCCCGATGTCCCAGTCCACCTCCGGCCACGTCCTGCTGGCGTTCCAGGAAGAACAGGTGCGCGAGCACTGGCTGGACCTCATCGCCGCCCAGGAGGCCGACCTCGACCGCAAGAAACTCGGGCGGCAGCTGGCGCAGGTGCGCAGCCAGGGCCATGCCTGCGCGCGCAGCCACGTGGTGGATGCGGTCATCGACCTCTCCGCCCCGGTGCTGGACCACGGTCGCGCCGTATGCACGGTCACCGTGCCGTTCATCGAGCACCGCGCGTCGGGGCAAACGCCGGAGCGCACCATCGAGGCGCTGTGCAAGGCCACGGCGGAGATTTCGGACATCCTGCAATACGGTGCTGTCACGCAGCGACAATGAATGGATGCGCGGCCTCGGCAGGCACGGTCGGAATTCCCGGGCCGCCGACCGGTCGACAGCAGGTATCGTTGCGGATGCCGTCGCCCCCTGTCCGATCCGGAGCCCCACCATGAAACAGCCTGCCCTGCCCGCCCTCGCGCTGGCCTGCGCCGCCGTCGCGGCGCCGCTCGCCGCGGCAACGCCCGGCGCCACCGGCGCCGAGATCACCCTCTACCGCAGCGACAGCAACGCGCTGTACGCCAGCAGCGGCGACGGCAACGTCGACGACGGCTACGCTGTGATCCGCGAGCAACGCGCGCTCACGCTCGCGTCCGGCCTGCAGGACGTCACCCTGGGCGACCTGCCCGACCACATCGATGCCGAGGCGCTGGCGCTGGGCTTTCCCGACGGCGGCGCGAAAGTGGTGTCGCAACGCCTGCTGCTGGGCCAGGGCGCCACGTCGGCCCTGGCCGGGCTGGTCGGCCGCGAGGTCACCGTGCTCGGCGACAGCGGCCAGCCGCTGGCCACCGGCACCCTGCTGCGCGCCGGCAACGACGGCCTGATGATAGGCGCCGCCACGGGCACCAGCTGGATCCGCCAGTACGCAGGCGTGCGCGTGGGCAGCGGCGACTTTCCCACCGGCTCCAGCCTGCGCCTGCGCGTCGATGCCGCGCGCGGCGGCCACAGCACGGCCGTGCTCAGCTACCCCACCAGCGGGCTGGGCTGGCGCGCCGCCTACGTGGCCACGCTGCAACCGGGCGAGGCCTGCCGCATGCAGTTCGAATCGCGCGCCAGCATCGCGAACCGCAGCGGCCGCGACTGGCGCGACGCGAAGCTCACCCTGATCGCGGGGCAGCCGAACTTCGCCCGGGCCTCCGCCCCGCGTCCGATGATGATGATGGCCAGCAAGGCGGCCAGCGACGCCACGCCGCAGCAGGCGCAGGTGGACAACTACCGCAGCTACACCCTGCCCGCCGCAGTGAACCTGCCGGACGGCAGCGTGAGCCAGGTGCCGCTGTACGCCGCCCGCGAGCTGCGCTGCGAACGCACCAACCTCTACGAGAACGGCGGCACCTGGCTGCCGCCGCAGCCGATGCTGGGCCGCGACTTCAACGGCGGATCGAGCACCGGCAGCATCGTCAGCACGCTCAGGTTCGCCGCCTTCGACAGCCTGCCCGCCGGCTACCTGCGCGTGCTGGCGCAGGACAGCCACGGTACGCCGCAATTCATCGGCGAAGGCCGCATCGAGGACACGCCCAAGGGCAGCGACGCCGCCATCGCCCTGGGCACCGCCTTCGACCTGCGCGCCGCGCGCGAGCGTACCGCCTTCCGCGTGGACCAGGCCGGCCGCACGCTGGACGAGGCGTTCCGCGTCACGCTCAGCAATGCCGGCAGCAGCGCGCGCATCGTCACCGTGCGCGAACATCCCAACCGCTGGCGCGAATGGACGCTGGCCTCGTCCAGCCAGAAGCCCGACACGCAGAGCACCGATACGCTGGAGTTCCGCGTGAACGTGCCCGCCAACGGCAAGGCCGTGCTGGACTACGCCGTGCATTACCGCTGGAGCGCGGATCAGCATCCCCAGCCGTAACCGATCCCCGAGGAAACTCCCATGCTCGAAGTCATCCAGCACGACGCCGTCGCCGAAATCCGGCTGGCGCGCCCGCCGGTCAATGCGCTCAATCTGGAATTGCTGCACGCACTGCGTTCGGCGCTGGCCGACGCCATCGCCGGCGGCGCGCGCGGCATCGTGCTTTCCGGCGCGCCCGGCATGTTCTCCGCCGGCGTGGACGTACCTGCGGTGCTGCAGATGGATCGCGTCGGCGCGCGTGCCTACTGGCACGAGTTCTTCGCCACCGCCGCCGCGCTGGCCTGCTCGCCGGTGCCGCTGGCCGCCGCGGTCACCGGCCACAGCCCCGCGGGCGGCGCGGTGCTGGCGCTGATGTGCGACTACCGCGTGATGGCGCAGGGCCCCTACAAGATCGGCCTCAACGAGGNGCAGGTAGGCCTCACCGTGCCCGACTGCATCCAGCTCGCGCTGCGCCGCGTGGTGGGTGCGTACCGCGCCGAACGCCTGCTGGTCGCCGGCGCGATGATCGACGCGCAGGAAGCGCAGGCCTGCGGCTTCGTCGACGAGACCACCGGCATCGACCAGGTGACCACGCGCGCGCTGCGCTGGATGGAGGAATTGCTGGCCCTGCCCGCGCACGCGATGCTCGCCACCCGTCGCCTCGCCCGCGCCGACCTCGCCATCACCTTCGCCGACGTCGACGCGCTGCCGCTGGACGATTTCATGGCGGGGTTCTTCCACCCGCAGACCCAGGCCACGCTGCAGGCGCTGGTGGCGCGGCTCAAGAGCAAGGGCTGAGCCGGCTCAGGGCTGCCAGATCATGTGCACGTCCGCCCGCGCGTAATGCGATCCCGCGCGCGGTGCGGGGTGGTGGCGAAAGCCGACGCTCTCATACAACGCCAACGCGGGCCCGAGGCGGCTGCTCGACTCCAGGAACAGCTCGCGCGCGTCCAGCGTGCCGTACAGCTCCAGCGCCGCATCCATCAGCAGGCGACCGACGCCGAGGCCGCGCGCCGCAGGCGCCACCGCCATCTTGGTGAGCTCGTAGACGCCGTCGCCCTCGTGCTTCAGCGCGACCGTGCCCAGCGCGCGTTCCTCGCCGTCGATGGCGAACAGGATGTGGCCGCCATGCGCGAGGATGTATTTCTCGGGATGGCCCAGCACCTCGCGGTCGTAATCCTCGACCACGAACCAGTGCTCCAGCCATTCGATGTTGAGCGCGGCGAATGCCTCGCGCCAGCGCGGGTCGAAAGCGAGCACGCGGATGCCCGGCGGCGCGGCCACGGTCATCGTCGGCCGTTCATTCGTCGCCGGTCGCCGCCGGCCGCGAGCGGTCGCTGACCCAGCCGCTCCACGATGGCGCATACAGCCGCGAACCGGCAAGGCCCGCGTGTTCCATCGCCAGCAGGTTGTGGCAGGCGGTGACGCCGGAGCCGCACATGTTCACTACTTCGGACGGCGCGCGGGCGCCGAGCAAGGCGAGAAATTCGTGCCGCAGTTCCGCCGCGCTCTTGAAGCGCCCGTCGGCGGCGAGGTTGTCGGCGAACGGGCGATTCAGCGCACCGGGCACGTGGCCGGCGACCGGATCGAGCGGCTCGGTGTCGCCGCGGTAGCGCGGCGCGGCGCGGGCATCGAGCAGCAGCGGCGCCGGCGCGGCATGCAGTGTGCCGTGGTCGAGCACCACCATGGCCGGGTCGAACTGCACCGCCACCGTGGTCGCCGCGCGCCGCGGCTCGACGGTTTCCAGCGGAAGGCCCGCGGCCTGCCAGGCGGCAAGGCCGCCATCCAGCACCGCCACGGCGCGTTCGCCGGCATAACGCATCAGCCACCACAGTCGTGCGGCAGCCAGTGCACCGTTGGCGGCGTCGTAGGCCACCACCTGCAGGCCCGGCCGCCAGCCCCAGCGACCGAGCACGCCCGCGAACGCCGCGGCGGAAGGCAGCGGGTGACGGCCCAGGCCCTCGCGCTGGCGCGACAAGTCGGAAAGATCGGCATCGAGTTCGGCGTAGACCGCACCGGGCAGGTGGCCTGCCAGGTACTCCCGCCGCCCTTTCGCCGGATCGGCGAGATCCTTGCGGCAGTCGACGATCAACACCTCGTCCGATGGCAACGCAGCCAGTTCGGCAACCGAGATCAACGTGGTCTTCATGCGCGCCCCATCCTCTGCAGCAGGTTCAGCAGGATCGCCGCGGTGGCGCCCCAGATGCGGTGGCCGCCGTGCACGAACTCCACCATCTCGCGCCGGTGGCCGCGATAGTCCATGACGTAGCGGCGCAGGTTCGCCGGTTCCAGGAAGAACGCCAGCGGCACCTCGAACACCTCCGCCACTTCAGCCGGCGCCGCGTGCAACCGCGCGTCCGGGGCGATGCGCGCCACCACCGGCGTGATGCAGTAGCCGCTGACCGTCTCGAAGCTGTCGAGGTAGCCCAGCGGCGTCACCAGCGCACGGTCCAGGCCGATCTCCTCCTCGCTCTCGCGCAAGGCGGTGGCGAGCGCGTCGGCGTCGCCGGCATCGGTGCCGCCGCCGGGAAACGCCACCTGCCCCGCGTGCGATTGCAGATGGTCGGTACGCACGGTGAGCACCAGCCGCGGCTGCACACTCTCGCGCAGGCCCAGCAGCACGGCTGCGGGGCGCCGCCGCGTGTCGCCCAGCAGCTCGGTGATGTCGTCGTGGTTCCAGCCCGGCGGTCCGGGCGGCGAGGACAGCGGCCGCAAGGCCATGAGCACCTCGGGGCTCATGGCTGCCCGCGTGCGGGCAGGACGTGGCGCATCACATGCAGGCGCTCCGCCTCGCTCATGCTGCGCCAGCGACCGATCTCCTCGATCGTGCGCCGGCAGCCCATGCAATAGCCCCGGTCATCCAGCCGGCAGACGCCGGTGCAAGGCGTGGCCGGAGAGGGTGGCGCGGGAGGAATTTCGTTCGGCATGCCCGGCCATTTTAGCAGCAGGGCCGCGCGCATCCGGCCTAGTCCTGATCCGGCGCGGGCGGCTTGATCGCCAGCAGTTCGATCTCGAACACCAGCGCCTCGTTCGGACCGATGCGCGGCAACGCTCCTTCCTTGCCGTAGGCGAGCTGCGGCGGGATCACCACCTTCCAGCGATCGCCCACGCGCATGCGCGGGATCACGTCGCGCCAGCCCGGGATCACGTGGTCCACCGCGAAGCTCACCGGCGCACCGTGCGCCCAGGTGCTGTCGAACTCGGTGCCGTCCACCAGCATGCCGCGGTAGTTCACCACCACCGTGCTGGTGACCGTGGGATTGACCGCGCCGTCGCCGCGCTTCAGCACGGAATACTGGATGCCGGAAGGCAGCTGGATCNCCCCGGGCTGCTTCGCGTTGCGCGCCATGAACGCAGTGCTCTTGCGCGCATTCGCCTGCGCGACCTGCTCGAACTCGGCCTGCGCGTTGGTGCGCAGCTGCTGGTTGAACGCGCCCAGCTGCTG
>JGI26539J51216_1001817_pt1 | contig 13244 bp, 10 predicted proteins | sample ThiBio_1000_biof_2_FD_51216 | JGI IMG/M metagenome (IMG submission 51216)
GCTTCATGACAAAGCAGGCAGCGCAACAGCCAATCTATAGGGGGTCAATTTTGGACGCCGATCCCCCGGCTTACGGGGTCAATATTGCAGGCCGAATGACAAGCTGTGATCTCGCGTGCCCAATAGTGGGCGCTACCGCATGCTTCCATTCCCACTAGGCATGCTGGCAGCTTCTCAAAGAAACGCAGAACTTCGCTGCGCCGCAGCTTCCGGTTGAACATGGGCGAGCCCTCGGCATCCGCTCCGTGAACCTGGAAAACCTGCTTGGCCAGATCCAGCCCGATGGTGATAATCTCTTTCATGGAACGGCCCCTCCTTTGTGGCGTTCGAACAACGACCACGTTCTAGCACTTTGATGCTGTTGGAGCGGGCCGTTCCACCACATCAAGTTTGGCGACCATACGCCGTTTTACCGGCAAGCCGAGATTTATGCCCGACAGGGGATCCGGCTCGATCGGGCGACGCTGGGCAACTGGTCAGGCCGTGCCTGCTTCCATCTTCAGCCTGTCGGCGATCACATGCGCCATCATCTGGCGAGCGCGGATCGTCTGTTCATGGACGAGACCACGGCACCGGTGCTCGACCCGGGGCGCGGCGTGACGAAGAAAGGCTACTTCTGGGCGATCGTCTCCGACGATCGCGGCCATGGCGGCCCAGGTCCGCCGATCGTGTTGTTCCGCTATGCCCCCGGCCGCAGCGGCGCCTTCGCCGAGCAGTTCCTCGACGGCTGCAACGGACGCTTCCTTCAGTGCGACGCCTATGACGGATATAATCGGCTCACCGAGGTCGTTCGACTACAGGGACCGTGGACGCTCGTGTATTGCTGGAGCCATTTGCGCCGGCGCTTCGTCAAATTGGTCCGCAACAGCAAGTCTCCGATCGCCGAGGCCGTGGTGCAGCAGATCGCCCAACTCTATGCCGTCGAAGCCACGGTGCGGGGCTCATCACCGGACATCCGGCTGGCCGCGCGAAAGGCGCATTCGCGGCCCATCGTCGCCGCGTTGAAGCCGTGGTTTGGCTCGACGCTCGCCGAGGACATCCGCTACGGGCTCAATCATTGGCAGGGACTGACGCGCTTCCTCGATGATGGGCGTCTCGAACTCGACACCAATCCGGTCGAAAACGCGATCCGGCCGATCTGCCTGACCCGTAAAAATGCGCTCTTCGCCGGCCATGAAATTGGAGCAGAAAACTGGGCCTTGCTGGCGTCGATCGTGGCCACCTGCAAGCTCAACGACATCAATCCCGTCGCTTACATCGCCGAAACACTCGAGGCAATCATCGCCGGTCACCCGCAAAGCAAAGTCGACGACCTCATGCCATGGCGATTCCGCAAAACATCAAGCCAGCATCAATAGGGTTGCTGATAAGCGCTTACCATCAGGTGAGGCTTGATGCCGGCGAGCACCTTCTCGACATCAGTCGCTATGGTGCTGTCGCCGCACAGGAGCCGGTGCCGACCAAGCAGCCAAACGTCGCCTGATCGGGTAACGGGCTCCTTCGGGAGCTCTGGCACCTCGTCGGGATCGGTCAGACCTCAGTGCCTTGAGCAAGCAGCGCAATCCGCTCGGCCTCGCTGAAGCCGATCAGGTCCAGGTCGAAACCGAGAACCTCCAGTTCGCCTAGCTCGAGCCCTAGAAGCTCCTCGTCTCAGCCAGCGTTGAGGCTGAGTTTGTTGTCGGCAATCGTGTAGGCCTTCTTCTGCGCCTCGCTCCATCCGGCCGCCACCATGACCGGCACGTCGCTCAGCCGTAGCTTGCGAGCACCAAGAACGCGACCGTGGCCGGCGATGATGGTGCCGTCCTCGCCGACGAGGACGGGATTGGTCCAACCCCACTCGCGGATGGAAGCGGCGATCTGATCGACCCGAGCGTCGCTGTGGGTGCGAGCATTGCGCGCATACGGAATGAGCCGCTCGATCGGCCACCGCGCAATACAGTCGGCCGGCCATTTCTCTGTAGACGCTGCTGATGGCACGGAACTAAACACCTAGGCAAGCTTTTCATCCTCACCATCGTCGGGATCTGGGACTTCCAGGTCACGATGATCCGCTCGATTTTCTGGATATCGTGCTTGTCTTCGAAGCCGCCGGCATACTCGGCCAATCTCAGCAGCATGACCGTGCGCCTGGCCCACGTGGCGATTTGGATGGCGGCCGATCGTCCGCGTTCCTGTCGCCTTGGCGTAACAGTGATTGATCAGGCTGAAGCGTGAGCGATAGCGGCACCATCCAAATGGATGCCAACTGCCTGAAATCGTGCCGCCCGAATGGTCTAGCAACTCGCAACATTATTGCTCACAAACGACTGGCAATGCCGGTTGAATGGAGCGTTACTGTCGTGACAGCGCGAACGCGCTGGGATGGACCTGCCCCGCCGGCCTGTTGGCTCTGACGGGGCTTGCGGTGGTGGCGGCGATAATCGCTGCCCGAACCGGAGAAGGTCCAGATGGCGAAAACTGTTTCAAAGCGCAGTGCAAGCTCTCGATTCAAAAAGAGCAGGCGAAGGCAGCGCAATATAGCGCCACGGCAGGCTTCGCCCAAAGCCGTCCAGCGCAAATCGAAGATTCAGTCTCCGACGAGGTTGATCGGTAAGCAACGCGCCGACAGCAAGCAAGCAGGCGTGATTGCGCTGTTGCGAGCACCGGCGGGCGCGACGATTGCTGCCATGGCTGGCGCGACTGGCTGGCAGTCCCATTCGGTCCGGGGATTTCTTGCAGGCGTCGTCCGAAAAAAGCTTGGCCTCAATCTCATCTCTGAAGCGGGCTACGCCGGCCGCGTGTACCGGATCAAGAAAGAAGATGGGCCCGTTGGCGCGCCCAACACCAGCCGTGCGACGTAAGGCAGATGGCAGGTTCAAGAGGCCGCAAAGGTAGCCAGGCTGCGTCATTAGAACATGAGATCGCGCATTTGCGCGGGCTCGATCTCGCGGGGTTGCGGAGCAGATGGAAGGGTGTGTTCCGAAGGCCGGCACCATCTCACCTTTCCAGACATCTCCTGGTCGGCATTTTGGCCTATCGGTTGCAAGCCGATGAGCTCGGCGACCTCGCCCCAGACACGGTTCGTCTGCTCAAGCAACTCGGCGGCGGAGGCAGTACGGTGGAGGCCGTGCGATTGACGTCTGAACTGTCGCAGCGCAGGACCGCTCTCAGAGTAGGCACCATCTTGGTGCGGGAATGGAATGGAAATCCGCAGCGGGTCATGGTTATGGCCGACAACTTTGCTTGGAATGGCAGAAGCTTCGACAGCCTTTCGGCCGTCGCCTTCGCGATTACCGGCACACGGTGGAATGGGCATCGGTTCTTTGGTTTGCGAGACAAGATCAGAGCCGCATCCAGCGGCGGGGATGTCTCTTAATGACTACAGCATCCGGCAAAGTGGTCCGCTGCGCGGTGTATACCCGGGTGTCGACCGATGCCGGGCTGGACCAGGAGTTCAACTCGCTGGATGCCCAGTTCGACGCGGCGCAGGCCTATATCCGCAGCCAGGCCCATGCCGGCTGGTCCATGATAAAAACCAGGTATGACGACGGTGGATTCTCTGGCGGATCGACCGACCGCCCTGCCCTTCAGAAACTGCTGGCCGACATCCGGGATGGCAAGGTCAAGGTGATCGTCGTCTATAAAGTGGATCGCCTGACCAGGTCGCTGGCTGATTTCGCCAAGCTGATCGAACTGTTCGATCGCCACGGCGTCTCGTTCGTCTCGGTCACGCAGCAGTTCAACACCACCACTTCGATGGGACGACTGACACTCAACGTGCTTCTGTCCTTTGCGCAATTCGAGCGCGAGGTGACCTCCGAGCGGATCCGGGACAAGATTGGAGCCTCTAAACGCAAGGGTCTCTGGGTCGGCGGGGTGGTACCACTCGGCTATCACGCTAAGGATCGCAAGATAACGATGGTAGAGAGCGAAGCTGCCACCGTACGGCACATCTTCCGCCGATATTTGGAACTTGGCAGCCTCAATTTGCTGCTGTCGGACCTAAGAGCGGCCGGCGTGACGACACGAGTCCGGGCTCTCGCCGGTGGCCGAACAGTCGGCGGCATCCCGTTCACGCGAGGACCGGTGGCCTATTTGCTTCGTAATCGCTTCTACATTGGTGAGGTGCGGTACAAAGGCGAAATCTTTCCGGGCGAACAACCGCCAATTCTGGATCGAGGCCTGTTCGACGCGGTGCAGGCCAGGCTCGAGCAGCAGCGAACCCATCACACGACCACCCGGCAGACATCGGACGCGCTTCTGATGGGCCTGATCTTCGACGATCAGGGTCAACGCATGACGCCAACCTATGCCGTCAAGAATGGTGTGCGTTACCGCTATTACATCTCGTCGAGTTTGCACCAAGGCAGCAAAGCCAGGGCTGGGACGCTCAACCGGGTACCCGCGATCGAGATCGAAACTCTCGTCATTGCGGCAGTTCGCAAACGGTTCACTGTTCAGATGACGGCGCACCCCGGCTCAAGAACGATGCGGAAAGCGAACGCAAACGATCCCGCCGGACCGACCGACAAAAGCCTGATCGCGACTCATGTCCTGCGAGTCGATGTGATGTCTGGTCAACTCGCAGTGACGTTGAAATCAGTGCACCGAGGCTCCGAGCCTCAAGACGCCATGTGCGGGACCATCGCTGAACAATTATCGCCCCCGGCTGGAAATAAGGTCAGCTCAAATGAAGAACACCGCAATTCGATGGGGGCGCAGCTTCTCATTCCCTGGATCAAAAGACCTTCGAAGTTGCCGCGAAAAATCATCCGGCCATCCAACGTTGCTCTCGGAACAGACAATCGACCGATCCGCGCCGAAACCCGTGCCAAGCTTGTCGCCGCCATTGCAAAAGGCCGGCATTGGCTGGACGAGATTATCGTCGGCACGGTAAATATCGAGCAGATCGCAAATCGGGAAAGATGCAGCATTCGCCAAGTCAATATGACGATATCTCTGGCGTTCCTTGCACCGAACCTGGTCCAGGCCGCGGTCGATGGACGCTTGCCGCGGGGCATCGGTGTCTCCAATCTGCGCGATGCGCCTGCAGAATGGTCGCAGCAGTTGTCACTACTGGGCCTATCGTCCTAGCTATCCTCAAGCTCATCTGAGACCCTCCCCACGACACCAGGGATTCAGGAACAGAATTCTACGCACCAGAGACCTACGGGCCACGTCGTCTGTCTCTCGCTCCAGAGACCAGGATGCTTGCAGCAATAGCCGAAAAATCCCGGACGCAGCGAGCTTTTATACCAAATTCTCTACCTCGGCCGATCAAAGGGAATGCGTGGTGGGCCCGGCAGGACTCGAACCTGCAACCAGACCGTTATGAGCGGTCGGCTCTAACCATTGAGCTACAGGCCCGGGCCGGAGATCGCGCATGCAACCGCCCTCGGCGCAGGCATCCTTTACAAGGTCGGACGCCGCGCGGCAACGTCGTTCAGGCCGTGGAGGCCCCGCAAATGGTCGAGGCTTGAAGGACCTGGAAAACACAAGAAAGATGCGCGCCGAGGGCCCGGCGCGCATCTCCTGGCCGCGACCGCCGCACCGATTTAAAAGGTTGCCCGGGCCTTCACATAGAATGTGCGCCCCGGCTGCGGCAGGCCCCATGCCAGTTCGTAATTCTGATCGAGCAGATTCTTGACGCCGCCCGCCAGCTCGACATTTTCCATCAGCTTGTAGCTGACGTTGACGTTGGCGAGCGTATAGGCCCCGGTGCGGATATAAGGATCGGCAAAGGCGGCGCGGATCGGCGCGTTTTGAGCCTGGGTGCCGACGACGACGTCGCTCCAGCGGTCGCTCGCGATCTCAACGCTGGGCGTGATGGTGAACCGATCGATCGGCCGCCATGTAGCATAGAGGAATGCCTTGTGGGTCGGCACGCCGCTTGGCTTGAAGCCGGGCACGGACACGTCGCTGACGTCTCGCTGGATGAATGTATAGTTGCCGCCGAGCGCGAACTGCGGCGAGAACTGCGCTTCGAACGACATCTCGAAGCCGTAAAAATTGCCCTGGTTGATATTCTGCGTCTGCGACTGCGTCGGGCTGACGCGAACCGCCTGGATCAGGTCACGCACGTCGCTGTAGAAGACCGCTGCCGTCCCGCGCAAATTCGGATTGATATGGCCTTTCCAGCCCAGCTCATAGTTAGTGGCGCGCTCGGGGCCGAGGTTGGGATTCGGGATCGCGGTGCCGAAGCGCTGACTGTAAAGCTCGAAGATGGTGGGAAAGCGCGTGCGGTCGGATACGCTGAAATGGAGCTGACCGGTGTCGCTGTAGCGCCAGATCGCCGCCGTCTGCCAGTTTAACGCGTCGGACCCGCCCTTGGGGTATTCGTAGATGAACCCGCCGTTGCTGTTGAATTCCTCCGCCTTGTCGATCCAGTATTTGTCGTAGCTGACGCCACCCACCAGATCGAAGTTCGGCCTGAGGTGGAACGTGTCTTCCAACGCGACCGACCACGTCGTCTGCGCCTGATTCTGCTTCGGCTCGGTGGAATGGAAGATAGGGTTGGTCGGGCGGTTGTCATTCCACTCGGTGTGAAAATCCTGACGGTAGTGGAACGCCCCCTTCAGCGTGTTCATCGGGATCAGATCGGTGCCGGCCTCGACCGAACCGCCGCGCGCGTTGTCGTCGTAATAGCTGTCGAAGCGGCCGTTATTCGATTGCGTCGTATAGCTGATGTCGTCGTACGCCGAGAGCAGGTTGTAGAACGTGTTGTAGTAAAGCTTGGTCTTGACGTAGGAGGCGTCGCCGAGCTGGGTGTTCGACATGAACGACAGGTTCTGAACGTCCCACGCCGGCCAGCGCCAATAGCTGTTCTGGCTNGACGGCGGATTGTTGTAGACGTTGAGAGGGGCGCCCTTCTCACCGGACTGCTTGATGAAGTTGATGCTGTATTCGTCGGTGGCGTTCGGCGTGAACCCGGCCTTGAGGTTGACGCGCCAGTCGCGAGTGTCGGAGCCGTTGCGCCGGCCGCCGTCCTCAAGCGAGCCGGCATAAGGGCCTTGCGCCGGATATGGCGAATAGCCCTGCGACAGCGACCAAAAATCCTGATTGAGATAGTTGGCGCTGCCCTGAACGTAGAATTTCTCCTGGCGCGAACCGAGCATTGCGTAGCTGTTCCAACCCTGGAACGCGCCGCGATTGTCGAACGAAGCGCCGCTGCTGAATTCGCCCTCGAACGGCTTCACCGGCTTGCGCGACACCAGGTTGATGGCGCCGCCCATGCCGCCGGGGCCGTCGAGCACCGAGGCATAGCCCTTCTGGATCTGGATTTCGGCGATATCGCTGGTNAGAAACCGGCTGAAATCAAGCCGGTTGTCGGCNGGCAGATAGACGCGCACGCCGTCGATCATCAGCGGCACTTGCCAGCGCCCGAAGCCGCGGACGAAGATGTCGGTCTCGTTGCGCTGACCGGCGGTGGACTGGGTGCTGACAACGCCGGGGACGAGGCTCACAGCCTGTTCGAGGGTCTGCTTCTCAAACGTCCATGTCTCCTCGCGCGTTATGGTCGAGCCGCCGACTCCAGTTCCGCCCTGCCCTGCGCCGGATACATAGATCTCGCCGAGTTGATAAACTCCGCCCCGGTCCTGAGCTTCCGCGGCAACCGTCATCGCGACAACAGCCACCGACGACAGGAGCACGCTCCTGCTCACAGAATTCCTGGATTGCACCCCGCCCCCCAACGANTCGATATGTATGAAAGAATATATCGAAGCTAGAGAAAAGAGGCCGCATCGACGATGCGACATATTGACACAAATACAACGNTGNNGGAGTTCCGGGCCTGACCACGATCCAGCACCTGATGCGATGAAGATGCGCAAAGTCACGGAGCGCCGCCGCGCGCTGCGATCTGGTCCGGGCAGNGGCAAGTCAGCCGGACCACGACAGGAGCCAATGTCATGTTCGAGAATTCCAGCGACTCCGAACTGCGTATCCTCACGACGAAGAGCTCGCCGATGTCACCGGCGGCGTCTCTCGCAACATCGACAGCCCATTCGTCCAGGTCGTCCCGCTGACCGCCATGGCGGTCTCGCAAGGCTGCGTCGTGGCCGGCGTGGTTGGGATCAGCCAATAGACGGCCGCCTTCAACAGAGCCGCGATCTGGACAACGCGGCTCCCTCGGCCGTGCCGCTGCTCCCGCCAGGCAGATGCGTTAACGCTTTGCTAACCATACACCGGGCAAATTTTGCCGGGTGGAATCCGAGTGAAGTCGAGTGTCGTCAGCCGCGTAGAACGGGAGGGTCCCGTGGACGCCAGTGCGGTACCCCACTTACGGAATGGCGGCCCCGCGGCCGCCGCGCAGACGCTCGGGGCGCGCGAACGGCATTCGCGAGGGGAAACGGCGACGATGGCGGGCATGACGGCGGGTCAGGGCGCGGACGCCTCAATCCCTGGTTTTCCGAGCTTCAGCGAGATCGGGGCCATGCTGCGGCGCGGCGATCTCGCGCTTGCCTTCGGAGTCCTGACCATTCTCGTGGTCCTGATCCTGCCGCTGCCGTCGATGGTCCTCGACCTGTTTCTGGCGATCTCGATCACACTGTCAATTCTGATTTTGATGACCGCGCTGTTCATCCAGGCGCCGCTNGAGTTTTCATCCTTTCCGACCGTTCTGCTGATCGCGACCATGCTGCGGCTGTCGCTCAACCTCGCCTCGACGCGGCTGATCCTGTCGCATGGGCATGAAGGCTCGGCCGCCGCCGGCCACGTCATCGAAGCCTTCGGCAACTTCGTGATGGGCGGCAACTTCGTGATCGGCATCATCGTGTTCGCGATCCTGGTGATCGTGAACTTCGTGGTCATCACCAAGGGTTCCGGCCGCATCGCCGAGGTGGCGGCGCGCTTCCAGCTCGACTCCATGCCCGGCAAGCAGATGGCGATCGACGCCGACCTCTCCGCCGGCCTGATCGACGAAAAGACCGCCAAGGAACGTCGCAAGGCGCTGGAGGACGAAAGCGGCTTCTTCGGCGCCATGGACGGCGCCTCGAAGTTCGTGCGCGGAGATGCGGTCGCCGGCCTGCTCGTCGTCTTCATCAACGTCATCGGCGGTATGATCATCGGCATCGCGCAGCAGGGCCTGAGCTTCGCCGACGCGGCGCGCAGCTACACGGTGCTGACCGTCGGCGACGGGCTGGTGACACAGATTCCCGCACTGATCGTCTCGACCGCCGCCGGTCTTCTGGTTTCCAAGGCCGCCGTCACCGGCGCCGCCGACAAAGCGCTGATGAAGCAGCTTTCCGGCTATCCGCAGGCGCTCGGCATGTCGGCCGGGGTGATGCTGGTGCTGGGACTATTGCCGGGCATTCCGATGCTACCGTTCGTCGCGCTCGGCGGCGGCGCGGCGGCGCTGGCATGGACCTCGCGCAAACATCAGCGTGCCGCGGCCGTCGAGGCCAAGGCGGCGGCATCATCCGAAGCCAACGCCGCAGCGGCCCAGGCGACTGCCGAGGAGCCGATCTCGGCGGCGCTGAAGATCGACGATCTGAAGATCGAACTGGGTTATGCGCTGTTGCCGCTGGTCAATGGTCCGGACGGCCAGGATCGCCTGACCGAGCAGATCAAGGCGTTGCGCCGCTCGCTCGCGATCGAGATGGGATTCGTGATGCCGGCGGTGCGGATTCTCGACAACGTGCAGCTCGAGGCCAACACCTACATCATCAAGATCAAGGAAGTCGACGCCGGCTCCGGACGGATCTGGCCGAACCAGTACATGGTGATGGACCCCGCCGGCGATCAGGTCGACGTCCCCGGCATTCACACAACCGAACCGACCTTCGGTCTGCCGGCGACGTGGGTCGACGCCTCGCTGAAGGAAGAGGCTTCGCTGAAGGGCTATACCGTCGTCGATTCCGCAACCGTGGTTTCGACCCACCTCACCGAACTGCTCAAGACCAACATGTCGGACCTGTTGTCGTACGGCGAGGTGCAGAAACTTCTGAAGGATCTGCCCAAGGAACAAGGCGAACTGGTCAAGGACATCGTCCCGGCCCAGATCACGATCTCNGGTATCCAGCGCGTGCTCCAGCTTCTGCTCGCCGAGCGCATCTCGGTGCGCGATCTCTCCACCATCCTGGAAGGCATCGCCGATGCGCTGGCCTTCTCGCGAAACCCGGCGACGCTGGTCGAGCATGTGCGCGCCCGCCTCGCGCGCCAGATCTGCGCCCAGAACACTTCGGTCAACGGCTACCTGCCGCTGGTCGCGCTGTCAGCGAAATGGGAGCAGGCCTTTGCCGAATCCATCATCGGCCAGGGCGAAGAGCGCAGCCTCGCGATGCAGCCCTCAAAGCTGTCCGAATTCATGACCGCGGTGCGCGACCGCTTCGAGCATGCGGCGCGTGAAGGCGAAGCGCCGGTGCTCGTGACCTCGGCCGCGATCCGGCCGTTCGTCCGCTCGCTGGTCGAGCGGTTCCGCGCCCAGACCCCGGTGCTGTCGCAAGCCGAGATCCATCCGCGCGCCCGCCTCAAGACCGTCGGAAGCATCTGATCGCCCGTCGAATCACGTCGCCGTGGATGCGGCATTTTGGCATCAGACAAGTGATTTAAGTCTGACCGCTCAGGAACGCGTTTCGGCAGGCCGATCAAACGGTAGCTTAACGTTAAAACGCTGATATAATTGCAAAATCACAAACTTTGGCACAAGGTACAGGTGGATGCGCTCGCGCTGCTTCACACCTTTTCACGGCTTTGTGATGGCCTCTTCGGAACGTCACGGACGCTTCCTACGTTTTCANGGCGCGAAATCATGAACCTGTAGGCGGACGACGGAGACACATCTCCAAAGGAAGTTAACGCCAGGAGGCTTCCAATGAACCACTCGATTTACAGCGCGGATCGGACGACCCACCTGAAAATCGTGGTTGTCGCTCTCGTCGCAGGAATTGCGGTAGCTGGTTTCGCCATTTCGGCGCGCGTGAATACCGACGACGGCTATACGCAAACTGCCCGCGTCATCAAGGTCGGCAAGCCGATGGCGGTCACGAGTTCCGACGCAATGGTGGTTCGCTGATGAATTTAAGGAATCACGAGGCTTCTTTACATTTGCCCCCCGAAGTCGCCGCGTGAGTCGTAGAGGACCCCACTAACCCCAAGTGGACTACGATGGAAAACGCCCGCCCCCCACGGGCGTTTTCTTTTGCGCTCATGAAACGTCAGCGCACCAGCCGCGAACCCGATTCCGGCCGCGGACAATGTTCCCTTCCCCAGCCCCGTTTCATCGTCGGAGCAGCGTGGAGCGCCCGGCTTTCGCGAAAAACAAAACCCGGGCGGAGCGGCCCGGGTTCGATGAATGTGAATTGCCGAAGCCGCGTTCAGGCTATTGCGGCACCCATGCGCGCCCGCATCAGGCCGATGCTGTCGAGGTCGGCCTGCTCGCGGGCGTTCTCTTCCGCACGCTCGCGCGCCTGATCGCGCTCGTCGAGCAATTCGACCTTCTTCAGCTCCTCGAAAGCCTCCGCCAGCCCGATCTTGGCTTCTTCAAGCTGGACGCGCAGTTCATCAGCCGAACGGGTCAGGTTTTCACGGCGCTGGATCGCCGCCTTGGCATAGGTCGGATAGGCGAAATGCGCCGGATCGTTGATCCCCGCGCGCTCCTGCTCGATTTCGATCTCACGCTCCAGATCGACCGACATGCGCTGGAAGTCAGCGATCATGCTCTCGATCTGGGCCACCCTCCGTCGCTTCTCCTCGACCTGGAATTTCCTCAGGCGGATCAGCGTTTCACGCGACTTCATCGACTCATACTCCCCCAGAAGTCCCAATTGAGCAGGACACACTGGCACCGCTTGCGAGGCTCGCCGGCACCTCTCTGATAACAAGCGGATGATGACCCGACAAAGTTAGCTTTCCGTTTCCAAGGTCTTAAGGATTTGCTGCAACCGCCGATAACCGTCCTCGATGCTGGTCACCTCGTCCTTGGCCTGGCGCAGGAAATCTTCCAGGACAGGATTGAGTCGGATCGCCTCGTCGACCTCGGCGTTGGAGCCCGCCCGGTAGGCGCCGAGGCGGATCAGTTCCTCCATGTCGGAATAGGTGGCCATTACCTGACGCCCCCGCGTGATGACCGGCAGGAAGGCCGGATCGGCGGATTTCGGCATGGTGCGCGAGACGGACTTCAGAACGTTGATCGCGGGATAGCGGCCGCGCTCGGCGATCGAGCGCTCCATCACGATGTGACCGTCGAGAATGCCGCGCACCGCATCCGCCACCGGCTCGTTGTGATCGTCGCCGTCCACCAGCACCGTGAAAATGCCGGTGATGGTCCCCTTGTCGGCTCCCGGGCCGGCGCGCTCCAAAAGCTTCGGCAATTCGGTGAACACAGTCGGCGTGTAGCCTTTCGTGGTCGGCGGTTCGCCGGTCGACAATCCGATTTCGCGCTGCGCCATGGCAAAACGCGTCACCGAATCCATCATGCACATCACGTCCTTGCCTTCGTCGCGAAAATATTCCGCGATGGCGAGCGTCAGATAGGCAGCCTGCCGCCGCATCAAAGCAGGTTCGTCGGAGGTCGCAACCACGACCACGGATCGCGCGAGCCCCTCCTCGCCGAGGTCATCCTGCAGGAATTCCTGCACCTCGCGGCCGCGTTCGCCGACCAGTCCGATCACCGATACGTCGGCGTCTGCGTTGCGCGCCAGCATCGACAGCAGCACCGATTTGCCGACGCCGGAACCGGCGAAGATGCCGAGCCGCTGGCCGCGGCAACAGGTCAGGAACGTGTTCAGCGCGCGGACGCCGAGATCGAGCGGCTCCCCGACCCGCTTGCGCGAATGCGCCGGCGGCGGCGAATTGCGGAACGGCACCGGCGCCGGCCCTTGCGACAATGCCCCCTTGCCGTCGATCGGCTCGCCCATGGCGTTGAGAACCCGGCCAAGCCAGGAGGCCGACGGACGCACCTGACCGGAGGCATTGGCGATTACGGCGCGGCAACCGCGCCGCACTCCATCAAGGCCGGCGAACGGCATGACCACGGCATTGTCGCCGCTGAAGCCGACCACCTCCGCCGGGATGACACGGCCACCGCCGGTCTCGATCACAATACGAGCCCCGACCGACATCGCGTGGATGGGGCCGGCAATCTCGACCATGAGCCCACGCACGCCCACTACGCGGCCATAAATATTGACGCGCTCGATGTCGCCGAGCTGCTCGGCGAGGCCTTTCATCGCGAAAACCTTAAGTTTCCGCGCATTAGCAGACCCCCTTTAACCTCGTGTTTACCCGCATCGTTAATCATTGCGTCACTGTCTTTGGTGACTGAG
>JGI26539J51216_1001841_pt1 | contig 13135 bp, 8 predicted proteins | sample ThiBio_1000_biof_2_FD_51216 | JGI IMG/M metagenome (IMG submission 51216)
CATGGCTTTCTTCACCTCACTTTCGATAGATCAATTACAGCGGTATTCAAGGATAATACAGGAAGGGATAGCGGTACGGCGGCACTGCGACCTGCTGGGCTGGATGCAAGGCGAGATCCAGCACTATCTTCCGCATGAGATCATGCTGGTTGCCTGGGGGGATTTCGCATCCGGGGCCATACGCCACGACATCATTTCGGCGCTGCCCGGAGTAAGGACGGCGCACCTGGAGCCTGAAGGGCTTTCACCGCTTTTGCGGCGGCTTTATAATTACTGGGTTGAACTGGGCAGGATGCCCTGCTCCTCCGGGACGGACGAGCCCGGGCTGCTGCAGGAAGACATGGGATTGCACTGCGCCTTNGGCAAAGCCCTGCAAGGCATGCGCTCCACCCTGCTGCACGGCATCAGCGACAAGCGCGGACGCCACGACTGCCTGTACATCCTGTTCAGTTCCGAAGACCGGTTCAACGCCTCCACCCTGAACGCCATGGAAATCCTCCTGCCCTACATCGATACNGCCTTGCGCCGGGTGGCTCCCCTGTCCCCGCCCTCCGTGGCCGTGTCCTTCCTGTCGCAGGAAGAGCCGGGCATGGGCGAAGCCGAGGCTGGCGAAGACTACGGGCTGAGCAAGCGCGAAGCCGAAATCATGGACTGGGTCAGGATGGGCAAGACCAACGCCGAGATCGGCAGCATTCTTTCCATCAGTTCCTTCACCGTCAAGAACCACCTGCAGCACATCTTCAAGAAGCTGGACGTCTACAACCGCATGCAGGCCGTATCCAAGATCGAGCGCCACCCCAGCCATGGCTGAAGCCAATCCCACCTTCTCGGCCTCCACTGTCTCCACCCCCAGCAAGGGGCCGCTGGGCAACAACATGCTCAGCGCCCTGGAGGCCATCCTCGACCCGGCCATGCTCACCCTCTCCCTGTGGTACGTGAGCGCGAGCATCGAAGGCGAATTGCTTCCGCCCTACCTCATCCTGGCCGTCATTGTCTTCTCCGTCACCTTTCCCGGCACCTCGCGCCTGCAGTATTCCATCAAGCGGCTCATCTTCGACGTCCTCTACAGCTGGTTCTGGGTGGCCCTNCTGCTGTTCTTTCTCGGCTTTGCCACCGGCTACATCGCCGAATTCTCCANCCAGGCCCTGCTCACCTGGCTATGGATCGCCCCCTTGAGCCAGATAGGCGCCCATCTCCTGCTGCGCTCGGCCGCCCCCTTCCTGCTGGCGCTGCAAGGCCCGCCGCAGCGCGCCATCATCGTGGGCATGAACGAACAGGGGACTTCCCTGGCCGCGCGCATCGCAGAGGCGCGCTACTCCCGCATCGAGCTGTGCGGCTTTTTCGACGACCGCGACCAGGAGCGCCTGCACCAGGCCGCCAGGAACCAGCTCCTGGGCAGGCTGCGCGAGNTGCCCGACTTCGTCAAGGAAAACCGCATCCAGTTCATCTACCTCTCCCTGCCCATGGCCTCGCAGCCGCGCATCCTGCATGTGCTCGACGAGCTCAAGGACACCACCGCCTCCATCTACTTCGTGCCCGACATGTTCATCACCGACCTGATCCAGGGGCGAAGCGGCAATGTGTGCGGCACCCCCGTCATCTCGGTATGCGAATCGCCCTTCACCGGATCAAACGGCCTCATCAAGCGGGCAAGCGACATCTTCCTGTCCCTCATCATTCTCGCCCTCATCTCCCCGCTGCTGCTGCTCATCGCCCTTGCCATCAAGCTGGACTCGCCCGGGCCGGTGATATTCAAGCAGCGCCGCTACGGCCTCGACGGCGAGGANATCCTGGTGTACAAGTTCCGCTCCATGCGCGTGTGCGAAGATGGCGAGCAGATCCGCCAGGCGCAAAAGGGCGATGCCCGCATNACCCGCATCGGCGCCTTCCTGCGCCAGAACTCGCTCGATGAGCTGCCCCAGTTCGTCAATGTGCTGCAGGGACGCATGAGCATCGTCGGCCCCCGCCCCCATGCAGTGGCCCACAACGAGATCTATCGCAACCTGATCAAGGGCTACATGATCCGCCACAAGGTCAAGCCCGGCATCACCGGCTGGGCCCAGGTCAACGGCTACCGCGGGGAAACCCGCACCCTCGACAAAATGCAGGCCCGCATCGACCACGACCTCGACTACCTGCGCAACTGGTCCCTGCGCCTGGACCTGCATATCATCCTCAAAACCATCATGGTCGTGTCAAAAGACCGTAGCGTGTACTGAGGAAGCGCTGAATAAATCTCCGCTGGCGCGGCGGTGGCTTTGCGGGATGGGATGCGCGAAAGGCGACGACGCGATAAGGGCTGCAGTAAAATCAGGCGAGACCGCGCAGGGCGGAGCAGTTTCTTCCAGAGGAAGATGCGACCCCGTAGCGGGCTGCTGGCGTCCCATGTATACTTTGGCGCGCTCCGGCATCCCCGCCGCTGCCCGATCCCCGCTTCGCGGGGCCCCTCGGGCCACGCTCTGGGGAGCCACCGCGTTGCGCTCCTTGGCATCGTAGTCCCGGCTACGACCTGCGTCGCGCGCCTCATGATCATCCCGATTTTACCAGCAACGCGCTCAGTGAGGATTTGTTCAGCGCTTCCTTAAGTATACTCGCGGTCTGGCATCACGAGTGTATGGCAACGTACAGAGCGGCTGAGGTTCGCCTTGTATGCTTGTGCATGTGCCGCGGGAGAAAGGAACAGGTGTGGTACGGACGAGTTCGGCGGGATGTGCTTTAGGGACGCGCTGAATGATTCAGATAAATTCACGCGGGAGAATGCGATGAAAACGAAGAAATGGATGGGCCTGGCGGCATTGCTGCTTGTCGTTCCGGTTATATCNGGATGCTGGCTGCTTGCGGCCGGGGGCGCGGGCGCCTATGGCGGATACAAGATGAAGGAAGAAGGCTATACCGTGCAGAACCCGGTGAAGAAGGAAGCGCCGGCCGCCACCGACAAATAGGATGCAGGTGGATCGGGGTTGCNCGAAATGGAAAGAGAATCGAGATCAGGATTCCGGTGAGCGGGATTCCGGCTCGCCGGCCGGGTCCGGAATTGGCTGGGCTTGCTTCCAGGTGGCAACCCACGCCTGGAAGGCGTCCGCGGTCATCGGCCGGGCGTAGAAGTAGCCCTGGCCTTCCCTGCACAGGGCGCTTTGCAGAAATGCGGCCTGCGCTTCGGTTTCGACGCCTTCCGCGATGATGCGCAAGCCGAGGCGAAGCCCCATGGCCACGATTGCCCCGGCTATCGCTTCCGCATCCACATTCCCCGGGAGGTCGTGCACGAAGGATTGATCGATTTTCAAGCGGTCAACCGTGAACTGGCGCAAATAGGACAGGCTGGAATGGCCGGTGCCAAAATCGTCGATGGCCACTTTCACCCCGAGGGTCTCCAGTTCGCGCAGCTTCTCCAGCGTGGATTCCGTTTCTTGCATGATCACGCTTTCGGTCAGTTCGAGCTCGAGGTTGGCCGGGGGCAGGCCGGTATCGGCCAGCACCTGCGCCACGATATGCACGAAGTCGGTCTGGCGGAGCTGTACCGCCGACACGTTGACCGAAACGCAGACATCCAGCAACCCCTGGTCCCGCCACAGCTGGGCTTGCCGGCAGGATTCGCGCAACGCCCATTCTCCCAGGGTGAGAATGATGCCGCTGTCTTCGGCAACGGGAATAAAGCGCGCCGGTGAAATGAGCCCGCGCGTGGCATGGCGCCAGCGCATCAGCACCTCCATGCCGATTATCCGGGAAGTCGCAAGCTCGATCTGCGGCTGGTAAACGAGAAATGTCTCGCCGCGTTCCACCGCGCCGCGCAGGTCGTGCTCCAGGCCGAGCCGCTCGATGGCGCGCTGCGTCATGTCGTCCGAGTAGAACTGGTAGCGGTTTCGGCCTCCCTGCTTGGCGGTATACATCGACGCATCGGCGTTGCGCAGNAGGATGGAAGGCTGGGTGCCGTTGTCCGGATAGATGCATATGCCGATGCTTGCCGTCAACAGCAGTTCATGTTCGTCGATNCGGTAAGGTTGAGACAATCCAAGGATCAGTTTTTCGGCTACACGGGCAGCGTCGTCAGGCAGNTCTATCTCGCTCAGCAGCACGACAAACTCGTCTCCTCCCACCCGGCTTACCGTATCCACCACGCGCACCGANCCTTGCATGCGCACCGCAACCGCCTTTAGAAGCTTGTCCCCGATATCGTGGCCGAGCGAATCGTTGATGGGCTTGAAGCGGTCGAGATCGACGAACAGCACGGCCAGCCGCCGCGATTGCCGTGCCGCGTGCTGTATGGCGACCTTCATGCGGTCCCCCAGCAATACGCGGTTGGGAAGGCCCGTAAGCGGATCGTAGTGCGCCAGATTCATGATACGCTGCTCCGCCGCCTTGCGNTCGGTGATATCGCGCGCAAGAACGATGAACCGNGGTTTCGTTCCCGGGTCGGCATGCTTGCGCGATACGGATAGCTCGAACCACAGCTTGCCTTGCGCGAGATCGAGTTCCAGTTGCTTGCCCGCCGACAACCCCTTTTCCCTGGCTTCCCGCAACGCGGACAAAATGATCTCCACCGCCGCGGCCGAAAGCACCTCGGAAATTTTCTTCCCCAGCATGCTTTCGACCGGAATGGCTGGCAGGTCCGTGCGCGCGGAATGGTAGGCATGGCAGGCGCCATCGAGGTCGAGCTCGAACAGCAGGTCGGGTATGGCGTCCAGCGTGGCCTGCAGCTGATTCTGCGCGGCGAGGATTTCGTTCTTCCGGTGTTCCTGCTCGGTGATATCCCTGATCATGGCCACAAAGTAGTCGACGCTGCCGTCATTCCTGCGCACGCACTTGACGTCGGTATTGGTGATGACGATGGTCTTGTCCTTGCGGATGAAGCGCTTATTCAAGGCATAGCCTTCGGATTCTCCGCGCATGACGTTTTCGAATGCGGCAATATCCTTCTCGACGTCGTCCGGATGGGTCAATTCCACCCAGTTTTTTTCCATGAGCTCCTCGCGCGGATAGCCCAGGATTTCGCATAGCTGATCGTTGCATCGCANCCAGCATTTTGTAACCGGAGAGGTGATGGCCATCCCGATAAAAGGCATTTCGTAAAAATTCTTGAGCAGGCGATCCTGCTCGGCGGTGCGCACCANCAGCGCCAGGCGGTCTGCCTGCTGCTGCTGGCGCCATAGCAGCACCAGCACCAGGCCGACGATGGCCGTGGCGAGCAGGATCACNATGCTTACCCAGTAGATCAGGGTCCATAGCGGCGCCAGTACCTCGCTGCGGTCGATTTTGGAAACGAGATGCCAGCCGGTTCCCGCGATGGGCCCATGGGCGGCGAACACCGGCTCCCCGCGGTAGTCAAGCCCCTGCAGGGTTCCCCGCTGATTTTCCCGTATCGCCGCAATCACCGCCAGACCTTCCTCCGCGCCCGGCTGTTCGTAGCCTTGGCGCTCCTTCTCTCCCCGATTTGCGGCATGACGCCTTCTGTTCAGATAAGTAATNGTCTCGCCGTCCTGCCGGACNAGCAGCGTTTCGGCGCTGAGGCTCTTGCCCGGCCATTTCTCGACCAGGGGAAGNAGGAATTTTCTGAGGTTTGCCCGCAGAANGATGACCGCGCCCGCCTTCTTGCTGAGTTCGTCGGGAACCAGAGGAGCGACGATATCCAGGCGTGCTTCTCCCTTTTCATCGGAATACATGTCGCTGCTTTGCACCTGTCCGGTATGCAATGCCGCGGGCNCCAGAGCCCGGGCGCGGGCGGACAGAGGACGCTGTTCGCCGAGCGCCAGAGTGGTCTCGTTCTCTTCTGTCCCTTCTGCGAACAACAGCACCGATTCGTATCCATATGCGCGTTGGACCGCGCTCAACCGGGTGCGCACAAGCTGGCGCAGATGCTTGTCCGCGCGNTTGTGCGGCAGATTGACTATTCGTTCGGCAAGCACCTCGTCGATTCTCAGCGATTCGGCATCACCCCGCCGTTCCTCCAGCCAAAGCTCGATCTGCCCGATTTTGAGATCGGTGATGGTTTGCAGATCCGCGTAGGCTCCCTGTTCCAGTTCCGGTCCATATCCCCTGAAAATTCCCAGGGCAACCAGCGGGGCGACCAATGCAAGCGAAGCGAATATCGGCACCAGTTGATTGAGACGGAAACGGCCGGCGGCTCCATCCTTCGGGATTAACGCATCGGAAGGTGACTGGCCCAGTCTGAGCAGCAGATAAAACAGCCCGGTGCTGACCGCGATAAGAAGCAGCTCCTTGGCGATATAAGCCTGGTTTTGCAGGAGCGGGTCGTATATGGCGTGCGAAATCAGGTAGCCGGCAAGTGCGAGCCAGAGCATCGAAAAAGCGGCGTACAGCAACATGATGGGCCGTGGAGGACGATTCATCTTATAACGGCTGCCGGGCGGAGAACTTTATCGTTGGAATCCAGAAAAGATTTTTTTTCGGCAAGGCGAATGATACGGATCAGCTTCAGAAATTCAACCGCGCCCCACGAATCCGGTAACCTTGCAGGCTGNCTTCATCCTTGCTGTTTTGCNTGCCGGAAGTGTTATTTGTAAAAATATCCTGTTCATAAACAGTGTGCATGGATACATTTTGCTCCGTGTGCTTCCCGGAAATCGNGGTGAGCGGCCCCGTCCCGGATTTTGAGGCGGCTGGGCGGTTATCCCGGCAAGTCCGGCCCATTCTGGAGNCATTTCGAGAAACCCCCGAATTCCGTTGCATTCCGGCCGTCTGTAAATATAGTATGAGCATTATCCTGAATGCGGCAGTTGACCACTCATTTCCAGTTTGAAGCCATGATTCCACAAAGACCCAGGGACCGTCGGAGGCCGCAATGAAATCCGGTATTGTTCTCGCATGCAATATGCTGTGCATGCTGTTCATTTCCCCGCTGCCGCCGGCAATGGCCGCAAACACTTGCTGGAACATNCTCACCAGAGGGTTCCACCATGAATACTCCCGCGCTCGCGTACCGGCAAGAGACCGGGCCATATATGCCGAATTGTGCGCATCGACTTTTCAGATGGCCCGGAATGCGCTTGCGGGAATTCACCAGCCGGGCGATGGCCATTCTGTCGCCGCTTCGCTCGGGCTGCCCGGTAGCGGGGATGACGAAGAGCCTCCGCCCGGGGAGGAGCTGTCCCAGGACCGGTTCCACCAGTGGAAAAGTGTCTATTGCTCGACGACCTCCTACGCCGATGCTTCCCGTGCGGCAGAGTTTTTCATGCAGGAAGCGATATCGGATCCCGCGTCCCCGATACTGGTGGCCTGGCGCGCCTGCATGGAAGACCGGGAGGGGCTTGCCTGCTGGGCGACACCGTCCCCGTCCGGAAGCAGGGATATCCTGCTGGGCGTCAACTGGCGAAAGGACGGCAATTCGCAACCCGAGGTGCGGCATTCCTTTCTGTCAAGAAACGCTGTTTCCAATTTCAAGGGCGCGCCTGCCCGGCGGCTCCTGCCCAGGGGGCACAAGCTGGACAACGGAACCCTGGGGATTCCCCTGGCCAGCCTGGATGGCGCCGGAATCGTCGCTAATCTCACCGTGAGCCAGGAAGAAGGAGAATATAGCTGTAATGTTTTCATACCCGGCGAGAGGGATTTTACCCTTCGAGAGCCGTTCGTTGGCCATTAGCGATTTTTCTGTGGATTCCTGCCGCAATTGTCCGGTCTGAAGCCGGGGAAGGCGCAAAGGAATCCGGTTCAGGGCAGATGATTGGCAGGTAATTGGACTGTGCGGACTATAGGGGGAAACGTGCGGGATCGAATACAGCACTGCAGGCAACGAGCAGCACCNATGGTCTGAAAGGAGGAGGGACAAGAAACCGTTTCCCGCGCTAGCCGAACTTTACCGCGAGCATGGAAATGGATCCGCCGTCGAAGCCTTCGACCGGAAAACTGACTTTTTCCTTGTCGCGGCGTTGCGCGAGGATATAGAGAAAAGGCAGGTAATGTTCGGGGGTTGGCACCGACAGGAGGGCATCCCGTCCCAGCTTTTCGTAGGCAACGAGCGATTCGGCATCCCCCGAGGCCAATGCGCTCCGCACCGTGTTTTCAAAGCGGATAGTCCAGTCGTACGGCTCGGTATTATGCTTGCCCCATGAGTACGTATGCAGGTTGTGCACGATATTTCCACTGCCGAACAGCAGCACGCCGCGGTCGCGCAAGGGNGCAAGGCGGCGTGCAATATCGAAGTGCCAGGCGGCGTCGCGGGTTTCATTGATGCTGAGCTGAACCACTGGAATGTCCGCTTCGGGAAAAACGTGCAGCAGCACGGACCAGGTTCCGTGGTCCAGGCCCCAGCCGACATCCATGACTGCGATCGGCCCGAGCAGGTCTGCCACTTCCGCCGCGAGCTGCGGCGAACCCGGCGCGGGATACTGGACCTGGTGAAGCGCCTGGGGAAATCCGCCGAAATCATGAATGGTGCGCGGCGCCGCCATGGAGGTGAGCGCGGTTTCAGGAACATACCAGTGGGCGGATATGCTGAGGATGGCTCTGGGCTTGAAGGGAAGCGAGAGGCCGATGGCTGACCAGCCAGCGGTATAGGCATTGCGGGAGAGCGCGTTCATCGGATTGCCATGCCCCACGAATATGGCGGGCATGGCAGGCATTGGCGCGGCCGGAGAGGAGCAGGAATCCGAATCGGGCATGAGCTTCAGCAATAGGGATTCGGGGAGGCGATTGCCTTCCTGTTTCTGGTATCGCTCACCGGGTATCGCCCGGGCGCTTGCAAAGGCGTAGCGTCATTACGCCAGGCGGGTGCCNGTTTACAGCTCAAGCGCTTTCCTCAAGAACCGTTCCCGTTTTTCTGCTTCCTTGCGGAATGCTTTTCATGGTATTCCATGGCTTGCTCCCGTCATTGCCGGCGCTATACTGGAAATAACGGATCATTTTCTGGCGAAAGGCCTCCGATCGGTGATCGGACAGGCCGTGAGGCGCGTAGAGCTGATGTCTGCAGCAAAATTCTCTCATATCGATTCCCCTGATGGATGAGACGTGTTCGAGATGATTTTTCAGATCGCGGCCTGTATCAAACACATCTGAACGTTATCGCGCCGGCCGGGATTTGTCCGGAATTTCAAATACAGCGCTGCATGACCACCTTGATCACTTTAACTCACGTGCTTTACAGCAATATGAAATACCGCTATTTTTGATGGAAAACCATTGTCGTGCGGCCAAGTTTGGTTGTTTGTGCGATACCGAACAGAACCTGCGGCGTCAGGTGGGTTTTATTTGCATTGCATCGGTACTCCATGAATTGTCGCTCTTATACGCTCATTCCCAATGCAGAAATATTGGCATATGATGTGTTAAGGGAGAGACGGTCAGGAGGGCTGCAGGCATTATGAACAGGAATAGAATTATCGAATGATGCGCGCTGGACGGAATGTCTGCCGGTGGGGGCCGGCGGGGCAGATCCGGGTAGGAAGAAAGTGGTGCACGATCCTGAATCGAGGCAAGGGCNGCCTCAGGGATNGAGAAGTGTCGAGGGTCGAGTCGGTCGAGTGCCGGAATGGATCTTCCGGAGGCCGGGCAATCCCTGTTGGAAAATAAAAAAGCCAGGTGGAATCCATGTACCGGCCGTCGGCATGGCGGTCGGTTAATGACTCGAGACCACCATGACATAACAGCTACAGCATGAAAATGAGAGTCGATAACCGCTCATCCCGGATGTTTTCGTCCGCCAGCGCCCCCGGAATTCCTGTCAGCCAGCCTTGGTACCGGTCGCGCCGGTTCATCATTTTCCTTTCGGTATTCCTGCCATGCGCGNTGGTCGGCCTGATTTACGACTACTCCCGCCCGGCCATTTACCGCAGCAGCGCCACATTGCTCACTTCCGCGATGACCCCGGTGGATCGGCAAAGCGGCGATCCCGATATCCAGCATGTTGCAATCCAGATGCAGCTGTTGCTGGGGCGCGAGCTGGCGGCGGAAACCCTGTCGCGGCTCAAAGCGGCCGACAGGTCGCTGGAAAACCTGACCATCCCGGATATACAGAATTTGCTGCAGGTGGAACCTATCCCTGAAACCAACCTCGTCGAAATCCTGGCGGAGGATACCGATCCCAAATTCCCGCCGGTACTGATCAATACCTGGATCGATGTGTACCTCGATGCCCGTGCCGCGGAAGTGAAGGAGCTGACCGGAAACACGGCGCGGATTCTGGAGAGCGAAGTCGATGACCTGGGAAACAAGGTCGAAGCTGCGCGCGAGTCACTGGAAATTTTCAGGAAGACACACGACATTTCATCCATCGANAGGGAGGAAAACGAAGAGCTGGCGCGGCTTAAAGGCTTGAACGAATCCCTCAACAAGGCAAGCGAAGAGGAAGTGAAGGCNAGAGCCAACCTGGATGCGATCAAGTCGGCCATTTCCCGGGGCAAGGCCGTGGTCCCGGATGACGAAAAAGGCAGCCTGCTCGAACTCGAGCTGCGCATGCAGGATCTGCGCGAAAAGCTTGCGGATCTCGATAAGAAATATACCCGCGACTACATCAATCTGCATCCCGAGTTCAAGTTCATCCCCGAGCAGATAAAAGACATGGATAATGCCATTCAACGCAAGCGGCAGGATGGCAAGAACGTGGTATTGACCGATGCGGAAGTCACTTATGCCGCGGCTCGCCAGGCCGTTCGGGAGATTCGTGCCCAACTGGATGAGCATAAGCGGCGGGCCTCCGCATTTACGACCAAGTTCGCGAAACACGATGCGCTGAGAGCCGACCTGGAGAGTCTNGAACAGCTCTACCGGGAAGCCCAGGACCGGTTGATGCAGGTCAAATCGGGCCAGAGGGAAAAATATCCGCAAGTCAGTGTCATCAGTCGTGCCTACGAGCCCCGGCATCCGGTGAGCCCCGACTATCGCCATGATGCGTTGNTGGTCCTCGGCGGTTCNCTGCTGCTTGCGCTTTTTGGCGTCTGGATGGCGGAGTTCCTGACGCATAGGAAAGAGGAGCCATCCTCGTCAATCACGGTTGTCGGTCTGCAAGCTTATGCTCCGGCGAAGGCGGAGCTTCCGGGTCATTTCCAGCCTGTGGCAAATCAGCTGGACCATAAGGAGCAGGGGGCTGGCAATATGCTTGCCAATCCGTCCAGCCGCGAGTTGTCGAGCCACCACCTGAGGACTTTGCTCAATGCTTCAAATCTCAAGGGAAAACAGCTGATCGCATTNTTGCTGAGCGGCCTGAGCTTCGACGAAGCCGCCTCGCTGCGGCCGGAGCAGATCGACCTGCCGGCGGGGACCATTAGCGTGGGCGGACGATGGCCACGACTCATTCCCATGAGCCACTTGCTCAGATCGCTGTTCCNGCAATCGGCCAATCGGCCTTGCTGGAATCCGGACGATTCGGGGGTACGCATCGATCTCTCTGCTGCCCTGGTTTGCGCGGCGGTGGACTCAGGCTTGCCGGATCCCCAGCAAATTACCGCCGAGGCAGTCCGGCACAGTTATATCGCCTATCTGGTCCGGCAGGGGTTGCGCTTATCCGATCTCGAACAGGTCATCGGCTACCTGGAACCACCCGCGATGCTGAGCTACAGCGCTTATTCGCCACCGCAGCAAGGACGAAAAATCGGTGAAATAGAGCTGGCTCATCCGGCATTGATGGCTGGATAGCTTTCGCCTGCTTGCGCTGCCATCGCTGCCATCGGCGCGATTGCCGATTTCACTGGTTCGCTACCACGCGGCTGCCCGGATCCGGGTTTATGGAAGCCGCGCCCATGGCGTGGGGCCTGGCGGAGGCTTCCACCTGCCGTAAAACAGCCGTTCGCTCTGGCGCCGGCAACCTGGCTATTTCCTTCACTTTCTCATAGAACGATCCCAGATTCCCGCCCTGCTGCTGCAGAATCGCCTGAAACGCGGGCACNAGGCCGGTATAGGTCGAAACTGTCGCCAGATCGGCATTATTGAGTTTGGGCCGGGCGGGCGGAGCCCGATGGACGGCGGCCCTGGGGGTCTGGAGATTGGCAAGCTTCTCGTCCAGGTCCGCGAAAATGCGCGTTTTGCCCTCGCGCTTATCCGCGTCGCTTTCGCTGGAAGCGAACAATGTCTTTAGCCTGGCCCGGTATTCCAGCAGCGTCGCTGTATAGGCAGCCTTCCTTTTCCGGCCTGCAATGAATGCCTCCCGCTGTGCTTCCGTGCCATTTTTGTCCAGCCAGCGGTGGATTCCCTCAAGCTCGACCGCGGTTGCGAAGGATTCATTGAACGCCGTATCATCGCGCACATGCACCACCTGATGGGCAAGTTCGTGAAAAATCAACTGCCCCAGTTCAGTATCCGAATAACCCAGAAAGGTATTGAGCAGGGGTTCCCTGAACCAGCCCAGGGTTGAGTAGGCACGGACTCCGCCTACCGAAACGTCATAACCTTGCGCCTTGAGCTCCCCGGCAAAGCGCTGCGCTTCGCCCATCGAAAAAAAACCGCGGTAGCTGACGCAACCGACCGCCACAAAACACCATTTCTCAGGCTCGATGGAAAGTTCCGGCGCAGCGGAGACATTCCAGACGGCATAGGGACGCCCCAGATCCGCATAGGTGGTAAAGCTCCCATTGTCAGGCAGTTGCAGTTCGCGGACGGCAAATTCACGCAACGAACTGACAGTCGACAAGCTGCGCCTCAGGTTTTCCGCGGTCGCCGGATCGGCGACGATCTCGCTGATGGGGCGGGTGCGTTTCTGTATGGCCAGATGCCCATCCACTGCCTGTGCGTAATAGCCCAGGTTCGCGCATCCGCCGAGCAATATGGCCAGACCGGCGGNGGCAGCGGCGTATCGCCGGCCTGGAGGGTTTCCTGCGGATTTTTCCACTGCCCGGGCTGAAGAGTATTCCCCGGATCTGTTTCGTATCATCCTGAATCCGGAAATTGAACAGAATGGAGCGTGCGGTTTTTGGGGTGCAGGGCAAGGTGCTGCGACGCGGAATGGCCATTCCATTCCAGGGAGTTGCAACGCAGCCATGTGCCGCAAAAACCGCGCAATCCGCCCTGTAGCGAACTCACCATGCAGGTGAACGTCGAATACCGCGGAAAGTCCTTTGTGGATCATGGNTCTAAACCGGAAATGAGTGGTCAGNTGCCGGATTTGGGATCATGGTCTTCCGGTTTCGTTTTCGTGCAGGAAGCGGCCGGTACGCAGGAACGAGCATGCCTGGCGAGCCAGACCGGCCGAGAAAAG
>JGI26539J51216_1001863_pt1 | contig 13027 bp, 10 predicted proteins | sample ThiBio_1000_biof_2_FD_51216 | JGI IMG/M metagenome (IMG submission 51216)
TTGGCATCCATCGATTTTCCTTTGTACAAGTGTTTTTGTTGGCGCAATTAACTTGCACATTTTTTCGATGGATGTCAATTTTTACTAGCAATCAAGGTAATTATTATGTCTGGTTTCAATACTTCAACCGATCCTATTCAGATCGCAAAGCAAGCGTATGAAGATGCACGTCAAAAAGCAGCAGATGCAAAATCCGCCATGTTGCAAGCTAAAGATGATCTGAATATGATCAAGCCTAATAACTACATAAGAAATGCATCACAATATTTCGAAGATAAAAAGGCTGCTGAACAAGAGTTAGCAGAAAAAACCAAATTGTTCCAGCAAGCGGATCGACATGCAATGCATTGTAGGGCCGAAATAGGACGTACCGAACAGAACATAAAAAACGCAAGCATTAAGCAACAGCAGCAAGAACAAAGTGATGAAATTCTAAAATCTGTTTTACGACAAAATTTCTTTGGGACTGATGCAGAATTTGAAAATGTGTTTGATGAACTTCGGACGGAATTTCTCAAACAGCAAGCTCTTGAAAGAACTTCAGCCACTTTGCAAGCGCAATCCGACCATGAACGTAATCGAATGAAACGGCTTGGACATACTATCTAAGTTGATCTAGGCTTCAGTAAAAAAGGCAGTCATGGCAAACATGGCTGTCTTTTTATTTCGATTTTGCTGGTTGTACTGTAAATCCCTAACAAGTTTAAGGGTAGTATAGGAGTACAAGGAAGCCTTTTATTTTAATGTATCCATCAAACTTACACGAGCCAATATTTGAAAACTTTTACAAGGATTTATTCTTGTAAACTAACCAAATATAAATTAAACTAATAAAGAATTTTTCATGAAACGCCTATATTTACAATCTGTAATATTGAATAATTTGCTAATGCCTAAATAGGCGATAATTTGCCAGTTTAGGATTCAGCCTAGTTGGTTACAGATGCTAACTTAAAAACTTGCAAACAATGATGGTACATGTCAAACGAAAAAACCGATTCACTAACAGATAAACTAAACTCTTCTGAAACTGGTGCTGTAACGTTTTCGAGATACAGGTATCAGGCTAAATATGCTGCATTATTATCAATAAAATTACTTGATGAAAGTATAGGTGTTGAGGAGATTTTCTGTGAACACCATGAAGATATTCTGGTTAAACGAAAAGATGGTTTGTTAAAAGGAATACAGGTGAAAACCCGTGACACATCGCGTGATCCTTTTAAAAGTAACGAAGTTCAAATTGTAAATGCGATAACAGCTTTCGTTGAATTGGAATCAGATAATCCAGATGCTTTTTCTGATTTTACTATTGCCAGCAACTATAATTTTTATAAAGCACAAAAAGATAAGAATAACCTAGAGTTCTTATTAGAAAAAGCAAATGAAGCCTATAACAAAAAAGAAGATGTTGAAAAGATTTTAAAAACACTAATTGGTGCAGTAAAAAATAAGTATAAGGATAATACGAAAAAGGAATGTTCTGATGAAATAATTATAAAGGTTCTTGCTAAAACACGATTGGAAGTTACTCCAAGTTTGGATAGCATTGAACAAGTTATATTAGTCGAACTAGGAAGTCTTCCAGAATTAAGTTCAAAAACTGTATCTGAACTTAAGCCCATAATGAAGAGTTTGTTTGATATAACGACAGATGCAAGCGATAGTGAATATGATTCATCTTTTAGATACTGTTTTTCTTTAGCTGCATCACCTAATTTGGAGAAACAAACAGCCGAAATTGAAGGAAAAAAACTTAATAAAGAAAAAGTTTCTTCTCTAATCAATTTAGAAATAAGTAAACAGTCTATAATCAGGACTCAAATAACTGAAGAAATAACAAGTTTACCTTCTGGAACAGACATTCTGAAAATAAAAATGACTGAAGGAGGGATTTCAGAACCTAGCATTGAAAATGCTATACAACAAAAGTACTCAACTGAATATTTATTGATAGATTGGCTCTACCAGTTTGGCACTATTGAAGCAAATAAAAGATATAATCATATTAAAACAATTGTTCGAAATGAATGTGCTGAAAGCTATGACCTTGCGCGGAATTTGGAAGAAAAATACGGTCCCAAAATGTTAATTTCTGTAAGAGAAAAGTTAAAGGCAAGATATACTGAAGAAAAGCATTTATTTTTCAATTGTACTTATGAGCATCTGCTTGGTTTTGCATCACTTTTAACAGAAGCATGCGTTGTTTGGTGGAGTGAAATTTTTGAAATACCTAAAGGTTCAGAAGCATGACCCTATTTTCGATGATGGCAGAACTTGAAGGTAATGATGAAATCCATTTAGGAAGAATTTTAGTTTTGCTCAATGCTTTTGCTGGTAAAGATGGAACTGGTTCAGTTGAGGGATTAACAAAATTAGCAAAACTGGATTTTTTATTGAGGTATCCAGTATTTCTTGAAAGAGCAATCGAAGCAAGAATTGATAAAAAACCGAACTTAGAAATACAAGATCACGAAAGAAAAAGTGTTGAATCAAAGATGGTCAGGTATCGTTTTGGCCCGTGGGATTATAGGTACAGACGATTCTTAAATATTCTAACAGCAAAGGGCCTTGTGAAAACAAATATTGAAGGCAGAAAAATAGTAATTAGCTTAACTCCACAAGGTATTAATATTGCATCACAGTTGTCAGAAACGACTGCTTTTCAAGATCAAGTTGAAAGAGCGATATTGTTGAAGCGGCATTTCAATATGTCTGCAACCAATTTGATGAATTTCATTTATCAAACATTTCCAGAAATTCTTTCGTTGAAGTATGGTGAGGATATAAATATTGAACACTAAATTTCTTACTCTTTTGCTTAATTGCCAAAGAGAACAGGTTCTAATTGAATTTTCCCCTCAAATTACATTCTTTCATGGAAGTATTGGTGCTGGAAAATCTTCTATTGCACGTTTAGTTGATTTTTGTCTTGGTTCTGATTTGGAAAAAACACCAGCTTTAAGGCAGGAATTAGTTTCAGTGATTCTTACAGCCGAAATTAATAACAAAAGGGTAACATTTGAAAGAGAAGCAAATAATTCAAATCAAGTCCAAGTTTCGTGGGAAGACCAGGATAAAAATTACTTTAGTTTCCTAGCACCACTTAGTCAAACAAGAGAAACACCTGTTTTACTTGGTAATGATGTATATACTCTTAGTGATTTAATTTTTTTCCTTTTAGGGTTAAGTCCAATAAAAGTTCGTAGAAGCAAAAGGGAACAGGAATCTGAACTTGTTCGTTTAAGTTTTCGTGACATTATGTGGTACTGCTATTTACAGCAAGACCACATTGATTCATCTTTCTATCACCTAATAAATGAGTCGTTCAAAACTTTGAAAAGTAGAGATGTAATGAGATTTATTTTCGGCTATTACACCGAAAAATTAAATACTCTTGAACTTCAATTGGATGAACTTAGGGAAGAACAACGAATTAAAATCGAAACGTCAAAGCAAGTTCAAGGATTTTTACAACAATTTGGCTTCGATTCTGGTGAAGCACTAAGGTTAGAATTAGTTACAACACAACATGATTTGGAAATTGCTCAATCTGAACTACAACAATTTCGTGATGGTTTTACCAGTGACACTCATTTTGTGGACGAATTAAGAACTAACCTTAGAGATTTGAGTAATAGACTTGATGAAGCACAAAAGATTCTCAATGATTTAGAAACAAGGATTTCTGAACAAGAAGCATTAAAAGCAGAACTTGTATCAGCTAAATTTAAGTTAGCTCGTGCAGAAACTTCTTTGACAATCCTAACAGGTGCATTATTTGATGTATGTCCGGCATGTGGAATGGCAATAGATAAACAAAAACAGCGTAATGATGGTGAATGTATTTTATGTAGTGATCATATTCCAGCAACACCAGCACAATCTATAATTAATGCAACAGCTTCACTAAATGACCTTAATTCAAGGATTGATGAATTAGTTGTTAGTATCGCTAGACAGAAAATTGCTCTTGATAAGCAACAACGTTTTGTTTCAAGTATTGTGGCAGAAAAACGAACACTCGACAACCGACTGGCTGAAGAAATTAAAAATTATGACTCTATATTTTTGGCAAGTTCAAGAGAAGCAGAAAGACGAATTGCAACTTTAACTGAAAAAATTCGTAATTTGGCAGGAATTTCAGAAATGCCAGATGCAATTGTTAGATTACAAAGAGAAGCAAATGATTTAAACATCCAAATAACAGAAACCAGAAATGAAATAGAGCAAGAAAAGGGGAAACTTACAAATTCTGTTAATTTAGTCGGCAAATTAGAAACAAGCTTTTTAGAAGCTTTACTTGCAATTAAATTTCCTGGTGTAGAACCTGATGATAAAGTCGAAATAAACACTAAAACTTGGATACCCTCAATTTTACCTAACGGCGATCCAGCATTAAAATGGGGGTTTGAAGGTGCAGGAAGTGGTGGTAAAAAAACATTACTTAATGTTTGCTACGCACTTGCTTTGCATAAAATTGCTACAGAAAATAAATTACCTCTACCTACTTTTCTAATTATTGATACACCAATGAAAAATGTGGCAAAAGAGGCTAATATTGAGCTTTTTATTGCTTTCTATAATTATTTGTATGAACTTGCTGCAACTTCTTTATCAGAAACACAATTTATAATTGTTGATCAAGAGTATGTAGCACCTGTTGAAGGTACTATTGATGTTAGGCATCGCCTTATGACACCTAGTGATAATGAAAATCCACCTTTGATACCTTATTATAGAGGGCCGTAAAAAGCTAGATATTATTTACTCATACAATATTTAACATGTTATTGACTAATGGCTATACTTTCGTGGTCTGCCTTTTCGTTTTAAGCCTGATATTGTTTCACCCATCGTGTTTAATGGGCTGTTAGTCTGGTGAATTGAACCTAAACGATCTGGACTATTCCTAACATATATTTGAGTAGTTGTGATGTTAGAGTGACCTAGCATGTCCATAAGTTCAAATGTTGAAACTTTTGAACTCATCATCAAAGCAAAAGAATGCCGCATTTTATGGGCTGAAAAATTTACACCAGATTTGATGCTTATACGGCGAATAGTAGAACCAAAGCTGTTATCACCCATGCGTTCACCGTCAACAGTTATCCAAAGCCAATTGCTTTCGCTGATCTCCTTTCGTTTGTTGAGATAATCCAGCAAAACGCCTTTACACTTTTCAGAAAAGTAGGCGGTTCTAGTCCCGGTCTTACCAGTGATAACAAAGCGCATGTTTCTCATATCGAGATCGCTAAGTTCAAGAGAAAGCAATTCGCCACGTCTGATCCCACTATCCAAAAGCAGACTAATCATGGCTAGGTCACGAACACCAGCAAACGTTGAAAGCTGTTCAGGACTGGTTAAAACGGCGAATAAACGCCTTATATTGTCCTGGCTAACATTCTTTATGGTTGTGTTCCTATTAGCCTTATTGGTGAACTTCACAGACTTGTTAATGGGTGATTGTGAAATATAATCTTCACGTTCAAGCCAACTGAAAAAGACTTTCACAGTCCGACCATAACCAGCTATAGTTGCTGGTGATAAAGTTTGTAAACTAACAGGAACAGCAATACCCCATCTAAGAGGATTAGTTTCCCTTAGATAAGCAGCAAACTCTTTAACATGGCTCGTTTGGACGAATTTTGGATGTTGACCTATGGTGCTGTTATACTTGGTGTGTACTGTCCACCACCAGTAAAATCTTGAAATCTTATCGGAATACTCATGGATAGTAACAGCAGACAATCCATCACTTCTTGCACTATTCAACCAGTCACACATCAACTTGTAAAAAGGACAATTGTCTTTTGACATGTTGAGATTTTGAAAGAAATAGCTTAGACCTATTTTTGATGGATTTGCAGTTTTTTCACTCATTTTCGACCTTCTTTCGAAGGCCATTTATCCTATTGTGATAGGTAAAAATGCATGTGGGAGTGGTGGAATGGCAGACACGGCAGACTTAAAATCTGCTGGCCGCAAGGTCGTGAGGGTTCGAGTCCCTCCTTCCGCATCTTAAAAAGGTAAACTACTTGTTTTGACTTCGAAAGAAGTCATTTTTTATTGTCAAAGCGGTAGGTTACTCAAAACCAGCCCAGGTATCTTTTCTCTTTGGTCGCCTCACGATAGCCCAGGCTAATTGCCTTATCAAAATCCTGCCGGGCTAAATCTTTGTTTTTCAATTCCTTCTGAATTTTGCCGCGCCAATAGAATAACTCGCCGTCCCTGGGGTTTAGCTGGCAAGCCTTTTCCAGGTTAAAAAGCGCGTTTTTAAAATCTTTATTCATCAGGTGGCTTAATCCGATTACCTTGAAATAATTTACGGGCAGGTTGCTTTCAAGCTGACCTGCCTGGTTAAAGTCGTTGATGGCGAGTTTGTAGAAGCCAAGCTCGAAATTGCTCATCCCCCGGCTGAAAAAGCTTCGCCAGTCTCTGGCGTCGAGAATGATGGCCCGGTTGAAATCGTTGATAGCCAGGGCGTGTTTGTTCGAGTTTTGATAAGCTTGCCCTCTTGCCAGGTAAGAGTCGCTGTGGTCGTAAAGTGAGATTACCCTGGTGTAGTCCTCGATGGCCCGGTCGAATTCGCCCATCGCCGAAAACCTGTTGCCTCGCTGGACATAGAATGTGTGGTTATTTGGTTCAATTTCAATCGCCCTGGAATAATCCACCAGCGCGCTGACATCCGAGCCGGTCAGGCCGCGCCAGGAGTAGTAGGTTGCCACATTGGGCGCAAGCGAAATCGCTAAATCAAAGAAATTTCGGGCTTTGTTCAGGTCTGCCGCGTTGTTCCGGTTGTAGTAGCACCGGCCCAGCCAGAAATAGATTTCGGCTTTGAGGGTGAAGTTGCCGGGCGCGAGTTGGAGGGCCGCGTTAAAATCGGCAATAGCCTCGTTCAACTCCTTTTTGACGTGCCGTTTTAGCCAGGCATTATAAAGATATTTGCCGCGATAGTAATAGGACTCGCTATCGGAGGGGTCTTTTTCGATGGCCCTGGTCAGGTTGTAAAGGGTCAGGCCGGGGTCGTTCAGGTTGAACAGGCAGATACCCAGCAGCTTGTAGGTCTGCGCCTGTGAATCATCGTAGTTCAGGGCTTCCTTGAAGGATTTGGAGGCTTCGAGCCATTTCTTTTTGCGATACTGGTCGAGCCCGTTGTTGAAATAAGCTCTGCCCAGTTTATCAATCGCTATTTTGTGGTTTTTATCCAGCGCCAGGATTTGCTCGCCCGCTTCAATAACTTTAGCCCAGCTTTTAGCCGCTTCAAAATCGTTTATTTTTTCCAGCAGCAGTTTTATTTGGGTGCCCCTGGCCGGTTGCCGCTGCTTTGGGCCAATATTCTGGGTTTGCAGCGGGTTGGCCGGTTGGGCCGGGGTTTTGGCGGAAGACGCCCGGACCTTTTGGGTTACGGCAGCCCTGACCGGAGGGTCCGGTTCTTCCAGGGCCGCTTTGAACGCCTGGAAAAGGTCGATTGCTTTCTTGTAACGCTGAGTGGCTTTCTTGGCGAGGGCCCTGAAAATGACTGCATCCAGGGCCTGGGGATAGCGGAGCCGGGGGTAACGCTCTTTCAGGGTTGGAATGGCCCCGTTGAGGTGTTTGTCCTTGAGCTCGTCAAAATTGCCCAGGAACGGGGTGTAGCCGGTTATCATTTCGTAGAGCATCACGCCCAGGGCATATATATCGCTCGACTTCCCGGCCTGGTCGTTCCAGACCTCCGGCGCGACATACTGGGGAGTGCCGTAAACACTGGTGAGGGTTTGGAGGGCGATCGATTTCGTTACGGTCAGGGCAAAGCCAAAATCGGCCAGTTGGGGTTGCCCGTTTATATCCAGCAGAATGTTGGCCGGTTTGATGTCCCGGTGGACGATGTTATGGCTGTGGGCCTCGTCGAGAGCCAGGGCGATGCGTTCCAGGATGAACAGGACTTCCTTGCGCGGCAGCGGTTTGGGCGGCTGGTTTGGGTCTGGCTTTAGCTTCTGGGCCAGCGAACCGCCTTCAGCTAACTCGGTAACGATAAAAGCCCCGGCCTGCCCCACCTCGAAATCGAGGACCCGCAGGATATTCGGGTGTTTGAACTGGGCCAGGACATTGGCTTCTTTACTGATGCCGTCACGTACCTGGGGATCCACCAGCAGGTCGGTATGGACGATTTTAATTGCTACCGGGCGCGGTGGGTTAAATTTTATATCTTCGGCATAGAAAACTTCCCCGAAGCCACCCGCGCCGAGCGAACGGCCTTTGCGGTATCGGTTAGCTATCAGGGGATTTGGTTGTGGAACGACAGGCCAACTTCCGGTTGTCATAATGAACACTCTTTTGCAGATTATTCATAAGAGGGTTAATTATCTTTATATTTTATATTACTTTAGTGAGGCTTTATTAGCAACCATCTACTTCCCAGGCAGGTTATAACACAAGCTCGCTTATGTGCGTGAAATAGCCAGATATTTGTAAACCCTGTTTCCGTTTTTTAGTTTCCACCGTATCTAATTACACAAGGTACAAAATAATTGGTTTAGTCCTCCGCCACCCGCTATCGGGGTGGCTGCTCTTTCACTTCGGCAAGTTTTATAGCTCGAAACAAAGGCCGGTTGCGACCCAATTCAGGCTTGTCTTTTGGTTTTTAAAAAACGGAAAGGAAACCATGTCCTATGCGCGTACTCAAAATATCCTGGCTTCCGTTGGCGTTTTTAGTGGGGGTGTTGAGTCTGGCTGCTTGTGGGGATAATACCGTTACCACGGCCCCGGCCCAGGCAGCGGCTTCCACCACCGCGGCGGTTACTGTCACTCTTGCCCCGACCACGGCTGCCGCCTCTACCACTGCCGCCGCGACCAAGGCGCCCGCCGCTCCTACCGCGCCCCTACCCACTCAATCCGACCCCAAGGCCGAGGCCGGACGATTGGTCTTTGCCAAGACCTGCGCCGGGTGCCATCTTGGTCAGGGCACGCAGGCCGGGCGCGCCCCACAATTGAGCGTCAGCCAGAACGCCATCAATCCCGATTTCGTGCGCAACCAGGTGCGTAAAGGCAAAGCCCCCATGCCCGCCTTCGACCAGTCCAGGATTTCGGACGCCGACCTGGAAAACATCATCGCTTACCTCAAGGCTATCCATACTTCCTGACCGCCCATCGTTTCGAATTTAAAAAGACCTTCCCTTGTTTCTGGCAGGGGAAGGTCTTTTGCTGTTGACAGGGCCTATTTCTTGTCGGGCGTATTTTGGAAAAGCCAGCTTTGAAAAGCCGGATTTGGCAGGTTTATCATTCGGAGTGTCTCACAAACCAGCGGTTTAAGCTCTTCGCTTACCCCTTCATTCACAAGCTGTAAGAGAAAATCCTGGGCGTCTTCCAGAAATTGATTTTCATAGGCCGGTAGATGCTGGCAAAGCCCGACCAATTTGGCCCGTTCGGTTGGGTCAGGTGGCACCACGTAAAGCCATTTCAGTTTGCCGTATTCAAAGATTTCCTGCACCAAATCCGTCCACTCGTCGTGGATAAGCTCTCCATATTTTTGAACGGTTTCTCTTTTGGTAGCCGTGTAGATGCCGTGGTTATAGGCCAGCCGGAAGGCCGTCAGCCACAGGACATGACCGACCAGCCAGCGCAGCCCGCCATAGCCGGGTTGGTAAGTGCCGTCCGGGAGATGCCGGACATACAAATCGTAGCCTCCAAACTCGATTTCCGGTTTGGGAATAGTCACCGGGTAAGACACGGGTGTAGCAAAAGGTAAAGTATTAAAGGCCGATTTAGTCGGAAGTTCGGGCTGCCGGGCCGACCCGATGGTATAAAATCCGTTAGCCGCCAGCCATACCAGATAGTTTCTCAAAGGTGGCAGCTCTAGTGAGGGCCTTATATCTTTTCCATAAAGGAAAACTTTTGCCAGTTTAACCAGTACGCTGAGAAGCGTCATCTGGAACGCCCCGCTTTTGAGCTGTTCTTCCGAGGTCAGGGTTGCGTCCAGCCAGGTTTTGCTGAACCTGTTACAGGCCGCCACCATCCCTCTAAAACGTAAAATTTCATCCTCGGATAGCTGCCCGGTGAAAACGACCAGCACATCCAGGTCGCTGGCGTTGGGGTCCGTACCGTTGGTGAGGACTGCCGTCCCGTCGCTCCGGCTACCGCCGAGATAGCATGCCAGGATTCGGCCTGGAAAGCTCAGTTCGACCAGTTCAATGAGGCCGGTCAAAACGGTTTCCAGTTCCGGGTTATCCAGAGATGTTTTAAGCTTGATTTCTGGCATAAGGAAAGTCCTTGTGTTTATTCAAGAATGGTTTTCAACGACAATAATCAGGAATTAGTTTATAAGGCTGGTTTATTGGCCACTGACTACTGCCCTCTGGCTACTCTATAAAAACTCACTTGACGGTTGCGGCTCCTAACTGTTAGTATACCGGCATTACTTAAAACTTCCAGCCCTGTGGAGTGGCATATTTTACCGGCAATCCCCGGCGGGTTTTAAGGCTTTTATGCGAAGATTTTTAAAGAATCTTCCAGGATTTCAAGAATTTTGACGGGCGAGTCTGTTAGATGGCGTATCTTTTGCCTGTCGGCCCCTGGCACCCGGCCCTCGATGAACCGGTAGTGTACAAACTGGAGGTCGTGGGAAACAAGATTGAAAATGTAGAGTTGGACCTGGGCTTCAACCACCGTGGCGTGGAAAAAGTATTGCCTGAACTTTTACCACACCAAATCCTGGCCCCTACTGCCCAGATTTGCGGCAAATGTTCCTACGCTAATACTTTCGCGGTGGCGATGGCCCTGGAAAAACTGGCCGGGCTGGAAGTTTCGGGACGGGTCGAGTATTTCCGGGTTATCGCGGCGGAACTGGAACGGGCCGCCAGCCACCTGGGTTCGATTGCCCGGACTTTGCGCCTGCTCGGTATTCAGCTTACGGCGGCCCGGCTTGAAGAAGAAGCCGAGGGGGTCCGGCAACTGCTGGCCGCCACCGGCAACCGCATTTATGATACTTTTAGCGTGCTGGGCGGTCTCATGCGCGCCCCCCAGGTCTCCTCCGAATTTCTCAGTGCCGCCGAAAAACTTCGCAAGAACATTTATGAGTCGGTCAACCAGTTGCTCGATAACCGCCAACTGGAACACCGTACCGTGGGGGTCGGTATGATTGACCCGGCGGCGGCCCTGGAATGGGGTCTGACCGGCCCGGTCGCCCGCGCCTCCGAACTGGCTCTCGATACTCGCCGGACCGACCCCTACGCGGCTTACCTGGATATTGAAGTACGGCTGGTAACCCAGCGCCGGGGCGACCTGTTTGCCCGGTTGGCGGTGCGCGGCCTGGAAGCCCTGGAAAGCCTGAACATTGTCAATACGGCCCTGCGTAACCTCCCGGAAGGCGATTTGCAGACGCCCCTGGAGACGCCCCGCTTTCCCGCCGAACGCGAAGTGACGTCCCTGGTGGAGACACCGCGCGGCCAGTTGTTGTGTTACGTTGCCAGCGACGAGGACGGGAAATTGACGCGGCTGAAGTTGCGCCCGCCGACCGTGGCTAACTTCCCGGCGATTGCCCTGACTTTGCCCGGCCAGGAAGCAGACGACGCGGCAGCGATTATTGCTTCGCTCGACTTCTGCTTTGCCTGCGCCGAACGATAAAAAGATAAGATGAATTTAACCGATTTAATTTTAGCCGTTACTCCCCTTGGCCTGGTCGGGATAGGGGCCCTGTTATTCTTCTTTGGCTGGGTGCTGGGTGGGCCGGAATCACGAGTCTTTTACTCGGTGGTGGTGGCGACAGCCCTGGCCGCTTTCCTGTCCCAGGTCTCGCTGGGAGTCGGCTTCATCCGCCCCGGTGGTGTGCGGACCCCCGCCGCGACCCTCTATACCTGGTCGCCGGTCGGTGATGCCGGGTTTGGCGTTACCCTGGCTTTCCAGGGCGATTTGCTGTCCTACCTGTTTGCCCTGCCCCTGACCGCCCTCGCCCTCCTGTGTGTCTTTTACCTGCTGGTGCGCCAGCCTACCGCCGAAAAAGGGGATAATATCGCCACCGGACGCCTGTACGGCCTGATTTTCCTGGCTGAAGGAGCGGGTCTGGGCGCTTTTTATTCGGCGGATTTAGTGGTAACTTACTTCTGGCTGGAAGCGGCGGGGCTGGCCCTCTATCTTTTGAGCGGGCCGGGTCTGCGGGGAGCCAGCGCGAAACCGATTAGTTACCGGGCCCTGGGGGTCAACTTCCTGGCCGGGCAACTTATCTTTGCCCCGCTTCTGGTGATGGTCTCCCGCAACGGCGGTAACTCCACCTACGCCGATTTTATCCCGGCGGTAATTGATACGACCCTGTTCGCCCTGGTGGTGGCGGGGTGCCTGGCGAAAGCGGCCCAGTTTCCTTTTCAAGCCTGGATTGGCGGGTTCGAGGATTTGCCGGGAGCGGCCTATGCTCTCCTTTTAACAGGTTTTGTCTTCCCGTTCGCGATTTATCTCCCGGCCCGGTTGCAAGCCCTCGAAGGCGGTCAGGCCAACCTGCTAGGGGATGTTTCCGGGCTGTTGTTGCCCATTGGGGCTTTAACGATCTTCTTTGCCGCTTTCACGGCTTTGCGTTCTCGCAGCGAAAGCCTGACCACCCGCATCGGTTATCTGACGGCGGTCCAGTTTGGTTTCGTGATAATGGCGCTCGGCCAGACCAACCTGGCGGCGGCTTTCCAGCAGCTAATTGCCCTGGTGCCGGGGGCGGCCCTGCTCTTTCTCTGTGCCGACCAACTTCAAATCGAAAATGCCCCGCCGCCCAACCCGGAAGGCATCACCAACCCGAAACCGCTGGGCCGCCCGGCCTATTTCCGAGGTATCCTGGCGCTAACCTATTTGGTTGGAGCGTTGAATTTCGCCGGGTTCCCGCTTACCCCGGCCTATACGGCGCGCTGGCAGACTCTCGGCACCTTGCTTGATGATGGTTACCGCTTCTACTTTGGGCTGGCGGTGGCGGGCCTGGTCCTGCTTCTCCCGGCCCTGGCCCAGGATTTCGTCCAGTTCTTGAACGGGCCTCGCCGGACGGTTGACTCGGCGAGTGAGGGCAATTACTGGCCGC
>JGI26539J51216_1001916_pt1 | contig 12835 bp, 8 predicted proteins | sample ThiBio_1000_biof_2_FD_51216 | JGI IMG/M metagenome (IMG submission 51216)
GCAGCGACAGGTCGACCGCGTGCACGTGCTTGGTCAGCGCGCCCACCGAGATGTAGTCGACGCCGGTGCGGGCGTACTCGCCGATGGTGGCGAGGTCCACGTTGCCGGACACTTCCAGCGGCACGCGCCCGGCGGTGAGCTGCACCGCCTCGCGCATCAGCGGCACGCTGAAGTTGTCCAGCATGATGCGGTCCACGCCGGCGGCGAGCGCCTGCTGCAGCTCGTCCAGGTTTTCCACTTCCACTTCCAGCAGCAGCGTCGGATGCAGGCGTCGCGCCGCGGCCGCCGCCGGCGCGATGCCGCCGGCGGCGATGATGTGGTTTTCCTTCACCAGGATCGCGTCGTACAGGCCGATGCGGTGGTTGTGGCCGCCGCCGCAGCGCACGGCGTATTTCTGCGCCAGGCGCAGGCCGGGCACGGTCTTGCGGGTGTCGAGCACGCGCGCCCGGGTGCCGGCCACCGCGGCCACGTAGGTGGCGGTGGCGGTGGCGGTGCCGGACAGCAGTTGCAGGAAGTTCAGTGCCGAGCGCTCGGCGCTGACCAGCGAGCGGGCATGGCCGGACAGGCGGCATATCACGGTGCCTGGCGCCACGCGGGCGCCGTCGCCCACCGCCCAATCGATGCACACGGCCGGGTCCAGGCGCCGGAAGCAGGCGTCGAACCATGGCGCCCCGGCGATCACCGCGTCGTCGCGGCAGGTGAGCGCGGCTTCGGCCACGGCGTCGGCCGGCAGCAGTTCGGCGGTGGCGTCGCCGTTGCCGAGATCCTCGGCAAAGGCCCGTGCCACGTCGGCGGCGATCAGTTCGGGTCCGGGCGGGTCGAACGGGAGGCGGGGGNTCATGCAGCAGGCGTGCCGGGTTGGGCCGGGCCGGGCTGGCGCAGGCGCGTGACGATGGCGCTCATCGCGCGATCGAACAGCGCGTTGGTGGCCAGCACCTGCGCATGGCCGCCGGCCAGCAGCACGGCCAGTTCCTGCGGGGCGTAGTCGGCCACCTTGAGGCCGCGCCGGTTGACGAACAGGTAGCGGCCGCTCATCGGGCTGATCCACGACAGCTTCGCGCGCACCATCGGTTCGTCGGGCAACTGGAATTCCAGCCAGACCCCGGGTTGCAGCGCCTCCACCTGGTGCCACTCGGGACTGTCGGTGGCGACCGGCACGCTCTCCCCGGGCAGTTCGTCGGGGTCCGCGGCATGCGGTTCGACGATGGGCTGGATGCTTTCCGGGATCGCGGCGGTGGCGCCGGCGGCCGGNGCGGCGCCGCGCGCCGGTTCGCCCAGCAACTGGCCATACCAGTCGCGCAACTGCGCCAGCAGGCGCTCGATGTCCTGCGGCTGGAACGCGACGTTGGCCAGGCCCAGGCGCAGCGCGCGCTCGATGCCGGGGAGCAGCTGCCGCAGCTGCTGGCGGGCGAGCGGATCCTGCGGCGGCTGCGTGCTGGCGATGAAATCGTCCACGAAAGCCAGCCCGTCGCGGAACTCGGCCGAGTCCTCGCCCTGGCGCAGCAGCACCAGCACCAGGTGGTTGGCCCAGGCGCGCGCCAGCACCTCGTGCACCAGCGCCGGCAGCTTGCGGCCGCCGATGCGGTCGACGATCTCGCGGGCGGCGCGGCGCCGTGCCTGTTCCAGTTTCTCGCGGCCGCGCGTGGACTCGGCCACGCGCTGCTCGGCCAGTTCGGAGCGGCGCCGGTTCAGTTCGTGGAACTGCTGCAGGTCCAGCAGCAGGCGCTCGAAGATGCCCAGGTCGTCGTCGAACTCGTGCAGCAGCTGGTCGACGATGGCCTTGACCTTGTCGTGCAGGCGGCCGTCGCGATCCGACTCCGGCGACCAGCCCTTGGCCTGTTCGGCCAGCGCGTCCAGCAGGCGGCGTGCCGGGTGCTGGCGGTGCGCGAACATCTTGCGGTCGAGGATCGCCGCCTTGAGGNAGGGGATCTGCAGCCGCGCCAGCATCACCTGCATTTCGGCCGGCAGGGTCTGGTCCTCGAGGATGAACTCGAACAGCATGCCGACCAGGTCGATGGTGTCTTCGTCGATGTGGGTGACGTGGCTGGGGCGGCTGCCGCGCAGGGCGCCGAGCTGGCCCAGCAGCTGCTCCTTGAGCTGGGCCACCACTTCCCGTTCGAGGCGGCCGTCGCCGGCCGGCATGCTGGGTGCCGGCATCGCGCCGGCGGCCAGTTGGGTCTGCAACACGCTGAGCGCGCCCAGCAGCTCGTTGGTGGAGGGCGGNGGACCGCCGGCATCGCCGGTCCGGACGTGCGCGACGGGGCCGCCGCGCCGTGCCACGAACAGGCCGTGCAGGGTCTGCAGCAGTTCGGCCGTGGCGGGGTCGCCGGTTTCGTCCGGCCCCGCCGCCGCGCTGTCGGTTTGCGGCGACGGCTGCGGGCGGGAGTCGCCGCGCGGCATCGCCGTGCGCAGCTGCGGCAGCACACCGGCGCGGGCCAGTTCGGCATTCGCCTCGGCGTACAGGNCTTCAAGCGTGGACAGCACGTAGCGGTCGAACAGCTTGTAGATGAGCAGCTTGACGCGCATGTCCGCGCTCAGCTCCTTCAGCGCCTGGCGGAACGCCTGGGTCAGCGCGGCCGGGGCGATCGGGTTGCCGGCGTCCTCGATCTTGCGGCCCGCGCAGATCACCGAGAGGCGCTGGTTGATCGCGAACAGGTCGTGCACGAGGCGGCTTTCGTGCTTGCTGTTCATGCTGGTGATCGCCAGCGACTCCTCCAGCTCGGAATCCCCCACCAGCGACAGCTCGGCCATGGGCGGCATCGGGGCGGCCGGCGCGGAGCGTCCGGCCAGCGCGCCCAGCTCGCGGTTCACGGTGGCGAGGAAGCTGCGCTCGATCGCCGGGCGGCGCTTGCGCACTTCGCGCATGCCGTCGAAGTAGTGCGTCTGGGTGGCGTTGTTCTCGGCCTTCTCGGCGAGGTCGAACAGCGCGTCGTCCACGTGCTCGAACAGGTTGCCCAGGCCTTGCTGCAGGCGCTTGCCGGCGATGCCGCGCACGGCATTGAGCAACTCGCCCACGCGCTCGCCCGTGGCGTCGGCGCGCGGCGCCAGCGGCACGATCTTGGGCGGTTCATAGGCTTCGTTCATGGCCACAGCGGAAGCTCGTCGTTGGCGCCAGGCGTCCTGCGGTTGGTTCGTCGATCCGTTGACGAGGGTTCGAAGCGTGGGAACACGTCAGGCCGCGGCCGGGAAATCGTCGAGCTGGGTGGTGCCTATGCCTTCCTCGGGCAGCATCACGGGGATGCCGTCGTCTACGCGGTAGATCAGCTTGCGGTCGATGGTGACCAGGCCTTCGTCCAGTCGCTCGCGCNCCGGCGCTCCCGCCGTCGTCACCACTGCGCCGGCCGCGATCGCGCCGTTCAGCGCGTCCAGCTCGGCGCGGGCCAGCGGACGCACCGGCGTCTTGCTGACGGGGCAGCACAGGATGTCGAGCAGGCGCTTGTCCATGGCGGAAAATCGTTGTGGCACCGGAAAGCCCGTACAATAACCACTTTTGGACGGCCGGGCCATGACAGCAACGACGGAAACGCCACGGGTGGGCGTGGTGATGGGGTCGCGTTCCGACTGGGAAACCATGGAACATGCCTCCGGGGTGCTGACCGAGCTGGGCGTGGCGCACGAGGTGCAGGTGGTGTCCGCCCACCGCACGCCGGACCTGCTGTTCCGTTATGCCGAACAGGCCGTGGGCCGCGGCATCCAGGTGATCGTCGCCGGCGCCGGCGGGGCTGCCCATCTGCCGGGCATGCTTGCCGCCAAGACCCGGCTGCCGGTGTTCGGCGTGCCGGTGCAGTCCAAGGCCTTGAACGGCATGGATTCGCTGCTCTCGATCGCGCAGATGCCGGCCGGCATCCCGGTGGGCACGCTGGCGATCGGCCGCGCCGGCGCGGTGAACGCGGGCCTGCTCGCCGCGGCGGTGCTGGCGTTGACCGACCCCCGCCTGGCCCAGTCGCTGGAGCAGTGGCGCGCCAGGCAGACCCAGGCCGTGCTGGACCAGCCGGACCCCCGCGCATGAGCGCATCGCGACAACCGGTGCTGGGCATCCTGGGCGGCGGCCAGCTGGCCCGCATGCTGGCGCTGGCGGCCGCTCCGCTGGGCGTGAACACGCTGGTGGTGGACAGCGCCGCCGACGCCTGCGCCGGCCAGGTGGCGCCGCTGGTCAGGGCCGACTGGACCGACTACGCCGCGCTGGAGGATTTCGCGCGCAAGGTCGACGTCGCCACCTTCGACTTCGAGAACGTGCCGGCCGAAACCGCGCAATGGCTGGCCGAGCGGGTGGCGGTGTTCCCGAACCCGCGCTCGCTCGCGGTGGCGCAGGACCGCCTGGCCGAGAAGACCCTGTTCCGCGAATGCGGCCTGGCCACGCCCGCCTTCCTGGCGGTGGACGACCGCGCCGGCCTGGACCGCGCGCTGGCGGCGGTGGGCGCCCCGGCCATCCTCAAGACCCGGCGCCTGGGTTACGACGGCAAGGGCCAGTTCCGGCTGAAGACCGTGGCCGACGCCGATGCCGCCTGGACCGAGCTGGGCGCGCAGGCGACAAAGCATGGCTTGATCCTGGAGGCCTTCGTGCCGTTCCAGCGCGAACTGTCGGTGCTGGCGGTGCGCAGCCGCGACGGCGATTTCCGCACCTGGCCGCTGACCCGCAACTGGCACGTGGNCGGCGTGCTGAGCTTCAGCCTCGCTCCCGCTTCCGACATCGACGAGCTGCAGCCGCGCGCCACCGCGCTGGCGCGCACGCTGGCCGAGCGGCTGGACTACGTGGGCGTGTTCGCGCTGGAGCTGTTCGTGCAGGACGGCGAGCTGCTCGGCAACGAGATGGCGCCGCGCGTGCACAACTCCGGCCACTGGACCATCGAGGGCGCGCACACCAGCCAGTTCGAGAATCACGTGCGCGCCGTGCTCGGCCTGCCGCTGGGCGACACCGGCGCGCGCGGGATGTCCGGGATGTTCAACTGGATCGGCGAGCTGCCCGACCCCGCGCCGGTGCTGCGCGGCGTCGACGCGCACTGGCACGACTACGGCAAGCAGGCGCGGCCGGGCCGCAAGGTGGGGCATGCCACGGTATGCGCCCCGGTTGCGGCGGTGCTGGCGCAGCGGCTGGAGGGGATGGGTCGCGAGTTGGGGCGCGAGGCGCAGGTGGTTCCGGCAGTGGAAGTGCTGCGGGCTTGAGTTGCCTGTCGTTGCCTGGGGCATGAAAAAGCCGCGGATGTCCGCGGCTTTTTCTGTTTTTGGCGCTTGGGAAGCCAAGGCAGGAGCGTGCGTGCCTGATGGTCGAAAAAGGGGCTGCTGCCCCTTTTTCGACTCGTCTGATTCGCGGGGCGAATCAGGCTCCGCTGCGCGTGCGCCCATCCGTGGGCGCGCAGGGTCAGGCAAGCTTGCGCGCTTAACCCTGCATCGCCTTGGCGACTTCGGCCAGGTAATCTTCCTGCACCTTCTCGATGCCTTCGCCCACGGCCAGGCGCACCACGGCGACGACGTCGGCGCCTTCCTTCTTCAGCGCCTCGCCCACGGTGACGTTGGTGTCCAGCACGTAGGGCTGGCCGACCAGGGTGACCTCGGAGACGATCTTGTTGATCTTGCCCGAGACGATCTTCTCCAGGATGTCGGCCGGCTTGTTCTTTTCCTTGTCCGACATCGCGGCCAGCGCGATTTCCTTTTCCTTGGCGATGAAGTCGACGGGGACGTCCTCGGCCTTCACGTAGGGCGGGTTCATCGCCGCCACGTGCATGGCGATGCCCTTGGCCAGCTCGTCCGAGCCGCCCTTGAGCGCCACGATCACGCCGATCTTGCCGCCGTGCGAGTAGGTGGCCAGCGGGCCGGCGTTCTCGACGCGCGCCGCGCGGCGCACTTCGATCTTTTCGCCGATGGTCGCGGTCTGCGCCTTGGCGGCTTCCTCGATGCTGGCGGCGCCGGGGAAGGCAGCGGCCTTCACGGCGTCGATGTCGCCGGCGCTGGCCTGCAGGGCGGCCTCGGCGACGGCGTTGGTGAACTCGATGAAGTTCGGCGCCTTGGCGACGAAGTCGGTCTCGCTGTTGACCTCGACCAGCACGGCCTTGCCGTTGGCCTGGGCGGCGGCGATGCGGCCTTCGGCGGCGATGCGGTCGGCCTTCTTCTCGGCCTTGACCATGCCGGTCTTGCGCAGCCATTCCATCGCGGCGTCGATGTCGCCGTTGTTCTCGACCAGCGCCTTCTTGCATTCCATCATGCCGGCGCCGGAACGCTCGCGCAGTTCCTTGACCAGTTGGGCGGAGATATTGCTCATCGGTATTCCTCGAATGCTCATGGCGTCGCGGCGGGTCGCGCCACGACGTCGGGATGGCTTGTCGTTGCGGNGGCGGTTGCCCGCCGCCGTATCGGCTTACTTGGCGTCGCGCGGGCCACGTGCGCCGTCGCGACCGCCGTCGCGGCGCGGCGCGCCGGCACCCTTGCGGGGGGCGGCATCGCGATCGCGACGCGGAGCGGCCTGCTTGCGCTCGCTGCGCTCGGCCTTGGCGACCGGGTTGCCTTCCTCGTCCAGTTCGACGAACTCGTTGGCGTCGCCCTGGGCGGCGGCCGGCGCGGCGGCCTTGCCTTCCAGGATCGAGTCGGCGGCGGCGCGGGCGTACAGCTGGATCGCGCGGATCGCGTCGTCGTTGCCCGGGATCGCGTAGTCCACCAGCTCCGGGTTGTAGTTGGTGTCGACCACCGCCACCACCGGGATGCCCAGCTTGCGGGCTTCCTGCACGGCGATGTCTTCGTGGCCGATGTCGATCACGAACAGCGCGTCGGGCAGGCGGNTCATGTTCTTGATGCCGCCCAGCGAGTTCTCCAGCTTCTCGCGCTCGCGGCGCAGGGACAGCACCTCGTGCTTGACCAGCTTGTCGAAGCTGCCGTCGGTCTCGGCGGCTTCCAGCTCCTTCAGGCGGCCCACCGACTGCTTCACGGTGCGGAAGTTGGTGAGCATGCCGCCCAGCCAGCGCGCGGTGACGAACGGCATGCCGGCGCGGGTGGCCTCGTCGATCAGCGCCTCGCGGGCCGAACGCTTGGTGCCCACGAACAGGATGGTGCCGCGCTTCTGCGCCAGGCCCGACAGGAAGTTCATCGCGTCGGTGAACAGCGGCAGGGNCTTCTCGAGGTTGATGATGTGGATCTTGCCGCGGGCGCCGAAGATGTACGGGGCCATCTTCGGATTCCAGTAACGGGTCTGGTGACCGAAATGCACGCCGGCTTCGAGCATCTCGCGCATGGTGACTTGAGCCATGGTGTAACTCCTTGCGTTGGGCCTTTTTGTGGTGGCCCGGGGGGTTGGGACCTCCACGCATCCCCGGCTTCGACCGCAGGGCCTCCTTGAATGACGGAGACGGCTGCGGCACCCCGAAGGCGGTGCCGATGCGTGTGTGGCGTTGGTTTGGGCTTGTACCGCTGCGCGGTTACAATCCCGTTTCGCCTTGCAGTGAGCGCGCGTCGATCGGATCGATCACGGTCTGCAAAACTGTGAGATTGTAGCCGGTACGCCGGCGCGGCGGCAAGTTGCCTGCAATGCCGGCTTGATCGGCAGGCGGGGNGCCGCCATCTGGACTACCGAGATGGCTATTACGCTTAAATCCCCCCAGGACCTCGAAGGCATGCGCGTGGCCGGCCAAATGGCCGCCGAGGTGCTGGCCATGCTCAAGGAACACGTCAAGCCCGGCGTCACCACCGAGGAGCTGGACCGGCTGGCCTACGAGCACATCGTCAACGTGCAGAAGGCGGTGCCGGCCAACGTGGGCTACCACGGCTTCCCGAAGACGCTGTGCACCTCGGTCAATCACGTGATCTGCCACGGCATCCCCAGCCCGGGCAAGGTGCTGAAGGACGGCGACATCGTCAACCTCGACGTCACCGTGATCAAGGACGGCTGGCACGGCGACACCAGCCGCATGTACGTCGCGGGCACGCCCTCGGTGCTGGCCAAGCGGCTGGTGGACACCGCGTTCGAGGCGATGATGCGCGGCATCGGCGTGGTGCGCCCCGGCGCCACCCTGGGCGACGTGGGCCACGCGATCCAGCAGCATGCCGAGGCGGCAGGCTTCTCCGTGGTGCGCGAGTACTGCGGCCATGGCATCGGCAAGGTCTACCACGACGAGCCGCAGGTGCTGCACTACGGCAAGCCCGGCACCGGCGTGGAACTGAAGGAGGGCATGACCTTCACCATCGAGCCCATGATCAACGCCGGCAAGCCGCATACCAAGCAGTTGCCCGACGGCTGGACCGTGGTCACCAAGGACCACTCGCTGTCCGCGCAGTGGGAGCACACCATCGCGGTGACCGCCGACGGCTTCGAGATCCTCACGCCCTGGCCGGACGCGGGCTGAGGCGCGGGAACGGCGCCCTCCGCAGTGGTTTCCAACGAAAAGGCCCAGCCGCATGGCTGGGCCTTTCGCTTGTCCCGGCAGGGCAGGCCGCCGGTGGCCTGCCCTGCCGGCCAGAGCGCGGCCTACTCCTTCCCTTCCGCCGGCGCGTTCTTCACGTAACGGTCGAACCACTGCAGCATCTCGGCCACCACCTGCTCATTGGATTCCAGCGCGGTGTACCAGTGCGGCTCGTGCGGCAGCATCACCAGGCGCNCCGTGCCGCCGTTGCCGCGGATGGCCTGGAACAGCTTGCGCGACTGGATCGGCTCGGTGCCGGGGTTGGCGTCGTCCTCGCCGTGCACCAGCAGCAGCGGCAGCTTGGTCTTGTCGGCGTAGAAGAACGGCGAGGCCTTCAGGTACACGTCCTGCGCCTGCCACACCGTGCGGCGCTCGTTCTGGAAGCCGAACGGGGTGAGCGTCTTGTTGTACGAGCCGCTGGTCGCCACGCCGGCGCGGAACAGCTTGGTGTGGGCGATCAGGTTCGCGGTCATCAGCGCGCCGTGGCTGTGGCCGGTGACGCCGATGCGGTCGCGGTCCACCACGCCCAGTTCCACCGCCTTGTCCACCGCGGCCTTGGCGTCGGCCTCCAACTGCTCCAGGTAGGTGTCGTAGGCGGTCTTGGGATCGCCGACGATGGGGAAGGAGGCGTTGTCGATGATCGCGTAGCCGGCCAGCAGCATCAGCCGGTAGTAGGGCAGGCGGGTGAAGGTGTTCTGGCTGCCCGACACCTGGCCGGCCTGCTCGCTGCTGGCGTAGTCGGCCGGGTAGGCGTACAGCACGGCCGGCAGGCGCGTGCCCGGCTTGTAGCCCGGCGGGGNGTACAGGGTGAAGGACAGGTCCAGGCCGTCGGCGCGCTTGTAGGTCACCAGCTGCTTCTTGATCTGCCGCACTTCCGGGGTCGGGTCGGGCACCCGGGTGAGCTGCCGGCCGGCGGAGGCGTACTGCGCCTCGCCATCGGCGGCGTCGGCCGTGCGCTCGCCCAGCGTGCGCACGAACGCGTTCGGCGGATCCATCAGCGACTGGTGCCAGGTCAGGAACCGGCCGGGNTCGCCGGCGAAGCCCAGGAACTGGTCGTAGTCGTCGGTGCCGCTGCGGAACAGCCGCTCGCTCTTCAGCGTGGCCAGGTCCAGCCGGTCGAGGAACGGACGGTCGCCCCGCTTCGAGGCGCCCTGGCCGCGCAGGAACACCGCGTTGCCGTCCATGCGTGCCGCGTAGGCGCCGTTGGGCAGCACCTGGTAGACGAACATGCCCGGGTCCTTGTACAGCTCGTCGCTGGACATGTCCCACAGCACGCGGCCGGCGTCGCCCGGCTTGTCCACGTCGACGATGCGGGTGGTCTGCCAGTGGCGGTTGTCGTCGATCTCGTACTGGAACGCCACGTCCGGCTTCGGCGTCCACACGTAGCCGACGAAGCGCTGCTTGGTGCGGGCGATCTCCACCGGCTTGCCGGCGAACGGCGCCTTCCAGCTCATCACCTTGTCGCGTGCCGGCACGTCGACGTTCCAGTCGCCCTTGTCCAGCGCTTCGGACCACACCAGGGTGGCCGGTGCGGTGGCGCGCCATTCGAAGTTGATCGGGCCTTCCGGCACGCCGTGGATGGGCACGCGGTCGGCCAGCGGCAGGCTGGCGACCGGNGTGGAGGTGCCCTTGTCCACGTCCAGCACCGCCACGTCGTGCGGGAAGCGCTGGTAGGTCACGGTGTGCGAGAACGGCGGCTTGATCGCGTCGACCAGCACGTGGACGCCGTCCGGCGCGGCGTCGACCCCCTTGTAGATGGCCGGCTTGCCGACGTTGCGCACGCTGCCGCTGGCCGCGTCCNCCACCGCCAGTTGCGAGCTGCCGTAGTACGCGAACAGCGCCTCGTCGTGTGCGCTGGCCAGCAGGTCGCGCGCCTCGTAGGTGCTGCTCTGGCCCTTGCCGCCCAGCGACTGCTGGATGTCCGGGCCGATGCCGGCGGCATTCCCGGCCGGCGCCGGGCCCTGGCCGTCGGGCACCTTCTTCACCAGCAAGGTCTTGCTGCCGTCCAGCCATTGCATCGCGCTGTCGAAGATCGGGTTGAGCTGCACGCCGGGCACCTTGTGCGCCTGGCCGCTGGCGGCATCGCCCAGCCACAGTTCCACCGCGGTGGGCGTGACGTTCTGGAACACGAAGCGGTTGCCGTCCGGCGACCAGCGCGCCGGCCCCGGGCAGGTACCGGCCGGCAGAGCGACCCTGGTCTCCTTGCCGCTGGCGATGTCGACCAGGGTGAAATCGGCCACGCAGGCCGGGATGCCGTAGCCTGCGGGCGTGTCGTGGCGGCTGCGGTTGGCCGGCTCCAGGCGCACGCCGGCCAGCTTCAGGTACGGCCGCGCCACCCGTTCTATCGACGGATAGGTCTGGCTGGTGACCAGCAGCATGCGCCGGCCGGTGGGGNCGAGGCTGGGCGAGGGCGGCGGCGGCGCTTTCAGCACCTTCAGCAGATTGGCCGGCGGCACCGCGTATTCGGCGAATGCCGGCGCGCTTCCCAGCAGGCAGGCGCCCGCGACCAGCATCGCAGGCCAGGTAATTCGAAGATGCATCCCGATCTCCCCATGTAATGAATGGCGACGGGCGCCCCGGCCTCCGGCCGGGCACGCGTCCCCGGACTCTAGCAGTCGCAATTGCTTGCGAACTGGGCCATTGGTTGGGGGCCTGCCCCGGCATGCGGCCTGCTTGCCGCTTGGGCACAATGGCGGCTCCCCCCAGCCAACCGCAGCCCGTGACCGCCACCCCCCACCTGCCGCCGCTTCCCCGCCTGCCCGTGGCGGTGCCCCGCTCGGGCGTGTCCGCCGACGCGCGCCGGGCCCTGCGCCAGTTGCTGGGCGACGTGGACCGGGCGCTGACCGTGGCGTTCCGCGACGGTGCCGACGCCAGCGCGCTGGCACGGCGGCGCGGCGACGCGGTGGCGCGCATCGTGGTGCACGTGTGGACGGCCTGCCTGGGCGAGGTGAGCGGTGCGGCGCTGTTCGCGGTGGGCGGCTTCGGCCGCGGCCTGCTGTTTCCGCAGTCCGACGTGGACCTGCTGGTGCTGGCCGGGCGCCCCGAGCCGGCGCGCCTGCGCGCGCTGGAGCAATGCTTCGCCACGCTGTGGGACGTCGGCCTCAAGGTGGGGCACGCGGTGCGCGAGCCGGCGCAATGCCGCGCACTGGCCGCCACGGACGCCAGCGTGTTCACCAGCCTGCTCGATGCGCGGCGGCTGGCCGGCGACCCGGCGATGGACGCCGCGTTGCATGCGATCGTGGACGATCCCGAATTGTGGCCGCCGCGCGATTACCTGGCCGCGCGCCTCGCCGAGCGCGATGCGCGCCACGCGCGGCACAACGACACCGCCAGCAACCTCGAACCCAATCTCAAGGACGGCCCCGGCGGCCTGCGCACGCTGGACTCGCTGCGCTGGCTGGGACAGCGGCTGGCCCACGCGGGCGGCTTCGAGGCGATGCAGGACGCCGGCCTGCTCGACCCGGCCGAACGCGCCAGCCTGTGCGAGGCCGAGGCCACGCTGCGCCGCTACCGCTGGGCGCTGCATCTGGAGGCCGGGCGGCCGGAGGAACGGCTGCTGTTCGACTACCAGCGCGCGCTGGCGGTGCGGCTGGGCTTCGAGGACGAGCACGAGAAGAACCTCGGCGTCGAGCAGTTCATGCAGGGCTACTACCGCGCGGCCAGCCAGGTCGAGCGGCTGGGCGTGCAGATCGCCGAGCGCTTCGTGGAACTGCTGGAGCCGCCCGGCGAGGCGCAGCCGGTGGGCGAGGATTTCGTCCGCCACGGCACCCGCCTGTCGGCGCGTGATCCGCAGCTGTTCGTGCGGCGGCCGGCGGCGCTGGTGGAGATCTTCATCGCGCGGCTGGACGAGCAGGGCCTCAAGGGNTTCAGCGCGGACACCATGCGGCGCATCCACCAGGCCACCGCCCAGCACGACGGCAAGCTGGCCGACGATCCCACGGTGCTGGCCGCCTTCCTGCGCCTGCTGCGGCGGGGTGCGCCCGCGGTGGACGCGCTGTGGCGGATGAACCGGCACGGCCTGCTCGCCGCGATCATGCCGGCGTTCGGCCAGGTGTTCGGGCGCATGCAGTACGACCTGTTCCACGTCTACACGGTGGACGAACACACGCTGCGCGTGCTGCGCCAGATGGCGTTCTTCGCCGACCCTGCCGCGGAAGCGGAATTCCCGCTCGCCTCCACGATCTGGCCCGCGCTGGACAAGCCCGAGCTGATGCTGCTGGCCGGCCTGTTCCACGACGTCGCCAAGGGCCGCGGCGGCGACCACTCGGTACTGGGCGAGAGCGACGCGCGCGCGTTCTGCACGAAGCTGGGGCTGCCCGCGGCCGACGCGGAACGCGTGGCGTGGCTGGGGCGCTGGCATCTGCTGATGAGCACCACCGCGCAGCGCCAGGACATCACCGATCCCGAGGTGGTGCAGCGCTTCGCCGACGTGGTCGGCGACCGCGAGCGGC
>JGI26539J51216_1001986_pt1 | contig 12534 bp, 10 predicted proteins | sample ThiBio_1000_biof_2_FD_51216 | JGI IMG/M metagenome (IMG submission 51216)
ACGGCGGCGGCAGGTGGTCGAGATCGCCCGGCAGCACGGCTTCATCCTCATCGAGGACGACGTCTACGGGCCGCTGCTGCGGCAGCCGGACCGCCCGCCGCCGCTGGCCGCCATGGCGCCGGAGCGCACCTGCTTCTGCACCAGCCTGTCGAAATCGGTCGCGCCGGGCCTGCGCATCGGCTTCCTGCTGATGCCCGCCTCGCTCAGGGCCGACGCGCTCAACGCCATCCGCGTGTCAACGTGGATGACATCGCCGCTGCTCGGCCAGATCGCCGCGAACTGGATCCTCGACGGCACCGCCGCCAGGCTGTGCGAGCGGCAGCGGGCGATCATCCGGCGCCGCCAGGAGATGGCGCGCCAGATCCTGGGCGAGTTCGACATCGTCACCGACGACGCGGCGCTGCATCTGCTGCTGAAGCTGCCCGAACCCTGGCGGGCCGGCCAGTTCAGCGCGCACATGCAGCAGCAGGGCGTGGCGGTGCTGCCCAGTTCCGAAATGTCGGCCGATCCCGGCGGCCGGCAGAACCTCGTGCGCCTCAGCCTGTGCACCATCGACAGCGAAGCCGCGCTGCAATCGGCGCTGACGGCGTGCAGGACGGTGCTGCGCGGCGGATGAGGGACACGCATCTCTGCGTCATGTCCTACTGACAGCGCGGTGTCCGGTAGCGGTCCTGTTCTTCCGGCGAAATCTTCGCTCCGACGCGGTAGTTGAAAGACACCACCTTCGTCGCATCGCTGTCGACCTCACACCGGAAACTCAGTTTGTACCACCGTCCCATTTGGGTACCAAAGGCTGAATTCGGGCAGTCAATGACGTTACCGGCCTTGAGCCAAAATTTCGGTACACTACCGGGGTTGTAAGAGGCACCCTGCAACTGCGCCTCTAGTCTGCTGCTGCAAAGTAAGCCAACCCGTTTGTCCCGAGGCAAACCAGCTATCGCCGCGGTTGCAAGCTCATCCTTTGTGGCTTCCTGTGAGGAGAGCCTGCGAGCCCCTGGAAGCTTCGAATCGCCCTGCGGGCCTGACTTGGTGGCGCTTATGTCTGCTTCCTGCGCCGCGTTTGCGGGCCTGGGTTCCGGCGTGTCGGCGGTAGCGGGCAACGCTACGTCATTGTCGCCACCTGTCGCGGTCAAGGGTGCTGGCGCGGCGTCCGGCTGCTTTGCCGCATCCTTCGGCGGCTCGGTTTCCCTTGCCGCAACGGCCTTCTCTTCGGCGTCCTTGGCCGCAGCGGGCGGCGTCGAATCATTGGTCTTGTCCGGAGACTTGGCGCTGTCCTGGGCGCTGGATCCATCCGGCGACTTCCGCGGACCGGCATCCTTGTCACCATACTGAAAGACAGGCCTCGCCTCTGCGGCCGGCGGCGGATTGGGCTGCTGCTTCTGCTGCTCTGGCGGGTTTTCCGGCGCCTTCTCCGGTGCAGGCGGCTTCTCAGCGGTTTGCTGGGGCTTTTCCGGTTCCTTCCTGGCTGGTTCCGGAGCGGGTTTCGGCTTGGGCGGCTCGGGAGCGGGCACCAGCGAGACGTCGACCGCCTGGTCGTTCTTCGGCTGGTCGGGAGACTTCGTCAGACCGTAGACGAGAAACGAGAAAATCAGCGCGTGCAGGATCACCGACGCGGGCAAGCCCCACAACCACTCCCGTCCCTGCCTCGGCGTTCCGTCCTTCATCCCGAGGGATGTGGAACGAAACCGTGGCGGCATCAAGCATGAGCGCCGCAACGGCGTGATTTGGTCGCTGCACGGATCGGTGATGGCAGGCGTGGATGTCGGCGGATTTCCATGCCGATCGCCAAAAATGAAAAAGGCCGGAGCGATCCGGCCTTTTTTCACGATGCTTGATCCCCCGGAGGGAAACTGGAGCGGGTGAGGCGATTCGAACGCCCGACCCCAACCTTGGCAAGGTTAGAGATGGGCTACGCCACGCCATCCAGCAGTATCCGGGAGTACGATAACTTATTGATAAAGCTTGACATTATTTCCAGCTATTCGCTAGGGTAATCCAGTCTTTTCCTTCGCAGTGTTGACCAGGTGTTGACCAATGGGGGCCTTTGAGGAGATGGATCGATGGCAAAGCGCGTTGGTGTGGCTCTCACAAAACGGGTGGTTGACGCTGCCGAGAAGAGGGACCGACGCTACTTCGTCTGGGACAGCGAGTTGTCCGGCTTCGGTCTGCGCGTGGAAACGAGCGGCGCGAAGACCTTCATCGTCCGGTATCGCGCCGAAGGTGGTGGTCGATCGGCTGCGCAGCGGTTCGTGACCATCGGCAGGTTAGGCACGCTTACTCCAGAGCAAGCGCGCAAGCAGGCGAAAACTGTCCTTGGAGGCGTCGCCAAGGGCGAAGATCCGGCGGATGAACGCCGCGCAAAACGACGCGAGATGAAGATGACTGGCTTGATCGAACTCTATGAAGAAGAGGGCTGCGTCATTCAGCGCGGGAAACGGCAGGGTCAACCGATGAAGCCGTTGACCAAGCAGTTGACGCTCGCGCGCCTTCGTAACCATGTCGTGCCATTGCTCGGGCACAAGCGCGTGAGTGAATTGAATGCAGGCGACATCGAACGCTTTGTCCGTGACGTCACCGCTGGAAAGACCAATCGAGACGAGAAGATTGGGCCCCGCAGACGCATCATTGTACGCGGCGGTGAGGGTGCGGCCCGCAAGGTCGTACGCGACTTGTCTGCTGTTTTCAGCTTCGCTATCCGTAGCGAGATCGTTCAGAAGAACCCTTGCGAGACGGCGGCCGTTCGGAAGACGGACAATCAGCGAAAACGCTTCCTCGTGCTCGACGAGGTGACGCGCCTTGGGTCGGCGCTGGAAGAGTTGGAGGCAGAAGGTGTAAATTCGAAGGCCGTCAATATCGCAAGGCTTTGGGCGCTGACTGGCTGCCGCAGAGAGGAGATCGCGTCGCTGAAGTGGACTGAGGTAAATCTCGCCGAGGGACTCTTGGAACTCGACGATAGCAAGACAGGTAAGTCCGTCCGACCGCTTGGAGCTGCCGCAGTCACGCTACTCGAAAGCTTGCCACGTGAGCCGCCCAGCAATTTCGTATTCCCGGCTGAACGTGGGGACACTTATTTCCAGGGCACCAAGCGCATCTGGGCCAAGGCGATTAAGAAAGCGAAGCTTCCCGGCGTTACGCCTCACACGCTTCGCCATACGATCGGCTCGACCGCGATCTCAACGGGTGAAGCGCTGGCACTGACGGGCGCCATGCTGGGCCATTCAAATCCGCGTTCAACGGCCATTTACGCTCACGTGCAAAACGATCCGTCACGTCGCGCTGCGAATCGGGTTGCCAAGAAAATCGCGATGGCACTCGCTGGAAATGTGTCACTTCCTCGCAACCGGAAGGCGCGACGGAATGACCTCGAAATCCTGACAACCTGTCTCGTGGATCGCCTCAATGCCGAGGGCATTGAAGGCGCTCGAGTGCAGGAGATTATTGCCGAGGCGATTGCTGCGGCAGAGGATGGGAAGCGACTGCCCCACAGAGGGACGGCTCCCGGCGATCATGCTTGCAATAAATGAAGAACCCATTTCAAATTTGGCTGGATCTGCATCAACGTGAAAATCAAAACATGGGCTTAGATGGAGCTGAATGCCTCTCTGTGGCGAGCGATATATGCTGGATGAGGCCAGAGTTTGCTGTCTCTTGGCAAATGGATTCGGTCCATTTGCCTGGCGAATAGACCGCGCAGCTCATCGGGTACTTTGTTGTGTGAGACCAATAGCCGATAATCGTCGGTCAATGAGATGAGATGTCGGTCGAATAACCAATGTACGGTGCCTGAAAGCGCAAGGCCGTTCTGTACGACGTCAGGACCACCTGAGCCAACCGGCCATATATGTGCGGCCTGAACCTCTGCTCTGCCGCCGCCATTGATGATTTGAAGCCCCGTAACCGCGCATCGATTATCGTACGCCTCACACACTTGCCCTCGAAAGCTTGCATCGCGAATCTTCCTGTTGAGCAGTATCTGCTCAATTCGCCGTTCTTGCTCTTCTCGCGGAGCGTGGGCCAATTCAAAAGTCGCGGGATCAACATGGGTCCTGTCGAGCTCTAGTCGGATAGAATTCTCTGGAGACAATGTGTCCGATAGGCCTGCGCGGACAATCCTGGCGAAGTCCGAATCTGATAATGCCCGGACGGATTTTCCCTGGAGATAGGCGCCGATCCGCGCCGGATCGCCGATCTCGCGCAGTGAGGCTTCCGCGTACGAATTACCCCCTGCAAACGGTACCGGTCGATCAAACGGGAGGTATTCTCCGATCACGGCGTAGGAATAGCCTGATCGCATGGTGTCGGGCGTAAGTGATATAACCTTACCCACCGCCACATATGCGCGTCTTCCCCTATTCCGCTGTGGCTCCCGGTAGATAATCCAGTCGCCTACTATCCTTTCGGCGATAGCGCGATACTGGGGAGGAAAGTGATATCGATGTGTGACTTCATCGTCGTATTTGGAGTTCGGCTTGGTGTCGAATATGCCCTTCACTCGCCGCTGCTTTCCGCCTTCGCCACTAACCGCGTTCGCTCGCGTCGACCCCGTCGCCGACTGCACTATCCGAAGCGCGAGGTTGAGTCACTGCCTTGATCTCCCGGTTCAGTTCCTCCAGGCGAGCACGCAGTCCGGCCCGATCACCGCTGACAAGGGATCCAGTGCCGGGGGCACCGGACAGGATGCCGATGATTTGATCGCGCTCGTCCTCCAGACTCCGCATGCGGGCGTCGAGTTCTGACGCCGCCGCGGCGTCGACCTGCCGTCGCCGGGCCTCCTCGTCCGCGAGCAGACTCTCCTCTACCTTCTCGACGTTCGCCTTGATCTCAGGAAACCGCTGGGCGGCAAATCGCAGGAATTGGCTGAATTCGTAGATGTGGAATTCCTGCTCGGCTTGCGCCCGAAACTCCTCGATCAGTTCTGGGCGCGGTCCCATTTTGCGGCCGCGGTGAATCCACCACCAATCTTCCTTGGCGTCGTCGGAGATAAAGATCACCGGCCGCTTGTCGGCCTTGGCCTTCGCGATCATCTCCTTCCAGATGATCAGATCGCCGAACTTGTCGAATTCCCCGGCGTCCTTCTTGTTGTCCTTATACCCGGGTGGAATCTTCTTCGCGTAGCGATCCTCGCCTTCCTTCTTGACAGCGGCGAGCTGGTCTGCACGCCATTTCTCCCCAACACGATTTTCCAGAAGCTTCGTCAAGCGTTCCACCACGCCCTCAATTTCCGAGGATGGGTGCGCGGCTCGCGCGTCCTCGATACGGCCCTTAAAATCGGAAAGGAACATGTCGAGAGCCGAGAGCTCCCTCTGCACATCGATGGTTGGATGCGCGCGCACCTGCCGCAGGCGCTCGCGGGCCTTCTCCAAGTTCGCTTCCTGATCCTTGAGCAACGCGTCGTAGGCGTCGAGGGCGCCAAACTCCACATCCAGTCTGTTGCGCTGAAACTCCAAGCCGACCTGATAGGGAATCCACAGCGCGTCGCCGAGAACCTCGAATAGGCGGAGGAGCTCGTCGCGCACGACCGTGGTGTGACGCAAGCAGTGCAGCAGGACGTTGGGTCGGGAACAAAGATAGCCGTATCCCAGAGCTTTGCTATCTGCTCGGGCTTTTTCGGGTACCAACCTGGGAACTTCTCACGCATCGTGGTCATCCAACCAGGCAAGCCTCTCAATGCCGAGACGAGTGGCCGCATCCTTCACCAGACGTCGGGCCTGTTGCTCAGACGTCTTGCCAGTCTCCAGCAGCACCGCGCCAAACGGCCTGGCGTCGTGCCGTGAACGTCCGCGCTCGAACATGGCCATCAGAACAAGCTTCCAGTCGCGACTCTTACCCCAACAGATGATCCGGCCATCCTCAAGTAGGCATCCGTGCGGCTTGATATACGTCTCGGCGGCCGCTGTTGGTGGCGACATTTCAAGCGCGCGCCAGATCTCCGCCTCGGTCGCGAGGAGCCGCGCCCGCTCGTATGGCTTGATAAGAGAATCCTTGATGTAGACTCGCACCTTGCGCGGATCCATGAAGTGCGCGAGCTGGCCACCTATCGACGCGTCCTTCGTCCACTTCTCATAGTACCGCGAGCGTTCCGCGTCGTTCAGGGACGCCCAGCCCAAATCGTCAGCGGTGCCCCAGAGTCTGTCGCGGAGCCCGTCACGTATCTCCTCTGGCATCCTCATTGCACCGTTCCCCCATTGTGGGGTTTCGGAAAATCGAATGCGGGCAGCTCAAGCGTTGGATCGCCCTCGCGCATGAAGAGATCGGCCTGGTCGCGCATCCAGTCCAACATGAAGCTTCCCGCCCCCTCGTCCCGGAATTGCACCATCCCCGGAAGACGCAGTCGCTCGAGATCGCCCCGAGCGGCCTTCTCGAGCTCAACGACCTCCGCGATCCGACGCAAGTCACTGACGAAGTCTAGGACAACCACCTTCGTCTTGTTCGGGCTGATGCGAAGCCCGCGGCCGAGTTGCTGCACGAAGATGCGCCGGCTGTGGGTCACGCGCATGAACACGATCATATCGACGTCAGGCACGTCGACGCCCTCGTTGAACAGATCGCGCGTCGTCACCACATCCAGGCTTCCCTTCCGAAAAGCTGCCATCGCCCGATCCCGCTCCCGAGGCGTCATGTCACCGGTGATCGGCTCCGCCTTGAGTCCGAACAGCCGTAACGTGGCCGCAAAGCTATGAGCATGTTGAACGGAAGAGCAAAAGACAATCGCCGATCGACGGCGCTCTTTGTCAAATGTGTCGCGGATGGTCCGCGCCGCTTCCTCGTCGCGCGTCGGCAGTAGCAGCAACCGATTCAGTTGGCTTAGCGAATAGCGGTTACGCGAATGCTCGCGGACCCATTCCCAGTCGAGATTGTCCGCGAGAAGGCGATAGTCCGCCTCACACAGGAAGCCACGCTTGAGTCCCTCGGCTATGCCGATCCTCACCACCGGCGGGCCAAGCAACTCGTCGATGTCATACCCATCGCCACGCCATGGCGTTGCGGTAACGCCTCCAATCATGGATTCGGACAGATGGTCAGTTACCCGGCGGAAGGTCTCGGAGCCGACGTGATGCGCCTCATCGATGAGGACAAGGCCAAACTCAGGAAGTTCATCCAGGCGCGACACAGCGCTTTGGATCGTCGCGAAGGTGATGCCATCCCAATGTGTTGGGCCCTCACCCCCTATCAACCGATGAGTCGGGACCCATTTCGGAAGCTGATCCCAAAAAGACCGCAGCAGCTGATCGACGAGCTCGCGTGTGCCGGCGAGCACTAGCACCTGCCCCCCCGGGATGGCGTCGTCCCGAAAAAGGCTCGCGACGCTTTCGGCGAGCACAACCGTCTTTCCAAGCCCGGTCGCGAGGACGACCTGACCTCGCCGTGTCTCCCGAAGCGAGGCCACAAACTTGTCGACGGCATCATCCTGGTAGTCACGCAGCTCCCTGCGATGAACAGAATACTCCGGACTCCTCCGCGCGAGCTCCAGAAGCATCGACGGTTCGAGCACGCCGATCTCGATACCTAGTGCCTTCCAGCGCTTGATCGCCTCGTAGGTCCCAGGCCCCGCCCTTCTGCTTGAGGCAACGTAGATGCGCTCGGCCTTATAGAAACGGGCCGCCTCGCCAACCTCGTTCACGGCACTCGCTGACGGATAGCCGCCTGTGGTGAATTTGCACTGGATCACCCAGAGCTCACCATTTTTGACCCCAAGCACGTCCGCGCCGTGATCGCCCGATCCGCCTACGAGCCGCACATCCTCGAACCCGTTGCAGACGAGCAGCCGCGCAACGTCTCGCTCAAAGGCCTGCCAAGGACCCTTAAGCAGTCGCTCTGCGTCGAGGAATGGCATCCGCATTAGTCTGAGACATCCGATTTAAGTAAGCGCACCGAGCATGTCGCCCGGATGATCGCGTCCCGACTCGCGCGATCAATATCAGCGGACGACTGGTTCGCGAGCCAGACCGCGTCACCCAGATACGCGTCATACCGTGCCCGCACAGTGCGACGGGCCTGTTCGGTCACTGCGGGACTCCCGAAATCGATACTGGAGTAGGCATCATTCCAAAATTTGCCATCTAGGAAGAGTTCGGGATGTCGATTGAATAGACCCCGCAAGGACTCCGGATCCGCGTAGTCCCAGAAACGTCCATCGGCGATTAGAGCCTTACGATCCGGAACTCCGCGATTGGCCATTCTTCGGGCCAGCGACTCCTTCTCGCCTTCATCAAGCTCGCCAAACATTACCTCGTTCTGGTCGGAGCCTGTCAGCGACGGAATGGCTCGCGCCATGTCCCCAAGCACCGAGATGGCCACCGTAATAATTTCCTGCGGGTCGAGCCGCGTGTCGACGCAGTATTGCCTACGGAAGTCGGCCAACACACCCGCCACAGATGGATCCTGGGCTTGTCCCTTGAGGAATTCGACTGTGCGATGCGTCAATTCCGTCAGCAACCCGTCGAGGGGCGTCATCGTGGTCGACCGGAAAACATCATGGCCCACGTCAACCAGAAAGCCGTAGGTGCGCGTCGCGACATCATCGAGCCTCAGTGCCCACGGAAGCCCGGTCGGAAGGTCCGGGTCGCTACTCGCGACGCCATACGCCTGGATCTCGTATTCCACACGGAAGGTCGGATGGACGTACTTCCGCGACAAATCGTGGATCGGCCGCCGCGCCGGGGGCGGCGGCGGCTCCGGTGCGGGCTCTGTTTCGGGAGGAGGTGGCGGCGACTCGCCTGGATTGATTGAGGTCGGTTCATCCACGAATCCTGGTGGAAGCGGCGCATCGCCTCCGTCCCCGGGCTTTTCCCCAAGCACCTCCTTGTCTTGCTCGAGAACGAGCTGCCACCACCGGTCGTCGGTTAGATAGTCGGGGTCGTCCTCGTCGAAGAGAGCGGCCATCTGCTGCGCGCGATCATTGTCCTTGACGACAAGCACCCGCGACCAAAGGCCATTCTTACCCTGCGGGCTAGAGCGGCGAAAGGCCTGATAGAGGCTGTATAGCGGGCTGTCGTTACCTTCATATCCACGCTGTTTCGCGACGATCGGGCGCAGTGGGCCTTCGCCTCGAACTACACGGACCATTTCGCTCCACGCCGGGTCGTCGCGTTCGAAACGATCCTTCGTGTAGCTCACGCGACAATGATCAATGTGGATCTCGCCGACAAAGCGGCCTCGGCCGCGTTGGTCGTCCGTCGGATACTCAACCTCCGAGGTTTCCCCATCGCTCCATTCAAACAAATCCTTGTTGGCGATCTCGATCTTCCGTCCGTTGCGGATGAAATCGAGGCCAAACTCGGTGTTGTGAAGGTACCGTTGAAGACCGATCCAACCGTGTACCCGACGTTCGGCCTCAACGACATGACAGCTCGGGCTCCCGGTTGGGCAAGTTTCCTCGGCGGCCGCGAGTGTTCGCATGCAGTGAGTGCAATAGCGGCGGGGGGCAAGCTTGACGTCGATGTGCTCAACAGCCCTCGCGACAGTGCTGTCCGGAAACGACACCGTCCGGTCCTCACCCCAGACACAATGTCTGCGAGGCGATAGCCTCGTGCTGCCGACCATCAATCGAATCTTTCCGGCCTCCGATTGGCCGAGCAGCGATGAGTATGCGCGGGCTAAATGCTTGCGCATGGTTTTCTGATTGTTGCCCCGCGCGAGGTAGGCGCGCTGATCGGGCTTGAGCCGGCTAATCACGATCGTCGTGCCATGGCTAGTATGATCGGGTTTTGCGCGGGTTTGGCGAGGGACCTTGAAGTTGCGCGTTGCCCTAAGCTCGTCCAGGTCGATGCGGACGCCGACCTCCTCCGGATCGCCGGCGCGGCTGGTCCACACCTCCGTCAAAAGGCCAAGTCGCGCAGTCGCAATGTTAAATCCCATGCCAAAGAGGCCGAGGTTCGATAAGGGATCATTGCCTGACCAACCTGCCCGCACAGCCTTTTCCAAAGACTCAAAGGACATCCCCGGGCCGTTGTCCTTCACTGTAACGCGGGCGTTCTCGTTGTCGGCCATAGGCAGGGCCACACCTATCTCGGGCGCCTCAATGGGCTTTCCCGATCGAGCAGCGTGGACAAACCCGTCGATCGAATTATCAATGAGCTCAGCTAGACACCGCCATTGTGGGAGATTGATCTCCCCCAGCATCTGCAGGACACGCGGGTCCGGCGTGAGGTCGAATTCCTGGCTCATTTCGCGCTTTTCCCTTTCCTTCTAATAGGCGCATCGGTGACAGGCATTTGCCTCAGTCGCTCAACGAGGGCATCTAGCTCCCGCGCGCCGGTCTGGCATTCCCAAACCTCGACCACGGACCATCCCCGGGCCTCAAGATTCTCACGAACTCTCACATCGCGGAGGCGATTGCCCTCCAATTTGGGCCGCCAGAATTCCAGTTTGGATTTCGGCATGCGGGCCAGCTTGCAGGACGGATCAGGGTGCTGGTGCCAAAAGCACCCATGAACAAAAATGACCAACCCACGAGATCGCAAGACCAGGTCCGGGTTCCCCAGAATATCCTTGGCGTGCAGGCGATACCTCAAGCCGGCAGCATGGATTGCCTTCCGAACCCGCAACTCCGGTTTCGTATTCTTGCCCTTGATGAGGGCCATCTGGGCGCTCCGGGCCCTATCAACCTCATGTGTCGTCCGCACCGCCAGCCTCATCCGGCCCCGGCCCCGCTACTAACTCCCCCACCGGAGCCTCATCCCGCTCCTCAACAGGGGAATCATCCTGGCGGAAGCCGGCCAGCATTTCCTCAAGCAGCGCGGCATGGTCACGTCGCGGCGGCACGCGAGCAAGTGTGTCGGCGATTCGCTGCGCTATCTCGGTCGGCGCCAGCGAGTCGACGAGCCGCTCGTCCAGCGCCCAAGCGCGACCAGGGTGCACGACGTCCCAGGGCGAGCGCTTGTTAGCGCGCGTTGTTGCCGCGTCGCCATGCTTGCTCATGCCCCAGCAAGCCTTCGTCTCGGCATTCCAGATCGGCCAGAACGTCCGAATGAGATGTTTTTCGGCCACGAGTTGAGCATTGGTTGCGCAGACGAGCCTGCGGCTAAGAAAGTCGCTCAGGCTAATGGGTGAAAGATGGGCAGATAGGCGGTCGGCATAGCCCTCGGCCGTCGTGATGGTGCCGGCATGCTCGGCCAATCGCGCCGTCAGCTTCGCACCTTGCTCCCGTGTAGTGCTCGCATCGTCATTGGCTGGATCTGCCTTGCCAACGTAGATTGGTGTCTCGGACCCGGCGATCCCTGCGTAGAGCGGATGATTGCCACGATAGTAGATCGCATAGACTCCCGAGCCGTAAGCCGGTTGAACATCGCCAAGAGGTACTAACGGTTGGGCAAGTAACGCGATGGAAACCATCCGACCGATCGCCTTAGGATCTGCAGGATCGAATGTGGTGCGCGGCATTCGAATAGGGTCGGTGGAAGACCGAGCTGCCTCGACCGCGCTCGCGTGAGCAGCGAGACCCTCGCGGATTCGACGAACAACTGCTTGCGGCGGGTTGCTTCCAGCCGCTGCGAGAACCGCTTTCAATGCATCCTCTAGGGCTTTGATCGCCGCCCGATCAGGTGCAAGCGCCATCCGCTAAACCTCTTAGTTGGCCGATTCGAGGTTTATCTGTCGCGAATCGCCCCCCGGCTTCTAGCGTGCCAATGCTACGCTGCCCTGCGACCCAAAACCAGCGGGCGACCGGGGCCACCAGTAACCAGCCGTGCCAGCCAAGCGCCAGCGGCCGCGCCGAGTGGCGCTGGCACAGCATTCCCAAGCTGACGCATGCTTTCTGTCCAAGAGCGCGGAAATTCGTAGTCATCCGGCAATCCGACCAGCCGCGCAGCCTCTCGCGTGCTAAAGTAGCGAACCGAACCATCGTCGCAAATCATCATGTTCTCGCCGCCGGGGACCCCATGGTCTCCGGCTTTGAGGGCCTTGGCCGGAAGGTCAAGCGGGCTGCCAGTGTGCCCCGGGTAAACGCGTGCTCCCGGCTGTAGAACGTGATTGCGCTTGCCGTCTGGCTCACCAAGTCCCGAAAGAACGTCCCTGACCGTAACCCAAGGCAGGCCATCGGGCTCCTGTCTAGCACGCAATAGTTCCTCGACTCGCGACTGGTCATGACGAAGAATTGGGTGGTGCCGTTTCTTCAGACCATGACGGGACCAATATTCACCAGACACATATTGCTCCCATAGGAGCCTGTCGCGCGAATGGGACGGCGCCATTGCGGCGGGAGCAACGTTCAGGTCCAATCTTATACCGAAGATTAGAACGCGATGCCGGATCTGTGCAGCCCCGAAATCAGCAGCGTTAACAACTTGCCAAACGACTCGATATTCCTGCTTAGCTTTCGACGCAGCAAGCCTTACGCGGTGCTCATCATACTCCTCATGGTCTTTGCGCAGCAGTGATGGCCGCTCAAGGTGGGCCACGATCCAGTCGAGATAAGGCCGGAACCGCGGACCCGCGATGTTGCGTACGTTTTCGAATAGAAACGAGCGGGGCATTGCCTCTCGCACCGCACGGATCGCCTCGGGCCACATGTCGCGGTGGTCCTCCTGTCCGCGC
>JGI26539J51216_1001996_pt1 | contig 12446 bp, 7 predicted proteins | sample ThiBio_1000_biof_2_FD_51216 | JGI IMG/M metagenome (IMG submission 51216)
GCACCTGGTGGGATCGGCTCTCAGTGATCCTTACCTGAGCTTTGCGGCGGGTATGAATGGGCTGGCGGGTCCCTTGCATGGGCTGGCCAACCAGGAAGTGATCAAGTGGATATTGGAGATGCGCAGTGAGTTGGGTGTAGAGCTGCCTTCGGGTGAGCAGATAGCGGCCTACGTGAAGAAAACCTTGAGCGAAGGGAAGGTGGTGCCTGGTTATGGTCACGCAGTCCTGCGCAAGACAGACCCCAGATTTACCGCACAAATGGAATTTGGTAAAAAGCACATGCCGAACGACCCCCTGGTACAGACAGTGTGGAATATCTATGATACGGTGCCGCCTATCCTGCAATCCCTTGGCAAGATCAAGAACCCCTGGCCGAACGTGGATGCGCATAGCGGAGCTCTCCTCGTACATTATGGAATGGTAGAGTATGAGTTCTATACCGTGCTCTTTGGCGTTAGCCGTGCGTTGGGCGTTCTGGCCAGTCTCTGTTGGGACAGGGCGCTGGGATTCCCCCTCGAGCGACCGAAGTCAGTCACCACCGAACTGGTGAAAGAATGGCTGAAGGGAGAAGGTGAGATCTGGGGGGATTAGGAAGGAGCTCCTTTCTGATCTTTGCTGCCACGATCAATTGTTTCATCGGGATGTTTCTTTAGATAAATGGTCATGGGTGTTGGCGATTATCTTATAATTGCCTTGATCGGACCCGATCATTTTAAGGTTCAGCTTATAAACGTGGTTGCTATCGGGAGGCCATACAAGCTCGATGGATGATGTGACCAGCAAGGAAATATCGATCTTCCCTCAGGAACAGGGAGTCCTTTAAGTAAGACACTGCCAGTGTTCTGCTAGTCCGTACCATATACTTCAATTTAAGGGTGGCGTTCTCCCCTTCAAAGGACCTTATACGATATGATTGGGCCTTTGCGGCATGCTGTAATGCGCAACATACAATAACCAGCGTCAATATGCGAGCTGCCCGTTGGACCATGTGGCCTCACTTTAATGCCTGCAAAATATCCTGTAGTATATCATCCCTATGCTCCAGTCCCACAGAAATGCGTATGAGCCCCGGCGTGATACCTACGGCGGCCCTTTCTTCGGGTGTGAGCTTGGCGTGGGTAGTGCTGGCCGGATGAGAAGCTATGCTGCGGGTATCTCCCAGATTGGCCGTCTTTGAGAGCATATTCAGCTTATTCAGGAATTGCCTCCCTGCTTCCAGTCCTCCTTTCAGGTCGAAGGAAATGATGCCGCCGCCGTTCAGCATTTGCTTTTTGGCAATGTCATGCTGCGGATGGCTGGGCAGGAAAGGGTATTTCAGGCGGGCGATGGCGGCATGCCCTTCCAGCTTTTGTGCGATATAGAGTGCGTTGGAAGAATGTCTTTCCATCCTCACGTCCAGCGTCTCCAGGCTGCGGCTCAGGACCCAGGCATTGAAGGGGGAGAGGGAGGGGCCGGTGCTACGGCAGAACAGATAGATCTCGTGTATCAGCTCCTTTTTCCCTACTACCACTCCACCCAGCACGCGTCCTTGCCCATCGAGCCATTTGGTGGCGGAATGAACGACGAGGTCGGCGCCATATTGGATGGGGAGCTGGCCGATGGGAGTGGCAAAGCAGTTATCGACATTGAGGATGAGTTTATACTTACGCGCCAGCTGGCCGGCTATTTCCAGGTCGATGAGCTCCAGGCCGGGGTTGGTGGGCGTCTCGAGGTAGATCATCTTTGTATTGGGACGTATAGCGGCTTCCCATGCCTTTTGATCGCCCGCGGGGACATAGGTATATTCGATGCCGAACTTCGGGAGATATTTGGTGATGATGGTATGGGTGCTACCGAAAATAGAGCTGCAGGACAGCAGGTGATCCCCTTTTTTGAGGAAGCTGAGGAAGGAGGCGACGATGGCGCTCATCCCCGACGCGGTGGCAAATCCGGCTTCGGCGCCTTCCAGGGCGCACATGCGGTCTACAAACTCCTGTACGGAGGGGTTGCTGAATCTGCTGTATATGTTAGCGTCTGTCTCGTCTGCAAAGGCGGCGCGCATTTCTTCGGCGTCGTCAAAGCAGAAGCTGCTGGTGAGGAATAAAGGGGAAGAATGTTCTTTTTCCTCTGTGCGGTCGGTGCGGATACGAATGGCTTGGGTGATGCGATGTTGGGACATGAGATGCAATATAAAAAGATGAATGAATTCGATGGATCAGGCTGAGGTGTGACTAGGGATTTACCTTGACCTCCCAGGTGATCTTTCCGCCGGCGCCCTTCAGGGTAGCCGCCACGGAGCAATATTTATCAACGGACAGGGCGCAGGCCTTGTACGCCTTGTCCGGGTCGATATCTCCCTTCAGCTCGAAAATAATATGAATATCGGCCCAGAGGGAGGGTTCCTTCCCCTGCTGACGCTCGCCGTCTACAAGCATGCGGAAGCCTTCCACCGGCTGGCGCTGTTTCTTTAGAATGGATATGATATCGATGCCACTGCAGCCTCCTAAACCCATGAGTAACATTTGCATAGGGCGAATGCCAAAGTTATCGCCTCCCGTCTCCGGGCTTGTGTCCATATGGGCAGTATGACCATTCGCGTCCTTTGCTTCGAAGCCATAATCGCCGTGAACCCTCGATACCTCAACATGAATCATAATATAAAATTTCGGCAAAGGTAGGCCACGGGGTCGGTGCTCCATAAAGATTTTTCAATGGTAATGTCTCCGGGCCTTTATTTTTGCACCTCTAAAACCGCCCGGAGGCGGTTGACTATATTTGACACCTGCATGAACCATCTTAATTACGAACTGCCTTTTGAACTGGAAAGTGGAGAATCCCTGCCTGGAATTACTATTGCTTATAATACGTACGGCGTTCTTAATAAAGACGGAAGCAATGTCGTCTGGGTATGTCATGCCCTGACCGCCAACTCCGATGTGGCCGCCTGGTGGCCCGGAGTGGTGGGACCTTCCGATGTCATTACGCCGGACAAATACTTTATCGTCTGCGCCAACATACTGGGCTCCTGTTATGGCAGCACGGGACCGCTGAGCGAGGATCCCCGGACAGGCAAGCCGTATTATCATGAATTCCCCATGATCACCATAAGGGACATGGTAAAAGCTCATATTCTGCTGCGTAAACACCTTGGCATCGAACGGATACACCTCCTCATGGGGGGTAGTATGGGTGGATACCAAGCGCTGGAATGGGCCGTCATGGAGCCCGAACGTATCGGGAAGCTGTTCCTGATAGCCACTTCCCCTACAGAGAGCGCCTGGGGGATCGCCATTCACACGGCGCAGCGGCTGGCCATCGAGGCGGACTCCACCTGGCTGGAGGTGTCACCCAAGGCAGGCAGCAAGGGGCTAAAGGCCGCCCGGGCCATCGGTATCCTCACCTACCGGAATTATGGCATCATGGTGCAGAAGCAGACAGACCCTGACCCCGAAAAGCTGGATAACTATAGGGCTTCTTCTTATATCACCTATCAGGGAGACAAGCTGGTCAACCGATTCAACGCCTATTGCTACTGGCTGCTGACCAAGGCGATGGACAGCCATCACCTGGCCCGGGGAAGAGGGCGATCGGTGGAGGAGATGCTTCGATCCATTACGCAGCCGAGCCTGGTCATCGGCATCGGGAGCGACATTCTCTGTCCCCTGGAAGAGCAGCGTTTTATTGCGCGGAACATACCCGACGCCCAGCTGGTCGAGATAGATTCCGTTTACGGGCATGACGGCTTCATGGTAGAAGGGGGGACGATTGCCCGGCATTTAGGGGAATGGATGGCGCGGTGAAGCCTACCAGGTCAATTTCCCCTGATAATAATCCAGCACTTTTGTACGGAAGATATAGGTGTACTTCGCCTGTGACAGACTGGTGTTAGCTCTGTCGGTATTGTTCTTCGACAATATATATACGTCCGAATTGACAACCCCTTCGTCGAAGCGGATCTCTGTCGTGCGGAAGGATTCGGCATAGGCGGCAGCCTGGTCGATATAGGATTTATATTGTTTGTAGGCCGCGATCATGTTCTGATAAGCCGTTTCCACATTCTGTTGGAGCACCAGACGGACGTTCTCGTTGAGCAGCTGCTGGTTCCTCAGATTGAGCTTTGCCTGCTTCACCCTGTTGCGCACCTGCAGATAGTTGAGGATAGGGACATTGAGCTGCAGTCCGAACTGTGTGTATTTATTGTTCTTGAACTGATCACCGAAGGGTATCGAATGGTCGGCGTAGTTCTGGCTCTTGGCATAGACATCATAAGCGGTGCCGGCTACAGTGACATATTGGTTGGTGAGGTCATTCGATGTGCCGGTGAGGACCTTTGTCGTTGCCTGATTGGAGTAAGAGGTATTTATACTGCCGTAGAGGGTCAGCGTGGGGTAGTAAGCGCCTCTTGCCACGGACAAGGCTCTCTGGTAAGACATGACCCTCAGATCGGCCGCCTTGACAGTGGGCATGGTGCGGAGGGATGTCTTATAGATGCTGTCGGGATTGTCGGCATATTCCGATATCTGCAGCGTGAAGGCATTGGGATCAAATTCCACATCCCTTCTGTAGGGAACGTTGAGTATATTGAACAGATTGATCTTGGCTGACTCGAGATTGTTGGTCGCAATGGCGATGTTTGCCAGATCCCCCGCATACTGTCCTTTCAGGTCGGTGAGGTTGGAAAGGAGGAGCAATGCGCCTGCCTGGTTGAGCGTATCCAATCTACCTACCTGTACGGCGTCCACATTAGCCTGTTCTTTTGCAATGACCAGGAGGTCGCGGCTGCTGAGCACCTGAAGATAGGCGAGCAGCACGTTGAGGGTTATATTGTCCTTTTGTTGCTGAAGGTCCATCCTGCTGGCGTCGAGGGCATAGCCGTATTGTTTGATGCTGTTCTGTATCTGCAGCCCCTGGAACAGGGTGAGATTGCTGTTGAGACCATAGCTACCGGAATTGACCTGTGTGTTGGTATACTGGTATGTATAAGGGTTCAGGCTTCGTCCGTTGCTGATGGCCTGGTTGGCGTTGCCATTGAGCGTGGGCAGCATATAGTCCCAGGCCTGACTGTAGTTGATCCTTGCCCCCTGTGCGATGATGTCGGACTGGTTGACCAGGAGGTTGTGCTTGATAGCGATGGCTACGGCCTGCTGAAGGCTAAGGTTACTACCCACCTGGTCGGCAGTATCCGTCCCGATAGTGGTTTGCCCGTGAGCTGTGGTGATAGAGAAGAGTACGGCTATACCTACGAATAAGCTAAGATGTCTGTTCATGTTCATTATGCACTTAATTAATTATTCTCAATCCTACCATCCAGGAGGTTGATGATCCTGGAGCCGTAGGCGGCATTTTTTTCCGAGTGGGTCACCTGAATGATCGTGACGCCTTCGTTGTTCAATTGTTTGAATAGTTCCATGATCTCTTCACCCTGGCGGGAGTTGAGGTTGCCGGTGGGCTCATCCGCCAGAAGGAGCTTGGGCTTGCCGATGAGGGCGCGGGCGATGCCTACCAGCTGTTGCTGTCCGCCGGACAATTGGGTGGGGAAGAGATCTTTTTTTCCTACGATCTGGAACCTGTCCAATATGTCGGCTACCATGGCCTGTCTTTCGGAGCCTTTGATGTTCTGATAGATGAGCGGTGTCTCGATGTTCTCGTACACGGTGAGCTCATCTATGAGATGGTAAGCCTGGAATACGAACCCGATGTACTGTTTGTATAGTTGGGAACGCTGCTTTTCTTTCAGTGTGTGTACGGGCTGGTCGAGGAAAAAATATTCGCCCTCCGAGGCGTCGTCTAACATACCGATGACATTGAGGAGGCTGGATTTGCCCGAGCCGGAAGGTCCCATGATGGAGACGAACTCCCCTTCTTTGATGTGCAGATGGACGTCCTTTAAAATAAAATTAGGCTTGCCACCTACCATAACCCATTTGGAAATACGCTTTAGATCGATCATACTTTTAAATTGTTGCCGCTAATACTCTTTCAATGACATGCCAGAGTAGTAACTAGCTGTTAATAAATAATTTATGTGAGTATGGGCTGGGGGGCAGTTCTGTTTTTGATACAGGAACTGTCCGGAAACGATACACTTTCGCGGATCGGAAGGCCCAGTCGGATGGTGCGGATGCGCCTGTCCGGCAGGAGCGAATATAGGAAACCGGAACGTTTGGCGGATATTCCTATAGTTTAATGACCTGCCGGCGGCCAACCACCGCATTCGTGCTTTCATCGGTCAACTGCAGGAGATAACTGCCCGCAGGGTAGGCCGATAAGGAGATGCTGTCCCCGCTGTGGACGTTCTTTTTCTCGAACAGCTTCTCACCGCTCTTATTGTATAGCGATAGGGTCACCGTATTCACCGTATTGACATTGGGCAGGCTAAAGACGATCCAGATCTGACCCTTGGTGGGATTGGGGTAAATACGTACCGGGTCGCCATTGTCGAGCGCTACATAGTGGTATGCGTCCGAGATAGGACTTACACATCCGTCGATGGTTACCTGCACCCGATAGTTGCCGGCCGGCGCCGCGGGGAGGTAGGCGGAATCGATTGCGCCGGTGATCCGACCACTGTCGCCAAACCATTGATTTCCGCTGGGTGATGAACTTAGCAGCTCGTTATTGGCCCCCCTGCTGATGACTGGTTTGGCGGGAATAGGGATCACCCTGATAGTGATCGTACTGTCAGGGGGGATTGGCGCGCCCAGCATCGTCACGGTATCGGAATAGGTTCCGCTGATCGTTACAACGAGGGAATCCGCCGTTGCGCCGGAGATGATCCTGCCATCCCGGTACCACTGATTGCCGAAAGAAAGCGAAGAATGCAAGGTGATCTGGCCACCTTCGCAGAAATGGGTGGCGCCATTGAAGCGGATGATCAGATCAGCCGACTGGTTTCTCAAAACATCCATACAGGAGGAAATGGGCGCCATGCTTAATGAAATATCCGGTTTGCCGTCGCCGTCGAAATCCCCTACGGCCAGCCCACTATGAAGGCTCAGGTTTTTATAGTCCTGTTTTGGAGCGAAGGAAGGTATTCCCAAATGGCTCGTATTTCGGTAAACGGAAATTAGTTGATCGTCTAATTCACTCGTCACCAGGTCGGGTTTCCCGTCACCATCCACATCGCCCAGGGTGCAGAAATCGGGGAATCCGCTGGTCGGAAAATCGATACTGGCAAAGGTGACGGCGGGGCCCGTGCTGGTGTTCCGCAGAACGGCAAAATTCCCGGAACTGTTGCCGCTGTTCAAGATCAATAGGTCGTTTTTGCCATCGCCGTCAATATCTCCCGCAGAGATGGTCCAAAGATAATGATCCTGGATGGCGGCATAATAGATCCCATAGGGGGAAGCAAAAGAAATAGATCCCGGACTGCTTGTATTTTGGATATACCATACGGCGAGTCCACTGCCTGCAACGATATCCGGTTTGCCGTCGCCGTCGAAATCTTCACAAACCGCGATCCCGTTCCAGCCCGGCAGGGTAGTTGGGGAAGTTTCAAAGGAGATGTCGCCCGCTCCGCTGCTCGTATTGCGGAGAATGATGTTTTCACCCTGGCCCTGAGCGAAGATGTCCATCCTTCCATCCCCATCGATGTCGAAAACGAAGATGCTTTCGGTATTGACAACTGATTGAAATTCCACTGCCGGCGCAAACAGGATGCTGTCGGGTGTGCTGATATTTCTGAACACGGAAATGTAATTCGTGTCATTAGCGAATTGTTTGATCGCGACGAGGTCTTTTTTCCCGTCCCCGTCTATGTCCGCAATCTGGATATTAAACGTATGATTGATACTGCCGCTGCCTCCAATGGGAACAATGATACCATCTTCAAAGGATATTCGTTTTTTTGTGCTGGTGTTTTTTCGCACAGTGATAAACGTAGACCCGGATTCTCCGGCGATATCTATTTTGCCATCGTTGTTAAAATCACAAAGCAGCATTTGCCAGGGGTCATATTGGTTTGGATTGGTGAATCGGACCGGCGGCGCAAACGTGGTGCTGTCAATAGCTGCTACTACAGGTTGCGTTGGGGTGAAAAAGGGAATTGATTTTCCTGTCAGCTGAGTTTCCGTATTGACCACAGAAATGGTCTCATACGTGGCGGCCACGGGCACTGCTGCCACGAGTGTCGTAGGCGACGAAGAGAGGACCGTTGCCCTCGTCGCTCCGAAGTATACAATATTATTTGTCAGGGTCGGGCTGAAATGGTCGCCGGTGATGGTAACGGACGATCCCGCCCGTCCGGAGTCCGGCGCAACGGATGAGATCACCGGAGCGGCAGGCAACTGGAACGTGAATCCCGGCAGGCTGACCGACCGTACCGTCGCGATCTTGATGTCGCCGCTGTTTCCGCCACGAACAACGGCCCGGATCTCGGTGGGCGAGAGGATGCTAAAAGAGATGGCAGGCATGCCGCCGAAACTCACGGCCGTCACCGCACTGAAATTCGACCCGGTGATGGTGACTGTATCTCTTCGTCCTGCGGTAGTTGGTGCAAAAGAGCCGATCACGGGTTGTGCTACCACGAACCCCGGAATCGATCCGGCGCCATAATTATTGGTCACCGTTATATCGCCCGACGCGCCGTTTCCGACAATTGCCTGTATTTCGGTTGGAGAAATGACCTGGAATGATAAGGCGGGCGTTCCGTTGAAGCTTACCCCTGTGACATCGATGAAGTTTATTCCGGTCAGCGTGACCACGACGCCTGAGTCGGCAGAAGCTGGAGTAAAGGATTTGATCCGGGGAGGGCCCGTGAATGAAAAGCCGGACAGGGATCCCGTCCCGTACGCATTTGTAACGGAGACGTCGCCGCCTTCCCCGGAACCAACGATTGCCGTGAGGGTGGTATTGTTGACAACGGTAAAGGAACTCGCGGGAACCCCGCCAAAAGAAACCGCTGTCGTCCCGGAGAAATTATTTCCGGTGATGGTGACCGTTGCCCCCTGGGACGCGGTAGCAGGACTAAAGGATGTCACCGATGGGACCAGGACCTGGTTCTTGTAAACAGACAGGTACGTAGAAGTAAAATTGGTTGTCACCAGGTCAGGATACCCGTCGCCATTGACATCGCCCACCACCGCTGCATAGGGAGAATTCCCCGGAAGATCGGCCATTTCGGTAAGGGAAATGCTTCCGGTGGTGCTTGCATTTTGGAACACGCTGGTCTTGCCATAACTGGGTATCAGCACATCGGGTTTCCCATCGCCGTTGATATCCGAGATCGCGATATCGTATGCATAGGTGATATTATAGGTATGGGGTGTGCTGGCAACGAAATTCAGCGTTCCGGGCGAACTTAGATTGCGCTCAACGGCAAATGCCGTATTCTGGCCGTTGATGGCCCAGACCAGATCGGGTTTGCCATCTCCGTCCATATCCCCGATAGCTATTCCCTGGGGAGCCGAACTTCCATAAAAGTGGATGGAGGGGGCAAAAGAGATGTTGGCGAGGGTGCTGGTATTTCGAAAAACGGAGATGGTATTCGATAAGTTATTGGTCACTGCCAGATCCGGCTTTCCGTCTCCATCCAGGTCCTGGATCGCTATCCCCCAGGGTCCGAGATCTGCACCGGTGGAAATGTCCGTTCCGGCGGCGAAACTGATAGTACCCACCGTGCTGGTATTCCGGTATAGGGAGATGGTATTTGACACATAGTTGGTGACGGCGATATCCGGCTTGCCATCTCCGTCCAGGTCGCCGATCGCAATCCCATAGGGATTTTGACCCGTCGCATAATCGGTTTTGGTGGCAAAAGAGATGTTTCCGGGGCTGCTGGTATTTCTGAAAACAGAAATGGTTTTGTCGGCGAGACTACTGGAGACCATATCGGGCTTTCCGTCTCCGTCAAGGTCTCCCGCTGCAATGGCAAAAGTTTGAACACCCGTCGGAATATCCTGATGGACGCCAAAAGAAATGGCGCCGTTGCTGCTGGTATTGCGTAAAATAGATACGGAGGCAGGCGAGCCGGTGGTACTGTAATTATTTGCGGTGGCCAGATCGGGTTTTCCGTCCCCGTCGAAGTCGGCCATGGTGATGTCGTTGGGATGCAAGTCCGTACTGGAATCGATACTTGGCGCCAGGGAGTTCGTGCTGATGTTGCCGCTACCCGGGAATGTGACAAGAAAGGGTTGTTGCGCATAAGCCGTCAGTCCGCCCACAGTAACGGTCATCGGCTGGTAGGTTGCTCCGTCAGGAACGGTAACGGTAAGGGTACCGGAGGAGGCGCTGAGTATGGTTGCCCTTACTGCTCCAAAAAAAACGATGTTGTTTCCGGATGTCGTGCTGAAATTGGCGCCTGAAATTGTCACGGTGGTCCCGAGGGGTCCGGACGTTGGCGAGAAGGAGTGGATGACTGGCTGTGCAGAACAGAGATTATTCAATGAAAGAAGGAATATCCATATCAACGGGGCCTTCGTGAAAAAAGTTGATTCAGGGCTTAGCTGGGTATTCAAGGTGTTTTTTTGAGGTTAAAAGAGGGCTGAAGTTCCAGGCCTCTGCCGGCAGTTCCAATATAATAAAAATACCCGAGCTCGCAAAGCTCACTCCGTCCGCAAGCTCTTCACCGGATTGGCACTCGCGGCCCGGATGGTCTGTATGCTAAGCGTGAGCAGCGCCATCACCAACATGGCCAGCCCGCTGAGGGCATATACCCACCAACCTATCGTCGTCCTATACACGAAGCTCTCCATCCAGCGATGAGTGGCATACCAGGCGACGGGCACAGCGATCACAAACGCAATACAAACCAATTTTACAAAATCCCTTGATAACAGAGAGACGATCTGTGTTACGGAGGCGCCCAGGACCTTTCGGACGCCTATTTCCTTTGTACGAAGGTTGGTGGAATAGATCACCAGCCCCAGCAGTCCCAGACAGCTGATAAAGATGGTAAGGCCGGTGGCCCAGCGAAGCAATGTGGACATATGCTGTTCGGCTATATAGAATTGCGCTATGCTGTCATCGAAAAAAGTATATTCGAAATCCTCACCCGGGAAGATGTCCTTATATGCCTGTTGTACGGCAGCAATGGTTTTTTTCCAGCCGGCCCGCCCCTGCGGTGTATTGGGCAATGCAATGTGGAACCATTGGAAGGGCATGCCGCTGTGACCATTGGTCATCGCCAGCGGCCGGATAGCTTTATGGAGCGATGTCTGATGAAAATCCTCCGCCACACCCACAACGATATTCGATCCTTTTATGACCTTTCCCAGCGCCTGTTCCGGATGGGTGAATCCCAGGACCTGTGCATAGCTGCGGTTGATCACCATCTGACGTGGGCTGTCGGGGACTGGACGAATATTGCGACCGGCCAGAAGCTTGAGACCATACAGCTTCATATAGTTTGTGTCCACATTCAGGATCTGTACATCGGAATTGATATCCTTTTTCCCGTCGTTGTAGGTCATGAGCTCGGAATTGATCCAGCCGGAGGCGGGAGGAGCATCACATACGCTGAGCTGGGTGATGCCGGGTATGGTAAGTAGCCTGTCCCTCAACAGTTGCTGTCGCTGGGACAGGTCAGCGGCGTTAAATGGTGGATAGAAATAAAAGATCGCCTCCTTCTTGAATCCCATATCCTTATTCAGGAAAAAATGTATCTGGCTGCCTACGATGATGGTGCCGATGATAAAGCCCTGCGCAATGACGAACTGAAAGATGGTGAGGCTCTGGCGAAGCAGGGCATTGCGGGTAGTGCTCTTATTGGAAAAGGCCTGGTTCTTCATGGCCAGCACGGGCTTGAAGCGGGACAGCACCAGCGCGGGGTAGAAGCCTGAGAGGAGGGTGACGACAATGACGAGCCCGGCGAGGAACAGGTAAAGGTTGGCTGAGAGCGTAAATGGGAGATCTTTTGGGATGAAGTCGGAGAATGCCTTCATCAGCCACGGCGCAAGGCCCACGGACAGGAGGGTGCTGATCAGGGTAAGGAGAAAGGCTTCGCTGAGGAACTGGGTGATGAGCTGACGACGGGAGCCGCCCATGGTCTTGCGTATACCGATCTCTTTTGCTCTCTGGGCTGCCTGCGCGGTCGTAAGGTTGATAAAATTGATGCTGCCGAGGCTCAGCAGGAAAATGGCTACAACCAGCAACCCGTAGAGGGCTGCCTTGCTGGCCTGGCGCTTGCCAAAACTGGCGTAGTCGCCGGTGAAATGGATATCCGTGAGCGGCTGGAGATGCTGGATCATCTTATTGATCGTATCCTTGCCGTCATTGCTGTATTTTTTTCTCAGCGTAGCCAGCTGCTGCTCCACCTGTCCGGGTTGAACGCCTTTCTCCAGCCGGACAAAGAACTGGGTGTTCGAGTTGAGGGAGCCCCAGTCGGACCCTGCCTCATCGCTGCTGGAGCTGTGCTTGATGGTGGGCAGCGAGATAAATTCCTGGAAGGCAAGGTCGGTCATGCCTTTCTCATCCTTTATGATGCCCGTTACGGTGCAGGGAATGGAGTCGTCATAGATCACGGTCCTGC
>JGI26539J51216_1002024_pt1 | contig 12359 bp, 10 predicted proteins | sample ThiBio_1000_biof_2_FD_51216 | JGI IMG/M metagenome (IMG submission 51216)
CGCACGGTGTGAAAGCGTCTACGACCTAAAAGGGTTCCAGAAACTAATCAGGGACGGGCCCTTTTGGCTACTGAAAGCTTCCGGTTTTCGGTGAGATATTCNATCCACAGCCGCTCCATCATTCGCTCCGCCTCTCCGGCNGGTACTCCTCTCCGTTCTTCAAGGACCTTCCCATTTGGCCTTTATGGACCGTGCCGGAGTCAGGATTGTCGAAGTGCGGCNTGAATGTCGCNCCGGCAGGGATGCGCGTCATGCCTTCCGTGGTCANCATNAATTGGTCGGGCGTTCCGGGTGTCGCCCTATGCATNTTNTCGAGCGGCCGTCTCTCCGCGAAGTTCGAGATGGATCCGCGTCATCGCCTTCCGGCCGCCTTGAGCAAGAACACCCGCTTGAGCAAGGACACCCGTATGAGCGGAACGAGCCTCGTGCAGCAAGCGAGCTTTCTTTCGCCTGGTTGCTCGCTGGCTCCTTTGACGAAACAGGGACCGGATAACCCAGCCGGCCTGACAAATTTAGTCAGTATTTTCGGCCATAGGGTTGGTGCCGCTTGCGTGACTCGAACACGCGACCCCATCATTACGAATGATGTGCTCTACCAACTGAGCTAAAGCGGCTTAACCCTTCACATGCCAGGGTCATTGCGGCGCGGCCGGAAACATTCCGGCGCACCTCGCTCCTGATTATCGGGCGCTGTCCCCCTTTGCAAGAACCCGACGCCGCGCCGCCGACAAATATCGCTGCCCGGCGGCCGTCAGGTGCTCCGACGCGACAGGAGACCGCGCAATCCTCCGGCCTGGCGCGCGGCCGGCGTGTTTTCCTCAGCAAATCCATCGTTTTGCTGATCTTCATCGACTCCCGGATCGTCGGGGGCGCGAACGATCGGAATCACCGCGGGAATGTCGGGCGCGCCGGTCTTGTCCGAGTCCGGTTGGGCACGGAAGCCCGGCGACGGCTCGGCCTCGACTCCGGCCGGTGACGGTTCGACCGCGATGACCGGCGTTGCGCCGTCCTGAGCGGCGGAATCCTCCGTCGGAGACGCCGGCGGCAACGCTTCGACGCGCGGCGCTTCGCCCGCGATCTGGTCCGGGAGTCCGGCCTCGACCAAAGCGGGCCNGCTCGACGGCAGCGCCGCCAGCGGGGTCTGCCACTGAAAGGCATCGAGCCGCCCGGTCACCGGCGAGACCGGACGCCAGTGGTCCGACACGTATCCGTCCGCGGTCCAGACCGGATCGTGCAGGGCACGAACCGCACGCAGCGTCCAGGCGCGGGCGCGGCCGCTATCGCCGTGTTCGTTGTGCTCGATTTCGGCCATCAGCATCGCAACGCGTTGTGTCGGCGCGGCAATCAGCGGCTCCAGTGCGGCGCGGGCGCGGGCGAATTCGCTGGCGTCGATCGCAGCGCGCGCAATGGCCATCGCGCCTTCCGGATGACCTGGCGTTTTTTCCGCCAGCGTCTCGACCCGCGCCAGCCGCTCCCGCGCCGAATCGCCGGGCGTGACATGGGCATAAGCGTCCGCGAGATCAGGGTGCGGCTGCGCCAGCCACGCGGTTTCGATCATCCGCATCGCACGCCGCATCTGGTTCGCTTCGCTCAGATACCTGCTCGCAAGCACCACGGCCGGAACGAGCGTCGGGGCGAATTTCACCGCCTCCATGACGCTCGTACGTGACGCGTCGCGATCCGACTGTTCAAGCTCCAGCGCCCGCGCGGTCAGCAGCACGCCGCGCTGACGGCGATACAGCGCCTTGTCGATNAGCCCAGACGCGACGTTCTTGTCGAGGATGGCAAGCGCGCCGGTCCAGTCGGCCCGCGCGCAACGGTAGCCGAGCGCGGCCTGCGAAGCCCACATCGACGACGGCGAAACCTTGAGCGCTTCCTCGGCGATCGCCACCGCGGCCGCGCGATCATCGGCACGCTGGGCTTCGATGAAAAGCCCGCGCAAGCCCAACAACCGCGTGTCCGCCCGTTCGGCCATGGCGCGGAAGGCGCGCTGCGCGCGGTCCGCATTGCCGTCGAGCTGCGCGGACTGCGCATGCAGCAGCAACGTCAACGGATCGCGCGACACCAGCCGCCGGGCAGCCCTGGCATGTGATCGTGCGGCTGCAGCGTCGCCCTGACCGATCGCGAGAAGTCCACGGGTCACCGCCTCCCGGCCGCGCGCGTTGCGGCGATCCCGCCGCGCCCGCCGCATGCGCTTCGGCGCGAGCCACAGACCCCGCACGATGCTCCACACCAGAACGGCGGCAACGACAAGCAGGCCCAATCCAAGTATGAAAGCCGGCACNGTTGCTTCGATACGCCAGACATCCCACGACATCACGATCGTGCCGGTCTGATCGGCGACCCAGGTGGCGCCCAGCGCCGCGAGTGCAATGAGAACGAGGAACAGGATAATGCGGAACATCTGAAACCTATGGCGCTGGTTTGGTCAGCGCCGCCATCGCGTCGGCTGCGAATTGACGCGACGCGGCAAGAGCGGCATCGTGTGCGTCGACCCTGGCGAGCCAAGGTTCGGCGGCGGTGCGATCGGCCGCAGGAAGTGAGTTCAATTCTGCCTTCGCTGCGGCCACGTCGTTTTGCCGCGCCGCTGCGGCGATGCGCTCGACGATGGCGCTGGCGGCTTCCTTGTGCGAACCGTCGATGCGTTCGACGTGCACCAGACGTGCGGCGCCCTCCTGCAACCGATTTATGATGCTGCTGCCGGTCGTCGCCATGACCGGCGTCGATGCCGGCGCAATCTTCGGCACGATCGCAAGCAGTTCGCGAGACAATGCGTTCGCACTTGGCACGCCCGAGTCCGCAAACACTTCCAGCGATTTTAACGTGCCGGGATCGGCGATCAGGCCCTTCGACGCCGCCAGCAGATCGCCATAAGGCTGCCCCTGGCGCACCGCCGCATTGAGCAGCGTCGCGGCCATCGCCCGGCGGAGCGGCACGTCATCGGCCGGAGCCGGCTCATGCTTGGTTGCGTCGGCGCTCTGGGTTTGTGTTGTCTGCTCGACCTGGTGTTCGACTTGAGCGAGCCGGGCGCTGATGGCCGCAAGATCAGACGCATCGTCGGCGTCACGAGGCGCGGCCGCGCCCTCCTTCAGTCCCGCCGCCAGCTTGTCGGACTGACCACGAACCGCGGCGAGTTCGCTGCGCAAGGATGCAACGGATTTTTCCAGGGCATCGACACGCGCAGCAGCGGCCGGATCGGACGCCGGAGCAGCCGGCTTGCCGGCTTTGGATTCGACGCTGGCTAACCGGTTCGAAAGATCGCCGAACTGCTCCTGACTGACTTGCGGCGCAGGCGCGGAGGACAATAGCGGCAAGTCCGCCAGCCGCGCGCCGGCGATCACGAACCCGGCCGCGACCGCGCCGCTGAGCGCACCAACCACGGCCGACAAGGCACGGGAGCGCGGAGGCGGAGCAACGGGCTGCTCGGAGATGGACTGTTGATCGCCCATAGCGCCATCCGTAGCACCGGAATCGGACTCATCCGCATTAGACATTCGATTGGCTTCGAGGTCTGCGGCAGACGAGTTGTTGTGCCAGCCCCCCTCCTGCGTCACGTCATCCTGCCTGGTATCGGCGGCTCCGTCCGAAAGTCCCGAAGCGGCTTGATCCGCCTCCTTGGCGCTTTCAGTCGTTTCAATGTCCGTCGCAGGCGAGTGCTTCTGCGAGCCCCCCTCCTGCGACGCGTCATCGTGCCTGTCATCTGCCATCGTCACGGTTCCCCATTGCGGCGACACATCGGTATCAGATCGAGACCCCTCTCCCTATTACCCCGATTACGGTCGCAACGCACCAACTACCGCGCCAGCGGCCGCACCGCACAATTTCACCGCGATGAAGGCTGCAACGCGCCGTCAAGCGCCTCCAATACCGCATTTTCGGCCGGCGCGCGCGCCACCACCACCTGCGGAGCGCCGGCATCGCGCAGAATTGAGGCCACGGCTCCGGAGATACAGCATTGCGGGATCGCCAAAGCCGATATTTCGACGCCACCGACGCGAACGGCGTCCAGAAATGCACGGGCGCTGCGTCGCGAGTAATGCAGCACCGCCGAAATCCGGTGGGCGGCAAATGCATCGCAGACGTCGCGGGCGAGATTCGCCACCGGCGCCATCCGGTAGCAGATCGCCGTCATCACGGCCAAACCGCGCGTTCCGAGTTCTGCGGCGAGGTCGCATGACCGGTCAGCCGCTGCAAGATAAAGTATTTTGGCCCCCCTCGGCAGGGTTTTGGCGCGAACGCTCTTGATGATGAGTTCGCGCAATGCGATCGCATCACCGCCCGCCGCGGCCACGTCCCGAAAGCCGGCATCGCGCGCCGCCTCCGCGGTATGCCGGCCGACCGCGAACACGGCCAGCCCCAGCAGCGACTCTCTGCCCGGATGTGCGGCGAGCGCGCGCAGCGCGTTGGCGCTGGTCACGATGACGGCATCGTAGCCCGCGTCCGGATCGATCTCGAACGGGACCGCTTCGAAACGCAGCACCGGCGACAGCAGAACCTCGAGCCCCTTCGCGCGGAGTGCCGCGGCCGTGGTCTCGTTGTCCGGCTCCGGCCGTGTGACGAGAACCGCCAACGCCTTATGCTCCGGCGAACAGCGTGAAGAATTTCTCGCCGGCGCGCTCGCGCAGTTCCCGCGCGGCGTCCGCACCGAGCGCGATTGCATCGGCACGCCCACCCTCGCGCGTGGTCTCATAGGACTCCTTGCCATCGGGAGAAATGATGAGGCCGCGGAAATGGATGCGATCACCGTTCACGCGGCAATGGCCGCCGATCGGCGTGCGGCAGGAGCCGTCGAGCAGCGCCAGAAAGCTCCGCTCGGCGCTCAGCGCAACTTCCGTCTCGGAATCGCCGATCGCCTTGACGAAGGAATTGATGCGGTCATCGTCACGGCGCGACTCGATCGCGATGGCGCCCTGCCCGACCGCCGGCAGGAATTCGTCGACCTCCAGAACGCGGGTCGCCTTGTCCTGCAATCCGAGGCGATTGAGGCCAGCCAGCGCCAGCAGCGTGGCATCGGCCTCTCCCGCCGCGATCTTGCGCAAGCGCGTCTCGACATTGCCGCGCAATGAATTGACTTTCAGGTCCGGGCGCAGCCGCAGCACCATGGCTTGCCGCCGCAGCGAGGCCGTCCCAACCGTCGCGCCTGCCGGCAGATCCTTCAAAGAGCCGGCGCGCGGGCTGATAAAGACGTCGCGAACGTCCTCGCGCGGCAAAAACGCCGGCAGCCAGGTGGCGTCAGGCAGAAAGGTCGGCACGTCCTTGGACGAATGCACTGCGAAATCGATCGAGCCCGCCAGCAGGGCTTCCTCGATCTCCTTGGTAAAGAGACCCTTGCCGCCGACATCGAAAAGCGGACGATCCTGAATCGCATCGCCCGAGGTGCGGATGGTCTTGATGACGATTCGCTCGGGCTCGACCTGATGCGCCCGCGCCAGCCGGCCACGCACCTCGTGGGCCTGCGCCAGCGCCAGCGGGCTGCCGCGGGTGCCGATCGTTGCCAATATGTCTGTCTCACCCGAGGATTGCACGCCAGGACCTCATAATGTTCCACCGTCAGGGAAGGGAAACGCTGGTTTACCGGATAACGCAAGACCATATCTCGTGGTCCCATTCCAGCATTCTCACGCCCTTGCCGCGGAAGCTGCTTGTAAAGGCTGGAATCAGCGGGGCAGATTCTGATTTTGACATCCGCTTGACGGGTTTGCTGCAAAGTGGGTAGCGAGTGTCAAAGTCACCCCCGCTGGATACGATATACCGATGCTGGTGCTAGGGATCGAGACCACCTGCGACGAAACCGCAGCCGCCGTGGTCGAGCGCCAAGCCGACGGAAGCGCCCGGATTCTCTCCAATGTCGTGCGCTCGCAGACCCGAGAACATGCTCCCTATGGGGGCGTGGTTCCTGAAATCGCAGCGCGCGCCCATGTCGATCTGCTCGACGGCATTATAGCCCGCGCCATCAAGGAATCGGGCGTGGACTTTCCCCAGCTTTCCGGGGTCGCGGCTGCTGCCGGACCGGGCCTGATCGGCGGCGTCATCGTGGGTCTGACCACGGCAAAGGCGATCGCACTCGTTCACCGAACGCCGCTGATCGCGGTCAATCACCTGGAGGCCCACGCGCTGACGCCACGGCTGACCGGCCGACTGGAATTTCCCTACTGCCTGTTCCTCGCCTCCGGCGGCCATACCCAGATCGTCGCGGTGCTCGGCGTCGGCCATTATGTACGGCTCGGCACCACGGTCGATGACGCCATGGGCGAGGCCTTCGACAAGGTGGCGAAGATGCTCGGCCTGCCCTACCCCGGCGGACCGCAGGTCGAGCGCGCCGCGGCNAGCGGCGACGCCACNCGATTCAACTTTCCCNGGCCGATGCTCGGNCGTCCCGACGCCAACTTCTCGCTCTCCGGCCTGAAAACCGCCGTGCGCAACGANGCCGGTCGCATCGACCCGCTGGAGCCGCAGGATATCAGCGATCTCTGCGCCGGATTCCAGGCCGCCGTGCTGGAGGCGACGGCCGATCGACTCAGCGTCGGCCTTAAACTGTTTGAAGAGCGGTTCGGCGCGCCGCGCGCGCTGGTCGCCGCCGGAGGCGTCGCCGCCAATCAGGCGATCCGCGGGGCGCTTGAGGGCGTTGCGGCCAGCGCGAGGACCCCGCTCATCATTCCTCCGCCTGACCTGTGCACCGACAACGGCGCCATGATCGCGTGGGCCGGCGCCGAACGGCTGGCGGCCGGCTTGACCGATACGCTCGAGGCTCCTCCGCGTGCGCGCTGGCTGCTGGATGCAAAGGCGCAGGCGCCCGCGGGNTTCGCCAACACCCGCGCCGGATTTTGAAGGCGGTGTCGCGATGAGACCGCTCAACCGCNTTTGCGTGATCGGCGCAGGAGCCTGGGGCACCGCGCTCGCCGGCGTCGCCGCGCGCGCCGGCCGGGAGGTGACGCTGTATGCGCGCGATGCCGCGGTCGCCGCGGCGATCTCGGCAACGCGTGACAATCCGCGGCTGCCCGGCATTCCGCTCGACCCCGGCATCGCCGTGACCGACGACGTCGCCGCCGCCGCCGGCCGCGCCGAGATCGTCGTGATCGCGGTCCCCGCACAGAATTCGCGCGCGGCGATCACCGCGCTGGCCCCGCATCTCGCAGCCAGAACGCCGGTCATCGCCAGCGCCAAGGGCATCGAGCACGGCACGCGGCGTTTCATGACCGAGGTGATCGAGGAGGCCGCGCCACATGCCGTCCCCGCGATCCTGTCCGGACCGAGTTTTGCCGACGACGTGGCGCGGGGGCTTCCGACCGCGGTGACGCTGGCGGCGAAAGACGAAACCATGGCGATGGCACTGGTCCAGGCGCTCGGCTCGAAGACCTTCCGGCCCTATCACACAACCGATATTCGCGGTGTCGAAATCGGCGGCGCGGCGAAGAACGTGCTCGCGATTGCCGCGGGCATCGTCGCGAGCCGCCACTTAGGGGCCTCGGCGCTCGCGGCGCTGACGACGCGGGCCTTCGCCGAACTGATGCGGCTCGGGCTCGCCTGCGGCGCGCGGGCCGAGACCATCTCGGGGCTGGCGGGACTGGGCGATCTGATCCTGAGCTGCTCCAGCCCGCAATCGCGCAATTTCTCGCTCGGCGTCGCGCTCGGCCGTGGCGAGCCGTTCTCGCGCGAAAAACTCAGCGAAGGCGAATTCACCGCGCCGGTTTTGGCCGAATTGGCGGCGGCGAATGGAATCGACATACCGGTCGCACAGGCGGTCGCAGCCATTCTCGCCGGCCGATTGACGATCGACGAGGCCATCGACAATCTGCTGACGCGGCCATTCCGGGCCGAGGGATAGCTTTCGCTGTCATGCCCGCGCTTGTCGCNGGCATCCACGTCTTGGTAGTAGAGACAGGAAGACGTGGATGGCCGGAACAAGTCCGGCCATGACGTGGGATCGTTCTCATGAACTACTGGCTGGTGAAATCGGAGCCTTCGGCGTGGTCGTGGGAGCAGCAGGTGGCGAAGGGCGCCAAGGGCGAGGCCTGGACCGGCGTGCGCAACTTCACGGCGCGGCAGCACCTCGTCGCCATGAAAAAGGGCGACCTGGCCTTCTTCTATCATTCCAACGAGGGCAAGGAGATCGTCGGCATCGCCGAGATCATCCGCGAGGCCTATCCCGATCCCACTGATGAAACCGGCAAGTTCGTCTGCGTCGACATCAAGGCGGACAAGCCGCTGAAGACGCCGGTGACGATCGCCGCCGTCAAGGCCGAGAAGCGCCTGGCCGACATGGCGCTGGTCAAATACTCGCGCCTCTCGGTGCAGCCTGTGACGGCGGCGGAATGGAAGCTGGTCTGCAAGATGGGCGGGCTCTGAGCGGGGCGGGTATCACGCGAGCTGATCCCCACGACTTGCTTTGCACCCGGCAGCGCCGGCGCGCGAGCGCAATCCACGGCGACCACGCTTTTTCCACCCGGGATCGGTTGTCGCATCGTCCGGCATGGCAGCTATGCAAGCCGTTCGCCGTAAGGGGCGGGAAACCGGTCAGGCACCCATAAAGCGCAATCCGTCAGATCGCATGGCCCTTCTTGCGCAATTCCTCGATCATCCGCGTTCGTATCTCGCTGGCGACCGACCGGCCGAACTGCTGGCCGACCACCATGGTCTACTGGGCCAATAGCGGCGTTTTCCGAAGAAATTTTTGACCGACCGGCGTCTTGTAGAAAACAATCAGCGCGCGCAGATCGTCCGCCGTGAAATTGCTGGCATAGACCTTCACCACCGCGTCGGACAATTCGTCCATGCGGCTTTGGAAGCTCTGCAGCAGCATCGGAATCATGGCGTCGTAATCACGCTCGACGTTGGCGCGGCCCTGCACGATCGCCGGCTTCAGCGTCGTCATGATCGTCGGCATCAAGCTCTTGAATTGCTCGCCAAGCTTGATGGTGGCCACCAGTTCCTTCGCGGCGGCTATTGATTCCGACGACGGGGTTTCCGCTCGCGCGGGCATCGGCGCGAGCCATATCGTGGCCAGAGCGAGGAGGCACCCGAAGCGAGACAGAGACTTCCACATCCTTGATTTCCTTCAAATCGCTGCGCGCGTCTGAATACTATAACCGCAGAATCGTCCCGCCGCGACAAACCGTGCGATCCCGACCAAGGTGGCACGCCCTTGCCCCTTGCCGAGCCAGAGGGCTGCGACGCATAATACCTTCAAGAACTAAGCAGAACTTGGCGCAAATGCGCGGAGTTTGAGTGGAGGGACAGATGTCCGACAAAGTTTATGAGGTAAGCGCGGATTGGGCCAAGCGGGCCTGGATCGACGACGCCAAATATCGCGAGATGTATGCGCGCTCGGTCAAGGATCCGAACGGTTTCTGGTCCGAGGCGGCCAGTCGCGTGGATTGGATCAAGCCGTTCACCAAGGTCGAGAACACCTCGTTCGAGCTCGGCAAGGTGTCGATCAAATGGTTCGAGGACGGCGTGCTCAACGCGGCTTANAACTGCATCGANCGGCATCTGGAAAAACGCGGCGACCAGACCGCGATCATCTGGGAAGGCGACGATCCCTCGCAGTCGAAGCACATCACCTATCGCCAATTGCACGACGAAGTCTGCAAGATGGCCAACATCCTCAGACTGCGCAACGTCAAGAAAGGCGATCGCGTCACCATCTACCTGCCGATGATTCCGGAAGCCGCCTACGCGATTCTCGCCTGCGCGCGGATCGGCGCGATCCATTCGGTGGTGTTCGGCGGCTTCTCGCCGGATTCCATCGCCGGCCGTCTGCGCGATTGCAAATCCCGCGTGGTCATCACCTCCGACGAGGGCCTGCGCGGCGGACGCACCATCGCGATGAAGGCCAACGTCGACGCCGCGATCGAGAAGGTCAACGGCGAGGTCGACTGGGTGATCGTCGTCAAGCGCACCGGCGGCCAGGTCAACATGGATCCGACGCGCGACGTCTGGTACCACGAGGCCGCGGCCGTTGTCGAAAGCGAATGCCCGTGCGAGCCGATGAGCGCGGAAGACCCGCTGTTCATTCTCTACACGTCGGGTTCGACCGGACAGCCCAAGGGCGTGCTGCACACCACCGCGGGCTATCTGATCTTCGTGTCGATGACGCACCAGTACGTGTTCGACTATCACGACGGCGACATCTACTGGTGCACCGCCGACGTCGGNTGGGTCACCGGCCACAGCTACATTCTTTACGGACCGCTGGCGAACGGCGCGACCACGATGATGTTCGAGGGCGTGCCGAACTATCCGGACAATTCGCGGTTCTGGAACGTGATCGACAAGCACAAGGTCAACATCTTCTACACCGCGCCGACCGCGATCCGCGCCCTGATGCAGGCGGGCGACGACCCCGTGAAGAAGACCTCGCGCGCGAGCCTGCGGCTGCTCGGCTCGGTCGGCGAGCCGATCAATCCGGAAGCCTGGGAATGGTACCATCGCGTGGTCGGCGACAGCCGCTGCCCGGTGGTCGATACCTGGTGGCAGACCGAGACCGGCGGCATCATGATCTCGGCGCTGCCCGGCGCGATCGCGCAGAAGCCGGGCTCGGCGACCAAGCCGTTCTTCGGAATCGTTCCCGAGATCGTCGATGCCGAGGGCAAGGTGCTGGAAGGCGAATGCAGCGGCAATCTGTGCATCGCGCGATCCTGGCCGGGTCAGGTGCGTACGGTCTATGGCGACCACGCCCGCTTCGAGCAGACTTACTTTTCCTCCTACAAGGGCAAGTATTTCTCCGGCGACGGCTGCCGCCGCGACGCCGACGGCTATTACTGGATCACCGGCCGCGTCGATGACGTCATCAACGTCTCCGGCCACCGCATGGGCACCGCGGAAGTCGAAAGCTCGCTGGTTGCGCATGAGAGCGTGTCGGAAGCCGCCGTGGTCGGCTATCCCCACAACATCAAGGGCCAGGGCATCTATGCCTATGTCACGCTGATGGCGGGCGTGGAGCCGAGCGAGACGCTGCGCAAGGAACTGGTCGCCTGGGTGCGCAAGGACATCGGCCCGATCGCTTCCCCCGACCTGATCCAGTTCGCGCCGGGCCTGCCCAAAACCCGCTCCGGCAAGATCATGCGCCGCATCCTGCGCAAGATCGCCGAGGACGAGCCGTCGAGCCTCGGCGACACCACGACGCTGGCGGATCCCGGCGTCGTGACCGATCTCGTCAAGAATCGTCAGAACAAGAAGGATGGCGCCGCGGCGTAGGTTTAGAGCAATTTACATTTAGACGGAAACGGATCGCGGGGCACAGCGGACTCCCTCTCCCATTGGGAGAGGGTTGGGGTGAGGGAATCCGACGTCTCGATGCTGAATTCCCCCTCACCCGGCACTCCGTGCCGACCTCTCCCCGGCGGGGAGAGGTGAAGGTGGTCGGGTTAGGGCTGCTTTGACCAAAATCATCTCTCTCTCCCGATCACTGGCTCGCCCAGACGATCCGGGCGATCCATTCCACGTCGGATGCGGCCAGCGTGCGATTGGCGTGGCTCGGATTGAGCGACTGCAGTTCGATCATCTTCGCGGTGCGGCGCTTGAGCTCCTTCACCATCACCTCGCCGTCCCTGGTCTTCACCACCACGCGGTCGCCGCGCCGGATCGGCGTCCCCGGCGAGACCACGATGACGTCGCCGTCGCGATAGGCCGGCTTCATCGAGTCGCCGGATATCTCCAGCGCATAGGCGTGCTCGTCGTTGACGCAGGGAAGACCCACCTCGTCCCAGCCCTTGCCGACAGGAAAGCCTCCATCGTCGAAATAGCCGCCGGCCCCCGCCTCTGCGAAGCCGAGCAGCGGCACGGCCTGCGCGGCGCGCGCCGTATCCTCGATGAACTGCACGAATGTGTCGATCGCGGTATCGGTGGCGGCGAGCGCCTTGGCGACCGACTCGGTTGATGGCCACCGCTCGCGGCCATCACTGGTGACGCGTTTGGATTTGTTGAAGGTGGTCGGGTCGAGCCCGGCCCTTCTCGCAAGGCCCGATGGCGACAGACCGGCGCGCTCCGCGAGACGATCCAACGCCGACCAGATCTGGGCGTGTGTCAGCATGGCCATGTGGCGCGTCCTGATTTCGCTCATCGGAGCGATGAATTCTGTCTCCAGCTAGGAATTATTACCTCAGTTGATGCAGACCCGCAATGCGTTGCGGACAAAATGCGGCTCTTGAAGTGCGGGCGGGCCACCGATACGGTCACGCTTGATCCGCTGCAATTTANGCGAGCGGAAACAAGATCATGCGCTTTTCAGTATCGTGGAGCGCAATGCGGGCTCGGGANACGCGTGCGAACGATCTACAAAATCTGCCCTGCTTCGGCCTGGCGGGAGGCCGAGCGGCACGGCGTTTTTCGCGGCAGCGCCGATGACTTGCGCGACGGCT
>JGI26539J51216_1002092_pt1 | contig 12115 bp, 8 predicted proteins | sample ThiBio_1000_biof_2_FD_51216 | JGI IMG/M metagenome (IMG submission 51216)
CCCGGCTTCGCGTAAGGCTTCTCCGGCTTGGCCATCACCCACGGGGCGCGCGTCATCGACTCCACCCCGCCGGCGAGCACCAGATCCGCGTCCCCGGCCCGCACCATTGACGCCGCCGTCGCGACCGCCGTCAGGCCGGACGCGCACAGCCGGTTCACCGTCATACCCGGAACCGACACCGGGAACCCCGCCAGCAGCGACGCCATCCGCGCCACATTCCGGTTGTCCTCGCCCGCCTGATTCGCCGACCCGAACACCACCTCATCCAACTCACCAGGATCGGCCAGGCCCGCGCGATCCACCACCGCCCGCATCACCAACGCCGCCAAATCATCCGGCCGCACCGACGCCAACACCCCGCCATAGCGCCCGATCGGCGTCCGCACGCCCCCCACAATGAACGCGTGTCGCTGTGAGTCAGTCATGGTTCCTCCCGGACCGCAGGTGCCGCCGTGCCTCGCGCCGGTCACGCGCCTATCCTCATCGAACCCTACGGAGTGCCGGTTGCGCCGTGCCAGGCCGCCCTTCCGCCCCGCGGAATCGTCTGCCGCCCGGCGCCTATGACGGTGCGTCGCGGTGCTGGCGCCGTGAGCGGCGAACTAGCCTTCCTTGGACCAGGGCCGAGCGCTGCGCTGCCATCGGCCAGCCGGATACGCTCACGTCAAGATCGGCCGACAACCGGGCCGAACGTCACATGTGAGCATCGCGCCGAGCGGCGCAAGGGAGGCACCATCATGTCGCAGCCCAACGCACCCGGATCCGCAGCATCGGCCGGCCAGACCGGGTCGTCGGCCAACGCGGCCGCCGAGCGGATCGCGCACGGATACGATTCGGCGGCGCAAAGCGTCACGCTCGGCTCTGTGGTGATCGACGGATCAGTGGACCCGGCGGCGCTGGTGCGGATTCCGCTGGCGATGTTCAACAGACACGGGCTGGTGGCCGGGGCGACCGGCACCGGCAAGACCAAGACGTTGCAGGGGATCGCGGAGCAGCTCTCGGCTGCGGGGGTTCCCGTCCTGATACCTGACATCAAGGGCGACTTGTCCGGGCTGGCGACCCCTGGAACCGCCAGCGACGGGATCATGAAGCGGGCCGGCGACACCGGCGACGCCTGGGCTCCGCAGGCGTACCCCGTGGAGTTCCTGTGCCTCGCTGGGCAGGGGACCGGGGTTCCGGTACGCGCCACCATCGATTCGTTCGGCCCGATCCTCCTGTCGAAGGTCCTGGGCCTCAATGAAACTCAGGAGTCGACCCTCGGATTGATCTTTCACTGGGCAGATCAGCAGAACCTCCCCATGCTGGACATCAAGGATCTGCGTGAAGTGATCATGTACCTGACCGATGACGAGGGGAAGGCCGATCTCAAGGCGCTGGGCGGGGTTTCGTCAGCTACCGCCGGAGTGATCCTGCGCGCCGTGACGAACCTGGAGTCGCAGGGCGGGGATCAGTTCTTCGGCGAGCCCGAATTTGCCATCGACGATCTGATGCGCACCGATCCGTCCGGCCGTGGCGTGATCAGCCTGTTGGAGGTGTCGGGCCTGCAGAGCCGGCCGGCGCTGTACTCGACCTTCCTGATGTGGCTGTTGGCAGAGCTTTTCGAGCATCTGCCGGAAGTCGGGGATATCGACAAGCCGAAGCTCGTGTTCTTGTTCGACGAATCCCATCTGCTGTTCGCCGACGCATCGAAGGCATTCCGCGATGCGATAGTGCAGACCGTCAAGTTGATCCGGTCCAAGGGCGTCGGGGTCTTCTTCTGCTCCCAGCTACCCACCGACATCCCGGCGCCGGTGCTCTCGCAGCTCGGCGCGCGGGTCCAACATGCACTCAGGGCATTTACGCCGGCGGATCAACAGGCCCTGGCAATGACCGTGAAGACGTATCCGACCACGTCCGACTACGACCTCGCCACAGCGCTGACGAGTCTGGGCATCGGCGAGGCGATTGTGACGGTGCTCTCGGACAAGGGCGCACCGACGCCTGTGGCGTGGACCAGGATGCGCGCTCCCCGGTCACTGATGGACACGATCCCGCCGGACGCGATCTCCGCTGCGGTGGCCGTATCACCGTTGTCCGCCAAGTACGGCACTCCCATCGACCGGAACTCCGCCTACGAGATGCTCACTGCACGCCTGGCCCAACACCAGCCCGACGCGACCCCGGTGCCGGGGTCGCCGGTGCCGGGCGGGTACCCCGCACCCGGCTACGGGCTCCCCGGAGGTGACGACCTTCCCGGCGGCTATGCAGTTCCTGGGGGTTCGGGCCGGGCCGGTGCCGGCGCCGGGGCCATGCTCGGCGAGATCATGGGCAACACGGTGGTCAAGTCGTTCATGCGATCGATGGCTACCGCGGTCGGTGGCGCGCTCGGCAGGTCGATCTTCGGCACCCGTAGCAGGAGCACGCGTCGTCGCTGAGTGCGGCTTTTCCGGCATGGCTTGTGTGCGCCCGGCGGTGTCCTGGTTCGGGACATTGGAATGGGGTGTCTCGGGTCATCGGAATAGCGTGTTGCGGGTCATCGGAATGGGTTCGACCGCGCAGGCTGCGGCATGTCGAAACGTCGTCTTGTCATCGCTGCTGTCCTTGCTGGTTATTCTCAATCCGATGCTGCCCGCACCTCGTCTGGCTGCTTGCCTCCGGCGAAAATGACGTGTCCACCCCGGCGGAACTCTCCGCGCCCAATGTGCCCGCCGCCAGCCAACATCTCGCCAAGCTGCGCGCTGCTGGCATCGTCACCGTCCGGCGCGACGGACGGCGGCAGCTCTACCGAGTGGAGGACCCGCACATTCTGACCGTCATCGACCAGATGTTCTCGCACATCGCTCCCGACGGCACCCTCGCCGGCTCTCCGGACCGGCGCCGCCTGCCGCGCCTGCCGGGGTTTGAGCCCGTCGCTGCTGCCACCCGCCCATGACGACGTTCGCGGGCACCGCCCGTATGGCGATGTTTGAGATGATCCACGTACATGGTGCTGCTGGCAGCGTCCAGTCTCTGCGCTCGTGGACCTATGGCGGGCAGGTTATTCACCGCATGGCTACCGATCGGTACCGCCGTCTGGCGGCCCCCCCGGATCAGATTCGGCGCAGAGGGGCAACGTGAGTCTCCACCTCGAATCACCTGGATAGCCGGACGAAGAGGATTCTGACTCGTGGCGACGAATGATTTGGCGCCGTCGCCGAAGGACCACGCCGTTGCCGGCACCGCACACCAACCAGAATCAACTGCTCACGCGGCGGTCGACCGTGGGACTCACAGGGGGATTTCAGATAGGGCTTGCATTTGGTCTTTCAAGTACTCGCATTAATGCCGCTATGAGAGAAGCCGACTACAGCCGCACCGCCTTGCCTCGTCGACACGGTGTCTGCATACTTTCGCCATGTACCAAGAGCAGGCAGGTGACGGCGATGCGGTTGGCGTTACGCCAGCGACGCCCGACGAGACCCGCGCGGAATTGCTCGACCGTTCGCGTCGCACATTTGCCCCGATCGCGAAGCTGTTCGTGCAAAACCCGGACCGCGACGCCGACAATCGAAGTGGTCCTTTGAGTGTATTCGTTCGCAATGATGATTTTCGTGGATTGCGCGCGTTTCTGTTCCTGCATGCGATTACCAGCTCGGGCAGTTACGGCTGGAGCACCACGCTGCCGCTGGCGGTCTGGGCGCGCGCTTTCGGGGCGACGGAGACGGCAGATCCTCGTTCAGCCTCGAACGCGGCGACGAAGATCCTGACCCGCCTGGAAGAGCGACGGCTGATTGAGCGGCGGCGGAGCGGCCACCAGCGCAAGATCACCGTGACACTCTTGCGTCCGGACGGCTCCGGCGATGCCTATACACGCCCAGTTGGCGCAGGTGAGGACGACCGCTTCATCCGACTGAGCAACCGCTACTGGGCCGACGGGTGGCACAGCAGACTTGACCTGCCCGCCACCGCGATGTCGCTTGTCGCCTTGCAGGAGAGGCCCGGATTCGTACTGGCGGCCGAGCGGGTTCCCGAGTGGTACGGGTGGTCTCCGGACACGGTGCAGCGAGGGTTTGCCACGCTTGAGGGCCTCGGCGTGATCAAGGTGACCAAGCAGACCGTCAAGGCTCCGCTCACCGCAGCCGGCATCACCACCCGCAACGTGTACACCCTCACGGACGTGCTCAAGCCGCCGCGCCGCGGCAAGCGGCCACCAGTGCAGGCGAATGATCAACCGGAGTCGGGCGAGCCGACCGACGGTGATCAGCCATGACATCACACGTCTTTGTGGACGAGACCAAGGCCAAGCGCTACCTCGTTGCGGCAGCCCTCGTCGACGAGTCGCAGCTTCGCGACATTCGTCGCGTAATCAAGACCCTGCTATTGCCCGGGCAGCGTTCGGTCCATATGAAGGCGGAGGGCAAACCGCGCCGCCACAAGATCGCCGACGCGATCGCCGGTCTTGCCGGCCTGGGGGTTCGAACGACGATTTATGACGTGGGCACCGTGGCGGGCACCGACCTCGACCGCCGAGCGCTCGCAATCGGCGTGCTGGTGGGCGATATTGCAGCCATGCAGGTGGCGGCGCGGATCGTCTTCGACATGGATGTGACGTTGCTCAGCTTCGATCGACAGCACATGATCGAGGCAACCCGGGCATCGGCGGCGCGAGATCGCATCCGCTACGTGCACTTGCCTTTCGCCAGCGAACCCGCGCTGGCGATCCCTGATGTCGTCGCGTGGTGCTGGGCGCGCGGCGGCGAATGGCGGGAACGCATCCGCCCGATCGTCACGGATGTGCGGGTGCTGTGATCGACATGCCACCAAGAAGCGCGAAGCCCGAGCGCCACGGTCGTCCGGCCGGGTCTCGGGCTCACTTCCTGAAGCTCAACGCCCCAGGCAACTTGAGTGTAGATGACACTGTCGCTGCACGCCAGAGTACCCGTGAGGCATCACGGATAGCGCTGCGACGCACATGCGCCACGGTACCTAGGGAAGCCGCGAGTCGGTTGATACGTCGGACATTCGAGCAAGGGGGGAATCGGTGGCGCTGAAGAAGTCGGATCTGTACAGCTCACTGTGGGCAGGCGCGGACGAGCTCCGCGGCGGCATGGACGCAAGCCAGTACAAGGATTACGTCCTGACCTTGCTGTTCGTGAAGTACGTGTCGGACAAGGCCAAGGCCGACCGATTCGCGGACGTGGAGGTGCCCGAGGGCGGCTCGTTCGCCGATCTCGTCGCCCTGAAGGGCAAGCCGGATATCGGCGAGCAGGTCAACGTGGCTATCCGCCGGCTCGCGGACGCCAACGACCTGCAGGGCGTGATCAACAATGCCGACTTCGACGATCCGGACAAGCTCGGCAGGGGCAAGGAACTGGTCGACCGGCTGACCAAGCTGATCGGCATCTTCCAGGACCTCGACTTCACCGGCTCGCGCGCCGAGGGTGACGACCTGCTGGGTGACGCCTACGAGTACCTGATGCGGCACTTCGCCAGCGAATCGGGCAAGAGCAAGGGCCAGTTCTACACGCCCGCCGAGGTCTCGCGCGTTATGGCTGCGCTCATCGGCATCAAGCCGGACACTCCGAAGTCCGCGACTGTCTACGACCCGACCTGCGGCTCCGGTTCGCTGTTGCTCAAGGTCGCCGATGCCGCGCCCAACGGCCTGACGATCTACGGTCAGGAGAAGGACAACGCCACTCGCGCTCTCGCGGTGATGAACATGCACCTGCACGGCAACGGGACCGCGGACATCCGCCAGGGCGACACGATCACCAGTCCGCAGTTCCTGCGCGGTAGCGAGCTGCAAACGTTCGACTATCTGGTCGCCAATCCGCCGTTCAGCGTCAAGTCCTGGACGAACGGTCTGGAGAACGAATACGGGCGCTTCGACGGCTACGGCCGCCCGCCGGAGAAGAACGGCGACTACGCCTTCCTGCTGCACATGATCAAGTCCCTCAAGAGCACCGGCAAGGGCGCCGTGATCCTGCCGCACGGCGTGCTCTTCCGCGGCAACGCCGAGGCGACGATCCGCAAGGAACTGATCAAGCGCGGCTACATCAAGGGCATCATCGGCCTGCCCGCGAACCTGTTCTACGGCACCGGCATCCCGGCCTGCATCATCGTGCTCGACAAGGAGGACGCCCACGCGCGCACCGGCATCTTCATGGTCGACGCCAGTAAGGGCTTCGCGAAGGACGGCAATAAGAACCGGCTTCGACCGCGGGATATGCACCAGATCATCGACACGTTCGTCAACCAGAAGCAGATTGAGCGCTATTCGCGGATGGTGCCGGTCACCGAGATCGCCGACGCCAAGAACGACTACAACCTCAACATTCCGCGCTACATCGACAGCTCGGAGCCCGAGGACGTCCAGGACCTGCACGCCCACCTCAAAGGCGGCATCCCCCACCGTGATCTCGACGCACTCCAGCCGTATTGGGATGCCTTCCCGAGCCTGCGGGCCACCCTGTTCCAGCCGCTGCGCGACGGCTACTGCCGACTCACCGTCGACAAGCGCGCGATCCACACCGCGATCACCGGCTCCTTGGAGTACGAAGCTTTCGTGAGCAGCAGCATCGGTGCCGTCAAGCATTGGTGGAATACCCATGACGAACTGCTCCAAGGCATCACGAGCGCCACACGCCCGGCCGATCTGATCGCGGAACTGGGGGAGACTCTGCTCAAAGCGTTCCGCTCGCGCCCGCTCGTCGACGAGTACGGCGTCTACGAACAGCTCATGAGCTACTGGAATGACGTCATGCATGACGACGTCGCCATGATCATGATGGATGGTTGGGGCGGAGCGGCCAAGCCGCGCAAGACTATCGAGAACAAGGAGCGCAAGCTCTCCGAGACGCCCGATCTCGTGGTCGGTTCCGGTCGAGGCGCCAACAAGTGGAAGATGGATCTGATCCCTCCTGCGCTGATCGTGAGTCGGTACCTCGCGAGCGAGCAGGTCGAGGTTGACGCCCTGGTGGCTGCGGCCGAAGCCGCGGGCCAGGCGGTCGAGGAGTTCGTTGAGGAGAACAGCGGCGAGGACGGCTTGCTGGCCGACGCCATGGAGGATGAGAAGATCAACAAGGCGCTCGCCGCCGCGCGACACAGGGTCGCCCGACGGGAGGACCCGCGCGGTGACGAGGTGACGGCGCTCGCGAAGCTCGTTTTGCTGTATGACGCCGAAGCCACCGCCAAGAAGACCGCGAAGGACGCCCAAGCAATACTCGACGACGCGACCCTCAAGAAGTACGGCACGCTCACCACCGAAGATGTTCAAAGCCTCGTCATCGATGACAAGTGGGGCTGTCGCATGGTGACGGGCATCAGTGCCGAGATTTCCGCGCTGATCCACAAACTCGTGGAACGCCTGTCGGTGCTCGCGGACCGCTACGAAAAGACCATGGCCGACCTCGAAGCCGAAGTTGAGGCGCTCAGCGCGAAGGTAGCGGCGCATTTGGCTGCGATGGGGGTCGAAGCGTGATCGTCACTCTCGGCTCAGCCGGAGCCACGTATGGCGGCTTGACGGGCAAGTCAGGTAAGGACTTCGGGCACGGCCAAGGACGGTATGTGGCCTTCACAGAGGTCATGGCCGATGCGAGGTTGGTCGGGAATTCTCTTGAACGGGTGGACGTGCGCAAGGGTGAGCGACAGAACGAAGTCTCCCGCGGAGATGTTCTTTTCAACGGGTCGTCTGAGACGCCTGAAGAAGTTGCCCTTGGCGCAGTCGTCGACTTCGACGTCCCGCAAGGTGTATATTTGAATAGCTTTTGTTTCGGATACCGCCTGACACGTCCCGGATTGATTGACCCCACCTATCTGTCGTACTTCTTCCGATCCTCGGTTGGCCGCGAAATTGTGTCCGGACTGGCCCAAGGTTCGACCCGCTATAACATTGCAAAGGCCAAGTTGTTGCGAGTCCCGCTGTCTCTGCCCTCGTTCGAAGAGCAGAACGCGGCCGCGACAGCTCTGACACAAGTAGACGACCTCATCGCGCAGATTGCTCTGGTCATCGCCAAGAAGCGCGCGATCAAGCAGGGCATGATGCAGGAACTCCTCACCGGCCGCACCCGCCTGCCTGGATTCTCTGGCGAGTGGAGAGTTCGTCGGCTCGGTGAAGTGTTGAAGTTTCAAGTCGGGTATCCGTTTTCTTCCGGATATTTCACAGATGTTCCATCCGGGGTACGCTTGGTTAGGAATCGTGACCTGCGCGCCGAAGATGCTGTTGTCTACTATGCGGGCCCGTTTGCATCCGAGTACCTTCTCGCCGATAACGATATGTTGGTAGGGATGGACGGTGACTTTGAACCAGTGATTTGGCGTGGTGGGCGCGCGCTTTTGAACCAGCGAGTCGGAAGACTTCGGATGTCGACTGCGGCAAGCGACTCGTTCTTATCCCATGCCCTCGTCCGTCCGCTGAAGACTCTGGAGGGAGAGACCGGCGCAACCACGGTCAAGCACTTGTCTCACCAGGACGTTGAGAGCATCGCGATGCCGCTTCCGTCGCGTGACGAGCAAGACGCGATCGGTCGCGTGCTCGATGACGCGGAGGCCGAAGTCTTCTGTCTCGAAGCACGATTGACGGCCACCTGCGCCATCAAACGGGGCATGATGCAGGAACTTCTGACAGGTCGCACTCGGCTCGTGCCAACGGAGGCACCGGCATGAGCGGCTTGAACATTGAATGGGCGATCGACCAACTGAATCGGTTTATCGTGCTGGCGAAACCGGGCACGCAATCAGTCGATGCGCGCCCGATGGCACAAGCCGTTGTGATCGAAAAGATCTTTGATCGTGTGCTTCCGAATTGGCGCAGGGCCGCGCAAGCTGGGTCAACCTATGACCCCTGGTTTGCCTACAGATCGATGGCAGTGCGAGCAATCGAAGAGCTTGAACGCAAGGATGAGCTAAGTAAGAACCTCGGTGACAACGCCCCGACGATCTCCGCGTCATCGCTACACCCCTGGATTTGGGATGGCGCGAGGTCGCTCTGGCAGTCGGGGCACTACCGCTCGGCGGTGGAGGACGCTGCGAAGAAGGTCAACGCCGAGACGCAGAACAAGGTCGGTCGGCGCGACGTGAGCGAAACTGACCTGTTCAACCAGGCATTCACACTCGATCCCGCGAAACCGGGGAAGCCTCGCCTCCGCCGAATGCAGGACGACGGCAGCGACACCTGCCGATCCGTCCAGCGCGGTGCCATGACCTTCGCCGAGGGAATCTTCGCAGGCATCCGCAACCCGCTGAGCCACGAGACGGACCAAGAGTTGAGTGAGCAGCGAGCCCTGGAGTACCTGGCGGCACTGAGCGTCCTTGCCCGCTGGGTCGACGAATCGAAGGTCGAGAGGGCGGGAGCAGCATGAGCACCGTCGGGCAACCGGAGCGCAAGACGCAGGATCGCGTCGTCACTTTCCTCCAGGAGAGCCTCGGCTACGAGTACGGCGGCAACTGGGAGTACCGCGCGGACAACGGGAACATCGAGACCGCTTACCTGCTGGGCAACCTCACAGCGCGCGGCTACGACGAGGAGATCATCGGCAAAACGATCAATCAGCTCGCCAAGGCCGCCTCCGTGGGCGGCGCACGGACGCTGTACGAGGCGAACCACGAGATCTACGGCCTGCTCCGCTACGGGGTGAAGGTCAAGCGCGGCGTGGGCGACCAGTTCGAGACCGTCTGGCCGATCGACTGGGGCAATCCGGAGGCGAATCACTTCGTGGTCGCCGAGGAGGTGTCGATCGAAGGCTCGCACAACAAGCGTCCCGACGTCGTGCTCTACGTGAATGGCCTGGCACTTGCCGTCATCGAGTTCAAACGCTCCAAGGTCAGCGTCACCGAGGGAATCCGGCAGAACATCGGCAACCAGAGCGCCCACTTCATCCGGCCGTTCTTCGCAACCGTCCAGCTTCTGTTCGCCGGAAACGACGTCGAGGGGCTGCGCTACGGCGTCATCGAAACGCCAGAGAAGTATTGGCTGCAGTGGAAGGAGCCGAAGAGCAGCGGGGTCGGTGCCGACGTCACCGAGCCGCTGGACAGGGCGATCGAGCAGATGTGCTCGAAGCGCCGTCTCCTTGAGCTGATCCACGACTTCATGGTTTTCGACATGGGAGTGAAGAAGACGGCTCGTCACAACCAGTTCTTCGGTGTCAAGGCGGCGCAGGCGCGCATCGCGAAGCGCGAAGGCGGCATCATCTGGCACACCCAGGGCTCCGGCAAGAGCCTGACCATGGTGTGGCTCGCCAAGTGGATCCGAGAGCACCAGCCCGGGTCGCGCGTGCTGATCATCACCGACCGCACCGAGCTCGACGACCAGATCGAGGGCGTCTTCGACGGGGTCAACGAGGGCATCTACCGCACCACGTCCGGCGCCGACCTGCTCGCCCAGTTGAACAGGCACGATCCGTGGCTGATCTGCTCGCTGGTCCACAAATTCCGTGGCGGCGACGAGGACAAGGAGGTCGACCGGGACAGCGAGGAGTTCATCGCCGAGCTGCACTCGCGCGTCCCAGCCGGGTTCACCCTGAAAGGGAACCTGTTCATCTTCGTCGACGAGGCGCACCGCACGCAGTCCGGCAAGATGCATCGTGCCATGAAGGAGCTGCTTCCCGGGGCGATGTTCATCGGCTTCACCGGCACCCCTTTGCTCAAGGCCGACAAAGTGACCAGCATCGAGACGTTCGGCTCGTTCATCCACACCTACAAGTTCGACGAGGCGGTCGCCGACGGCGTGGTGCTCGACCTGCGCTACGAGGCACGCAACATCGACCAGGACCTGACCAGCCCCTCGAAGGTCGACAAGTGGTTCGAGGCCAAAACCAGGGGGCTGACGGACCTGAGCAAGGCAAGGCTGAAGAAGAAGTGGGGCACGATGCAGAAGATCGTGTCCGCCGAGCCGCGCGCGAGACAGATCGTCCAGGACATCCTGCTGGACATGGATACCGAGGCCCGGCTGGTAAGCGGCCGCGGTAACGCGATGCTGGTCGGGTCCAGCATCTACCAGGCCTGCAAGTTCTACGAGATGTTCGTGCACGCCGGCTTCGGCGGCAAGGTCGCCATCGTCACCAGCTACGTGCCGAACCCGAGCGACATCTCCAAGGAGGATTCCGGTGAGGGCGCCACCGAGAGGTTGCGGCAGTACGGCATCTACCGGCAGATGCTGGCGGAGTTCTTCGGGGTGCAGGCCGACGAGGCGGTCGGGCGGATCGAGGAGTTCGAGAAGGAGGTCAAGCGCCGCTTCGTCGAAGAGCCCGGCCAGATGCGCCTGCTCATCGTCGTCGACAAGCTGCTGACCGGCTTCGACGCACCGAGCGCCACCTACCTGTACATCGACAAGAAAATGCGCGACCACGGCCTGTTCCAGGCGATCTGCCGGGTCAACCGCCTCGACGGCGACGACAAGACCTACGGCTACATCATCGACTACCGGGACCTGTTCAACTCGCTCGAGACGGCCATCACCGACTACACCTCCGGCGCACTGGACGGCTACGCGGAGAAGGACGTCGAAGGCCTGCTCAAGAACCGCATCGAGCAGGGCCGCGTGGATCTGGAGGACGCGCTGGAGAAGATCCGCGCGCTCGTCGAGCCCGTTGCGCCGCCGAAAGGAACGTTGGAGTACCAGCACTACTTCGTCACCTCGGTACCCGGCGACACCGGGCAGATCAAGGCCCATGAGGCGAAGCGGCTCGCGCTGTATCAGGCCGTGTCTGGCCTGGTCCGTGCCTACACGGCGCTCGCCAACGACATGGACGCTGCCGGATATTCGACTGACAGGGCCGCCGCCATCAAGGCTGAGGTCGCCCACTTCGTTGCTGTCCGCGACGAAGTCGAGCTCGGCGCCGGCGAGAACCTCGACATGAAGCAGTTCGAGGCCGGCATGCGCACTCTGCTCGACACCTACATCCAGGCCGACCCGTCCGACGTGGTCGCCACGTTCGGCGAGGGGCTGGTGCACCTGATCGTCGAGCGCGGCGTGGGCGCCATTGACAGGCTGCCGCCGGGGATCCGCAAGAACCCGGAGGCCGCTGCTGCGACCATCGTCAACAACGTCCGCAAGACCATCGTCGACGAGCGAGCCCTCAACCCGCGCTACTACGACACGATGTCTGCGCTCCTGGATGCCCTGATCGAACAACGCCGCCAGGAGGCCATGGACTACGAGGCT
>JGI26539J51216_1002093_pt1 | contig 12111 bp, 10 predicted proteins | sample ThiBio_1000_biof_2_FD_51216 | JGI IMG/M metagenome (IMG submission 51216)
AGCGTGGAGATCATCCGAGCCGTCTCCTTCATCGTCCGCGACCGCAATTGGGGCACCTACAATCCCGAGATCGAAAACCTGAAAATCGAGGAGAAGCCGGACGGCTTTCTCGTGACCTATAATGCGCGGACAAGCGACGCACAGCAGAGCTTCCGCTACAGCGCACGTATCGAAGCGGGTATCGATGGCAAACTCGATTTCACGGCGACCGGTACGGCCGAAACGGATTTCCTCACCAACCGTACCGGCTTCGTGGTGCTGCACCCCTGCGGGCTGACCGGCGAGCCGGTCACGATCGAACATGCGGACGGCACGATCGAGGAAGGCCGTTTCCCGGAAGCGATCAATCCGCTGCAACCCATGCTCGACCTGCGTGCGCTGACGCATGAAGCCGCACCAGGCCTTCGCGTCGCCTGCCGGATGGAAGGCGATGTCTACGAGATGGAAGACCAGCGCAACTGGACCGACGCCTCCTACAAGACCTATGTGCGCCCGCTTGCCCTGCCCTGGCCCTATACGCTGGCAAAAGGCATGCAACTCGAGCAGGCCGTCCGGCTTACGATAACCGGGCCCGCGCCGCGAGCATCGGCGGCAGGCACGGAAATCCGGCTCGCCGTCGGCAAGCCGATCGGAACCGTCCCGCCGCTCGGCCTCGGGCTCCAGCCTGCCGATGCCGCCACGACGCGGCAGCACGCCGGCGTGCTGAAGCCGGTCGGGGCAGCCCATCTCATCGGCTATTACGATCCGCGCGAAGGCCATGACGAAGGCACGTTGCGCGACATCGCCGAAACTGCCGTTACGCTCGGTGCAACGCCATGGCTTGAGGCGGTGATCGTCTCGGTCGACGGCTTCCGCGAGGAAATCGCCGCGCTCGGCCGTACCGTCGCTTCGCTCGGATCGCCCTTCCCCGTCGTGTTGGTTTCCCCGGCGCCCGACCTGAAATGCACCCTCCCTGGCAGCCCGTGGCCGCCCGCGCCGCCGCCGCGCAAATTCTTCGCGGCAGCCCGCGCGGCCTTTCCGAAAGCGCGTCTCGGTGGAGGCATGTTCAGTCTTTTCACCGAGATGAACCGCAAGCGCCCGCCGGTCGACCTGATCGACTTCGTCAGTTTCACCACGACGGCGATGCTGCATGCGGGCGACGATCATTCCATTACCGAGGGGATCGAATCCCTGCCCGCCATGGCGCTCACCGCGACGAATATCGCAGACGGCAAGCCATGGGCCGTCGGACCGAGCGCCATCGGCCTCAGGATGAACCCGTACGGCGAAGCGCCGGTTGCCAATCCCGACAACATCCGGCAGGCGATGAATTTCAACGATCCGCGCCATCGCGCGCTGCTCGGCGCGGCCTGGGCGCTCGGCTTCTTCGCGCGGTTCTCGGCGGGCGGCGCGTCGGCCATTACGCTTGGCGGCGCGACCGGCCCCTTCGGCCTTGTCCATACACCGCAATCATGGCCTCAACCGTGGTACGACGAGGCGGGCGGCGGATTGTTCCCGATGTATCATGTCCTTCGCGGGCTTGGCGGGCTGACGGGCGCGAAGCTGCGCGCTGTCGAGCTTTCCGCACCGTCGTCGGTGCAGGCGATCGCGGCCGAGACGGATGACGGCGTGGTAACGGTATGGCTTGCCAATCTTACCGGCAACGAGGTCAGCTGCCGAATCGACGCCGAGATCTCCGGTTGCGCCGTGCTCGACGAGGCAAGCTTCGCGGCCGCTGCCAAAAATCCGAATGCCATGGATCAACTCAAGCGGCCCAAGGGCGACCGAAACGTCGTGCTCGGCCCCTATGCCATCACCCGGCTAACGCTCTCCTGACCACCAGACCCGAGGAACCTACATGCATATTCTGATCATCGGAGCGGCCGGCATGATCGGCCGCAAGCTCACCGAGAAGCTTGTCGCCGACGGGCGGCTGGGAAGCGACGAAATCGAGCGGCTGACCTTGGTCGATGTCGTGGCGCCGACCGCGCCGCAGGGCTTCGGCGGCAAGGTCGAGACCGTCGCGGCCGATCTTTCCGAGCCCGCGACCGCTGCCCGTCTGGCCGCCGCGCGGCCGGATGTCATCTACCATCTCGCGGCAATCGTCTCCGGTGAGGCGGAAGCCGATTTCGACAAGGGTTATCGCATCAATCTCGACGGCACGCGCTTCCTTCTCGAAGCCATCCGGCAGGAAGGCCTTCGCCAGCCCTACAAGCCGCGCCTCGTCTTCACTTCCTCCATAGCTGTTTTCGGGGCACCCTTCCCGCAGGTCATTCCGGACGAGTTCTTCACGACGCCGCTCACCAGTTACGGCACCCAGAAGGCGATCTGCGAACTGCTTCTCGCCGACTATACCCGCAAGGGCTTCCTCGAGGGGATCGGCATACGCCTGCCGACGATCTGCATCCGTCCCGGCAAGCCCAACAAGGCGGCGTCCGGCTTCTTCTCCAACATCCTGCGCGAGCCCCTGGTGGGGCAGGAAGCGGTGCTGCCGGTGTCACCGGACGTGCGCCACTGGTTCGCGAGCCCGCACGCGGCGGTCGGCTTCCTCGTCCACGCCGGTACGCTCGACCTCGCGACGGTCGGGCCGCGGCGCAATCTCAGCATGCCGGGCCTTTCCGCCACCGTCGGTGAAGAAATCGAGGCGCTGAGGCGCGTTGCCGGCGATAAGGCAGCCGGGCTCATCCGCCGCGAACCGGACGAGACCATCATCCGGATCGTCGATGGCTGGGCGACGAATTTCAACGCCGAACGCGCACTGGCGCTGGGCTTCAAGGCGGACGCCGACTTCGACGCCATCATCCGCTCCCATATCGAGGACGAGCTCGGCGGACATATCGGAGGCTAGGCATGCTGCTCGGCGCGATTGCCGACGATTTCACCGGGGCGAGCGACCTTGCCAATACGCTTGCAAAGGAGGGCATGGCGACGACACTTTTCGTCGGCGTGCCCAAGGGTGAAGTGTCTGGAACCGAAGCGGGCGTCGTCGCGCTAAAGACGCGTTCCATCGCGCCCGCCAATGCCGTGAACCAATCGCTCGCGGCGCTTGACTGGCTGAAAGGGCAGCGGGTCGAGCAGATCCTGTTCAAATATTGCTCGACCTTCGATTCCACGCCCGAAGGCAATATCGGGCCGGTCGCCGAGGCGTTGAGGGAGGCGCTCGATGCGGGCATCGCCGTCGTCTGCCCCGTATTCCCGGCGACCGGGCGCACCCTCTATCAAGGCCATCTCTTCGTCGGCGAACGGCTTCTCAACGAATCCGGCATGGAGAAGCATCCGCTTACCCCCATGACCGATCCCGACATAAGACGCTGGCTGCGGCGCCAGACCAAGGGCGAAGTGGCACTGGTGTCCTACGCGACGGTGCGGCAGGGCGCGACGGCCATCGCCAAGGCGCTCGCGGAAGCGGAAGGGAACGGTAATCGCCTTGCGGTCGTCGATGCCGTCACTGACGACGATTTGAGGGCTATCGGCACGGCGATCGCCGGAGCAAAGCTTGTCACCGGTGGCTCCGGTATCGCGCTCGGCCTGCCGGAGAATTTCCGCCGCGCCGGCAAGCTCGGCAAGGCCGGATCGGCTTTTACCGGCATCGACGGACCGGGTGCTGTCATCTCGGGCTCCTGCTCGCGCGCCTCGCAGGCACAGCTTGCCAAACATCTCTCCCGCCACCCGGGATTTGCCGTCGTGCCTGAGGCCGTGCTCAGCAGCGATATTGCGGTGGCAGCAGCGCGAGATTTCGTGCTGGCACACGCGGATGAAACGCCAATCGTCCACTCTACCGCGGCACCTGAGGCGGTTGCCGCCGCCCAACAACGCTTCGGCTGCAAAAAACTGGCGGATGCCATCGAACGTTTCTTCGGCGAGCTTGCCACAGAACTGGTTGCCGCCGGCATCACCCGGCTCGCCATCGGCGGCGGGGAGACTTCGGGCGCTGTCGTCGCCGCGCTCGGCCTCGACCGCCTCGCCATCGGCCCGGAGATCGATCCCGGCGTGCCGGCGCTTGCGGGGACGGTCGCCGGCAAACCGATCCGTATCGCGCTCAAGAGCGGCAATTTCGGCGCCGTCGATTTCTACGACAAGGCGCTCAGCGTCATGGCGAAGGCATGAGGACGATCATGGACGAAGCCGATCTCCGCGAACGTATGGTCAAATGGGGCCGCTCACTCTTCGAGCGGGGCTTCACCGTCGGCTCCTCCGGCAACATTTCGGTGCGCTGCGGCGACGGGTTCCTGGTGACACCGACCAATTCCTGCATGGGCTTCCTCGACGCGGCACGGATCACGAAACTCGATACCGAGTGGAACCTCGTATCGGGAGATGCGCCGACGAAGGAAGTACCGCTCCATCGGGCATTCTACGAGGGCCGCCCGCAGACCGGCGCGGTCGTGCACCTGCATTCGACCTTCGCCACCGCGCTTTCCTGTCTCGCGGATGTCGATCCCGAAGACGCGATCGCGCCGATCACGCCCTATGTGGTGATGCGGGTCGGGCGCGTGCCGGTGCTTCCCTATACGATGCCGGGCTCGGCGGACATAGCGCCGCTGGTGCGGGCCCGCGCCGCCGATCATGCCGCCATTTTACTCGCCAATCACGGACCGGTCGTCGCCGGCACGTCGCTCGAAAGCGCCGTCTTCGCCGCGGAAGAACTGGAGGAAACGGCAAGGCTCCTCATCCTGACGCGCGGGCTCAACGTGCGTCACCTAGATCCGACTCAGATCGCGACCCTCAACACGAGGTTCAAGCTGAAATGACCCCTCGCCTTTCCGCCAATCTCGGCTTTCTCTGGCCGGACCGCCCGATCCTCGACCGCATCGATGCTGCCGCTGCCGCAGGCTTCAAGGCCATCGAACTGCACTGGCCCTATGACACGCCGGCAGAGGAGGTTCGGGCACGCTGCGAACGCCATGGCCTGCAACTTCTCGGTATCAATACGGTGCGCGGCAAGCCCGGCGAAAACGGCCTCGGCGCGCTCGCCGGCCGCGAAGCGGAGTTCCAGGCGGCGGTGGACCAGTCGATCGCCTATTGCCGGGAGGCAGGCGGAACGTCCGTCCACTGCATGGCGGGGTTCGTCCCACCCGAGGCAAGGGAAGAGGCCGGCCGCGTTTTTGTGAAGAATTTGCGCGAGGCATCGGACAAGGCGGTCCCGCACGGCCTGACGCTCCTTCTGGAAGCACTCAATCCGCGCGACGCGCCGGGCTACTTCTATTCCACGCAGGCCGAAGCCGCGCGCATTCGCGAGGAAGTCGGCCGGCCCAACGTGAAGCTGATGTTCGATGTCTATCATGTCGGCGTGAGCGAGGGCGATATCCTGCGCAAGCTGATGCATTTCATGCCCGTGATCGGCCACGTGCAGATCGCCGCTGTTCCAAGCCGTGCCGAGCCCGACGAGGGCAAGATCGACTATCGGGCCGTCTTCGCCGAACTCGACAGGCTCGGCTACGAGGGCTGGGTCGGCGCTGAATACAAGCCGCGCGCGGATACCGACGACGGCCTTGGCTGGATACGGCGTCTGGGTATATCGCTTTGAGAAGCGGAAGCGTCGGAGCGCTGTCGCGCAGCGGCGCCGGAGGAGTTTCATGCGATGGCGAAGATAGCCGCCACTCTCGTTGAACGCCTGCTTGCCATATCCCACGCGCTTGCCGGACATATCGATCCCGGCGAAGCGTTCGGGGCGACCGCGGCCGAGATCGGCACGATCATCCCGCACGATCATATGGACGTGGCGATCCTCCTCCATGACGGAGAGCAGCACGTCTGTTACGAGGCCGGCTTCCATACGAGCTGGAGCACGCTCGCCCAGACACCGCTGCCGATCGATGTCAGCCCCGTCCGTTCGGTGCTGCGCGGAGAAACGCCTTTTCTCCTGACGGCGGATGCGCTGGGAGATCCGCGCTTCCATTTCGACGGCGCCATCGACGAGCCGATCTATTCGGCCGGCTTGCGCAGCCGCATCATCGTGCCTCTGAAGGCGCGCGGCGCGATCGTCGGCGCGCTCAACATCAGCAGGCATACGCCCGACTGCTACACGGCCCATGACGTGGAGGTCGCCCAATACTGCGCCGATTTCATCGCGCCTTATATCTACGCCCTCATTCAGAGCGAACAGGCGCGTCGGGCAATGCTTGCGGAAAACGAGGCACGCAACCGCAAGGAGCTCCTGCGTGTCCGTGCCGCGCGACTGACCGAAGGCATGGAGCGCGAAAGACGCCGCATCGCCATGGATATCCATGACCAGACGCTGGCCGATCTGTCGCGCATCGTCCGTCAGGTCTCGGCGCTTCATCATCAGGGCGTGGCGCGCGCCGCCCAGCTCGCGGAACTCGAACACGAGATCGTCAACTGCCTGACCGAACTGCGCCATATCGTGGACGACATGCGGCCGGGCGTACTCGAGCTGTTCGGCCTGCGCGATGCCATCGAGGCGCACCTGAACCGCAGCGTCAGCCGCGCGACACCGCCGATCGCCGTCCATATGCGGGACCAGAGCGACGGAACCGCCGACATGCTGCCGGAGCGTATTCGCACCGCCCTCTACCGGATCGCGCAGGAGGCGATCAACAATGCAGTGCGGCACGCCGCGCCCGGGCGGATCGACGTCGCGCTTCTCACCGTGGGCTCGACGCTCCGGATTACGGTCACCGACGACGGCTTCGGCTATCGCCCGACGGAGGCCGACGAGGGTGGCGGGATAGGCCATATGCATACGCGCGCTGCGCTCATCGGCGCCAATCTTCGGGTCGAGCCCGGAAAGGAGAACGGCACCCGCGTATCCGTGGAGATCGCACTTGAAGGTACCGCGCCGACCTCCCTCGAGGCGAATGTCATGGAGCAAGCCTGATGCTGGTCATGGTCGCCGAGGATGACGGGCTGCATCGTGCCTTCGCGCGCTCGACGATCGAGCAGATCTGGCCCGGCGAGGCCGAGGTGATCGAGGCCGGCGACGGGGACAAGGCAATCGAAATCGCCGCGCGACTGAAGCCGCCTTTCGTCGTTCTCGACCTGCAGCTTCCGAAGGCTACAGGCATCGACGTGGCACGCTCCATCTGGAGCCGGCGCGCGGAAACCCATATCCTTTTCTGGTCGAACTTCGCCGACGAATCCTATGTACGCGGCGTGGCGCGGATCGTCCCGCCAGGCTCGGTCTACGGCTATGTCCTGAAATCGGCTTCGGAAGAAGGCATGCGTTCGGCCTTGCGCGGCGTCTTCAGCGAAGGCCACTGCATCATCGACCGTGAGGTGCGCGGCATCCAGCACCGGGTGCAGGACCGGCTCGAAGGCATCACGGACGGCGAGTATGAGAGCCTTATCGATATTGCGCTGGGGCTGACCGACAAGGCGATCGCCATGCGCCGCGGTCTCTCGACGCGCGGCGCGCAGGCTCGCATACGGCATCTCTACGAGAAGCTTGGCATCGCGGCCGGCGAGGACGGCGCGGACGCGGCTTCAATCTTCAATTCGCGCACGCGGGCGATCTATCTGGCGCTGGCTCGCGGCCTTGTCAATGTCGATGCGCTCAGACGCGAGCAGCGGCGGCTGGATGCATGGCTCGGCGATGATGCCCAACACTCCGAGGACGATTGACCAGCCGGCGAATGAAGTGTGCGAAAGCACAGTCGGAGGTGCGCTTACCCACCTATTCGGCTACGCGTAGCGGGCCTAGCTTTCCCGAATAACAAGAACAATCCGGGAGGGCGTCCATGCCGTTCGTCAACATACGGATACTGAAGGGCCATTCGCAGCAGCGAAAGGACGAGATCGCCCGGCGCGTCACCGAAGCCGTCAGCGAGGTGGCAGAGCTTCCGAAAGAGGCTATCTGGGTCGTCTTCGAGGACGTGACCGCGCCNGACTGGTATGTCGGCGGCAAGACAGTCGAGAAGCCNGCGAGTTGAACGCCATGTCGCGGAAGAACGGCGATGCGGATTTCGGCGATGTCGTCGGCGATGTCGCGCTGGAGAAACTCGGCTCCGGATTCAGCTTCATCGAAGGGCCGATCTGGCATCCCTACGAGAAGTGGCTGATCTTCAGCGACATGGCGGGAAATCGCATGCACCGGTGCGGCCCGGACGGCAAGATCGAAATCTTCCGCGAGCCGAGCAACAACGCGAACGGCAATACGCTCGACCGGCGCGGCCGGCTCCTGACCTGCGAGCATGCCAAGAGCCGGGTGACGCGGACCGAGGCGGACGGCACCATCGTCGCGCTCGCCACCCATTATGACGGCAAGGAACTCAACAGCCCGAACGACATCATCGTCGCGGCGAATGGCACGATCTATTTCACCGATCCTACCTATGGACGGATGGAGTTCTATGGCGTGCCGCGCGAGCAGGAACTCACGTTCCAGGGCGTCTACAAGATGGATGTGGACGGGGACGGGCTGACGCTCCTGACTGACGATTTCGCCCAGCCGAACGGGCTCTGTTTCTCGCTCGATGCCTCGCGGCTGTTCATCAACGACACGGAGCGCCAGCATATACGTGTCTTCAATGTCGCATCCGACGGCAGGCTCACCGGCGGCGCGGTCTGGGCGGAAACGAAAGGCAACGGACCGGGGGCGCCCGACGGCATGAAGATCGACAGCCGCGGCAATCTCTATTGCTGCGGCCCGGGCGGTATCCACGTGTTCAATCCATCTGCGGATTTCCTGGGCGTCATTCCGATGCCCGAGACAGCCGCCAACTTCACTTTCGGCGATGACGATCTGCGGAGCCTCTACATTACCGCGTCGACATCGCTTTACCGGCAGCGCGTACGCGTGCCGGGGCTGAGACTGTTCTGAGTTGGGGGACCCTGACTTGGAAACACCGCCGCTGGTCCGCACCATCGGCGGAATAGGGTGCGCAGGCACCGGTAAGACGGCACGCCGACGGCTGAAGGTGGCCGAAACGACCAACGGGAGGTAACCTGAATGAAGAAGATATTGACCTTGAGCGCGCTCGCGGTCCTGCTGGCATCGGGCACCGCACTTGCCGACACAAGCGGCAAGAAGATCGCTTTCTCCAACAATTATGCCGGCAATTCCTGGCGGCAGTCGATGCTGAAGAGCTACGAGACGGTGGCCAAGAAAGCCGTCGCGGATAAGGTGGTCGCCGCTGCAGACGTCTTCACGACGGCGGACAAGGAAGTACCGACCCAGGCCGCGCAGGTCCAGAACCTCATTCTGCAAGGCTATGACGCGATCGTCATCAACTCCGCCTCGCCTGATGCCCTGAACGGCGCCATCAAGCAGGCCTGCGACGCGGGCATCGTCGTCGTCTCCTTCGACGGCATCGTCACGGAGCCCTGCGCCTATCGCGTCGTCGTCGACTACGAGAAGATGGGCAAGGAAGAGGTCGAGCAAATGGCCAAGTTCCAGCCCAAGGGCGGCAATCTGCTGGAAATCCGCGGCCTTGCCGGCACCTCCATCGACGATGCGATCCACAAGGGCATCACGGAAGCCGTCGCGGCGCATCCCGAGTTCAAGATCGTCGGCTCGGTGACCGGCGACTGGGACCAGACGACGGCGCAGAAGGCCGTCGCGACGATCCTGCCGTCGCTCCCCGAGATCGTCGGCGTCGTCGACCAGGGCGGCGACGGCTATGGCGCCGCACAGGCGTTCGCGGCGGCGGGCAAGCCGCGCCCGACCATCATCATGGGCAACCGCCAGGACGAGTTGCAGTGGTGGAAAGAGCAGAAGGAGAAGGACGGCTATAAGACCTGGTCGGGCTCGATCGCGCCTGGCGTCTCGACCCTCGCCTTCTGGGTGGCACAGCTTGTCCTCGACGGTCACAAGGACATTCCCCACGACCTGATCGTGCCGTATCTCTCCTTCGACCAGGATAATTTCGAGGCGGCTTTGCCCGATATCCCGAAGGGTGGCGTCGCGTCCAAGGAATACACCCAGCAGGACGCGCTCGCCGCTATCAAGGACAACATGAAGTGAGAGTGGGCGCGCGTTGCAGTCGACATTCCGCGTCGGTTATCGTGGGCAATGGCTGAAGCGCACGCGACATTGGTGAAGCTGGACGGCGTCGAAAAACATTTCGGCGCCGTTCGGGCGCTCGACGGGGTGGACCTCGAGATCCGCACGGGTGAGTGCGTCGGCCTCGTCGGTCACAACGGCGCGGGCAAGTCCACACTCATGAACATCCTGACCGGCACACTGGCGGCCGGTGGGGGGACAATCTCGATCAACGGAACGATCGAGGAGAGATATTCGGTCAGCCGCGCGCTGGCGCTCGGCATACGCTGCGTGTTCCAGGAATTGTCGCTTTGCCCGAATCTCGACGTGGCGGAGAATACGCGGATCAACCATCCTTCGCTGAGGGGCATCGGCTGGCGGCGCAAGTCGGCAGCGCTGATCGCAAGGAAGCTCGACGAGATTTTTCCCGGACACGGGATCGATCCTGCCGATATCGTCGGCGACCTGTCGATCGGCCGGCGGCAGATGATCGAGGTCGCTCGGGCATTCACCATCACGGACGATCCGCTCAACCTCGTCATCCTGGACGAGCCGACCTCCTCGCTCGATGCCCATACCGCCGGACAATTGCTCGATTTCGTGCGCCGCTTCGTCGGCCAGGGGGGAAGCTGCATCCTGATCTCGCATCTTCTCGGCGAAGTGCTCGGCAATGCCGACCGCATCGTCGTCATGCGCGACGGCAAGATCGTGGCGGCCGACCGCGCGGACGCCTACGATCGGGACAAGCTGGTCGCGACGATGGGCGGCGCGGCGGCGCGGGAAAAGATCTCCGCCGAAAGGAAGGCAGGGCAACGGGAAATCGGGGCGATCCGCGTCCAAGCGCGGCCGCGGCGGCAACGGGACGATATGCAGCTTGTCGCCCGCGCGGGTGAGATCATCGGCCTCGCCGGCCTCGCCGGAAACGGGCAAACCGATCTTCTGCTGGCGATATTCGATGCAGCCGGGAGCCGCCGATCGGGCATAGAGGTGACCGCCCCGCTCGCGCTCGTCGCGGGCGACCGCCAGTCCGACGGCATCTTCCCGCAATGGTCCATCGCCCAGAATATCGGCATCCGTTCGATCGAGCGGATGGTAAGCGGCATGCTCATCTCCTCCCGGCAGGAGGCGGAACTCGCCTCGCACTGGCAGCAGCGGATCAAGATCCGCACGCCGGATATGGACAACAACATCCTGTCGCTCTCAGGCGGCAACCAGCAGAAGGCGCTGTTCGCCCGGGCGCTCGGCTCCGATGCGAAGATCATCCTCATGGACGATCCGATGCGCGGCGTCGATATCGGCACCAAGCTCGATGTCTACGACCTTATCCGCGAGGAAGCGCATAACGGGCGCACCTTTCTCTGGTACACGACCGAGACGGAAGAACTCGAAAACTGCGATCATGTCTATGTCTTCCACAATGGTCGCATCGTGGCCAATCTCAGCCGGGACGAACTCACCGAGGAAAAGGTGATCCAATCCTCCTTCGGCGAGACCAACTGAGATGAGCGCGCTTCAGCCCGCCGATGTGACGAACCGCCCGCCACGCGACACGGCGCGCCGGACGCGGTTCCTGCGTACGCTGTTGCCGGCCTTGTCGCTGGCGCTCGTCCTCATTGCGATCGCCTGGCTCAATCCGCGTGCCATCAGTTATTTCGGCTTCAGCCTGATGCTGAATCTGGCGATCCCGATCGCGCTCGCGACCATCGCACAGATGTTCGTCATTGCGGGCAACGAGCTTGATCTTTCCATCGGTACCTTCGTCGGGTTCGTCGGCTGCGTCACCGCGACATGGCTACACGACGCGCCTTTGCTCGGTGCCGCCGTACTCATCGGATCGATCGCGGTCTATGCGCTGCTCGGCGCGCTCATCTATCTGCGCAACCTACCTTCGATTGTCGTGACGCTCGGCATGAGCTTCGTCTGGCAGGGCCTCGCCATCCTCCTCCTGCCCAAACCCGGCGGCAAGGCGCCGGACTGGCTGCTCGCGATCACCCATTTCAAGCCGCCATTCATCCCATTCCCCATCCTCGCCGCGCTNGTCATCGCCGCTGTCGTCCATGTCGGGCTGATGCGGACATCCTACGGCGCGGTGCTGCGCGGCTCGGGCGGCAATCCGACCGCCATCGGCCGCGCCGGCTGGTCGCTGCTCAAGACTAAGATGATACTCTTCGGGCTGGCGGGTGTTTTCGGCG
>JGI26539J51216_1002116_pt1 | contig 12028 bp, 9 predicted proteins | sample ThiBio_1000_biof_2_FD_51216 | JGI IMG/M metagenome (IMG submission 51216)
GTCGGATCAGCACGCTGCTTTCTTTATGGGTCTCGACCCGGCCCCCGATGTGACGATCTGTGTTTTTGGCTATCTGGGTAACCAGACCCTCGCGGAGAACGACTGGAAGGAATGCGAAAGGACCATCCAGGTGAACTATACGGGAGCCGTCTCCATCCTCAATGCAGCTGCCAACCACTATGCGGCAAAAAAGGCCGGGCTCATCATAGGCATCAGCTCGGTGGCGGGCGAGCGGGGACGTCAGAGCAATTATTTCTATGGCAGCGCCAAGGCGGGCTTTACGGCCTACCTGGCGGGCATGCGGAACAGGCTGTTCCACCATGGCGTACATGTGCTCACGGTCAAGCCGGGCTTTGTATATACCCGCATGACGGAAGCCCTCACCCTGCCGAAACCGCTCACAGCCACACCCGAACAGGTGGCCATCGCTATTGACAAGGCCATGAAGAAAAAGAAGAATACCATCTATGTAAAATGGTTCTGGCGCTGGATCATGCTGATCATAAAGTCCATACCTGAGCCAATTTTCAAAAAGCTCAAAATGTAAACTTCCGTTGATGTCACAGCTGATAGCATTTTTAGATTTTGACGGGACGATCACTACAAAGGATACCCTGCTGGAGTTTATTAAATTCAGTAAAGGGCGCTTTAGATTTTATATAGGCTTTCTCCTCAACAGTCCCTGGCTGGTAGCGATGAAGTTCAAGGTCATCTCCAACCAGACGGCAAAGCAGCGGATCTTTATATGGTTCTTTCGTAACCATCCGCTGGAAGACTTCCAGGAACAATGCAGCCGCTTTGCCACGACGGTCATTCCCGGGCTGCTACGGCCCAAGGCGCTAAAAGAGATACAACTGCTGCAGGAAAAGGGCGCTACGGTGGTCATCGTCAGCGCATCGCCGGAGAACTGGATCCTTCCATGGGCCCAAACGCTCTCCTTACCCGTCATTGGCACTCGTCTCGAGACAGAGGATAATACCCTCACAGGCAGGATATATCTCCGGAATTGTCATGGCAAGGAAAAATGCTCCCGGATCAGGGAAAACTATCAGCTGGAAGAGTATACGGACATCTATGCCTATGGGGACAGCTCAGGGGACAGACCCATGCTGGCCCTGGCAACAAAACCCTTTTATAAGCCTTTCAGGTGATTATAAGCCTTGGCATTATAAATGAGCCGGGCTCCGAGCGCAAGGCCTGCCACCGTCAGGAAAATTACTCCTTCGTCCAGGGGCACGCTGTTTGTTGTGCCCGACGGTTTAGTGGGGTTGCACTCCTGATCCTGATCCTGGTTCTGACCTTGATCATTGCCATCTCCGGCACGGCCATGTATGGGCAGGAAACAGGGGGCAGCAATTAATAGTAATAACGGCAGTTTTTTCACCAATTTCATCAGATAAAATTTGACAGGTTGATAAAAACAATCTTCAAAACCCAAACGAAAGGATGAAATGGAATTTAAGACAGTTTCTTGAACGGGATATTGAGAGAAAACATCAGGTGGTAGTTAAAAAGGAAGCGAGCAACTCTGAAGATAGTATTTTTGGGGGATCTAAAAAAAAGTATTTTATTGACCCGTCCGGGTGCGGGGACGGGCATACCGGTACCATAACAGGAATACGCAGGCGTATACGATAAAAGTGAAGAGGAAGTGATGGGAGAAATCCAGGTATTGCCGGTAGCGTAGAAAGATCCATACCAGCAGGGCGCACCGGATGATGTTCAAAAAGAAGATCAGTGCCAGTCCCACGCCGAGAAAGGTCCATCGGCGGGATGGGCTTGCAGCCGGGAAGCAAAAAAGGAACCCCACGTATAACACCATAATTTCCAATCCATTACAGGCAGTCGCAATGCGCAGCGTGTTCTCTCCATTTCGATAGACATCTACTACCCCACCGGGTTCTGTCCCCTCTTCCATCCCGTCCTTTGGAAAGGATCTGACGCCTTTAAAGTCGTCATGATGAGAAAAGAGGTTCAAAAGCCCGACGGTAGATGTGCCTACCGCAAAGGTCAACGGAGCATCCAGCGTACCCTGAGGCCGCAGCCACAGAAGATACAGCGATTTCCAGACAATGAACAGCACGGCCGCCTTGACGAAAAAAACGATGATAGCGCGGGGCGCCTTAACTGTGTGACTGCTAGATGCCACTTGCAACCTGCTTTTGCTGAGCCCTGACATCATAGATCAGCTTGGCTCCGAGACCAAGACCGGCCACCATCAGAAATACCACGCCTCCGTCCAATGGAACGCTATTGCACGGGGGAGGCGGGTTCTGGCAATTTTGTGTGTTGTCGGTGCCGAGCAAATTGTTCAGCAAGTCTCCGATCACACCTGCGCGGCTTTGCACAGGCACGAAGTAGGGTGCAGCCACCAATAATAACAACGGTAGTTTTTTCACCATTTTCATCTGATAAAAATTAACGATTAAAAAATAAGAACAACCTTGAAAACGCTAATGTCTGTCCTATCGGACGAACCGCCTAGGCGGTTATTGGACATGGAAGGATGAAATGGGATTTTTAAAAAGGGTTTAGACAGGGATATTGCGCGAGATGCGTCAGGTTGCTAACTAGGGGATATCCAAATATACAACGAATCTCCATTAGGTGCAAATAATAATTTATACTTATTTCCTGGTATGCCACGGTCCTCCTCGGTCGGGACCTTTCGGTCCAAGACAACGAACCTCCGGCCCATTTTGGCGTGGGAGAAATCCAGGTATTGCCGGTGGCGTAGAAATATCCATACCAGGAGGGCACCTCGGATGATGTTGAGCAGGAAGATGAGCGCCAGCCTCAGGCCGAGGAAAGTCCATCGGCGGAACGGGTTTGCAGCAGAAAAACAAAAAAGGAACCCCGCGTATAAAATAATGATTTCCATTCAATTGCAAGCAGCGCCCTCTTCCTCGCCGGCGACCGGGAAAGATCTTACAGACTTGAACCGAGAGTTCAATGACGAACAGAATAGCCGCTTTGACAAAAATATAATGATCGCGCGGGGTACCTTAAGACTGTGACTATAGTCCACCGGCTACATTCTTTTTAGCCTTGGCATCGTACAACAGTTTAGCGCCAAGACCGAGTCCGGCCACCATCAGAAAAACGGTGCCTCCGTCGAGAGGCACGCTGTTGCCGTTTTGTCCTTGTTGACCTTGAGCACCTTGCTGGCCGGGCGCGCCCTGCTTCCCATAAGCGTAATGATTCCCATTATTAGGGTGCTCATTTTTGTTCTTACCGCTGCCGAAGATATCTTTCAGCAGATCATCCAGCCAATTAGCTCTACTTTGCATGGGAATGAGGTAAAGCGCTGCCACCAACAGCAGAAAGGGTAGTTTTTTCGCCATTTTCATCAGATAAAAATTAAAAGGATTAAAGAATAAAACAACTTTGAGTAGCGATCCGTAAGGATGAAATGGGATTTTAGCAGGTCTTGGAACGGGATATTGTGGAAAGAAGTTCCGGTGGTAGGGTGAGAGGGGGAATAATTCAAAGGTAGAAAATTAAAACTTCTGCAAAAAATAATTGTTGCAAATGATGTACCACTTTCAGGTCTTCCTTTTTTTTTCTATTTTGGGCCCGGAGATAAAGTTCAATGAAAATTACCCATCCCGGTGACCGGCAACCTTACAGGAAAGACATCGTCGTTATATTGATAGTATTCCTTCTTTCGCGCGTCCTGTCTGCTCTTTTCGGCATTCACCTGGGATACGAAGCGCTCTTCACCTACTGGCAATACCTGGATGTCACTACCCTCCAGCATAACCTTCTCCGTGGTCTCTGGTATGACCATGCGCAGCCGCCTTTTTTCAACCTGATCCTGGGGCTTGTACTGAAGACATCGGGAAATTCCGCCCCAATTGTCTTCGCAGCTTTGCTTAAATGCATTTCTCTTGCCAACTGCTTCCTGCTGCTGGCCATTCTCCGGCGGCTGATACCCACAAACGTTGCCTCCGGCGCCTCTGCCCTGACAGGGTCATTGGTCCGGCACGCCCCCCTGCTGATCACCCTGGTCTACCTCCTCAGCCCGGCTCTGATCATTCTCGAATCGGAGCTTTTCTATACTACCTTCAATACCATGCTCCTGCTCATCGGCGCCTATTTTATTCTCCGGCTGCAGGACAGGGTGTCTGCGGACGCCGGACGGGGCTCCCGTCCCTGGAAAACTGTCGCCGGTATATTTCTCCCGCTGATCATCCTTTGTTACACCCGGAGCATGTATCACATTATCTGGATCGTGGCGGTCGGCGTATGCCTGCTTTTTGTCTTTAAAAAAAGCATTGCCTTCAAACCCCTTCTAACGATCTCTATCATCTCCACCCTGTTAGTCAGCAGCTGGTACCTGAAGAACTATATCATTTTCGGCCAGTTCTCTACCTCCAGCTGGCTGGGCATGAACTTCGCCCGTACGGTCTTCCATGATCACCCCACCAAAGACTCGACTTATATTTCGACGATCGAACCCTTCTCGCCCCTGCACTACTACCATGCGTTCGCCGATACCACGCATCGGGCGACCTATGCAGGGCTCGACGACCGCGACCTGCTCACGGCCGGCAAGAACAACTACGACACCCTCATGAACCTGAACCACGTCGACTACCTGGGCATCTCCCAACAATACATGACGGCCAGCAAGGCTTATTTGAAACAACATCCGGGCGGCTATCTGAAGGTGGTCCTTCAATCATCCATCATGTTCTTCGCACCGGCGACTCGCTATCCTTATGCTGAAGAAGCCGCCCAAAAAATAAAATACTACGATCTGGTCTATTCCTTCAACCTTTCCCAGCTCACCAGCGGCAAAGGCCCAAGAAGAATAGCCCTCACGCTCTCCGCCATTCCCAAATTCTTTGTCTATCTTTATGTTTTCTACCTGCTGGGGATGGACATCTACCGCAGAAAAAAGATCTCCCCCCTGAACCTTTTCATCGTTTGCACGATCGGTTACGTATTTGCCACCAGCTCGCTGGTAGAGCATTACGAGAACATGCGCTTCCGTTATGAAATAGAGCCGCTATTCCTGGTATTGCTGGGACAGGCGCTGCTGCTTGCCAAACCCTTTAAGACAATATTTAATACATCATCAGCGTTGAACCATGTTCTTAAATGATAGTATGGGAGTACAGTCACCGGCACCAGCCATACCCCGCGTCGAAGGCAGGGACATTGTAATGGTTGGCCTCCAGCCCTGGTATTTCAAGACGGGATGCAATGCAAAGAACATTGCCAGGCTGCTCGCGGCTGACAACCGGGTACTCTATGTCAACGTCCCCATTAAACGAAGGGCTTTCAAATCCAAAAACCCCGACCCCAAGATCCTGCCGCATATCACCCTGCTGAAGCAGGGCGAGGACACCATAAAGGAAATATCGCATAACCTTTGGGAATTCTACCCGGAATCCCTGATAGAGTCGGTGAACTGGCTGCCCAGCACCCGGGCCTTTAAGGTGGTGGACCAGGTCAACAACCGCAGATTTGCCCGCAATATCCAGCAGGCCATGGACAGGCTGGGATTTCGCGATATCATCCTGTTCAACGACAACGATATTTACAATGGGTTCTTTCTGAAGGAGCTACTCTCTCCTTCCATCTATATCTACTATCTCAGGGACTTCCTCCAGGGGTTCGCATATTGGAAAAAACACGCTTCGGTGCTGGAGCCGGAACTGATCCGCAAGGCGGACATCGTCATGGCCAATTCCGTCTATTTCGCCGAATACAGCGCGGGACTCAATCCCCGGAGCTATTATATGGGTCAGGGCTGCGATTTCGAAAGCTTCGACCCTGACAATACGGCCCCTACCCCGGAGGACATCGCGGGCATCCCGCACCCCATCATTGGATACATCGGGGCCCTGGATTCCGAACGACTGAATGGGGATATCATCGCGGGCCTGGCCAAAGCGCAGCCTTCCTGGAATATCGTGCTGGTGGGGCCCGAAGACGAGCGGTTCCGGGAGAGCCCTCTGCACCAGATACCCAATGTCCATTTCCTGGGCGGCAAACCCTTCGGGCTCCTCTCGGCCTACCTGAAGAGCTTCGACGTATGCATCAACCCCCAGTGGAACAACGAGATCACCAAAGGCAATTATCCGCTCAAAATAGATGAATACCTGGCCATGGGCAAGGCGGCGGTGGCCACGCGCACCTATGCTATGAAAATATTCGAAGGCCATGTATATCTGGCAGAGACCCCGGAAGAATATGAAGAGCTGGTAAAAAAAGCTCTTGCCGAGGACAGCCCGTTCAAGGTCGAAGAGCGGATCCGGTTTGCGAGAACTCATAGCTGGGAGAATTGTGTCGCCGAAATGTACCGGGCAATAAACTTATTAAATATATCAACCCCTCACACTTATGGAATGGATAGCAATCCTAAAATGCCCGTTCACGGGAAATGATCTCCGGCTGCTGAATGCGGCAGAAATGGAAGCACTGAATGCCAGGATCTCCCAGGGCGCGGTATGGCAGGCGGACGGCAAGCCTTTCAGCACCCCGCTGGAACAGGCGCTGATCTCCGTCAAAGGAGACTATATCTTCCCCATCATCCGCGGTATCGTCCTTTTACTGAAGGATCTTGCCCTGGTGGACGACAAGGAACACCTGCTAAAAGATACGATCAGCGCGGACAAGCAGCTGGTAAAGGATTTCTATGATCAGAAAGGCTGGTTCACTGATGAGAAAGGTAATTACGAAGATGCGGTCATCTTCGAAGACCTCCGGGATGTATCCAAAGAGTATATCAGGAAGTGCCATGACCGTGTCAACCGGTTTCTCAACCCCAGCGGCACCTACATGCTGGATGCGGCTTCCGGCGCACTCCAGTTCCCGGATTATCTCCAGTACTCTGCCAACTACAAGTACAGGATATGCGTTGACTTCTCCTTCCAGGCCCTTTCCGAGGCGAAGAAGAAATTGGGGGATAAGGGTATCTGCGTCCTCTGCGATATGACCAATATGCCTTTCAAGACGGGCGCTATCGATGGCTTTGTATCCCTCAATACGATCTACCATATTCCCAAGGATGAGCAGATCACGGCCATGAAAGAGCTGTATCGTGTACTGGCCCCGAAAGGCAAGGGGGTTATTGTCTATGAGTGGTTCAAACATTCCCCCTGGATGAATTTCTGGCTGCTGCCAGTGCGGGGCTTTGCCTTTATCCGCAACAGGCTGAAACGTCTGTTCGCCGGTGGAAAAGATCCGGGGAAGATGCTTTATTTCCATGCACATCCCTACGAGTATTTCAAGACCCAGCTACCCTTCCCCTGGCAGCTGAAGGTATGGAGGACGGTGGATGTGCGGTTTATGAAGCTTTATATTCACAGTCCCCTCTTTGGCAGGCAGATACTTAACTGGCTGTATGAGCAGGAGGAGAAATATCCGGAGAAGTACGGGTTGAAGGGGGAATATCCGATATTGTTGTTTGAGAAATAAAATTAGAAAGAGGGCGCCTTGAAAGGCGCCCTCTGTATTTCATAACTAATCAATAATCACCTTCTGCACCATCGGCTTCTCATCCAGGAAGAACTGTGCAAAGAGCACGTACGTGCCTCTACCCAATCCACCCATATTCATGGTCAGCGCATAGTTGGGCTCCTCCTTGTCTATCGTCACCATCCGCACGATCCTTCCCTGAATATCCCTGAGGACAAATGTCACTTTACCCATATAGCTATTGGAACCCTGGATAACCAGCTGTTGATCCATCGGTATGGGGTTCGGATATAGTAAGGAGGTGGCGGTCGTACGCTCATTATCCTTCACATGCACGGTCACGGTAGCTGAGTTGGTGGCGCCGCTGTTGCTGGTAACGGTGAGTTGGAAGACATAGTCCCCTATCGCCAGACCGGACACGGATCCGATAGATGTATTGCCGGCAGCGATGGTTACATTAGTAGGCCCTGATACCTGCGACCACGCATACCCCGTGATGGTGCCCACCGGATCATAGCTGGCGGTACCGTTGAGCACGGCGGCATTGGCATTCGGGAAGTATACGGTAGTGTCATTCCCTGGCACAGCGGTCAGGCTGCCGTTCAATGTCACGGTGATGGTCACGCTTGATGAGCCGGTGGCCCCTGCATTATCTGTCACGGTCAGCATGAATGTATATGTCCCGGTGGTAAGCCCGCTGATGCCCGGCTTGGCGGTATTGCCGCCGGTGATGGTCACGCCACCCCCACCGGATGTCTGCTGCCAGCTGTAGCTCGCGATAGTGCCATCGGGATCATAAGAGGCGGAGCCATCGAGCGAAACACTGGTGGCTGTCGTCGTCTGATTGGGCCCTGCATTAGCCACGGGCGATTGATTGGCAGGCGTAGGATTGGGGTTCACGGTTACGGTGATCACGTCGGTGGCAGTGACACCCGAATTGTCGGTGACGGTGAGCTTAAAGGTATATACACCCTGTACAAGACCCGTCACAGTTGTCTGTGCCTGACCGGCGCTGGTAATGGTGCCCGGTGCAGGACCGCTGGTCTTCACCCATGCATACGACACGATAGTGCCATTGGACTCGCTGCCGCTGCCGTTGAGCGTTACGCTATTGGTCGGCAGGGTGATGGTCTGATCCCCACCCGCATTGGCAGAAGGAGGACCGACCACCACAGGGGCGGGGTTTACAGTCACCTGCATGGTAGCTGTGGCGGTGACACCCGAATTGTCGGTGACAGTAAGCCTGAATCTGTATATGCCTTGCACAAGCCCGGTCACAGTGGTCTGTGCCTGGCCGGATGTTGTGATCGTTGCCGTAGAAGGACCGCTGACCTGTGTCCATGCATAGCCTACAATGGTGCCATTGGTCTCGGCGCCGCTGCCGCTGAGCGATACGCTATTGGTCGGCAGGGTGATGGTTTGGTCACTACCTGCATTTGCGCTGGGAGTACCGGGCACGACTACAGCAGGGTTCACGGTCACCTGCGTCTGGTCTGTCGCCGTCACACCGGAGTTGTCGGTGACCTTCAGCTGGAAGATATAAACGCCCTGTACGAGGCCTGTCACGGTTGTTTGCGCCGCACCGGCACTAGTGATCGTGGCCGTGGAAGGACCACTGATCTGTGTCCATGCATAGCTTACAATGGTGCCATTGGTCTCGGCGCCGCTGCCGGTGAGCGTTGCGCTATTGGTCGGCAGGGTGATGGTTTGGTCACTACCTGCATTCGCGGAAGGAGGACCAGGCACAACAGGCGCAGGGTTCACCGTCACCTGTACGGTAGCGGTGGCGGTGGTGCCAAGGGCATCGGTGACCAGCAGCTGGAATCTGTAAACACCCTGTACAAGGCCGGTGACCGTGGTCTGGGCCTGACCGGCGGTAGTTATTGTCGCCGTAGANGGACCGCTCAATTGGCTCCATGCATAGGAAGCAATGGTGCCGTTGACCTCAGAAGCGGTACCTGTCAACGTTACACTGTTCACAGGTAATGTAATGGTCTGGTTCGCACCCGCACTCACGGTGATAGGTCCGGGCACGATAGATGTCACCACGATGGTGTCATTGCCGCTGATCGTACCGGTGTTATCATCCGTGGCCAGCATATTGAAGATATACGTGCCGGTAGTGAGGCCTGACACGGTAGTCGTTGCAGCATTCGGGGAAGCAATGGTTCCTCCTGCAGGACCGCTGACCTTTGTCCATAGATAGGAGACGATCTTGTAGCCGGCGGTGTCTTTTCCATTGGGCGCCGGATGCTTCACAGCGACACAAAGCAAGGGCTTTACTTTAGCCGTCATCGTAACGGTCGCAGCGGAGATCACCTGCTTGGGATCCATCGTGATGGTGGGGGGATCCCATCCATACTCTGTAAAGACACTGGTCAACGGATGCACCATGGTAGGCCTCAGCACGTCCAGCGTGTTGGGGTGGTACTGACCGCCGGCATAACCATTCCAAAGACCATTACCCAATGCCAGCGACTTGTTACGTCCCCATGAGTAGATGCTGTCATTCTCATCCATCGCATATTTATAGAATCCGAACCAGTTGTTGGAATAAAGATGCTTCCACTTGATGCCTGCACCGATCTGTACGGGTTTGCCGGAAGGATTCTCATAGTCCTTGAGGTCCCATCCGTAATTAGGCCATCCGGGATAATTGTACTTGCCGATGAACTCCTCTCCATTACCCACTTCTCCAAAGGAATTGAATCCACAGCCATACATATTGCCAAGGGCATCGATGTAGTGGATGGTGTTCCAGTCCACGCAAATCTCCCTGACAGGCTGTGTCATATTCCACAGCGTCTTGAGGGAGACGGGCGCGGCAGAAGTGGTGTTGGCGCTTCCGCCCCACATGCTGCAGACGCCACCCCATATATAAGGATAGCCCATACCGGAGTTGTCACCCGCGTCGGGCATGATATAGCCGGCAGCATTCAGATGCGAAATAAATATATCGGTAGCGGGTCGGGGAGTCGGGATCAGGGTTGGCGTCTTGGTGCCTCCGCTCCACTGGTATACCTGCCCGCTAGTGGTGAGACCCAGGATCGTGGTACCCCCAAACAATACTTTCCTGAACTTCATACCGGCAGGCGACATCTGTGTGGGCTTCATATCCGCACCGGTCATGCCGAGAGGGCTGCCTCCGGGGTAGAACAGCGAATATATGTCCTTACCAAAAAACCAGACACTGCTGTCGGCACGGATGGTCAGCGCTGCGTGTCCGTAGGCATCGATGTACCAGTTGCCGCCGAACGGCGCGCCGGTGGTGTCGGTGTCGATGCGGGCGGTAGTCGTAACGTAAGGGTCCGTATTGGTCCATACGTATCCCTGCTCATCCAGGATACGGAAATAGTTGAAGCCGCCGGCGCCGGTGTCCGCTTTCAGTCCGCCGATGGGATATTGCGAAGGCAGCGGATTGGCATTGGTATATGCCCAGATCTTACCATCCTGTGTGATATACCAGGTGCGGTATTCGGCTACCACGACCTGCTTCATCACATTGTTCGGCAGTGTGGGGCCTGTGGGAACCGCGTTCACGGTGACCTGTACGGTGGAGGTAGCGGTGACGTTTAGCGCGTCTGTGACTTGCAGCTGGAAGGTATATGTACCTTGTATCAACCCGGAGACAGTCGTCGACGCCAGTGCTGGCGAGGCGATAGTAGCTGTCGAAGGACCGCCAGTCTGTGTCCATGCATAGCCCACAATAGTTCCTCCGGACTCGGTGCCACTGCCGGTGAGGGTTACACTGCTATTGGGTAATGTAATAGTCTGATTGGAGCCTGCATTGGCCACAGGTGCGCCGGGGGCAGGAGCCGCGTTCACAACAACCTGCACGGTGGCGGTAGCGGTGACGTTTAGCGCGTCTGTGACTCGCAGCTGGAAAGTATAAGTACCTTGTATCAACCCGGAGACAGTCGTCGACGCCAGTGCAGGCGAGACGATAGTAGCTGTCGAAGGACCGCCGGTTTGCGTCCATGCATAGCCGACGATAGAACCATTCGTCTCGGAACCGGAACCATTCAGCGTCGCGCTGCTGGTGGGCAATGTAATTGTTTGATTGGAACCAGCATTGGCCACCGGTGTGCCAGGAGTAACAGGTCCGGCCAACACCAGCGAAGTATCACCATGCTGCAACATCCATTGGAATATACTGGAAGGTGCCTTGTAATCCCCCATCTGGTTCGTACCCAACTGCGAAGGTGCGTTGTTGGGACCCAAAGCCGTAGCGGGCGCACAAGTCCAGTTGGTAGCATTGGGATCATACATGCTGTTCCAGCAGCAATGCGCGCCACCGCCCAGATTCTCGTAAGAGAAGTACGCGGAATTAGGCACGGTATCATTCATGGGAGTGGCAAATTGCCATCCGTCGCGGAAATTGTCGGAGCCGCTGCCCTCCAGGTAAAAATAGCGGCCGCCATACTTCGCTGCCCATACTTTATAAGCATCGATCCCGCGCGTCCAGGTGCTGTATGGAGCAGGCAACGGACCGGGCGTACCCTCCAGCGCAGTCAATGTCGTCACCATTTTCATACCCGTCTCGGCACCGGCAGTCTGCTCGAACTGGATCAGCGCACCCGATGTAAAGGCGCCCTGG
>JGI26539J51216_1002120_pt1 | contig 12013 bp, 9 predicted proteins | sample ThiBio_1000_biof_2_FD_51216 | JGI IMG/M metagenome (IMG submission 51216)
ACGCTGTCGCGCCTCGCCCTGCTGCTGCTGGCCGCCCTGCTGCTGGGGGGCTGCACGCGCGGCACCTCGGACCTGCGCGAATGGATCGCGCAGCAGAAGGCAAAGAAGGGTGCGCCGATCCCGCCGCTGCCGGTGATCAAGACCTTCGAGACCTTCACCTACGCGGACCAGGACCTGCGCGACCCGTTCGGCGCCAGCGCCGCGGAGCAGGATTCGTCCGCCGCCAACAGCGGACCGCGTCCGGACCAGAACCGGCCCAAGCAGCCGCTGGAGATGTTCGCGCTGGACAGCCTGAAGATGGTCGGCACGATCGGCTCGGGCGCGGGCATCGAAGCCCTGGTCAAGGACCCCGGCGGCGTGATCCATCCGGTGCACCGCAACGAATACCTGGGCCAGAACTACGGCCGCATTACCGCCATCAGCGATGACCACATCGACCTGATCGAGCTGGTATCCAATGGCAATGGTGGCTGGATGGAACGTCCGGCCAGCATGGCGCTCGGCGAGAAATAGGGAATACAGGGGCTGATGCAATGAGCAACCACATTCAATCTGTCCGGGGCCGGGTCATGCGCCACGCCATTCGTAGTCTCCTGTCGCTGCTGCTGCTTGCCGGGGCGGGCTTTGCCCCCGCCGCGCTGGCCGCCGGCAGCACGCTGAAGGACATCAGCTACACCACCTTGCCTGGCGGCAGCGTGCAGCTGCACCTGAACTTCGCCGGCGCAGTGCCGCAGCCGCGCATCTTCACCACCGACAACCCGGCGCGCATCGCGATCGATTTCGCCGACACCGCGTCCACCGCCCAGCGCCACACCGAGATCGGCCAGGGCGCCACCTCCGGCGTCTCGGCGGTCGCCGCGGGCGACCGCACCCGGGTGATCGTGGAGCTGATGCGTCCGGTGTCGTACCAGTCCGCCGTGCAGGGCGACAGCCTGGTGCTCACGGTGGCCAACGGCAGCAGTGCCGCTGCGCCGCAGGCGGCGGCCGCGCCGGTGCGGCACAGCATCACCACCGCGGCGGTGATCGATCCGTCCAAGCGCGTGGCGGCCACCGCCGCCGGCGGCATCAGCGTCACCAACATCGATTTCCGCCGCGGCGCGAACGGGCAGGGTCGCGTGCTGGTCAACTTCAGCGGCCNCGGTGCCGATGCGCAGTTGCACACGATAGGCGACAAGGTCGAGGTGAGCATTCCCAACGCCAGCGTGCCGGCCAACCTCGCGCAGCGGCTGGACACGCTGGACTTCGCCACCCCGGTGCAGTCGATCAACACCCGCATCGGCGCCACCGGCGGCGTGCAGCTGACGATCGCCACCAAGGGCGTGGTCGACACCTCGGCATGGCAGGAAGGCAACCAGTACGTGGTCGAGGTGGCGCCGAAGAAGGGCCAGAATACCGCCGCCGCCGCCGGCAGGCTGACCCCCGGGCAGCAGCAGGCCTATACCGGCACGCGCGCCACCTTCAACTTCCAGGACATCCCGGTGCGCTCGGTGCTGCAGCTGATCGCCGACACCTCCAAGCTCAACATCGTGGCCGCCGACAGCGTCAGCGGCAGCATCACGCTGCGCCTGGTGAACGTGCCGTGGGACCAGGCGCTGGACGTGATCCTGCGCGCCAAGGGCCTGGACAAGCGCCGTGACGGCAACGTGATCTGGGTGGCGCCGCAGCAGGAGCTGGCCAAGTACGAGGAAGACCTGGCCGCGGCCCGCATGAAGGCCGAGGACAACGCGCCACTGGTCACCACCTATCTGCCGATCAGCTACGGCAAGGCGGCCGACATCGCGAAGCTGCTGACCAGCGGCAGCATGCAGGGTGGCGGTGGCGGTGGCGCCAGCGCGGCCGGCGGCACCGGCGTCACGCGCGGCTTCCTGTCGGCGCGCGGCAGCGTCTCCTTCGACGAGCGCACCAACACCCTGCTGCTCAACGACACCGCCGACAAGACCGAGCAGATCCGCAAGCTGGTGGCCGAGCTGGACAAGCCGGTGCAGCAGGTGTTGATCGAGGCGCGCATCGTGATCGCCAGCGACAGCTTCACCCGCCAGTTGGGCGTGCAGTGGGGCGCGTATGCGCAGCGCATCAATCCCAGTGGCCAGGTATTGCAAACGGGCGGCGGCGCGGGCGGCACCACTCTGGGATGGACCACCCCAGGCGGCAGCGGCAGCGCGAGCGGCGGCAGCGGCGTATCGCCCANCCCCGGCCTCAACGTGAACCTGCCGGCGTCGCCGACCAACCTCACGGGCGCACTCGGCTTTGCCATCCTGGGCAAGAACTATGCGCTGGACCTGGAGCTGTCCGCGGCGCAGACCGAAGGCCGCGGCGAGGTGATCTCCAGCCCGCGCGTGATCACCGCGAACCAGCAGGAGGCGGTGATCCGGCAGGGCCAGGAGATCGGCTACGTCACCTACCAGGGTGGCGTCGGCGGCACGGCGGCGCCGACGGCCTCGGTGCAGTTCAAGGACGCGGTGCTGCAGCTCAAGGTCACGCCCACGATCACGGCCGACAATCGCGTCTATCTGGCGATCAACGTGACCAAGGATTCGCTCGACAAATTCCTCACCACGCCGAACGGCCAGGTGCCGCAGATCAACACCCAGTCGGTGAACACCTCGGTGCTGGTGGACAACGGCCAGACCGTGGTGCTGGGCGGCATCTACGAGATCAACAAGAACAACACGATCACCAAGGTGCCCGGCCTGGGCGACATCCCCGGCATCGGCTACCTGTTCCGCAGCACCAGCCGCAACAACACCAAGGCGGAACTGCTGATCTTCGTGACGCCGCGCATCCTCAACGATTCGCTGCAATAAGGCTGCGCACCCGCAAGGCACGCAAAGAGGCGGCTGCGGCCGCCTCTTTGCGTGCGGGGACTGAATGCGCGGGCGCCGTCGACTAAACTTCCGGACTCCGCCGCGGTCAACAGCGGCGACTTGCTGCCGGAATCCCATGATGGACATGCCCGAAACCCCGCCCCTCGGCCGTCTGCAGCAGGCCTTCGCGCGGCTGCGCGAGGATCTGCAGGCCTGCATCATCGGCCAGCCCAGGCTGGTCGACTGCCTGCTGGTGGCGCTGCTCGCCGACGGCCACCTGCTGGTGGAAGGCGCGCCGGGCCTGGCCAAGACCACCGCCGTGAAGGCGCTGGCGACGCGCATCGAGGCGGATTTCCACCGCGTGCAGTTCACCCCCGACCTGCTGCCCGCCGACCTCACCGGCACCGACGTGTTCCGGCCGCAGAGCGGCAGCTTCGAATTCGAGCGCGGCCCGCTGTTCCACAACATCGTGCTGGCCGACGAGATCAACCGCGCGCCGGCCAAGGTGCAGTCGGCGCTGCTGGAGGCGATGGCCGAGCGCCAGATCACCGTGGGCCGCACCACCCGGCCGCTGCCGGAGCTGTTCATGGTGATGGCCACGCAGAACCCGATCGAGCAGGAAGGCACGTTCGCTCTGCCCGAGGCCCAGCTCGACCGCTTCCTGCTGCACGTCACCATCGGCTACCCCGACGCCACGTCGGAACTGGCGATCCTCCGGCTCGCCCGCGAGCAGGCCAGCCGCCGCGCGCACCCGGCGCCGCTGCCGGCCGCGCTGCTGAGCCAGGCCGAGGTGTTCGCCGCGCGCGACGCCGCGATGGCCGTGCACATGGCGGGCGCGCTGGAGGAATACCTCGCCCAGCTGGTGCTGGCCACGCGCGACGCCGGCCGCTACGGCCCGGAACTGAAGCGCTGGATCGCCTGGGGCGCCAGCCCGCGCGCCACCATCGCGCTGGACCGCTGCGCCCGCGCGCAGGCGTGGCTGGCCGGCCGCGACTACGTGTTGCCCGAGGACGTGCATGCGATCGTGCACGAGGTGCTGCGCCACCGCGTGCTGCTCAGCTACGAGGCCGAGGCCGAGGGCGTGCGCAGCGACCAGGTGATCGCCCGGCTGCTGGACCTCGTGCCGCTGCCGTGAGCGCGCTCGCGGATGCCGTCCTGCCGCGTCGCGTCGATGGCGACGGCCGCACGCGCGTGGCGCTGGCCGAGCTGATCGCGCTGGGCGCGCGCGTGGGCCGCGCGAAGCTCGCGCCGGCGCAAAGCCGCGCCGAGCGCAGCGGCCAGCAGTCCAGCCGGCTCTACGGCCGCGGCATGGACTACGCCGAATCGCGCGTCTACCAGGCCGGCGACGACGTGCGCCGGATGGACTGGCGGCTTACCGCGCGCAGCGGCCGGTTGCACACCAAGCTGTTCCAGGAGGAACGCGAAGGGCGCCTGCTGATCCTGCTGGATACTCACGCCAGCATGCGCTTCGGCACCCGCGTGCGCTTCAAGTCCGTGCAGGCCGCGCGCGCCGCCGCGATCGCCGCGTGGCTGGCCGTGCGCGCCGGCGAACGCGTGGGGCTGATGGCGTTCGGCGCTGCCGATCAACTGCTGCGCCCCCAGGGCGGCGCGCATGGCGCGCTGGCGGTGTGCGGCGCACTGGCGGACTGGGATGCCGCACCGCCCGTGGATCGCCACGAGGCGCTGTCCGCCGCGCTGCTGCGCGCGCGCCGGCTGCAGCACGGCGCCAGTCGCGTGCTGCTGGTCAGCGACGGCTTCAGCGCGGACGAGGCGGCACGCCAGCGCCTGCTCGATCTGCGCGCGCACGCCGGGGTCGGCGTGCTGGTGGTGGCCGATGCGCTGGAACGCGAGCCGCCGCCGCCGGGCCGCTATCCGCTGGAACACGCCGGCGAGCGCCGCGACGTGGTGCTGCTGGGCGAGCGCCAACGACGCGAGTTCCAGCAGGCGCTGGGCGCCGGCCCGGCGAGTCTCGAAACACTGGCGCGCAGCGCCGCCCTGCGGTGTTGCGTGATCGATACCCGCGATGATCCGCTGGCGGCCGTGGGCGAGTTGCTGGGCGTGGCGAAGGTGCGGCGATGATCGTGTCCACGCCGGCGGCCAGCGGCCCGGAGCTGCGCGACATCCATCTGCCGCCGGCGCCGCCATGGTGGCCGCCCGCACCGGGTTGGTGGCTGCTGGCGGCGCTGACGGTGCTGGTCCTGCTGGGCGTGGCTTGGGCCTGGCGCCGCCGCGCGCGGTTGCAGCGGCAGCGCCGGCAATTGCTGGACGAACTGGCGCGGCTGGAGGCGCAGCATGTGCGCGACGGCGACGCCGCCGCGCTGGCGGCCGCGCTGCAGCAGTTGCTGCGCCGCGTGGCGCGCCGACAGGATGCCGCCGCCGTGCGGCAGCGTGGCGAGAGCTGGCGCCAGACGCTGGCGCGCGTGCNGGTGGCGACGCCGGTGCTGGACCGCCTGCTGTCGCTGGAGCAGGCGATCTACCGGCCGCAGGCCAGCTTCGACGCGCCCGCCACGCTGGCGGCGGCGCGCACCTGGCTGCACGCGGCCGCGCGACCGCGTGCATGGAAAGACGTAGTCGCGGAGCCGGGCCGTGTTTGAGTTCGCCTGGCCCTGGCTGTTCCTGCTGCTGCCGCTGCCCTGGCTGCTGCGCCGCTGGTTGCCGCCGACCCTGCCCGGGCAGGCGCTGCATCTGCCGCAACCGGGCCTGCATCTCGCGGCGGCGGGCGGCGATGCGGTGCGCAGCGTCGCGTCGTGGCTGCTCGCGCTGGCGTGGCTGTGCCTGGTGGCCGCGGCGGCGCGCCCGCAATGGGTGGGGCCGCCGCAGCCGCAGCAGCGCAGCGGCCGCGCGCTGATGCTGGCGGTCGATCTCTCCGGCAGCATGCGCACGCCGGACATGGAACTGGCCGGCCAACCGGTGAGCCGCTTCGGCGCGGTGAAGGCGATCGCCGGCAACTTCATCGATCGCCGCCGCGGCGACGAGATGGGCCTGGTGCTGTTCGGCAGCCAGGCGTTCCTGGTGACGCCGCTCACCTACGACCTGGACGCGGTGCGTGCGCAACTGCAGGGCGTGGCCGTGGGCCTGGCCGGCACCGAGACGGCGATCGGCGACGCCATCGCGATCGCGGTGAAGCGCCTGTCCGCGCTGCCGCAGGAGGCGCGCGTGCTGGTGCTGCTCACCGACGGCGTCAACAACGCCGGCAGCATCACGCCGCTGGAAGCCGCGCGTACCGCGAAGGCGGCCGGCGTGCGCATCTACACCGTGGGCATCGGCGCCACCCGCATGCGCGTGCCGGGCTTCTTCGGCAGCCAGGTGATCAATCCTTCCGCCGATCTCGACGCGGGCATGCTGACGAAGATCGCCGACGAGACCGGCGGCCGTTTCTTCCGCGCCACCGACAGCGACCAGCTGGCCGACGCCTACCGCACCATCGACGCGCTGGAGCCGATGCCGCAGCAAGGCCCCAGCCTCAGGCCGCGGCGCGAGTGGTTCACCTGGCCGCTGGCGACGGCGCTGCTGCTGTGGCTGCTGGCCGGGCTGCCGCGCCTGCGTGTGCGGGAGCTGCCGGCATGAGCGCGGCGCTGGCGCAGTTCCATTTCCTCCGGCCGTGGTGGCTGTGCGCGCTCGCCGTATTGCCGTGGCTGTTGTGGCAGGCCGCGCGCCGCGGCCGCGGCCTGCAGGCGCTGGCGCGGCTGGTCGATGCGGAGTTGCTGCCGGCGCTGCTGCAGGGGCAGGCGGTGCGGCAGCGGCTGCCGCTGGGCCTGCTCGCGCTGGCGTGGACGCTGGCGGTGCTCGCGCTGGCCGGTCCCACCTGGAGCCGCGTCGAGCAGCCGCTGTACGCGCGCCGCGCGGCGCAGGNGGTGGCGATCTCGCTGTCGCAGCGCATGCTGTCGCACGACGTGGCGCCCAGCCGACTCGACCGCGCGCGCTACAAGGCGCACGACCTGCTGCTGGCGAACCGCGACGGCCTCAACGGGCTGCTCGGTTATGCCGGTGAAGCGTTCGTGGTGGCTCCGCTCACTTCGGACGTGCACAGCCTGGGCGCGCTGCTGGACGCGATGGCGCCGGACACCATGCCGGTGGACGGCGACAACGCGGCGGCGGCGATCCGGCGTGGCGCCGCGTTGATCCGCGACGCCAAGGCCGGCGGCGGCTCGCTGGTGCTGATCACCGACACCGCCGACGCGGCCGCGCAGGACGCCGCGCGCAAGGCGCTGGCCGAAGGCGTGCGCGTCTCGGTGCTGGGCGTGGGCACGCCGCAGGGCGCGCCGGTGCCGCTGCCCGGCGGCGGCTTCCTGCACGATGCGAACGGCGCCCTGCAGCTGGCCGCCCGCGACGATGCCGCATTGAGCGCGCTCGCCGCGGCGGGCGGCGGCCGTTACGTGCCGCCCAGCGCCGACGGCAGCGACATCGCGGCCCTGCGCGATGAACTGCGCGCGGGTTCCACCCAGGCGGTGCAAGGCCAGGTCGGCGACGAGTGGCAGGATCGCGGCCCCTGGTTGCTGCTGCTGCTCCTGCCGCTGGCGGCCCTGGCCTTCCGCCGCGGCTGGCTGCTGCTGTTGCCGTTGGTGCTGTTGCCCATGCTGCCTGGTACGGCGCATGCCGCGAGCTGGCGCGACCTCTGGCAGCGCCGCGACCAGCAGGCCGCGGCAGCGCTGGGCCACGGCGACGCGAAGCAGGCGATGCAGCTGGCGCGCGATCCGGCGTGGCGCGGCGCGGCGGCGTATCGCGCCGGCGACTNCGCCGCCGCGAGCCAGGCCCTGCGCGAGGCCAAAGGTGGCGATGCGGCCTACAACCTCGGCAACGCGCTGGCGCGGGGCGGCAAGTACCAGGACGCGATCCGCGCCTACGACCGCGCGCTGCAGATCGATCCCGCGAATGCGGACGCGAAGGCGAACCGGCAGGCGGTCGAGGATTGGCTGCGCAAGCAGCCGCCGCAGGACCCGTCCCAGCAGAAGCCGGGCCAGAACGGACAGGATGGCAAGCCGCAGGGCGACCAGGGCCAGAACGGGCAGGACAAGAACGGGCAGGGCAAGGACGGCCAGAACCAGAACGGCCAGAACAAAAACGGGCAGGACCAGGGCGGACAGGACAGGAACGACAGCCAGTCCGGCCAGTCGCCGCAGGACCAGAGCCGGCACGACCCGCAGCAATCGTCCGGCAAGGACGGTGCGCAGCAGGACCAGCCGCAGCCCACGCCCGAACAGCAGGCCGAGCAGCAGGCGCAGGCCGCGAAGGCGCAGCAGGCGCTGAAGCAGCAACTGGACCAGGCGCTGGGCGCCCCCGGCAAGCCTGCGACGAAGCCGCCCACCAGCCACGAGCTGGGCGCGGCCGGCGCCGACGATCCGCAATCGAAACTGCCGGCCGACCTGCGCCAGGCCTTGCAGCGCGTGCCCGACGATCCCGGCGCGCTGCTGCGCCGCAAGTTCGAGCTGGAATACCAGCGCCGCCACGGCGGCACACCCGACGAGGACGGCCCGTGATGCCGGTTTTGTCCATGCATTCGTGCGTGACCGCGAAGGTGAAAGGAGCGGCCATCCACGGCCGGGTTGTTCAAGGGCTTTGCCTCTTGCTTTTCCTGGCGATGCCGCTGCTGGCGCATGCCGCCGACGTGCGGGCCACGCTGGACCGCGGCACGGTGCAGATGGGCGAGACGGTGACCTTGAACCTGCACGTCACCGGCGGCAGCGGCAGCGTGGCGATGCCGGACCTGACGCCGCTGCTGCAGGACTTCGACATACTCGGCCGCTCGCAGAGCAGCAGCCTCAGCATCGTCAACGGCAGGAGCAGTTCGGAACTGGTGGTCGGCGTGGTGCTGCAGCCCAGGCATGCGGGCATGCTCACGATTCCGGCGCTGACGGTGGCGGGGGCACGGACCACGCCGCTGCAACTGCAGGTCGCCCCGTCGAATCCGGCCGCCGCGGCCGCCATGCACCGCAGCGTGTTCATGGAAGCCCAGGTCGCGCCGCAGCAGGCGTGGGTGGGCCAGCAGCTCAGCTACGTGCTGCGGCTCTACTACAGCGGCAACATCACCAGCGGCGCGCTGGACGCGCCGCAGATCGACGGTGTGCAGCTCAGCCAGGTGGGCGGCGACCTGCGCTACGACGCCGAGCGCGGCGGCCGCGACTACCACGTGATCGAGCGGCGCTACGCGCTGGTGCCACAGCATGCCGGCACGCTGGCGATTCCCGCCGTGGGTTTCCAGGGCCAGGCGCTGGATCCCGGCGATCCGGACAGTTTCTTCGGCGCCGGTGCGCCGGTGTCGGCCAGCTCGCCGCCGCTCACCGCGCAGATCCAGGCGCCGCCGGCAGACTGGGGCAAGGCGGCGTGGCTGCCGGCGCGCGCGCTCACGCTCACTCTGGAGGGCTGGCCCGATGCAAACACGCCGGTGCGCGTGGGCCAGCCGATCAACCTGACCATGAAGCTCGGCGCCACCGGCCTGCCGGTCGACACGCTGCCCGCGCTTAGCCTGCCCGCGTTGCAGGGCGCCACCGTGTACCCGGACCAGCCGTTCACATCCACCGCGAACGACGGCCCGTGGCTGGTCGGCACCCGCCAGCGCGCCTTCGCGGTGGTGCCCGAGCAGGCCGGCACGCTCACCGTGCCGGCCACCACGCTGCGCTGGTTCGACGTGACCAGCGGCCAGCCGCGCACGGCCGAGATTCCCGCGCACAGCATCACCGTGCTGCCGGCCGCCGGTGCGGTGGCCACGCCACCGCAGGCCGCGGCGCCTGCTGTGCCGTCGTCGCCGGCCGTGGCGGCTTCGGCGCCCGCGGTCGCGGCGGCGCCTGCCGGCGTGCAGGCACATGGCACGCCATGGCGCTGGATCGCCCTGGCCAGCCTGCTGCTGTGGCTGCTCAGCATGCTGGCGTGGTGGCTGTGGCGCAGGCGCACCGTGCGAGGCGTCGGTGCGGCGGCAGGAGCAGACGGCGCAACGGGCGACACCGCGCGCCAACTGCGCCAGGCCTTCCTTGCCGCCGCGCGGGGCAGCGATGCGCCGGCGCAGTTGCGCAGCCTGCTGGCCTGGGCCCAGGCCGAGCGCCCGGCGATCCAGCATCCGGGCGCCCTGGCCGCGGCGCTGGCGGATGAAGCGCAGCGGCAGGCGATCGCCGGCCTGCAGCGCCGCTGCTATGGCGATGCCGCGGCCGCCGTGGCGCCGGGCGACGAGCTGGCCGCGGCGTTCAAGCGCGGCTTCGCATGGCGCGCAGCGGACAAGGCAGATGACGACGCCCTGCCGCCGCTGTATCCGTTCAAAGTGAAGTGAGCGCGTCCTGGAACACCGCGCGCATCGGCTCGCTGTAGCAGCACAGCGTGAGCTCGAGCGCCGGGTCGCTGGCCAGCGACTCGTGCAAGGTGCGCAGCGCCACCTCGGCGGCCAGCGGCGCCGGGTAGCCGTAGACGCCGCAGCTGATCGCGGGGAAGGCGATGCGGCGCAGGCCGTGTTCGCGCGCCAGGAGCAGCACGTTGCGGTGGCAGTTCTCCAGCAGCACCGGCTCGCCGTGGCCGCCGCCGCGCCACACCGGCCCCACGGTATGGATCACCCGGGCCGCCGGCAGCGCGAAGCCGGGCGTGATGCGTGCCTCGCCGGTGGGGCAGCGCACGCCGGGCGACACTTCCGGCAGCCTGCGGCAGGCGGCGAGCAGGGCCGGCCCGGCGGCACGATGGATGGCGCCGTCCACCCCGCCGCCGCCCAGCAGGGTCTCGTTCGCCGCGTTGACGATGGCGTCCACGGCGAGCGTGGTGATGTCGGCGGTAATGACGGAGATCAGCATGGCGGCGGGTGCTTCGGCTTATGCTTGGGGCATGTGACGGCGAGGNTGCAATCACCATGGCGAAAACGGAAGACCTTTCCTTCGGCTACCTGCTGAACGACGTGACCTTGCTGTTCCGCAAGCACTTCGATCGCCGCGCGGTGAAGTTCGGCCTCACCCGCGCGCAATGGCGCGCCACCAAGATGCTGTACCACCGCGAAGGCATGCGCCAGACCGAGCTGGCCGAGGCGCTGGAAATGGAACCGATCGCGGTGGGCCGGGTGATCGACCGCCTGCAGGCCGCGGGCTTCGTGGAGCGCCGTCCCGACCCGCGCGACCGTCGCGCGTGGCGCCTTTACGTCACGGCGCAGGCGCACGACGTGGTGGACGACATGGAGCAGATCGCGCGCGATCTGCGCCGGGAAGTCACCGCGGGCATCGCCTACGAGGAGCTGAAGCAGGCGCTGGCGGTGATTGGCCGGATCAAGGAGANCCTGCAGGCACTGGACGGCTGCGACGCGACGGTGCCGCGCGCGGAATAAAGGGTCCGGAGGCTCCGTCCCGGCCCCGGGCGGCGCAGGGGCGCCGCGGCATCGGCGTGCATTTCCCTGCCCCGACAGTCAACGCATCCATGCAGGCGTGCGTTTGACCCTGCCTTGATCCCTCCCGTGCTCAGGTGTCACATGGGTGTGGTCCGCTCCCGGCCGGAAGGTTCGATTCGATACTGGAGTTTCCATGCCTCAGCGCATGTCCTGGAAGAAGCTCGCTGCGCTGCTGGTCGCGGTGGTACTGGTGGTACTGGCGGCGCACTGGTGGACCGGTCGCGGCAAGCCGGCGCCCGGCAAGCCGGCCACGGCGAAGGCGGTGCCGGTGAAGACCGCGCTGGCGCAGCGCGGCAACCTGGATCTCTCGCTGCAGGCGATCGGCAGCGTCGAGGCGTACTCCACCGTGACCGTGCAGTCGCGCGTCAGCGGCCAGCTGCAGTCGCTGGCGTTCNCCCCGGGCGGCCGCGTGAAGGCGGGGCAGGCGATCGCGCAGATCGATCCCAGCCTGTTGCAGGCGCAACTCGACCAGGCGCGCGGCAACCTCGCCAGGGACCAGGCCCAGCTGGCGAACGCCGAACAGGTGCTGCGCCGCTACACGCCGATGCTGGCCAAGGGCTACGTCTCGCAGACGGAATACGACAGCTACAAGGCGAACGTGGGCGTGTACGCCGCCACGGTGAAGGCGGACCAGGCAGCGGTGGAGATGGCTCGCACCCAGCTCGGCTACGCGCGCATCGTGGCGCCGGTGGACAGCATCGCCGGCGCGCCGCTGGTCTACCCCGGCGCGCAGGCCAGCGCGAACAGCACCAACCTGGTGGTGCTGAACCAGGTGCGGCCGATCCACATCACGTTCTCCGTGCCCGAGACCGCGCTGGCCGGCGTGAAGGAGGCGTTCGCGCACGGCAAGGTCACGGTGGAG